>Ga0080004_1126886_pt1 | contig 32574 bp, 38 predicted proteins | sample WasSprMetagenome_FD_69207 | JGI IMG/M metagenome (GOLD analysis project Ga0080004, IMG submission 69207) | Sulfidic aquatic microbial communities from Washburn Spring, Yellowstone National Park, USA - WS (SPADES assembly) (version 2) | ecosystem: Environmental > Aquatic > Thermal springs > Hot...
ACGCTATATGACTTATGCCCATATTTTAGATAGCTTCTAGTTTAACTTGATAGCGCCTAAGAAAAACCATTGAGATAAGCATTATCGCTGTTGGCACGCTTACTAATATGGTGAAGGTTTTAGCTATAAGCATCCAAACATCATTTGAAGTTTTATCCACGTTTTCAATAGCATTAGCAATATTTGACTGAGCAATTTGAGGATTTATTTCCCAAGAGTCTATGGCGTTTTGAACGTAAATTTTACTTTCCAAAAACCTCTGTGTTGCCTCATGCATTTCAGAGGGGAAAAACAGGGGCGCGCCGAAAATTTTTCCAAGAGAAATGGCAAATTCTGTTTGCTTTATTTTTTGAACAGCGCTTAGTAGGTTCTGCGCAAAATTGTCATCGTTAAGACTGCCCAGCGAAAGGGCTTTTATTTGAACGAGCTGTTCATCTTTAGGCTCCTGGCCTACCGTATTATTAAACACATAGTTTGCATACGGTATGACTTCAGGTATGCTTTGAATTGAACTGAAATGCAGGAAGTCTCTGGTTTGAAACTGCCCCCATGTTGCGTCAACAGGCACCCATCCATAATTCTCCAAGTAGAATTCAGCCCACATATGCCCATCCTTCAAAGTTTCGCCTACCTCATTGAAGGCGAAACCAGCTTGAATCCTTGCTGGGATTCCAGCGGCTCTGCATAAAGCCACGAAAAGATAGGAGTATTCTGAGCAGTCTCCCACACCGTTTTTTAAAGCCCAGAGGGCTCCCCGCTCTTCTTCTTGAATTTCATACCGCACATGCGCAATTACAAAATCAAATATTTTTTGAACTTTTTTGAAGGGGTTTCCCTCGCTGCCTGTTATGCTTTGCGCTGTGGAAATTATTTCACGGCTGTCGGATTCTATTAGTTCCTCGGGTTGCGTGTATCTCTCATATAAGGCTGAGTTCTTGTCGTAATTTTCTACTAGGCTTGAATTGACCAAGTAGCTAACGCTGAAAGAAATCACGTGATAGTCCAGTTCTACAGTGAACGCTTTCTCTGGGTCAATCGCTATGTTGTTCCAGTAGGCATATACATTTCCAGAATCATCCTTCAAAAAGATAGGCTGGCCTCCTGTGGAATTCACATTGTAAAGTATGCTGTAGTGGCGTGCCGTCAAGTTGTTAACTATAGGGACAAAAAGCTTCCCGCAGGCAATCCTGCCATGCCCCGGATTTATAATTTGAATAGTATGCGTAAGCTCTCCAATAAACACGCTGTTTACTTCATACTTAATGAATAACGAGGAACCTTGGCCGCTTAATGAGGTTAAGTAAAACGTGTATGCAGGTAAAGCCAGAAACAGCAAGCCAGCTATAAATAAAGGGGCTATCGCAAACCGCCTTCTACAGTTCATGTTTGATCGGGCTGTCAACAAATTTAAGGAATAATATAAAACTTTGGCATCCGAGGATAATTATGCAATTATGGGCTATGATGAGTATTGATGTTTAAAGTATTGTGTAGATAAAAATTTAACCCCTCCTCCCACTTTAACATAAAAACATGTTTTCTCACATCACACACATCAAATGCAAAATGCAATATGACAAGCTATAGTTTTGAAATACACCATTATACAGCACACGATTAATTATAGGACTTACGTTAGTGATGCACGTGCATTTCCCATTCACGTTGAAACGCTGGAGTTGCCGCAAAGTTAATTTTTCTGATTTTCATCTGGATGTTTATGAAAGGGGTATGCATAGAAGGGTTTCATTTATCATTAAGAACAAGCGACTCGGGGCATTTTTGTCTCTTGCCTGTCTCCTATCAATAGTTATCAACGTACGTAGCATAGACGCGGCCGAAAATTACTGGATTGCCAAGAAGCCCATGCCAAGGCCGTGCTGGGGTGGGGCTGTCGCTCTGAATGGCAAGATATACTTCTTCGTTTGGAACATCACATATGAGTATGATCCGGCCGCAGGCAACTGGACTACAAAGGCTCCAATGCTAACCCCGAGAAAAGGCTTCGCCGTGGCCGCCTACAAGAACAAAATATACGTTATAGGCGGCGAACCTATAGGAGCTTACGGACGATTTTACTGCGGAGTAAACGAGGTTTATGACCCCACAACGGGCAATTGGGAGGTGAGGGCAGAAATGCCCACGAAGCGTGGTAGCATGTGCGCGGCCGTTGTAGGCGGCAAAATCTACCTAATAGCAGGATTGGAGAACCCCGTTGATGAAGCCCCAAACATCTCGGTTTTGAACGAGGTTTACGATCCGGAGGTTGATGCCTGGACCACGGCAAAGTCCATACCTGTAGGGGTCTGTAGATATGCTTGTGCGGTGCTCGACGATAAGATATACGTTATGGCTGGGTGGGATAGACCCGACCTGCTTCAGATATACGACACCAAAACCGACACTTGGAACACTGGTCCGTCTCCCCCTGTTCCCCTAGTAGATGCAGCGGCAGCCGCAACCACTGGCACATGGGCCCCAAAGAGGATATACCTCATAGGCGGGCGCCACAAAAATTATACGGTGTCAAACTCGGTGCAAGTATATAATCCAGAGGACGGCAGTTGGGCCAGTGGCAAGCCAATGCCAACAGCCCGTTATGCAGCAACCGCCGTGGTCCTAAACGACACCATATATGTCATGGGTGGCATGGAAATGATGTTCAACCTCAACCCGCCCTACGGCTTGACAGCCGCCAACGAGCAATACATACCAATCGGATACGACCCCCATGGGCTCAGACCGGCTCAGGGAACGCCAAATTATGCAATTCCTCTGGTTGCCGCTGTAGTAGCAACCGCTCTTGCCATAGAAATAACCACGATCATTAGAAAGCGAAAAGGCAAGGCATCCATAAAGTAGTGATGCAGCAAAATTTTGGCTCTTTTAGCCAAAATAAACTATATTTTCGTCAAATTCACGTGTTATGCATTATAACTCGCTTATAATGTAAAGTATAAAAGTATCTAGTTTATTAAAGAGTAAGCCGACACTTGAAAAAGGGACGGGGGAGCATCCATGTTAAACTTGACGAAAGAGAAGCTTATTGAAATGTATAGAAAAATGCTGGAAATCCGTTTATTCGAAGAAAAAGTGTTTGAACTCTACGCTCAAAACCTTGTTCCAGGAACCATCCACCTTTACACTGGACAAGAGGCTGTCGCCGTGGGCGTCTGCAGTGCCCTAAGAAAAGACGACTACATCACCAGCACCCATAGGGGACATGGACACTGTATAGCCAAAGGCGCAGAATTAAAACGCGTCATGGCTGAAATCTTGGGCAAAAGAACTGGCTATTGCAAGGGTAAAGGCGGCTCCATGCACATTGCAGACTTCAGCGTAGGCGTTTTGGGGGCAACTGCTGTTGTTGGCGCTGGAATTCCCATAGCTGCTGGCGCGGGCTTATCTATAAAACTTAGGAGAACAGATCAGGTTGCGGCATGTTTCTTCGGCGACGGCGCCTCAAACCAGGGAATATTTCACGAAGGCATAAACATGGCGGCTGTATGGAAATTACCAGTAATATTCGTCTGCGAGAACAATCTTTACGCCATGGGAACACGCCAATCACTGGTTATGGCTATAGAAAATATTGCGGATAGGGCTTCAGCCTATGGGATTCCGGGAGTTGCAGTGGATGGAAACGACGTTTTAGCCGTTTATGAAGCCGCTGTTAAGGCTGTTGAAAGAGCGAGAAAAGGCGAAGGTCCAACGCTTATTGAATGCAAAACTTACCGGCATAGGGGGCATTCACGGGTAGATCCAGCTAGGTATAGACCTAAAGAAGAAGTTGAAGCTTGGCTTGCCAAGGATCCAATTAAACGCTTTAGGGAAAGGCTTCCGCAGACAGCCTCTTTGACAGATGCTGAACTTAGACAAATTGAAGAGGAAGCCTCGGCTAAAGTTGAGGAAGCCGTTAAATTCGCCATAGAAAGCCCCCACCCCGCTCCAGAAGAAGCTTTAGAAGATGTTTACGCGTGAATATGTGGAGGTTAAGCCATGCGAAAAATAACGTATAGGGAAGCTTTACGCGAAGCATTGAGAGAAGAAATACGAAAAGACCCCGCTGTTTTCCTTCTCGGAGAAGACATTGGCAGATACTGGGGCGGAGCCTTTAAGGTTACTGATGGGCTAGCCGAAGAGTTTGGAGATGAACGAGTTAGAGACACCCCGATATCGGAGTCAGCCATCGTCGGCGTAGCCGTGGGTGCAGCAATAACAGGAATGCGCCCCGTTGCCGAAATAATGTTCGGAGACTTGGTGGCTTTAGCTATGGATCAAATTGCAAACCAAGCAGCAAAACTTAGGTATATGTTCGGCGGACAAGCGAAAGTTCCTTTAGTTATTAGGACGCCTTTTGGGGCTGGGGTAAACATTGCCGCTCACCACTCTCAAAGCTTGGAGGCTTGGTTCATGCATGTTCCAGGCTTATATGTGGCTGTGCCTTCAACTCCTTACGACGCTAAAGGTCTTTTAAAGTCAGCTATCCGCGGGAACAACCCAGTCCTCTTCTGCGAGCATAAACTTCTATATCCGATTGAAGGAGAAGTTCCAGAAGAAGAATACACTATTCCTTTCGGAGTGGCGGACATTAAAAAGGAAGGCGAAGACGTGACTGTTGTGGCTACCCTTTACATGGTTCACAAAGCCTTAAAAGCTGCAAAGGAACTTGAGGCGGAAGGCATAAGCGCGGAAGTTTTTGACCCGAGAACTTTGACGCCCCTTGATAAAGAAGCCATAATTGCTTCGGTTAAAAAGACTGGAAGGCTTGTTGTTGTCAGCGAGGACTGTAAAACCGCCGGCGTAAGCGCAGAAATAGCCGCAGTGGTGGCTGAGGAGGCAATAGACTATTTGGATGCACCCATAAAACGTGTCGCTGAGCCCGACACTCCAATACCTTTTAGCCCGCCTCTTGAACAGTATGTGATTCCAGACGAGAAAGCCATAATTAGGGCTGTTAAGGAGATTGTCTAACATGCCAACCAAAGTTGTTATGCCAAGGCTTAGCCTAACAATGAAGACGGGAACTGTTGGCAGATGGTATAAGAAAGAAGGCGAAAGCGTCGAAAAGGGCGAGCCAATAGTTGAGGTGATTTCTGAAAAAGCCGTATACGACTTAGAGGCGCCAGCTTCAGGCGTGTTACGAAAAATTCTCGTGGACGAAGGTGTCGACGTTCCTGTTGACACGGCGATAGCTATAATAACAGCCCCAAATGAGCCTTTCTCAGAAGCAGAAATAGCTGCTGAAATGCCAAAAGAGGGTGTTGAGGAAGAGATTAAAGAGAAGGTTTTAGCTTCGCCAGCTGCAAAACGCTTAGCAAGAGAATACGGAGTAGACTTATCCATTGTTAAAGGCACTGGTCCGGAAGGAAGAATAGTTGAGGAAGACGTGAAGAGGTTTATTGAAGAAGCTAAGGGGATGCTGCCAAAGGTTAAAGAGGTTATTCCACTGAGCGGTTACAGAAAGACTTCCGCTGAAAGAGTTTCCATGAGCTTTAAAACCGCCCCTCACAGCACTATAATGATGAGTGTCGATGTTTCAAAAGCCGCTTTGCTTCATGAAAGGCTTCAAGTATCTTACACAGCCATAATAGTTGGAGCTGTTGCAAAGGCATTAGCTGAAAGCCCGCTCATAAACTCAACATTTGAAGGGGACAAAATAAAAGTCTTTGAAGATGTAAACGTTGGCGTGGCAGTTGCCACCGAACAAGGCTTAGTCGTGCCAGTCATACATAACACAGATAAAAAGACGTTAAGGGAGATAGACTCTGCCATTAAAGACTTGACAGCAAAAGCCAGAGAGGGAAAACTGAAAAAGGAAGAGCTGAGCGGCGGAACGTTCACAGTTTCAAACCTCGGCATGTATGAAGTGGAATTTTTCACACCTATAATAAATCCGCCGGAAGCCGCCATCCTCGGAGTTGGAAAAATAGTTGAAAAACCTGTCGCCATCGACGGCAAAATAGAGTTTAAGCCTTTCATCACCCTAAGCCTATCATACGACCATAGAATAGTAGACGGAGCCCCAGCTGCAATTTTCCTACAAAAAGTGAAAAATTACATGGAATCTCCAGAATCCCTTGAAACTAAAAATTAACCAGTCTTTCACGAGGACTAGTTTATCCCCGCAAAAACCTTTTGAAGAAGCTAACGTGGAGAAAGCGGTAGAAAATATGAAGAAACAGCTTCTCTTATGTTTACTCTTCATTCTAGTAGTGCTTGTAGCCAGCCTTATTCTATTTGCGTTTTTAAGCAGTAAAACAACAAATTTCAAACCTGCACATTACACCTACAGCATCGTTAACACTTACCCCCATGATGAAAATGCTTTCACTCAGGGACTCGTGTATGATGATGGTTGGTTGTATGAAAGCACAGGATTGTATGGTAACTCTACACTGCGCCGTGTGAAGTTGGAAACAGGCGAAGTTCTTCAGCTCTACGCCCTTCAAAGCAAGTATTTCGGAGAAGGAATTGCGATTTTTGATGACAAAATTGTCCAACTGACATGGCTAGAACACAAGGGGTTCATTTATGATAAACACACGTTTAAGCTGCTACACGAGTTTAACTATTCTACTGAAGGGTGGGGAATCACTTATGACGGTAATTGGCTTATAATGAGTGATGGAACAGCGAATTTGTATTTCCTAGACCCGGAAACCTTTGAAAAGGTTAGACAAGTTGAAGTGCATGATGTTTTGCCAATAATATATCTCAACGAACTTGAATATATCAAGGGTAAAGTTTATGCAAATATATGGATGGAGGAAAAAATTGCAATTATTGATCCTCAAACAGGGCAGGTTGCGGGATGGATAGATCTTAGCGGTCTTCAAGACATGGAAAAACGAGATGTAGAGGATGTGCTTAACGGAATTGCCTACGACGCGGAAAGAGACAGATTATTTGTAACAGGCAAGAGGTGGTCGCATTTATTTGAAATTAAGCTGATTCCCTCAGAAGTAGGTCAAAAGCTCCTTGAAGGCTCATTATTTGCCTTAAGCCAAACTTCACGTCTAGAATTTTCTGTTAAAGTAAACGTTTTATCATGTTTTAACGTGCCTATCATGGTTAAGCATAAATGCGGCAAGACATAATTCAGGTATAGAGGTTTAGTTGTGGGGCTTACAGGTGATTTTGCAAAGGCAATACTCATATTAACAGTGGCCTTTTGGCTTTTCCTTATTTTCGAATTTAGCGTGATGGGGCAGCCAGTCTTAGCTTTATTTTTGCTCCTTGCCTTTCTAATTCCTTTAAGCATGATCCTTTATGAGCGTAGAAAACACCGTAAAACTCCTAAATAGCCTAAAATCCAATCTTCTCCAGAATATACTGATGCAGTTTGCCTCTGTTTCTCTTTGCTATGCCAGTACGCTGGAACGTTTCTAAAATGATAAAAGGCATGTAGTCCAGAAAAATAGACCTTACACGTTTTTATGTCTATGAACGAAGCATTAAATAACATAGTGGATACCGATTACATGGATGAAAAATATGGAAAATGTGCGAGAAGACCAGCAACGCGCAGAGATTTTTGATGCTTTAGGGCATCCTACGCGAATACTCATACTAAAAGCATTGAACGAAGAACCATTAGGTTTTGCTGATTTGAAAAAGAAAGTGGGCATTGAAAGTAGCGGGCATCTTCAACATCATTTGAATAAACTTGACGGTTTAATACAAACTGATGAGTATGGGAAATACCGCCTTTCAGAACAAGGCAGAGAGGCTCTGCTGATTGTTCAGACAGTCGAGAAGGCTGCTAGCTCAGCATCTGAACCCGTAAAAAGTCGCCGCGGCTTACGGAGCACTCAAATTCTAAAAGTGATCTCCATATTGCTTGCTGTTGCGTTGGTTGCTACTTCAGTAATTGCCGCATTTGAATATGTTCAGCTACAGTCACAGTTTGGAAACCCGTCTAAAATGAGTGTAGTTTGGAAACGTGAGCTCTACGTCAACATAGCATACTTTACAGTCGAAGACGGAAAAGTGTTCACTGTAACTCTTGAAGGCGATGTGTATTGTTTTGACCAGCAAGATGGTCAAACTTTATGGAGCCAAAGTTTAGGAGGGTACGCTACGTCCAACCAAATCATTGTTGAAAATGGACGCGTGTTTGTAGGCTCTCGGGGGTCCGTATTGAACTGTCTTAGCGAAGACGATGGGAAAATCCTGTGGCAGTTTGCTCCGAATCTAAGTTCCAGCATAGCATCTAAAAGCGCCCCTGTGTTTTCGCTTTTTGCTGGGAGAGTGTTTACGACAGGAGATGGATTTTACGTTTTGAAAGCTTCGGATGGAAAATTACTTTGGGGATACCCCTATGGGTCTGTTCCAAATTATGTTAGAATTGGAGGTTGGGCAGTTTCAGGTAACCGCGTTTTTGCAGGCGGCTGGGACAATGGTGATAAGTTATTCTGTTTTAACATGGATGATGGCTCAATTCTCTGGCAGTATGACATGAATGATGTTAATATTTCCCCTATCATCAGTTACGGCCGAGTATTTGTATGGAAGTATAACAATGGCACATCAATAGTATGTTTCGATGAATCAGAAGGGCAGCTTTTATGGCAGTTCGATGCAAATGCAACAATTTTCCAGCCAACTCTTTATGACAAGTTGCTACTGTTTGGAGATGCAAATGGCAATTTCTACGCTTTGACTGAAGAAGGTTCACCTATATGGACTTTCACGAGCAGGCACGAAACATCTAACTATCCAAGTTCGGCTGCACCTATAATATTTAACAATACTGTGATTGTCGGATATGAGGCGGGATATGTTACCTGCCTAAGAATGTCCGATGGGAAGCTGGTTTGGCGAACACCTGTTCTAGGCAATGTTAGAAGTTTAACCTTAGGCAACAACCAGCTCTTTGTCACTTCAGGTCCGTCTGGAACAAACTTGTTTATTATAGACCCGTCTTCTGGCAACATTCAAGAGAAGCAAACCTTTGAGTATTGGAGTCTTCCACCAATATTCGTAGATAACAAACTGTACATTGCTGCTGATAGAAACGTAATCGCCTTTCAAATAGCGTAACCTTCAATTTTCTCTAGAATATGCTTATACAGTGTATCTCTGTTTTCATAGGTGACGGTGAATATTTCCGCATCTTCTCTCGCTTTTACCATTTCTATAAGCTTGTCCTTCGCCCTCCAATGGATAACTCCTATTACGAGTTTACCGCTTTCAACAGCCTCTTTAACTGCTTGTTTAAACTTTACTGAAAAAAGCTCCATAGGCCCTATTTCGTCAATGGCTACAACATCACAATCTTTGACTGCACTAATGATGGCGCCAACACCTACATTGTTTAAATCTTCTAGGTTAACGCGATATTTGCCCACTTGTGGGCCTGTTTTTTGGTTTACATGAGCAAGCCATCCGCATTCTTTAGTTTTTAAATTTAGAACTTCAAAGCCCACTCTTGTCCCACCATCGCGAACTTCACGGCTTACCATTCCGCCTACGCTGCAGCCTTTAGCCTTCAAAGCTTCAACAATCTTCAATAATATTGTTGTCTTTCCAATGCCTGGACTGCCTGTCAGAAGAAATATGCGCTTCAAGTTTGCCACTTCACATTTCCATGTAAATTAGGCTTTTATGCGTTAAAATTTTCGCCGTTCTAAACCAGAAGTCTAATATCCTCATGAACAGTTTTGCTAATTGAGATTGTAGTCTTTGAGGTAAAGGCGGAAATATGAGTGCCGAGAAAGGACATGAGAGCGCTATGTCTTCGTTTGAAAGGCAGCTTAGTGATTGGATTACGCGGAGGCATGGCAAAGTCTTTCGTTTAGCTTTACTGCTTATTCTTGCCTTACTCGTTTTTCTTGCGTCATTCCGTTTCACCGTGGGCGGCTTAAAGGAATGGGTTCAAATTGAACCAGCAGCTATTCTTAACATAACTATTCAACTATTCACCATAATGAATCCTATAAGTACTCTTCCAACCTTTCTCATATACACTGGCAACCTTAAAGAGGATGAAAGACAGAAGATAATAACTACAACAACCATGATAGTTGTTGCTCTCCTCTTAACCTTCACCCTTTTTGGACCGCTTATCCTTTCAGCCTTGAACGTTTCTGTCACTAACTTCAGGTTTGGAGGAGGAATTCTCCTCATGGTTTTAGCAGTGGATATGCTTGGAGGAATGTCTCGAACAAAGACCATAGACCTGAAACAGGTGGCTGTTGTACCTTTGGCTACACCCCTTTTAGTTGGTCCTGGAACCATGACAACGCTGATTGTGCTTTCCAACTCTTACGCTATAATAAACATTCTAATAGGAGGGTTAATTGCAGCTTTAGGCGTCTATCTTACTTTGCGCGCCGCTCCATTCCTAGTAAAGGTTGCGGGTAACAACGGCATTCAAGCGGCAAGCCGCATAATGGCTGTTATAATCGCCGCCATAGCCTCCCAGATGTTATATGCGGCTCTACTGGATTGGGGCATAGCCAAATCATGAAAACCGTAAAACCGCCGATAGATTTTCCAACAGAGGTGGTGGCGGAAGGCGAGGTAAAAGTTCTTGTGCCAAAACTTGAAGCCTTCGTGGAAAAACCTCAAGACTATGCTCCTTCAAAGGCGCCGGTTTTCTACAACCCAGTAATGGAGTTAAACCGTGATTTCGCTGTCCTAGCCATGCAAGCCTATCAATGCATGGTTAAACGTGAAATCGTCGTTTGCGAACCCTTAGCCGGCTGCGGCATCAGAGGAATACGCTTTGCAAAAGAAGTTGAAGGCGTCAAAAACGTATTAGTCAACGACATAAACGAGAAAGCCTTTCATCTGATAAAATACAACATTGAAATGAATGGGCTAAATAAACGCGTAAACGCCATGAACGAAGATGCAAATTTTCTCCTCGCATGCTATGGCGCGCCGCGCAAGAGGTTTGACGCGGTGGACATAGACCCCTTCGGCTCTCCAACACCCTTTTTAGACTCTGCCATACGCGCCATCCGCGATGGAGGTTTTCTTGCTTTGACGGCGACGGACATGGCGCCCCTATGTGGGGTTTATCCAAAAGCTTGTTTACGCAAGTATGGCGGAAAACCCCTGCGCACTGAATACTGCCACGAGATAGCTGTCAGACTTGTAATTGGATGCTTGGCGGTAACAGCGGCAAAGTATGAGATAGGTGTAAGCCCCCTTTTCAGCCACAGCACAGACCATTACCTGCGCGTTTACGCGGTTTTAAAACATGGCGCTGAAAAAGCTGACAGAAGCCTCAGCGAAATGGGCTGCATACTTCACTGCTTTAATTGTCTCCACAGGGAAACCCTAAACACAAATTCTTTAATTGGACATGGCGGAAAATGCCTCGAATGCGGCTCCAAACTGGATTTAGCTGGACCCTTGTGGCTTGGAAAACTCTTTGATGAAGATTTTTGCGGCTTAATGGAGAACGAAGCTAAAAAGAAAAGGTTGAAGTTTAAAGGAAGGATACAGAAAATTTTGGCGCTGATAAGAGAAGAGTGTGATGCGCCAGCCACCTACTATGTTTTAGACAAGCTTTGCGACAAGATGGATTTGCCAGTGCCCTCGGTTAAAAAGGTTCTTTATCTTTTGAAGGAAAAAGGCTTTCAAGCTTCGCCTACACATTTTAACCCGAAAGGGTTAAGGACTAATGCGTCAGCGGTGGAAATGGAAAAGCTTTTGCGGGTGGCTGTAGCAACTTGATAAGCGGTAAATCTTAAATAATAACGCGACAGAATGGAACAGTTTAGGTGATTAATGGTGAAAAGGAAGATTTTTGCTATAGCCATTCTTGTCTTATCAGCTTTGCTTTGTGTTTCTTTAGTTAATGCGCAAGCTCCTAAAGCTATAACCGCTTGGACAGACAAACCGCTTTATAATCAAGGCGAGTCGGGGAAGCTTTCCATAGCCTTATATAACCCTCGAGACAGCGCGATAACAATAACGAAGGTTGTTGTAACCTTTGAAGCTTGGAGAGCCTTTAATGAAGGCGTTTGGGAAGGCAACACCACCATAGATGTGAACAAGGCTTTAGTCAGCGGCGAAACATGTTTGGTTGAAACTGAGTTCACTGTTCCCACAGATGGAAGAGCCGTCACAACACCTGTTGAAATAGAGGTTTACACAAAAGAAGCAGGGATAATGACTATGCCTCACGGAGAAGCGTTTTACATACGCGTCTCTGAAGCCCCACCAAACTACATGAGCCAAATCGTGTCTCTCTTAACAATCCAAGTGGTGCTGATGATTGTCTGCACTGTAATCATAGCTGCAGCCATATTCCTCTCTACAAGAAAGCCTAAAACTGTGTGGAGAGAGGAAGAGGAAAAGACAAGCAGCCAAAGCCCTCCATTGTAGCTTTAATATGCCTTTGGAAGTCTGTTGACGTAAAATGTAACCTACGGCAACCTCAACCTATTTTTATGCTAAAACACACCTTCTTTTAAATTCGCTTTAGAATTTTCCTTAAATTTAAGTATGTGATTTGTTACTGGTATAACCAATCTGAACTTTGGAGGTGCCGTCAAACTCGGAAAAGTTTTAGTTACCTCTGCTTGGCCCTACATAAACGTCACGCCCCATATTGGCAATTTAGTGGGTTCTGTGCTTTCAGCAGATGTTGTTGCCAGATATTATAGGCTTAAGGGCGAAGAGGTTGTCATGGTAAGCGGCTCCGACGAGCATGGAACACCTATTGAAGTGGAAGCCATAAGGTTAGGCGTCTCTCCGAAAGACTTGACGGACAAAAACCATGCGAGGGTTGCTGAACTTTTCAGAAGATGGGGCATATCCTTTGACAACTATACGCGGACCGAAAGTCCAGTGCATAAAGAGTTTGTCCAACAACACCTCATGAAAATCTACAATAACGGCTATATTTTCACGAAGGAAACTGACATGCTCTACTGCGAGAAATGCAAACGCTTCTTGCCAGACAGGTTTGTTGAAGGCAAATGTCCCTACTGTGGGCATGAGCCTGCCCGTGGAGACCAATGTGACGCTTGCGGAAGACTTCTGGAGCCCACAATCCTCATCGAGCCATACTGCGTTATATGCAAAGGCAAGCCCATAGTAAAAGCCACTAAACACTGGTATTTCGATCTGGCGAAGTTTTCTGAAAAACTCGCAGAATACATTAACATGAATAGGCAGTTGCCCAGTAATGCAAAAAACTTTAGCTTAAACCTCATAAAGGAAGGCTTAAAGCCTAGAGCCGTCACACGGGATGTCCTTTGGGGGATTCCAGCGCCTTTTCCAGGGGCGGAAGGCAAAACCATTTATGTTTGGGTTGAAGCGGTTTTAGGCTATGTTTCCGCAACCATAGAGTATTTCAGAAATCGTGGAGAACCCGAAGGATGGAAGGCCTACTGGTTTAACAAAGATGCCAAAACCCTCTATTTCATTGGAAAAGACAACATTCCATTCCACACGTTGATTCTTCCAGCCTTGCTGCTGGCTTCTCATGAAGACTATAACTTGCCATGGAACGTTTCCACAACGGAGTTCCTCCAGTTCAAAGGCGAAAAAGCCTCCAAAAGCCTGCGTATAGGCATATGGATTGACGAAGCCCTAGAGCTTTTCCCAGCGGACTACTGGCGCTACTTCCTAATCGCCACAAGACCGGAAACAAAGGACTCAAACTTTTCATGGGAAATATTCATTGAAAAAATAAACGCGGACTTGAATGACACGTTCGGCAATTTTGTGCATAGGACGTTATCTTTCATAAACCGCCAGTTCAGCAGTGAAATTCCAGAGCCAGCCACCTTAGATGTAGATGACAATCAGATTTTGGAAGAACTGGGCAAAAGAGTCTCTGAAATTGCTAGGAGCTATGAAGAGTGTGGTTTGCAGTCGGCGGCGAACGGCGTTATAGGCGTGGCGCGTGTGGGCAACCAGTACCTCAACCAGAAGGAGCCTTGGAACCTGATTAAGAAGGATAAGGCTAAAGCGGCTACAATTCTTTATGTGGCTGCTCAGCTTGTTAAAGCCCTAGCGATGGTTTCAGCGCCGATAATGCCCTTCACTGCTGATGAACTCTGGAAACTATTGAACTTGCCTGGAAGTGTTCACAGCCAGAGGTGGAGTGAAGCCCTAAGGCCTTTGTCTGCTGGGCATAAGATAGGTGAGGCTAAGCCGCTTTTTAGGAAGATAGAGGCTGACGAGCAAAAGCTTGAGGAGATGCTGGATAAAGTTAGAAAAGCCATGGCCAAGTCTGGCTAGCGGTTGTTATGATTGTCAAGGAAGTCTATGCCAAGACTGTTTTGTCAAAGTCTAAGGTTTTTGACTATGCAATTAATCCTTATGTTGGCTGTGGACACGGGTGCACCTACTGCTATGCCCGTTTCATTAAAAGGTTTACTGGCCACAGGGAGAGCTGGGGAGAATTCGTTGATGTGAGGGTTAATGCGGCTCATCTTCTGCAGCGCGAGTTAAGGCGTAAGCGGGTCGGGCGGGTTTGGGTGAGCGGGTTATGCGACCCCTACCAGCCCGTTGAGGCGGAATATGCGGTGACGCGAGGCTGCCTTGAAGTTTTGCTTAAAAGAGGCTGGCCTGTAACAGTTCAAACCAAGTCCCCCCTCGTTTTAAGAGACATAGAACTTCTACAAAGTCAAAGCAGCAGTGTGGAGGTTGTGCTCACCATTACAACGGCAGATGACGGTGTTAGGCGAATTTTTGAGCCGAAGCTGCCTTCCATATCTGAGAGGCTGAAAGCCCTTGAAAGGCTGCATTCTGCTGGCGTAAAAACAGCCGTGATGATAGCGCCCATACTTCCAGGAGAAGAAAACCTAGTAAAGGCGATCAGCGGGAAAGTGGACTACGTGTATGTGGATAAAATGAACTATCATTATGCTGACTGGGTTTATAGGAAGTATGGGCTTGAATATGCCATGACAGAGGAGTATTTCAAACATAAGAAGAGGGAGCTAGCCGAAGCCCTAGAAAACGAAAAAATTCCATACGAATTCGAATACTTAACAGCACCGCATTTTAATGCTAGTGGTAGAGGTGCTTTGCCACCTACTCAATTTATAGTCACAACTCCTTTAATACCTTAATAAGCCAAGTCAATCCAAAAAGGGAAGCTATCAAAATGAAAAATTGCACCACGACGCTCCATTTTACTTGACCAACTACTTCGTCTACTAGTAATTCTACAATAGTTTTACTGTTAGTTCAGCTTCTTCATTCTTGTAATCTGAAGAATTTGTTGGAGAAATTTGTTACTTTTATAAGGATTGTGTTTATGCTTATGCGAAGCTATGGTTTCTTTAATGGAGGTTTTCCCAGAGTTTTAAGTTTTTCATCAAGTTTCTTTCGTTTTTCCTCTGCCCTTTTAGGCTGTACATAAAAGTATTCAAAAAGTTCTTCAAGTACGTCTAACGTCCAGCTCGCTTCCTCAGGTTCGACATCGACTATTAGCCCAGTCTGTTCAGATTTTATCGGATGAGCCGCGAAATTTCCAATAACTCTAACATAATCTAAGTTTTCGGTGATTCTCTGAGGTAAATCTTTCATTGCCTTCTCTATCTGCTCATTAAGGTCTTTCCCTTTATAGCCTCTGTCTATTAAAAGATGTTGTAAGCATCTTCTCGAAAGTGCAGCGCTTGCTTTTTCACTAATCGAAAGAACTGCAGCAGCTTCTAGAAAATCCTCTCGAATCTCTTTAGGCACTTCTTCTGGAACGGTCCTAGCGACATTAAAGGGGTGAACCAGTTTATATAGTGGCGGTGCTTTTCCAATCTTTACTTCAGCTACCACTATGGGTCTTTTGCAATTAGGACATTGAGAAGAATAAACAGAAACTTTCTCTCGTTCATCTTCACTTGCAGTTACTAAATATGTAGGGTGAGTGGAATAACCACCCGCGGGATGCTCATAACGGACGATCTTAGCTTCGTCAAAACGTACGATATGTTGACAGTGAGGACATTTTCCGCTAGTATTAGCCGTATAAGATTTTTCTTCTGACAAATTACATATCACTACAAAAACTCTGTTTTAACTCATTTTTATGTTTTCCCATTTAGCAAAGGGTGGCAAAATATTTGTGCAATTTAATCTATGCTATTAAAGATAAGAGTAATAATAATCAGCGTTAACGTTAACCTTGCCTTAATCCAGCCTGATTTCTACTCGCTTAAAAGACCTAAATTAGAGCGCGAGCGAAAGTGGGCATGTGTGCATAAAATTTTACTTCTTAATCCTGTTTGTTGTTGTTCGGTTTCCAGCTAAAATAACAACATTTACACTAGGCTCTTTTTGTCGTCGTCTGAAAAAGGCCAAAAGCCGATGACATTTACCGTTAAGATTTAATCCTAAAGATGCGAATACAAGACCAGAAGCGTAAAAGGACCCATGCCGAGAAATGAAGCTTAAAATAGACTTGCACGTGCACACATGCTACTCCCACGACGGCTTAACCACGCCAAAACAGCTTGTTTCCTACGCCCAAAAAGCCGGCTTAAACGGAGTGGCAATAACAGACCACGACAGGGTGGACGGCGCCCTAAAAATGGCAAAAGAACTCGATTACCTAATAATCCCAGCCACAGAAATCTCAAGCCTCAGCGGCCACATAATAGGATTAAACATTCAAGAACCCATCCCGAAAGGCCTGAGCGCAGACGAAACAGTGGAAAAAATCCACGCGCTAGGCGGCTTAGCCATAGCCTGCCACCCAAAGGCTTTGCTAAAATCAAGCCTAAAAGCTGCTGTAAACCAAAAATTCGACGCCGTAGAAACCGTAAACGCTTCAGCTTTGCCCTTCAAACGCTCTGTTAGGCAGGCGCATGAAATGGCTTCTAAGCTTAAACTCGCCCAAGTCGGGGGAAGCGACGCCCACTACGCTCCAGAAATAGGCTACGCATACACCCTAGTAGAAGCTGAACCTGACCGTGAAGAAATAGTGAAGGCTATAAGCAAAGGATTATGCCAACCCTTAGGCAAAGCCATACCATTAAGGCTGAGGCTGAAAAGGGAAATCCTATCCTTTAAGACGCATTATATTTCAAGAACACACAGTTTATGTTCCAATCATTAAAGGCTCTGTTATCTTTTTCAACGTCGCAATGGCAGAAAGTGCAGCCAAATAACTTGTCTTCGGATTATCAACAAATGGAACGTTTTCAACATGAACTTTCAATTCACCAAACTCCCCCCTAACTTCAACCTCATGAATATTTCTGCTTATTGAAGGATCAACTATTATTCTAACCATAGTTTTATCCACTCCAACGCCAGCTAAACCAAGGGTTGCCGCCACATTCACATTAGCTGGAAAAAGCTTACATGCCTCAGCAGCTGGCCCCTCATATAAGAGCGTTGGCTTCTCAATTTTCCCGCAAATTTTCTCCTTAAAATACTCTGTGTCTTTCAACCCCTCCAAGGGTTTCCGCGTAGTCAAAGTAACGCTTTCCACTTTGCCGACAGCCGAAGATTTCACGCCGTCTAATCCGGCTATGGCTCCTGAAGGAATATAAACTTTCACACCCTTTTCCCTAGCAACGCGGCTAATTTCACATGCCAGTTCAGAATCAACTAAAGCGCCGACGCTCATAACCATTAAACTCTTTCCAGCTTCCAAAACTTTAATAGCATAAGCCTTCACAGCCTCCTGCGAAGCTGCCTCAATAACCAGTTCTACGCTTCTATTTTCGAGAAACTCGTCAAAATTTTTGGCAATTTTCGGTTTACTCTTCAGCTTCCGAGATAAAACTTTAGCCTTTTCATTTATCCGATCATAAACCATCACTAGCTGTGTGTCTCCAGCTTGTCCTTCGTCTATGGCTTGTGCTAACACTTTTCCTATGGAACCGCATCCAATCAAACCTACACCCAATGGCATGTTTAGTTTTTCCCTTCTATTCTGCCAACTTTTATGCGCGACGGTTTTAGAAAGTAAATCTTCCTACATAAACTGTTTGCTGAAAACATCGAAAAGCGTCGCCAACCACTGATCAACAGCATTATTTAACCAAACAATACTCACTAATTTCTACTACATCAATCGCAAAGCCCATTAGTCGCCCATCCTCGTTGCACAGCCTTTCCACCTTACCAGTAACATTAACCCATCTCTGCAAGAGATGATGACATTTAAATTTAGCATGAAGAACAACAGCCACAGACTTGTTCACCAACAAGTATGAATAATATTCAATAGCAACAATTCGGTAATTCCAGACTTTCACTGCCACACCGAGAAATTCATGTAAAAGGCCGCTAGTACGAACATATTTACCAACATACTCTTCACTTATTCTTCTAAATTCCTTTAAACCAATAAATTCTGCTGAAGAAAATGCTTGATGTTCCAAGTAGACGCTAGCGCATAACCAAGCGGCAATTAGCAAGATAACCAGAAACAAACATCCAATCGCATATTTGTCTATCTTGATCATTTCCACTTCTTCACTTAACTTCTAAACTTAATTTATTCAATGTCTTAACAATGTCTTAAAATAATTAGTATTATGTTAGCTTGCTAAAAGCTATAAAAAGATGGAAAGAGTTGGAAGTTTGCTAAAACTGGTTTATACAGTCTTGTTCCAGCTGGTAAAGGTTTAGTTTTATGTTTAGTGATTTTTCAGGCTCTGCGTAAGGCTCTAGATTGAAAAGCTGCGGTGCTATGGCTCCGAAACCGCTTAAAATGTATGGCGAATTCACGCCAGTCATTACTAGGGTGACCTTCAATTTTCCATCCAGTTCAGGGTTGACTCTTGCACCCCAGATGACTAAGGCGTCGTCATCCATCATTTCAGTGACTATTTCTCCAACACGGTTTGCCTCTTCAATTGTCATTTGAGCATCGCCTGAAACATGAATCAAAGCGCCTTTTGCACCAGCATAATCCACGCTTAGAAGAGGGCTTCTTAACGCGTTTCTGACGGCTTCTTCTGCACGGTTAGGCGCATCCGACTCGCCCACGCCAATAACTGCCAGCCCACCACGCTTAACAATGGTTTTAAAGTCTGCAAAGTCCAAGTTTATGAGGCTTGGAGCAGAAATGGTTTCAACGATTCCCTTAATCATGTTCGCCAAAACTTGATCTGCAACCCTGAAGGCTTCGTTAATGGGCAGATGAGGCGCAAGCTGCATCAGCTTATTGTTGTCAATAACTACAACAGTGTCACAGTGTCTCCGCATCTCTGTTAAGGCATAAGCCGCATACTCCATGCGTCCCTTTTCAATCCTGAAAGGAGTTGTAACAACACCTACTGTTAAGGCTCCCTTCTTTTTTGCAATCTCCGCTATTATAGGCGCAGCGCCTGTTCCTGTGCCACCACCTAAACCAGCCGTTATGAAAACTATATCCACCCCGGTAAGCAAATCTTCAATGCGCTTTCTTGACTCTTCAATAGCCATTCTCCCCAGCTTCGGATCGCCGCCGACACCAAGGCCCTTCGTTAGTTTTTCTCCTATCAAGATTTTCCGATGAGCCCTTGAAACATTCAAATGAAGCGCATCCGTGTTAACAGCTATGCATTCTGCCCCTGCAACCCCCATCTCCATCAGCCGCGTCACCGTATTGTTACCAGCCCCTCCAACGCCTAACACTAGCATACGACAAAGCTCCGGCGGCCGAATAGCATCTTCAACAGTGTTCTGCCACGAATACTTGAAAGTTTGCCCCGCTGAATGCATCTAGCCAACCCTCTTCCTATTCCAAACCTCATTGTCTATCAAATCACGGATTGCAACACGAATAGCCTCAGCCCTATTAGGATAAAACCTCTCAGTTACAAGCTGATCCAACGCCTTAATGTAGGGTTCAGGCAGATACAGCGTAATCAACTTCATTCCATTCCCCTCCAGTAGTATCCGCAATTTGCGCTTTTTGGTTATACTTCTATATAATATAATTTAAATATGATCTAAATATGTTGGTCCTTTTTCATTTAAAGTTTATTATACACCACTTCCAGAATCGTGTAAATTCTTGCTTGCGTATACCTTTAGGTTTTTATTCCTCTTTAAAGCACTTGATGTATTGCCATGGACGCTTTAAAGGTGTTTGTTAAAAGTTTCGGGTGTTCGACGAATTTGGCTGACGGTGAAGTTTTGGCTGGATGTTTGTCTGAAGCTGGTTATAAGCTTGTGGGTGATGTGGCTAGTGCTGATGTGGTTGTCTATAACACTTGCGCTGTTAAGGGTCCAACAGAGAACCGCATGATTGATGTTTTGAGGCGAGTTCCGAAGGACAAGAAGTTAATTGTTGTCGGGTGCCTTCCTCTAATAAATTTTGAAAGATTGTGCAAAGAGGTGCGTTTTGACGGCGTTGCCGGTCCAGCTCTTGGCCATGAAATAGTCAGTATTGTTGAAAGGGTTTTGAGGGGAGAGAAAATTTTAGCTTTAGAGAATGCACAAAGCTCGAAGCCTAGCCTCAGCCTTCCAAGGATTCGCTTAAATCCTGTTATTGGAATAATACCCATAAATTATGGTTGTTTGGGTTCGTGTTCCTACTGTTGTGTTGTTTTTGCCAGAGGGCGTCTAAGAAGCTACAGCATTAAGGAGATTGTGGAACGGATTCGAAAAGACTTGGCGGATGGTGTTAAGGAGTTTTGGCTTACCTCCCAGGACACTGCATGTTATGGAAGGGACATAGGCACAGATCTCCCTGAGCTTATTGACGCAGTCTGCAAAATTGAAGGCTTCTTTAAAGTGCGCATTGGAATGATGACGCCAAACATGGCATTAAACATTCTTGAAGACTTGATTCAAGTTTTCAAAAACGATAAAATCTTCAAGTTTATCCACTTGCCGGTTCAAAGCGGTGATGACCAAATTTTAAAGAGCATGCGGAGATTCTATTCTACGGCTGATTTCAGAAAGATAGTGGAAGCGTTTAGAGCGGAATTTCCAAAAATAACTTTGGCCACGGATGTGATTTGCGGTTTCCCAGGGGAAACTGGAGAGGCTTTTAAAAGAACCATGCAGTTCATAGAGGATGTTAAGCCTGACATAGTGAACATCTCCAAGTTTTTTGCAAGACCTAAAACTCCAGCAGCCAAAATGGATGACACCATATCTTTTTCGCAGATTAAAGCGTGTAGTGCAGCTCTAGCCCATTTAGCCGCTAAAATTGCCATGGAAAAAAATCAAAGCTGGATTGGATGGGAAGGAGAGATTATTGTGGATGAAGTGGGCAAAGTTAAGGATTCATGGGTTGGGAGAAACTTCGCCTACAAGCCTGTCGTTGTAAGAAACCGCGAAAATTTGCTTGGCAAAAAATTAAGCGTAAAAATTGTTAATGCTTTTTATACGAACCTTGAAGGTGAAATTTTAAAACAAGCCCTAACTTGCTAGTAAAGGACATATACCCTTTAAGAAAGGAAAGGTTTTTAGATTTCAACTTTGATGCTTTAGAGGGCTTTCTCATGGATAGAAAGATTCCTAAAACCATGTCAACCCAACATCCTGATAATGCAACTCTTCCCAAGTGGGTTAACGGAGACGTTATTCAAGGAGATGCTGAAGTGGATGAAGCCTACTTTGCCTATAGCAGTCTTGGTTGCATGGAGGTTATGTGGGACTCGGAAGGAAAAGATGTGGATACGAGGGTTGTCAGAAAACTTCTGGACAAATACAGAGATTTCTTTAAAGAGAAAGTTCTAGGTGAAGATGTTTTCCTGACATACCGTATACCAAACCCTACGATTGAAAGGGTGGAACGGAAAATTCTCCTTGAATCTTTGGTTAATATTCCAGTAGCCCATGACATTGCTGCAGCCTTCTACAAGAGAGAAGTTTCACCCATCTTTGAGGTTATACTCCCTCTAACCACATGTGGCAAAGACATAATTGGACTGCGGAAATACTATGAAAAAGCCATAGTTGGGGTTGAAGAGATCTTCATATGTGGTTCAGAGAAGGTTGAAGATTGGATAGGCTCTTTTAAGCCTAAAACTATTGAAGTTATCCCGCTCATCGAAGACATTGCAAGTCTCCTTAAGGCAGATGAAATACTGAAACCCTACATATCAGATGTGAAACCAGAGTATATGCGCGTTTTCTTAGCTAGATCAGATCCTGCACTGAACTATGGACTTGTGTGTGCTGTAGTCCTCTGCAAGATTGCCCTTTCAAAACTTAGAATCCTCGAAAACTTAACAAGCGTTAAAATTTACCCAATAATAGGCGTTGGTACCATGCCCTTTAGAGGACACTTAAACCCAAGCAACCTCACCAATTTCCTAGAAGAGTATAATGGCGTATACACTGCAACCATTCAGTCGTCCTTCAAATATGATTATCCCTTTGAGAATGTTAAGGAAGCTATAAAGACTTTAAATGAAAATTTGCCCTACAAAGACCCGCAAACCATAGAACCTTCCGAAGAGGAAGTTTTGAGGCAAGTACTCGCCAAGTTTATGGAAAGATATCAAAAGACCATTGAAAGTTTGGCGCCTCTGATTAACAGTGTTGCCCGTTACGTGCCGCAGAGGCGTGCCAGAAAACTCCACATAGGCCTTTTTGGGTACAGTCGAAGTGTCGGAAAAGTTTCTCTTCCAAGGGCTATACCCTTCGCTTGCGCCTTATACACTCTTGGAATTCCACCTGAATTCATCGGCCTAGGAGCCTTAAACGAGTTAAACGAAGCTGAATGGAACATTTTGAAGGCGTATTACAAAAATTTTGAGCACGATTTGGAGTCGGTTGCTGGTTTTCTTTCATGGAGAAACCTGAACATGCTTGCTGACATGTACCCGCAAGTAGCGAAAATGGTTAACGCTGAGGAGGATAAACTACGCACCGCCATAAGCAACATACTAATGGACTTGAATGTTGTTGAGGAGAATTTCGGCTTGAAACTTGGACCTAGAAGCTTATCACAAAGGAAATACGAAAACGTAATTAACGATTTTTTAATCGCCTTTCTTGAAGAAAACCCGATGGATGTGGAAAACCGCCTGCTAGAAGCGGCCAAAATGAGGAAATGCCTTGGTTGATTAATTTACGTCTCCAACCTCTAAAATTTTGGATAAATTATTTATGATCATACCTACATTTTATTGTTGGAGATGAAACGTTTGAGTGAAGAGGAAGTTGTTGAGGTTGGGCGCATAACCCATTTCTTCACGAAGATAAGTGTCGCCGTCGTCGAGCTTAAGGCTCCTTTGGCAGTTGGCGACCGCATCGTAATTAAGGGTCCGCTCACAGATTTTGAACAAGTTGTCGATTCCATGCAGATTGAACACAAAAATGTAACGCGCGCTGAGGCTGGACAGAGCATAGGCTTAAAAGTTGCTCAAAGGGTAAGAGAAAAAGACGTAGTTTACAAGAAACTATAGCTTTCCATTTCTCTTTTTATTTTATCTCAAAAAGGCTGGTTAATTTAAGTCATTTGGCACTGTGCATTTCCTAGCTTAGTCTCTTAGCTAAAGTTTTTCCGTGTAATTTTATTGCTGCAAAAGTGAATATCGCTGCAAAAATTGCGATCATTGCAAAATCAAGGGCTAATGGATAGAAGCCTTTGCCTAAGATGAACTGTCTTGTCAAATCTGTAAAATATGTTAAAGGTGAAAGAGAAGCTATGGTTGCTCCCCATTGGGGCAACTGCTCAACTGGTATGAATACGCCGCTTATGAAGACAAGTGGAAATTTAACGAGTGACGATAGCATCATTGATGTGGCTGGTATGTCTGTGGGCGGGTAAGCTGATAGGAGAACACTTAAAGCTGAGAAGCACAGGTTTGCTATAACCAGCCCCAAAAGCAAGACTGCGAAGTTTAATAGTCCTATGTTGAAAGTTAAAACGAGCATCAGCGGAATCACAGATATGAGAAGACCGAAGAGAAAAGAGGAAAGCATATCCCCCACTATAATTGTCCACAGGGCAACTGGGCAGCATAAAAGTCTTTCAAGGGTTTTAGAGCGCGTTTCCCAAGGGACAATTGATGGCCCCACAGAGGTTGCTGTGAAAAATGTTGTCATGCCGATTAGCCCAGGCAACACTTCTCTCAAAGGTATATTTCTTCCTATAACGTAGGCCAGGGCCAAAAATAGCGGAAAAACTAGCCCAAAAATTATAACGGGACCTTTTGAATAGTAGATTTTAATGTTCTTTTTCGCTATGACGAAGGAACGCTTAAACTGTTCTGTAGGGCTGCTCATTGGATGACCGCCTCCTTTTCCTTTATGAGTTTTAGGAACACATCCTCTAGGGACGGCATCATGGTGTTTAGGTTTAAAATGCGTAGACCATTCTTTTTGGCATACTCCACCAGGAACTCGATTACCGTGGATGGGTCAGCCGTGTAAATGCGCACCTTATTGCCCGCGGGCACAGCCTTAACAATGCTTGGATTTTCTAAAAATTCCTGCGTGCTTACGGGTTTGTTGAAGGCTACTTCGATGTATTGGAGCTCCATACTTTGAGCTCTAAGGTTTTCAGGAGTGTCTACAGCCGCTATTTTTCCATGGTTTATTATTGCTATTCGGTTGCATAGCTGGTTTGCTTCTTCCATGTTGTGGGTTGAAAGGAAAACGGTCTTTCCTTCCCTATTATATTGTGTTATCTTTTCTCGCAGAAGCCTTGCACTTTCCACGTCAAGTCCTGATGTCGGCTCGTCTAGGAAAAGTACTTCTGGATCATTAACCAAAGCCATGCACAGTAGGAGCCTCTGCTTCATTCCCTTGGAGAAAGCTCTAACAAGTTTGTCCTTAACTTCGTATAATCCGAACTCTTTCAAAAGTTTTGACGTGTTTTCCCGAAGTTTCAGCGCTGGGACTCCATAAAGCTTACCTATCAATGTTAAGTTTTCCAATGCGGAAAGATCCACATAAGCATTTGAAACTTCAGGGACAACTCCAACGCATTGTTTTGCTTCTATAGAATTCCTTAAAACGTCTAAGCCAGCCACGAAGGCTTTTCCCTCATCGGGCTTTAAAAGTCCCGTTAGGATTCTGATGGTTGTGGTTTTTCCTGCTCCGTTTGGTCCTAAAAAGCCGAAAATCTCGCCCTTTTTAACCTTGAAGTTTATGTGATCAACTGCGGTTACATCTTCGTAACGCTTTGTAAGGTTTTGAACTTCAACTGCTAGGCTCATACTATTCGCCCTTCTAATGGGGTTCCTGTATGCCCAGCAAAACCATAGGCTCTTTGCTTTTTATTCCCCTAGGCACATTTGCTGGAGCGAAAACCATTTCGCCACGGGATAATTCAGCCTGCTCTTCGCCTACGGTGAATGTGCCCGCGCCATCAACAACGTAAAAGCATACGTCGTAAGGTTCGGGGCGTACAGGGATCTCTTGGCCAGTGTTAAGGGATATGAGAACAAGGTTATAATTCTTTGTTTTAAACAAGTCTCTTTTTACGCGCTTGCGCTTTTCCATAGTGTCTAGTACGCCTTTATCTTGCGAATATTCTGCGATCTTGTTCAAGTTTCTTAACTCCATTCTTTTTCACCTTTTACAATTTTGAAATGGAAGCAGAAGAGATGAAACCGACCGTTTTTAGCGTTTTAGGGCTTCAAGTCGCTTGTTAACCTTTTCCAGTCGCTTAGTTAGGGCTTCTTTGTATTCTTCAAGCATTTTTATTTCTTCTTCAACATCCATTATTGGCCATGTAAAGCCCATGGAGTGCATGTGATGTCCTTCTGATCCATGATAGCAGTGGCAATTTCCACACATTTCACATTTCACCTCCCTTTGCTTTTTCAAATTTTTCACGGTAAAACCTTGTGAGATCATCAAAGAGCCTTTTCCGCTTGACAATGGATTCAAGTCCCATTCTGAGGGCTTCAACGCCCTTACTTGTTAAGCGATAAACTCTTCTGTCGGGATTGCCTTCAACTTTTTCCCATTTTGACTCAAGCAGTCCCCGCTCTTCCATTCTTCTTAAAAGTGTATATATGGAGCCCGGTTCAAGCTTGTGGCATCCGCAGCTTCGCTCTTCAATTTCCTCTAGAAGTTGATAACCGTGCATTGGCTTTTCGTAGAGCACTCTCATTATTAGGAACTGTATCCAGCCACGTTCAGGATAGTCATGCCAACACCCGCAGTGTTTTGGACCGCACATTTCAATCGCATATATGTAACATTGTTACATATATAAATGTTATGCTTCAAGAACAATAAATTTAAATTTTTGAATATGAAGTTATACTTGAGGAACAAATTATGAGCGAAGCAAAGGAAAGTGAAGCTAAATGCGAACATGAATGGAAAGCTAAGGAACTAACCTCAGATAAGTCCCATGTCAAGCTTGTTTGCATAAAATGCGGAACTACAAAAGATATAGAACTCTTTCCCTAAGACTGGCATTGTCCTTAAATACGCGTTAACTCTTCAAAAGTGTCAGCTATGCAGCCAAAAGAAAACGCTAAGGAAGGCGTTGTTAAAATCAGAAGCTGGATGGAGTTTAAGCGCCTAGCAGAAACCCTAAAGCCAAAAGCCATAGTCTACAATGTTGAACAGAATGGGCTTTCGCCAAATAGGGAACTCACCAATTTGAGGCTTATACTGCCTTCTGGACCAGCTTACTATATATTCATAGATTTTCCTAAGGGCGAAGCCTTGAAAGAAACAAGAATTCCCATACGAAGGGATGCAAAAGGAAATCGCTACCTAGAAGAGGAAGACGTGATAAAATTCCTCAAAGACCAGATTAAAAGAAACGACTTAACCATATGCTCCTACTGGACAATTTAATAAACTGTCAATTTGAGAACACTTTAAGAGGTTAAAGAGAAAGATTAATAAAATATAGTCCATCAACTGCATATGGCGACTTAGCTTATGAGCACAGAGTGGAAAAATTGGAGTAAAAGCGATATTCTTTATGGGGTTGTTATGCCTTTAATTGTTGTGTTAGTTATAGTGGGCTTTTCGCAGGTAACTATTATGTTTAGGCGTGGATCCTTCGGACTTATTGTTGGAATAATAAGTGAAATCGAGGAGATGGTGTTAACAGTTGCGGTGCCGCTTTTGCTTGGACTTTTATGGAATAGATGGGCAGGCGGCGCCTCAGGCTTTTTGATGGGTAACCTTTATGCATTGTGGTTTGTGGCAACTTATGGAGCCTTTTCCCGTAGCACAACCTCTACAACAGGTCAATTTTTTCCAAGCATAGTTTTCGGTTTAGGTCCCACACTGCTTGGTTATGTTCTTAGTCCTATGCTAATTGGGTACATGGCTGGAGCATTAAACAAACGTTCGGAAAATTTCAGGTGGATGCTAATATCAAGCCTAGTGGCAACCACAATTGCAGGATTTTTCCTCTTTTGGATCTTCCAGTTGTCTCCAATGAACGTTGTAACAGGCATTGATGGTTTCTTAATTACTGTAGCAACACGCATCGCTTGCGGCTTTTTAACTGCCGTGGCTGCAAAAATATTCATTTGGTACGGCCAAACACCCACCGCCAAAATGTAGCAAACTTGCCTAATGAGCAAATAGTGCATCACATCCCACTCAAAAAGGGATTAGAAGAAAAATCGGTATATAAAAAGGAAAGTGATGTCTTCTGAGAGCGTTTTAAGTTCCAGCCGCGATTTCTATTATTCGTGAAAGCTCTGCGTTGAGGGATTCGGGTAACCCCATTATGCGCACATCCATAAAGCCTCTGATTATTAAAGAGACTGCTTGATCTCGTGATAACCTTCTCGTCATTAGATATTCAATTTCTTTTTCTGAGATTTTGCCCACGGCTGCCTCATGGGTTATTTCGACACCCTTCTTCCTTGCCACCAGCTCAGGTATGGATTGTATAAATGATTCATCATCAATGATGAGCCCTTTACACTCTAAATGGCCTTTGCATTCAGGAGCATTTCCTTCTATCAAGCCTCTGACAATAATCTTTGAGCCTTCTCTTGTTACGGCCCTGCTAATCATTTCTGCCTTGCTGCCTTTCCCGTTAAGAATAGCCTTTGATCCGATGTCTAGAAGAGAGTTTTTATGTCCGTAGAGGATGCTGTTAAAGCTTACTTTTGAATTTTCACCATTGCAATAAGCAACGGGGTACATTTGCACATCTCTAACGGGTTTTAAGCATATGTAATTTGAAACAAATGTTCCTTTATCCTCTATTACGGTTGCGCTTCTCGGTTTCACAGTTGTTTCTTCTCTCCACTGATGCACCATTGTAAAATTGAGGGAGGCTCCCTTTTTTATGTAAATTTCTGATATGCCAAGGTGTGCTGCGTTCTCCACGGTAGAATGCTGAAGGCAACTTGTTATAATGTTAGCTTTTGACTCCTCCTCTGCGATGATAATGTTGTGTACTCTTTGCTCCAAGTTTTTCTGCGTTATCATTAAGCATGCTTGAAGAGGAAATGTTATTTCCGTGTTTGGCAGTATTCTCATAAAGTAGCCGCCGCTGAAGTTTTCAGCAACTTTCCTCGTGAACACGTCTTGATCCTTAGGAACCGCCCTCCACATGTACTCGCTTAGCCAAGAATATTTTTCTAGGGCATCCTTTATGTCCATCAGTTCTATTTTCCCTTTAAAGACCTCGTTAACTTTGGAGTATATGGTAGCTTGGTCAATATGGAAAAAAGTTCCTGCCCGTTCTTTCTCACTTGAGACACCAGCTTTAAACGCCTCTTCCAATATTTTATGTGGAATGCTGGTTAATTCGCCTTTATTTGTCAAATTACCATCTCTCAAGAGTTTTTTCTTCGCATTTAATGCATCCTTCGTAACCTTCTTTCTTAATGTTCTCGTATATGTGTTTAGGATTGGAGAAACAGTGTATTTTTCCGTCAAGCAGGACGCAGCCATATTTAGCATTTACGTAATTCAGTATTTCACCTTGATGGGTTATGATTAGAGCTGAGCTTCCGCTGTTTTCCAGATAATGCTGGATTTGGTTGGCGATTAGTTTCAAGCTTTCAACGTCAACCCCTGAATCAGGCTCGTCTAGGAGAAGAAGTTTGGGTTTGAGAAATAGCAGCTGGAGGATTTCAGATCTTTTTCTTTCCCCTCCAGAAAATCCAACATTAATATCCCTATTCAAGAAATCAGTAAGTTTGAAAGCTTCTATGAGGCTTTTTTCTGCTTCACTAAAATCCTCATTGGGGGTCTTGCCTAAGCACAGCTTTAACAAGTCTGCCAGCTTTACACCGGTGATTTCAGGGGGATTCTGGAACCCTACAGCAATGCCCATTTTAGCCCTTTCCTCGACGCTTTTTGCGGTGATGTCTGTTCCCATGAAAACAATTTTTCCAGAGAGCACTTTGTACAAAGGAAGCCCAATAATCGCGTTGATGAGAGTTGTTTTTCCAGAACCGTTCGGCCCGAAAAGAATGTGGCTCTCGCCACTTTTCAGTTCAAAACTGACACCGTTAAGGATCATCCTATTTTCAACTTTAACTTTCAAATCATCGACTTCTAAAACATTCATAGTTACCTCTATAGCCCTTCTCGTGACAAATAATAAACCTTTTGGAGTTTGTAAAAAATCTCGTTTGCGTGCGTGAAAATCTTTGCAAGCTAAAGAAGGTAATCTTGACAGTGATAAAACTCTGCATGCGCTTTCCATGGAGCAATTTAAAATTTCAGATTTGCCAAATTTAGCGTATTTTTACTTTTAAAAGCTAGAAATTATAACAATAAATTTAAATATTTGGATATATTATGAGCGTTACAAGGTGATAATGTATGAGTGAGAGAAAATTGCCGAGATTCATAATGTGTTTCTGCACCGGTGAATGCCCAGGATTTGCAAAGATGAATTTGTGGAAGTTGATAAACTTTGTTAGGAATGAGCTTGATGTGGAATATGCGATAGTCCATCCACAACTTTGCGTTACAGACGGCGACAACTTCTTCAAAGACTATTTGAAGGAAACTGATAAGGATAAAATATTTGTTATTGGTGGATGCGACCCAAGAATGCAGAGGAAAATGTTCAAAGACGCCTTCGCAGAAAAAGGCCTTGACTTTGACAAACAAGTTGTTTCTTTGGATTTAAGGAACATGGAAACGCAAGAAGCAATGAAGAAAGTTGAAGAAACTATTAACAAACTGGTTGGGGCGTAACGTGGAAGTGGAAAAGAAAGAGAAATACCTCGCTGAAGAACGCTACTATGGAGAAAAAGTCATAGCTCCACAAAATCCATATGGAATACCAAGAAAAGAAATAAAGTGGCATCCAATAATAGACTATACAAAGTGCGATCCCACTAAGTGCGACTACTTCTGTGTCGACTACTGCCACATGAAAGTTTACAAGCGAGTAGGCGACAAAGTTGTGGTCGACGACCCCTACAACTGTAATGTACCAAGCCAATCATGCGCCCCACGCTGTCCAACAGGAGCCATAAGCTTCCCATCAAAGGAAGACTTAAAACGTCAATTAAGAGAATTGAGAAAGAAATATGGATATGCCGCGACCACTCCATAGCAAATCAGCATTTTATACTAAAGAGGCAAAAGTCGTTGAGCGAAAAAACATATTTAGGATTGCCTCGGAAAGAGATAAAATGGTTTCCAACAATTAACCATGACCTTTGTACTGGTTGTGGAATCTGCGTAGAATTTTGCCATGAACATGTCTATGAAAAGCAAGGAAATAAGGCAGTGGTTGCGAGACCCTATGATTGCCTAGTTGGTTGTGAATCATGCAGACCTCGCTGTCCAGTAGGTGCCATCAGTTTCCCCTCTAGACAGGAACTTAAGCAAATGCTCAGAGAATTAAGAGAGAAGTATGGATACCCCTAAAAGCCTCAAACAAAATCTGACTTAAATATGTTTTCAACTAATTTTGGATTTGTAATGTTATAGTAAACCCATCTTCCCTCCTTCTTGCTTCTCACTAATCCAGCGTTTTCCAAGATTTTTAAGTGATGTGACGCCGTGGGCTGCGTTAAGTCAAGGGCAATCATTATTTCACAGACGCACATCTCTCTAATCTCTAAAAGCTTCAAAATTCTAAGTCTTGTCACATCAGCCAAAGCTTTGAAAAACCTGCTCTTTCTTTCAGCCTCTTCAGCACTCACAACTTTACCAGCAAGCTGCTTCAATTCAGCAGCATATTTTAATGGATCCTCGTGGGGGCATAGTCCGGAACGCACTAGATGCATAAGTCTTTTATCAATTTTAGTTACAGACATTGCTTTGACTTCCGAAATCAATTAACATAACAAAATATTTAAATATGTTTTTAATTTTCGGCAAGTTTCTACTTCAATTTTATTGGGCTTATCGCCTTCTCTATCTGCATTCTGTTTGCGCTATACTCTTTTAATCCGAGAGGCAGGCAGTCTTTTAGGGTTTTTTCTCCATTTAATAGTTTAGCTGCGAAGGCAAAGCATCCTTGCTCTCCGCATTTACCGCAGTTTGTTTTTGGTAAAAGATTATAAATTTTCATGGGCGTCAACTCCTTTTTGGCTTGAACCATTTCTGCGCTTGGTCTCCCGTGAGTTTTGAGGTGTATGAAAGCGTGATTTATCAGCCTTCTAGCCTCTTCAACAAGCTGTTCAGCTTCGCTTCGGTTCTTAACATAGGTCATTCCAACCCTACCATTGGCAAACATGGTTATCAAATGTTGCTTGTAATTGTAGCTTAAAGCGCCAAGCTTTTCAGAGTACTTCGCGTTTGGAATAGCCAAATAAAGAATTGGAAGCACATCTTCCAGAGGCTTATCCGCCTGAGCCAAAAACTTAATCCTTTCAGGATCAGCCGTGCAAGGCGATATCTCCTTAATCTCAATTTTCTTAACAAAAATTTCTGGAAAAAGGAGTTCCGTAAAATCTTCACTCATTCAACCTTTCCTTCTCGTCATGCTAAAGCTTCGCCTCATCAATGACTATTTCTGCTATTTTCTTCACATCTGCCTGATATATGTCAAGTGTAGGTACTTTCTGCAGGTATTTTGATATGTCAATTTCATAGTCTATCCTTTTTCCAGCTTTTTCCAAGACTTTTGAGGCGCATCTGTTGCCGCACCCGTTTATGACTATGTTCTTTTTAGCTTTCTCCGCAATTTCTAGGTGTGGTTTTGAGGCTGCAGCCACTGCTGTTGTGCAGCACATTCTAGCCTTATCCAAGTTTGTGAGTAAGACCCCTACGGCGTGTCCTATTTGGCCGACGTTTGCTGCGCCGTCGCAGACCCAGACCACGTTTTCGTGTTCGGCAACCTTGTAGCAGAGTGGAAGAATTTTTGGCTGACCGGCAGCCTCTTTTGATGTGCACATGCTTATTTCTCCAATATCGCCTTTATGATTAGTTCTTTTGCCTTCTTTACATCTTCTTGGGAAATGTATTTTTCAACACCTAAACCCTTGCCTATGTCCGTGTGTAAAGCCACCTTTTTCATGCCTATGTCCCTAGCCAACACAATGCTTTTCGCCACTTTGAAGCCTGCAGCCTCTATGGTTTTTCTGGCGCACTCAAAGGGGCAGCCATCCACCGTTATTATTTTCTTCGCAGCCTTCGACTTGCCTAAAACTGGTTTAACGCCTAAGGGCACGGATGGCAAACAGCCAACAGCCACCTTTTCCAATCCAAGCTCCTTAACCACCTCGAGACATGCCAGTGCGCTTGTTATTCCGGTGTTTGACAACCCGCCGAAACATGAAAAGATTATGTTTTCGTGAGTTGGCATGCCTTCCCGCCATTCTCCACCTTCAGCCATTC
>Ga0080004_1084544_pt1 | contig 32565 bp, 34 predicted proteins | sample WasSprMetagenome_FD_69207 | JGI IMG/M metagenome (GOLD analysis project Ga0080004, IMG submission 69207) | Sulfidic aquatic microbial communities from Washburn Spring, Yellowstone National Park, USA - WS (SPADES assembly) (version 2) | ecosystem: Environmental > Aquatic > Thermal springs > Hot...
CCCTGAAGGGCGAGGGTTCCCTTTAGGGGGTTCATTGGTTCCCCGCATCTATTCGGGTTTACATCTGTCATCTGCGGGGCAGTCGGGGTGGTCAGAGATCCCCCCATCTGGGCTAGTGCTCTCTTCTCGATGTTCAATATTGCCACGGTGTCTCTATCTGCTTCGAACCCGCACCTAGGGCACTTGAACACCCTATACCCATTCTCCATCATCTTACTACTACACCTTGGACACCTAGTAGACGTCCCCTTAGGCTCCACCACTACGACAGGAGCCCCATATTTCTCACATTGCCAATCAATCCACCTAGAGATCTTCCTGTAGCTGAGTATTAGTAGAGAGACCTTGTGCTCTCTAGGGAGCTTTCTCAAGCTCTCTGTCAACCCCGTTAAATCCTCCCTGGCGACTGCGTACTGGTGTTGCTTAGCCAATATTGCGATTCTATGCGAGGTCTTCTTAACCCAGTCCTCGACTATGCGCCTAGCCTTTGCGTGGTAGTATGATATCCTCTTCTTAATGCCCCTCCTCCTAAGCCATGCATTGTACTTTGTCGAGGAGTACTTCTTCTCTAGACTCTCAGCTAGTCGCTTATAGTGTAGAGCCCGCTCGATGGGGGTCTCAAACCTATATTCAAATTTAGAATTACCAATCGCAATTTGCTTCTCGTTGACATCCACCGCTAAGACCCCTCTAGGGGTATATTTCCGTGGTCTAGGTATGTGCTTGGACACCTCGAGAACCAGCTTTCCATCCTTGTATATCAATCTAGCGTCTCCGCTGGGGTAGTTGTCATACCTCCTGTCCCAGCCAACAATCTCTAGTCTATAGCCTCCAAGCAACTCCACGTAGTTGCCGTTGATCCTATAGCTACACTTGTGCGTCAGCCAAACCCTCAGGGCCTTGGCTCTGGGCATACGGCCCCTGTTGGGGTTGTTGAGCCACGACTTGGCGATGGCTATTGCCTCTCGGTAGCAGTCGATAGCCACCTTAGATGGTAGACCATACCTCTCCTTGAGGATATTATAGAGTAGCCTGTGTGCTTTGCCAAGCGTTAAAGCCTCGTTCTCAACCACTAGTTTAATAGCATAGTTAAGTGCCTCTCTATACCTATACATGAGGCTCAACAGCTCCCTGAACGTCTCGGGCTCGGCTCTAACCCTCACCTTAACGGTCAGGGTTAGAGAGCCCTCATCGCCCGAGGGCATCTCACTCGACCCTGCACTTGGCTATACTGACTTTCCTCAAACACCTTGGGCATGTAGCGTAGTACGGGTTCTTGCCTTTATACTCCCAGACGTACCCGCAGTTGCGACACTTCAGCTTGACCACAAGCCCACCAACAACTAACTACTAGCAACTACCTTATAAACCCTCCCACCCCTCCCCGCCTTGAAAGGCGGGGCTTTCAGTTGTAAACGCCCACTACAGCCGCGTCTGTAGTATTGCAACTACGAGAGACGCTAGTAGTAGGATGATGGTGTGCTCGTACGACCTCTCAAGTGGGATCGGCTGTTTAGAGCTAACTTTCAACTTCCACATTGAAGACTCCTCGATAAACCACCCCGCCTCGATCATGCTAGCCACAGCGGGCGGGATCCTACTAGAGAGCGGCTCTCTCTTGAGCCTCCCAATCATCAGCGAGTCGATGAAGCTCCTAACACCAAGCGGTATAATCCTAGCAACCAAGAGGGGTATGACAGCCGTCTTCTTCGCGCCGAGGTGGTATAGTAAGTTGTAGAACTCTATTGGCGAGAACATGTTTACCATGAAGACTAGGCTCACCCCCACACAGATCGTTCGAACCGCTACTATAAGGATGTCTATGGGTCTCATAGCGTAAATGCCTACTAGTGATAGCAAATACGCAGAACCCCCTAGGAGTAAGCCAACGATACCTGTTAAGGTAGAGACAGCTATTAACCACTCGAAGCCTGGATATAGCAGGCTCAATGAGATGATGATGGGCATTAACACGTAAGACTTGTCAGGGCTTGTCGCTAGTAGTAGGAGTATCGTCATTGCAAGCGTCAATTTCGATAAAACGTGTGCTCTCCTAAAGCCCTGATCTCCTGTCAAGAACAGCGACTTGTAAATCACGCCCATTAGCCACGAGAACACGTCAACCAGCCTCATCCTCGACTTCACCCCTCTCGCGGAGATCTATCACCTTGTCGGCCACGCGAACTAGCCTATGATCGTGCGAGGCTGCAAAGACCGCTTTACCCTCATTCACTAGGGATTGCAACGCCTCGATCACCGCTCTAGCGCTCTCATTGTCTAGACCCCCGGTTGGCTCATCAACGAAGTATCCGTTAAAGCCAGCTAGATAGGCCGAGGCTATCGCTAGCCTCCTCCTTTCACCGCTACTAGTCTTCGCTAATGGTCTGTCAAGTACGTGTTTAAGCCCAAAAATCTCGGCTACTTCGAGAGCTCTATTTTCATCGCCTCTCGCAGCCGCCAAGAGCTCTTCTCGAGGAGTCGGTTTAGTAAAGTACAGTAGTGGGTTCTCCGGTATATACACGGGTAATCCGGCTACTTCTACTCTGCCTCTACTCGGCTTCAATAGGCCTGCTCCCAGTTTCAATATGGTTGTTTTGCCAGAGCCGTTCGGTCCGGTAACCACGGTTAAAACGCCTTTCTCGACATTAGCATTGAACTTCTTGATGACGAAGCCTCCACCCGGGTACTTGAACCAGACGTCTACAAACCTCGCGTAGAGGCCCCTTGGTTCACCTCTCTGTCGAGACATCTCCACTTGTGGTGGCAACACGTCTGCCCTCCACCTCCCATAGTACACAGCTCTACCACCTCCTAGAACTAGCAAGTCCGGCTCTAGGTGCTCCCACTCCCACGGGTCATGGTCAACAATTATGAAGCTAGCACCCTTACTCGACGCGACCTTGACGTAGTGCTTGACGATCCTCCTAGCCTCGCGATCTAGGTAGATCAGCGGCTCGTCGAGAACATGTATCCTAGCACCCATCAGCATAGACTCTAGCCATAGAACCCGCTGTGTCTCCCCCGAACTGAGCGTGTAGGTGAGTCTGTTGACCACGTTGGCTACTCCTAGAGGTTGAAAGTCTGTTTCTACGCAGTTTATTCCAACAAGTGATAGAGCGTGACATATCTCTGCGTACACGGTGTGCCCGAGCATTGCATACCAAGGCTCTTGCGGTATATACGCGATCGTTGTTAGTAGGTCTTCTGGCCTCCAAGACTCGAGCTCTCTCCCCTCTAAGAGGACCTCGCCCCTGATGAAGCCCCCGTAAACCTCGATCGTCCCTAGCAAAGCCCTTATAAGAGTTGTTTTACCACTACCTGAAGGCCCAGTGATGACTAGGACTTCGCCTTCACCAAGTTTAAAGGAGATGTCTCTTAGTCTAAACCCCTCTGGATAGCCACACTCGACAATTCTCGCCTCTAGAACGCTTCTACTCAAAGCGTGAGCACCGATGAGGCTGAAGACGCTACTTGACATAACCTGCTCTACGTAGCCAAGCCGATATGGGTATTGATAGCGATATTCCAACTATCACTTGCCCAATGTTGACTGGCACCTCGAATATTGCGGCTAATGGCTCTCTACCTGTCAGTGGGTTGCTCACGAAGTACTCGTATAGGAAGTACCCTAGCACCATTGTAGAGCCAGCAATAGCCAATGCAGCGACCTCCCCCGTGGTTATGTACTTTCTGAGCAATATGAACGCTATTAGAGCGCCCATTGCTACGCCAAGAGCGATCCAGACTGCGAGAGAGACTTCTACGTAGGGTGGACTAAATGTGAAATATAGCCACCTCTCTGGACCTACATATAGGCCTCCAGCCCACATAGTTGCAGATATGGTGAGAAATACAGCTGTGTATACCAGTGCCGTCACAACTGCGTAGAGATTTCCATGCCTACCCCTCAAAGCCCCAGCTAAGCGGCCCGCCACGTAGCCTTCAATGAACTTTATCACTAGGGTTCCAGGAGCGAAGATCGCGTACCCAGTTGACAGGTCTGCTAGGGCTGCCCCAACACCGCCAGCTATGCCAGCTACGAGCGGGGTCGAGACTATGGCTGCAAGATAGATCATGGACTCGCCAACGTTGAAGTAGCCGCCAGTCGCAGGCTGATAGACCTGTACAGCTACCGTTGCAGCGTAGACTAGCACTGTGAAGATTGTAACCTGAATAATCATGGACACTTTACGCTGCACAAAGACCACCCATCAGCCTAGCATCTTTATTGGGGAATAAATAACCCTACCTCTTAGCGAAAAGCCAGCAAGCTACTTGTCGTCCACCTTCAACCTCTACTAGAGGCGGCTCCATCTTCTTGCAAACATCCATTACAAATGGGCATCGGGTGTGAAATCTACAACCTGGTGGTGGATTAATAGGTGAGGGGGGTTCGCCTTGTATCACTAACCTCTGCCTACTTCTAGCCACTTTAGGGTCTGGTATGGGGACTGCTGATAGCAAGAATCTTGTGTATGGATGATATGGTTTTTCAAACAAGTCGTCTGATAAGCCTACCTCCACGATCTTTCCTAGGTACATCACAGCCATCCTTGTACTCATGTATTTAACAACCGCTATGTCGTGTGAAATAAACATGTATGTAAGCGAGAGCTTTCTCTGAAGATCTTTTAATAGCTCTAGAATCTGAGCTTGCACCGAGACGTCTAGTGAAGACGTTGGTTCATCTAAGACGACGAATTTTGGTCTCGTTATGATCGCTCTTAGAATAGCTACTCTCTGCTTCTGCCCTCCAGAAAGTTCGTGGGGATATCTATACAGATGCTCTCTACCGAGGCCCACTAGCTCCATTTGCTTTGTCAAAAACTCTTCTTCATCACCAACCTCTAGCTTATGCTGTCTAATAGGCTCTAAGAGAATACTTGCAATAGTCATTTTTGGATTTAAGCTCGTGTGTGGATCCTGAAATACCATTTGAGCGTGACGCCAATACTCTCTAAGTTTGCGCCCCTTTAGCTTAGTTATATCCATGTTTTCAAAGAATATCCTACCAGATGTTGGGTCTATGAGCCTAAGCACTAGCCTACCAAGTGTGGTCTTGCCACAACCACTTTCTCCAACCACCCCTAAGGTCTCGCCACGCCTTATATAGAGATCTACGCCGTCAACCGCCCTAACCTTCTTAAATAGCGACCCTCTAACTCTAAAGTACTTCTTTAACCCCTTAACCTCTAGTAGTACATCAGAGCTCAAAGTTCTCACCTCCTCTCTAGTAGCCAGCATGCTGCACGATGTTGTGGTTCAACATTGAAAAATGGAGGTTCTTCTCTAGTACACTTCTCAGTGGCAAATGGACACCTTGGGTGGAACTTACAGCCAGGAGGCGGATCTATTAGTGAGGGTATGGTTCCGGGTATGGCTTCTAGTTTTTCTACCCTCTTCGTTGGATCTGGTACAGCACGTAGTAGAAGCTTTGTGTATGGATGTTGTGGGTTATAGAAGATCTGCTCTGTGACTCCCTCTTCTACTATCTTGCCAGCATACATGATGTACACTCTATCTGCGTTCTCAGCGACTATGCCGAGGTTGTGAGTGATCAGTATCATACCAATCTTGTTCTCGACTTGAAGGCGCTTCAACAGATCTAGGATCTGGGCTTGTATAGTTACGTCTAGGTTTGTAGTGGGCTCGTCGGCTATGAGGAGTCTTGGTAGGTTAGATAGACTTATTGCAATCACGCTTCTCTGCCTCATACCACCAGACATTTCGTGAGGGTAGTTCTTAACGCGCGTCTCTGGACTGGGTATTAAGACTTGTCTTAGTAGCTCAATGGCCTTCTTAAAGGCGACCTTCTTAGTAATAGCTGGCCTGTGAGCTTTCATAGTTTCATATATGTGAAATCCTATCGTATATAGTGGATCAAGCGCGGAAGTAGGATCTTGGAAGACGTATGCTATTTCATCTCCCCTGATCTTTCTCAACACGTCTTCATCGACTCTCAATAAGTCTACAATAGACCCGTCTCTTCTCCTGAAGAGCGCTACGCCACTCTCAATTCTACCGGGGCTTTCAATAAGCCTGGTTATAGCTCGCGTAGTGACGGTTTTACCACATCCAGTCTCCCCTACGAGAGCTATTGTTTCGCCTTCTTTAACGTAGAAGGATACACCAGAGACCGCGTGGACCACCCCAGCATACGTGTAAAACTTGACAACCAGGTCTTCTACTTTGAGAAGGACGCCTTCTTCGAGCGAGTACTGCTTCACCATGGATCTTCACCTCTTTTTCTCCTTCTCTAACCTATACTCAATAGCCCTTCTAGTTCTTGGATCAAGTATATCACGCAACGCGTCTCCAAGTAGATTCCAACCCAGAGCCATTATGAGGAGGAGCGCTCCAAGGTATAGTACGACATGTGCGCTTCTCTCTGGGAAGAACTGCCCTGCTTTCGAGATCAAGAAGCCCAACTCGGGGACGGGCTCTTGGGGTCCAAGCCCTAGGAATGATAGTGCTGCTGCAAATAGCGTGGCGGTGGCTATGTCGAAAGTCATCATTACGATGACTGGGGAGATAACGTTTGGTAAGATGTGCTTAATGAGTATTCTCCAAGTAGATAGACCCGCTAGTTTTGCAGCTTCGATAAATGGCATTTCTCTCACCGAGAGAACGCTGCCACGTACAACTCTAGTGTAGCCAGGCCACCATACAAGCACCATTGCAAACCATATAGAGAGGAGAGCGGCTATTTGCCCATACTCTGTCTCTCTAAGTCCAAATAGGGCGGCGAAAAACGCTCTAGCTATAGAGTTCGACTCGAGAAATCCTCTAATCCTCTGGGGGAGAACCGAGGCGAAAGCTATGGCTAACACTAGACCTGGAAACGCTAAGAAGACGTCCGTGACCCTCATTATCACCTCATCAACCACCCCTCCTTTATAGCCAGCTAGCAGTCCGAGTATTATTCCAAGGGGGGCTCCAAGCAGTACAACAACTATAGATATCACGAAAGAGATCCTAATGCCATATAGAGACATCGCGAGTAGGTCTCTACCCCACTCATCAGTACCCAAGATCGGCTCACCTGAACAACCTGGAGGGAGGCAGGGTGCTCTATATCGATACTCCTCCCCCAAAGTCACAATCTTGTACTCCCAGTAAGGCTCCCAGGCTATGAAGGGGCCTATTACTGCGAGGATAAACATTATAAAGACTATTGCTCCTCCAACAACGCCTATTGGTGATTTACTATAGGCGTATGCCATTAGCTCCCATTCTTTGATTCTCGAAGAGTTCTTAGTGATCCAGCCGGGGGAGAGCCTTTCTCTAAAGCTGGCGTAGAGCCATATCGCTCTTTTTAACGCTTTATATAGCATCTCCATGCTATCAATCCTAGTACCTTATCCTAGGGTCGACCACCGCGTACAGTATGTCAACAACTAGATTTATAGTGACGTAGACTATCGCCACTAGAAACGTACAGGCTATTATAACTGGGAAGTTGAGTCTCATAATCGCCTCATACATATACCTCCCAATCCCAGGAATGTTGAAAACGGTCTCTGCAATAATGGCGCCTGAAAGCAAACCTCCAAGGTTTAAGCCTAGCACGGTGATTAGAGGGACTAGTGCGTTTTTAAACGCGTGTTTCCACAGAGAGATTCTTCGAAGCCCTCTAGCCTTTCCATATAATATGAACTCTGCACTAAAGGCGTCTAAGAGGCTATTTCTCACAATTCTAGCTATAAACCCTCCATTTAGAAGTCCGAGTGCAAGGCCAGGTAGGTAGAGTCTCTTAAACGTTTCACCTACGACACTAAGCTCTCCACACATCATAGCTGCAAACATGGGTACGTTCCCAAGAGCTGAAGCTACGTGCCCGAGAACTGGGATAAACTCGGGTAAGCTAGATACGTATGTTCTACACGCTAGAGTGGGCTCAGGTATCCCAGCTAAGTATGTTGTTCTAGTGTAGACAAAGAGTAGCAAAATTAAGAAGTAGTATAGTACAAATGAGGGTAGAGAGCTCCCTACAAGCGCCATTATTCTCACTGCAAAGTCTAAGGGTGTGTCTTTAAAGATCGCTGCTAAGAGACCTAGTGGCATGCCGATTGCTACTAAGAAGATAAAACCTATAATTGCAACTTCAACTGTGACCCCGAATCTACTCGTTATTTCGGTAAAGACGTTTCTATGTCTAACCGGATCTTCTAATTCGCCTGTTAATAACTGGTGTACTAGAAATGAGAACTGTTCATACCATGGAGCATTGAACTTATATTTGATCTTTATCTGCTCGAGAGTTTGAGGATTCATCAACTTCTCTCCAACCCAGGCTCTAACAGGATCTGCTGGGATGGCATAGGCGATCAAGTAGGTTATAAGCAATACACCAATAAGTGTGGGTATAAATGTCAACACTCTCCTAGCCAGAAACGAACCCATACCCATCAATAACACCTAGTAGGTTGTTAACCACTGAGGGGGTAAAAAGCAAGAAGCAAAAAAAGGTTTAAACGTTAAGGTTTGGGTCTATATCCGTAGAGTCGCTCCCACAGAGTTGCGTTCCAGTAGTATGGGTTGATCTTTAGGATTATGTAGGCGTCTTCTTTGTAATCCGCAACGTAGTATGGCCCAGTTGATACTGGGTAATCCTTAAGCCTCTTATGTGTTTCATCTTCTTCGCCTACACTAACGTACTTGGCCCAAGCTGCTGGATTCTTGCCGTAGTTAGAGTCCTTAATAGCCGCCTCGTACTTGTCGCCTAGAGCGTACTCCATTGGTATTATACTAGCTACACCTGTAGTTAAGATGTGTAGTATTGGTATATATGGGAATTTCAACTTCAACTTAACAACACCCGCTGTAGTACCAGCGTAGTTGAACACACTTAGTAGCTCACTTAGAGACCTCACCTCTACCGACCTGCCATGATATACAGCTACTAAGCCACCGGCTAGTATCTTGGCGAACTCTTCTTCTGTAAGCACTTGTGACGCGTTGACATCTATGAAGCTATCTATCATCCACTGTGGACCTCCTGGTAAGTTGAGCCTTACCGCTCTCCACAGGCTGAAGAGCACGTCTGTAGCATCTATGGGGTAGGTCTTCTTGTTCCATGGGTCATAAGCTACGACTCCACCACGTATTACGAGGTAGAGCTCATCCCCCTCCTTATTGAACGCCCACGCAACCGCGATCTCAGGCTCTGGCTCAGTGCTCTCATAGTAGTATGTGATCGGCTTTGAGTATATCTGGTCGAATATCTCCCAACCAAAGCTCTCATAGCTCTTAGCTGGGTCGAAAGTATCTGGCCAACCAATAGTAGCTATAACCATGGTCTTAGGGTCGTTCTTTATGCCCTGAACGCCTGTGTCGACGACTGGAGCCTCTGGGTGCTCGTAGACTAGGTCGTATCTAGCAAACTTGGTGAGCGGGTAGTACATGTTAAGTACCCAGCTCCCATAGTTACGTCCTGTTACAGCCTGTCCAAGCATTATCATTGGAGCCTCGTTGTTGTATACTATTACAGCCGCGTTGATTATAGCCTCTCTGATCTTGGGGTCTAGAACTCTCTGTGACAGCTTACATAAGGCGCTTACAGGTATGTCTTTCCAACCTGGAGCTCCAATAGTCACCATGGAGATGGGCTTCTCCCAGTTCTTCTTAGTAGCTTCCTCATCAAGTACATATTCAACAACTAGTAGAGGCTTATTAGTTGGACCGGTGTATGTTGCACCAGTCCCCTTCGGCCCTATGACCACTATATAGTTTGGAGTATCAACTACTCTCTCAACCTTAGAGAGGTACTTGCCAACATCTGCAGGTGCTATGTTCTCTAGGTATCTTAGCTCCTTGAACTCTGCACCACCCCACACGAATGGCATTAGGTAGTTGTCTGGATCTAGGTAGTCTGGTATCCAGCCAAGCAGAGCTACATCGAAGTCGAAGTGGTCTACTTTATCGAGGAATTGCGGCCAGTTTAACACTTCAACATGCACTTTAAAGCCTAGTCTAGTCCACTCGTTTTGTAGTAAGGCCGCTATTTGAGCTCTAGCAGTGTTTCCAAGGTTGTAGTATATAGTTATCTCGTACTTTGATGGGTCAAACCCCTTCTCGCTCTTTAGCTTATTGATAATCTCCATGGCCTTAGCCCTATTGTACTCGTACTTAACGATGCCGTACTCGGTGTAGCCCATCATACCCTTTGGTACAATCGTGTACAATCGAGTGTATAGACCTCCAAACACAGACTCCAAGACTGCATCGTAAGGTACAGCCCACGCTAGAGCTTGTCTCACTTCTGTTATATTGAATGGCTCTCTCATAGTGTTCAATATTACGTATTGTATTGTCAACCTAGGTTTTGTCGGGTCTTGCTCTAGGACTAAGTAGAACTTACCAACAGGAGTTCCATTGAGGTCTTTCCACCTAGCAGGCGTTATAGCTGCGATGTCTGCTACTCCAGCTTTATAGAGTTGAATCCTAGTCATCTCCTCATTAGCTATGATGTACAGTACGGTCTCGTGAAGGTAGTACTTCAATACGGGTGTTGGAGTGGGGGTTGGTGAGGGTGATACGCTAGGTACTGTGGTTGGAGTGGTAGGTGGAGGTGTAGGTGACGGGGTTGGTGAGGTCGGTGAGGGTGTAGGTGGAGGTGTCGGCGGCATCGTCGTGAGGATCGCCGCGACGATCGCCACGATCACTATTACCGCCACAATTATGGCTATAGTCTTAGTTGTAACCCCCTTCACGACATAGACACCTTCAATTACCCCATTATTAGCAAAGACATTTATATTTTTTCAGTTATAGGTCGCCGTGGCTTTTCAGCCGATCGTCTCGTGATCAACGCCGTCGATGGGGATATACGTTAATCCTCGCTTCTCAATCCTCTCGATCAGCCTTTTGACTGTTCTAGACACTTCTGGCGATGTAAGAGCCTCGTTCACTTTAAACCACGATACGTTGGTGACGTCGCCTCCTGGCCTGATCTCTCCTCTGATCGTGCTTGGATCGAACAATATGTCTACTATGAGGTAGTGGTACTTTACTCTACCAGCTTCATCTCTAACAATGTTGTTTAAAACCCAAAGTATCCCGATAGGCTCAGCATCAAGACCCGTCTCCTCTCTAAGCTCTCTCTTAGCCGCTTCTCCCAGCTTTTCGCCTGGCTCTACAACGCCACCTGGAATAGACCACTTACCAAGCCCGGGTGGATATCCTCTCCTAACTAGGAGGATCTCATCGCCCCTGATCAATACTGCACCCACAGCCGCGATCGCGTACCTTGGATACACTCTATTAGAGCTCAAAGCATTCACCCACACACTCTAGCTTCTTATGGTATTAATTGGTGAAGCTAATACTTCTAACTACCGCCCTTACAAGCCCTATAAGCCGAGGAATTGATAGCTAAGCTTAAATTCGCTTGGCTCGTTTTTCATGGTTAATGGGTGGTGTTTATGACGTGGAGACCTAGAGTTCTCATATTGTGTGGTTCTCCAAGGAGGTATGGATCATCAGCACAGCTGGCTAGGGTAGCGGAGCTTGGAGTGTTAGATGCTGGTGGCGAGGTCGAGACTGTCTACCTCTACGACTATGTCATCAAGCCCTGTATAGGGTGTGTCTCGGACGGTACTAAGTACTGTAAGTTTCCATGTTTAATTGACGACGATTTCAACAAGATCGGGGAGAGGCTACTAAACGCTGATGGCTTCATCATCGCGACCCCGGTCTACTGGTATGGGCCGGGTGGGGTTTTGAAGAACTTCATTGATAGACTTACAAGCTTTGAAAACATGATCTTTCACGGAGGTAGAAGCTTATTAGAGGGCAAGGTCGCCGGCTTCATAGCGACAGGGCTTGATAGTGGCGTGATGATGACCATAGCGTACCTAATAACGGTGTTCAACAGTATGGGTGTCGTAATACCGCCCTGGAGTATGGCGTATACACATGTAGACGATGTCACAAGAGATGAGGAAGCGCTAAAAGATGCATATAACGTTGGCTACCTCGTAGTCGAGACTATTAGAGCGATAAGGGGGTACGGTAAGCACATTGGGTATAAACCAGACGTAGATGTCTCTAGACTAGTAGAGGTCGCTAAGAGCGCTCTCACCGAGAGCGCTCAACAACTAAAGGCGAGACTAGAGCTGTTAAGTGGGGGTCAACGCTGATCTTGACCGCAGATCTTGGCTTTTAACCCATTGTATATGTTCGTAGAGCTCCAATTTCCGACTCTGGCTTCTAGTTTAAAGACCTTGACGTCTCTCAAACCCCTCTCTTCGAGGATCTTCTTGAGCTCCTCTGGGTCGATCCACTGGTCTGGGCCGAGAAGTACGATGTCTGGTTTCACCTCTAGTATGGGCTTGAAAAAGTCCTTCTCATCCCCTAGACTCGCTGATGAGACGTACTTGACGCTCTCGATAACCTTCAACCTATCAAGCTCGCTGAGAGCAGGCTTTCTACCTTTAAACCTCTCGAAGTTTACATCTCTAGCTACTACTACGTGGACTCTACCCATCTCCCAAGCCTTTCTTAGGAGATGGAGGTGTCCTGGGTGGAGAAACTCGAAGGCTCCAGCAACTAGCACTGTGGGCCTTCTAACTAACTCTGTGAGAGGCTTCCAATCCACCCCTTTAACGATGCCGAGTAGTCTAAGAGCGTCGAGAACCCCCTCTGCATACGCTATGCACGCTAAACTAGTGAAGTGGTCTCCAGACTCGTAGTAGTATTTAGCATCGCTCAAGTAGCTCTTAGCTAGTTCAACTAGGCGCTTAACGTCTTCGCTGAGATTTTGCGATAAGGCCTTTTCAACGAACTGCTCAACATTTAGTATGTAAGCTCGTAGTCTTTCAACAACATCTACTCTATCCACGCGCTCCACCACTGTGACATAGAGACTTTAGTGGTTGAAAAACAACAAGGTTTATTACTCTCGTGCTCGTTCTACTAGTTGATAAGAGCGCGGCCGTACTAGGCGCATACTCATGGAGCCTACTAGTCATCGTAGCAGAGTCTACAATAGACCTCGACATGTCGTAGTGGTCGTAGGGGTGCCAGATGAGAGCATAGTTAAAGAGTTAAACACTTATCTCGCCTCACATGGGCGAGAAGGGCTGAAACTGATTATTGCAACGAGAGAGCCAAGCTCACGGGTGTTTGAAGCCCTTAGAGACTTCCTATTGTCAAACATCGCCTTCACCATCGAGGTTTACAGTGTTAACTACGAGAAGCTCAGAGAGATCATTGGTGGTGGGGAGGGCGAGTTGATTAAAATCTTCGTGTCTAGTGGTGCATGTGGAGAACTACCTGAGGATCTCGCCGCAAAGGTGTGTAGACGTTGAGCTTCGACATAGTGATCACCACAGATAGGACCATGATGACCAATCACCACGGCAAGGAGTTCTTAGGCTTCATAGCCACGGGTCCACCAATAGGTATGCCAGAGTGGCTTTGGCTATACATAACCGCCCCTAAGCCGAAGGTAGACGAGCTCGGTAGGCCAGTAGAGGCCCCTTACGGTCTTAGGAAGGTCGAGGCTGCATTGATCGAGGCGGGCTTTAAAGCCGCCATAATAGACCCCGACCACCTAGACAAGTATGCAAACACAGCGAAAATCCTCATGATCGGGCATCACGACTACTTCGCGTACGGACCACCTAGTAGTGAGTGGTGGAGTCTTACTGGTCTAGAGCCTGTCAATAGGAGGAGCTTCATCAGGCTAATGAACAGCCCAGCTGTGAGAAAGATGAAGTCTAGAGGCGTGAAGGTGATCGTTGGAGGTCCTGCAGCGTGGCAGTGGCTTTACGAGTTAGAACTAATGGAGAAGTGGGGTGTTGACACGATCGTCGATGGTGAAGGTGAGAAAGTAGTTGTGGATCTAGCCGAGAAGGCGCTGAGAGGCGAGGAACTCCCGAAGTACGTATATGTCGGTGTAAACAACGCTCCAAGCGTTGATGAGATACCGCTAATTAAAGGCGCTAGCGTGAACGGGTTGGTGGAGATCATGAGGGGCTGTCCGCGAGGGTGTAAATTTTGTAGTGTCACTCTAAGGCCACTAAGGTTCATTCCCCTCGACAAGATCCTCGCAGAGGTGGAGGTGAACATCCGAGCGGGGGTGAAAGGTGTGATCCTGCATAGCGAAGACGTCTTGCTATACCACGCCGACGGGGTCAAGCCGCGCCCAGACCCTGTAATTAGGCTACACGAAGAGGTCTTGAAGAAAATCGGACCAAAAAGGTCTTTCGCGTGGGCTCATGCTAGTCTCGCGGCGATCAAGTACGCAGAGGAGAACTACAAGCTCATCTCGAAGTTGATGCACGAATATGTGCTAAACGAGCATCGTAGGTTGCTAGGCGTTGAGGTGGGCATTGAGACTGGTAGCGTCAACCTGGCCAGAAAGATCATGATTGCCAAGTCCGCTCCATACCCACCAGAGCGGTGGCCAGACGTCGTTGAAGACGCGTTTAGGATAATGCACGAAAACATGATCATCCCAGCCGCGACCGTCATCCTAGGTCTCCCCGAGGAGACGGCAGAGGATGTAATGAAGACCATCGAGCTCATAGATAGGCTCAAGCCGTATAGAAGCATCATAGTCCCGATGTTCTTCGTCCCCATGGGGGCTTTAAAGAAGAACAAGTGGTTTCTTAGAGACCACCTAAGGCTAGAGCACGTAGAGGCTTTGAAGAAGATGTACGAGCACACGATATACTGGGCTGAGGACATCATGAAGATCTACATGAGGGGCATACAATACGCGCCTGTAAAGTTCCTCTTAAAGTACTTCATGAGATACGTCAAGAGGAAAGTCAACAAGTACGTGTCTAAGTTAGAGGAAATAGTTAAAAAGTGATTATTGTTAATGAATAGCTCAATAGTGACTGGTGAGGTGGTTGAAGGCTTTCTATATAACGACACCAATATATTACCCGAACGCGCCACCACACGCTGGGCACGCTTATACGACGATATTCGCCGACGTCATAGCGAGGTATAAGAGGCTCTGCGGGTTCAAGGTCTTCTTCTTGACGGGTAACGACGAGCATGGCCTGAAGATTCAGAGAGTCGCTGAGAAGCTTGGTAAGACACCAAAGGAGTTCACCGATGAGATGGCAGAGGTGTTTAAATCGTACTGGAGGAGGCTAGATATAGAGTACGACCACTTCATTAGAACCACGGATAGCTACCACGAGAGAGCCGTTCAAAGGGCGTTCGAGTACATTTACAGGAAGGGGCTTATATACAAGGCGAAGTACGCGGGGTTGTACTGTGTTGAATGTGAGAAGTACTACTCGCCAGGTGAATACGTCGAAATTGAGGGGAAGCCGTACTGCTCACTTCACAATAGACCGCTCGAGTACATGGAGGAGGACACATACTACTTCAGGCTAAGCGACTTTAAAGACTACCTGCTAGACGTATTGAAGAACCGAGACATTGTGTACCCTAGGAGCTACGCTCTCGAGGTGTCCTCCAAGCTAGAGGTAGAGGGGCTACGAGACATCTCCGTGGCGAGACCTATTGAGAGGGTTTCATGGGGTATACCAGTACCCTTCGACAACAAATACGTGATCTACGTGTGGTTCGACGCGCTCTTAAACTACATAAGCGCTATTGGCTACGGTGAAGACGATGAGAGGTTTAAAGAGTACTGGAGCAATGTACACCACGTTATAGGCAAGGACATATTGTGGTTCCACACAGCCGTGTGGTTTGCACTTCTAAAAGCCCTCGACATCGACCCTCCGAGAAAGCTCATCGTCCACGCCTTTCTCACCCAGAGAGGGGCAAAGATGAGCAAGAGCGTTGGAAACATCGTCACCATCGAGGAGCTCCTTGAGAGGTACAAGACACCGGACGTCGTTAGGTATGTCTTAATGAGGATCTTCAACATGGAGAAAGATAGCGAGTTCGATTTCAACATGCTAGACAGCATATACAACAGCGAGCTAGCAGACACGTATGGCAACCTAGTGAGGAGAGTTGGAGTGCTCGCCATCAAGAAGTTTAGTGGCAAGGTTTACCGTAGAAGCCTAGACCCGAAAATTAGAGACGAGCTTGAAGGCAAGCTCGCATCCTACATAGATGCTATGGAGAGCTTCGATGTCGCTAGAGCTGCCATCACGGCGATCGATGTAGCGAGGATTGGCAATCAGTATCTCAACGAATCCAAGCCTTGGGAGAAAAGCGACCCGAGCAAAGAGCTCTATACGTCTCTAGAGATCATCAGGCTCTCCACCACGATGTTAGCACCTATAATGCCACGCATAGCAAAGACCACCGCATCAAGCCTAGGCTTCGAGATCGAGAACCCATCTAAGTACAACTTTGAAGGTGTTGAGAGATACAACGTCACAGACGCGCCAATACTATTCGCTAAGCTCTCCACTAAACCACGCAGGGGGCAGTAGATCTTTGGTTCAGTACTACATAGCGGTCGATCTAGGGGCCACCAAGACGAGGATCGCGCTCTGCACACCATCCAGTATAATTGATAAGCAAGTATATAGCACTCCGAAAGAGGGGGACGAGAACACTATAGCAGACCTCATAGCCAGCGCTATTATCAACAAGTGGAGGAGTCTACTGGGGGACGTGAAGGGTATCGGAGTCGCCACAATAGGCCCCCTTGACATCAGGAAGGGGGTGGTCATCAACTCTCCGAACATCAACATTAAGCGAGTAGAGCTACTCAGACCTCTACATGAGAGGTTTCAAGTGCCAGTGTATGTCGCAAATGACTGCGTCGCGGCAGCTTGGGGCGAGAAACACTACGGCGACGCTGTAGGGGTAGAGAACTTCGTGTACATCACAATAAGCACCGGCGTTGGAGGCGGTGTGATCGTTGATGGGGAGCTCTTGATCGGCAAGATGGGGAACGCGCACGAAGTTGGACACATCGTTGTAGACTACAACTCAGACCTGAAGTGTGGCTGTGGTGGGCGAGGACACTGGGAGGCTTTTGCTGGTGGAAACAACATACCAAGAGTGGCGAGCTACTTCCTCGAAAAGGGGCTATTCCGTGGGGAGTCTGAGCTCGCAGACCTCGTTTCGCGCGGAGTCAAGCTCGAAGCCAAGGACATATTTAGCTACTACGTCAGAGGAGACCCTCTAGCTGCCATGGTCGTAGAAGCGTTCATTAAAGCCACTGGCGCAGGCCTCGCTTCCGTTATCAACGCGTACGACCCCGAGATGATCACTATAGGGGGCAGTGTGTTTCTAAACAACGTTGACCTGGTCTTCGAGCCCATATTAAAGATTGTGAGAGACAACGTCGTAACAGAGATGCCTATAATTAGGCCAACCAGGCTAGGCGACGATGTCGGACTCTACGGAGCTTTAGCTCTAGCTACAAACCCTCCACCTAAGCTTAAACGCATTCAAAAGTTGTGAAGCCCTCGATCAACCTAGGTGTAATATTGTAATCGACTCTACAACAGCCGCGACGAAGAGGGTGAAAACGCCAAGTAGGGTTGAGAAGACGAGTTTTCTCGAGTCTTTTAGAAGGTACGGTGCTGAAGAGGCCAGGATCGAGTAGGCTAGTAGCTCTAAAATAGCGTGTGGCATTATTAACAACATGAACAAGTCTCCAAGGCCCCTGTAACCCGTAGCAACTAGTAAGCCAGCGATAAACCCGGCGTTGAACGTCCCAGAGGCTACGTAGTAGGGCCCAATGAAGGGGATTATCGCTGAGGCTGATATCGATAGGTTGTTCATGAAGATCGCGAGAGTAAGCCACCAAAAGTCTCTTATGGTTGCAATCGGCTCTAGCTGCCTCATAGCCTCTTTTACTAACCATTCAAGTCGTAGACCCAGTAAGAGCCCAGATAAAGCTCCCGTGGAGATAGTAGCGTAAATAATCCCCAATCCGACGAGGACCCTTAACAAATAGCTTTTCTCACCTAAAGCCACCATTACAACTCCTAGAAGTAGGCCAAACCACACATACGAGAGTGGCGCCGTGTTTATGCCGACCGCGTTTAGGGCTATGGTGAGCGTGAACGCTAGTATCAAGCCAGCAACAAGCTTGCTAGGAGTCTCTCCCCCCTCTCCTACTGGTTGTGAAGCTAGCTGAGGTGGTGGAGGGTTTGGGTGGTATTTGTGGATCATCTCGTAGTGTCTATTGAATAGGTTGGCGTACCTAGCCCCCAACACGATACCATAGACTCCGAGTGTTAGTAGGAGAAGGGTGAAGTCTATAGCTTGTGTTACTAACCCTTTGCTCCTAGTATACTCGCGACCTAGTAGTGTGACCTCCTCTAGCGAGGCGTGCTCTCTTAGAGCAGACTCCGCCATTATAAGCAATATGGGGTATGATAGCCCAGCGGATAGGATCCCGAGCACTAGACCTGTTCCTGGTGATGGGAGTGAGTGTTTTGTGTATGCTTGATGTATCATGTTTAGCAAAGCTTCTGGCTTAGAACCACCTGTGAAGTAGTATGTTGCAATAGCGCTATCACGCAGATGTGTTAATAACCTCTTCAACAGGAGATAGGATGCGATGGTTGAAGACAGGGCGTAGCCACCGTATAGAGCCCCGCCCCAGGCAAGGTATAGGAACTCGGTGGATGCGTCTGCACTTAGCTCACCACCACTTATCGTTGAGACGTAGTACTCGAAGAGCGCGTGTAGGCCTCTAAGTAGCATGATCAGGGCTGGTGTCATGAATATGAACGGTAGAACTATGAAGGTTGAAGAGGTCTTTTTAAACTCCACCTTCTCTACAAGCTGCCTTAAAACACCTACATCTAGAGTGTGCTCGTGCTCAACGCTCATGCATTCGGCCCCCTGAAACATTAATTTCCTCAAAGCATATAAGTTGACGCTTGGTGGACTACGTGGTTAGATCTATTGTTCTACATGGAGGCGCTGGCGCGTGGAGAGCGAGGCCAGGTGTTGAGAAGGCTATAGAGGCTGTTAGGGAGTGCACAATTAAGGGGTGGAGCGTTCTAGACAAGTACAATAGCGCTTTAGACGCCGTAGTAGAGGCTGTTAAGTGCATGGAGGATTCTGGCCACTTAAACGCAGGGTATGGAGGTGCTCCTAACCTTCTTGGTGAAAGAGAGCTTGATGCCGGTTTAATGACCTCTACTGGTTTACTAGGCGCTGTAGCCGCTGTAAAGGCCACTAAAAACCCGATCTTGCTCGCTAGGATCATTGCTGAGAAGACGCCACACGTGCTACTCGTCGGGGAGAATGCTGATAAACTAGCACTCCTATATGGTCTTCCACCACTACCACCAGCACCTCCACACGTAGTTGAAAGGTATAGAGAGGTGCTTCTAAGGGTGTTTAAAGAGGAGCCTCAAGACCAGTACTACAGATCCATCAAGTCGTTTATACTCGAAAACACTAGTCTTTACAACTACATCAAGGGCCTCATAGATGTGTATGGTACTGTTGGTGCTGTAGCAGTAGACGATAATGGAGTGCTGGCTGCCGCCACCAGCACTGGTGGCGTGATCTTGAAGCTGCCAGGTAGAGTTGGAGATACGCCAATACCTGGCGCGGGCTTCTACGCGGCGAACAATGTAGCTTGTAGCGCCACGGGTATTGGAGAGTACATCATTAGGGCAATGCCCTGCTTGCGACTAGACATAGAGTACGAGTTAAAACGCGACCCTCTAACCGCGTTGAAAGAGGTGGTGAGCTACGTAAATAGCAAGGTGGGCGAAGGCGCCATGGGCTTTATAGCTGTTGATCGACACGGGAACATGCTATACGCATACAATACTGACGCCATGCTGATAGGCTACATTAGGAGAGGGGAGGTCGTCGTCGAGCTGAGGCCAGAGCCGAAATTGAACGTTATCCCCCCTGAGTGATCAGCTTTGACCTCTAAATGCGTCCTCGTACTCGACCTTGACGGGACTATCGTGCCTCTCGCCGTAGACTTCGACGCGTTGAGGGTGGAAATTAGGAGGCTACTGGGTGTAGATCACCCTCTGAGGCCGCTAGGCGAGAGCCTGAGCTCGCTGAACGTGGATGAAGAGTTGAAAAAGCAGGCGTGGGCTTTGATCGAGAGAGCCGAGCTAGAGTCTATTGAGAGAGTCGACCCAAACTTGTTGAGGGAGAACGTAGAGGCGATCAAGAGAGTTAGCGGTTTAGGAGTTCAGGTGGTACTCGTTACTATGCGAAGCACTAACACGCTACGCCCTCTACTCGAGAAGCTAGGGTTGATCAACGTGTTTAGTGAAATAATCACACGCGACATCTCAACTAGTAGGTTAAGGCAACTAGAGATCGTCAAACTCCACCATCTCGGGGATAGGCTGTTGTTTATTGGAGACACTGCATACGATGAAGAAGCCGCTAGGCGTCTCGGCATCGAGTTCTATAGAGTATATAGCTTTAGAGACCTGCCACAAACCATAGCTCAAGCCCTTAGATCCTGCGTCGACTTATAAATAACCCTCTCAACTATGGGTAACTCGAAGCGCTCGGGTGATCTCGTGGTTAAATACGTGGTTGAAAAGATAACGAAGAAGATCCACCTACTCAGACTCGATGACGATGAAACCAAGTACTTCGAAGGCGTGTGGTATATTCCAGAAGGGGTGACTTATAACTCCTACTTGATCACCACTAGCGAGGGCGTCGTAGTTGTTGATGGGTGGAAGATAGGGTATGAGGATCTATTCCTAGGGGTTGTGAGGTCTATAGCAGACCCTAGAGATATATCCTACATTGTAGTCAACCACGCAGAGCCAGATCACAGCGGGACCGTTAAAAGCCTGCATATGCAGGCTGAGAAAGCCACTATTGTTGGACATAGAGTGGCGATCCAACTACTACAGTCGTTCTATGGGATTAACGAGAGACTTAAACATGTTGAAGATGGCGAGACACTAAAGATCTCGAGAGAGGAGCAACTAGTGTTCTACCACACACCCTGGTTGCACTGGCCCGACACAATGATCACATACCACGCCGGGGAGAAGGCCCTATTCTCCTGCGACGTGTTTGGATCTTACGGGATTCCAAGCAAGGTCTTTTACGAAGACCTCACTAGCGAGGAGAAGAGGTTGTTCACACACTATTCGAAGAAGTACTTTGTTAACATCATTGCAAAGTACGCTGATTGGGCGATCAAAGCTCTTGACAAGCTAAGTAGCTTAGACATAGATGTGAACATGGTCGCACCCGGTCATGGCCCTCTATACAAGTCACTTACACACGTCGTTCCATTGTATAAAGAGCTGGGCTCGAAGAAGCCCGTTAAGGGGAAGGCGGTGTTAGTATACACGACCATGTATGGCTTTGTCAGAGAAGCCTTTGATATTATCAAGGAGGAGCTGTCGCGTCGAGGCGTAGAGGTCGTTGTATGGGAGTTTTCAGACAGGTATCACCCACCAATTAGCGAGGTTCTTGTCGACCTCTACGAGGCAGAGGTCGTAGTTATTGGTAGCGCCACTTATGATGCCGACTTGTTCCCGCTAGGAGAGCTCATAGCTGAAGTGATGAAAATGAAGACTCACAGTTTGGGTAAGAAAGTCGCTATTGTAGCCGCTGCTGGATGGGGTCCTGTAGCTGGCTCTAAGCTCAGAGCGCTGCTCGTAGAGAGGGGTTTCAACGTTGTCGATATAGTGGAGTTTAAAGGTAGAGCTAAAAACGTGGAGAGCAAGCTTAGAGAGCTGGTTTCAAAACTCGTATAGGTGTTTTAGAGCGCGGGGCTCGGCTCCTCGGTGTAGTAGTCTTCTCCACCAGCTACTACTCTTTGAATAGCTGCGTATAGGTCGTCAAACCCCTCTCCAGTTACGTTAGAGACCGGGATCACTGTGAATACTGCAAGCTTCTCTAGAATGCTGGCTACTTCATCAACATCCCATATCAATCTCGCATCTTTCTCGTGTGCTATCTCAGCTGACAAGTACTCTGGATCTTCGAGCATCTCGAGGATTTTCGTCAACTTATCTGGCTCAAGTAAGTCTATCTTCGTGAGGGCGACCACGAGAGGCATCTTTAACCTCACGTAGGTAGAGGCTGCAAGGAGGAGTGCAGAGAAGAGGTTTGATGACTGCTGAGCGTATGTAGAGTCTACTAGGAATATACCCGTCGTCTTGGCGTCCCCGATTAGTCCACGTAGAACCATGGGACCTGTATGCCTAAACGCGAAGAGCTCCATTTGGCCAGGAGTGTCTATGATAACGTAGTTCGCCTTGTAGCTCCATACTTCTTCTCTGAGATCCTCCAGGTTCATAAGTAGCATGTCTATGGAGGCTATTAGCGCTCCATTAGGTCCGAGCCCCGTCTTCCTCATGATCTCTCTAGCGTCAACGTAGTCTCGAACATCGACATCGGGCTCGTATGGCAATTCCTCGACTGCTGGGTCTAGGTTTACAGTTATAGAGTCTAGCTGGTGATCCTCGAGGTATGTCTGGAGGACGCTGGTCAGCGAGGACTTTCCACTACCAGCCGTGCCTAAGACTACAATGAAATATGGCAGTCCTCACCACCAGATTAAACCTTTATAGCTCACGCCGTGAAACACTCCTCTAAAGTTCAATCTATACCCGCACTCAGGGCACTTAAAGCCCTCTTTCAACCTCCACTTAGTTACAAAGAACCCCTTTCTCTCTACGACTAGTGCTCCACACCTTGGACAGTACGTGTTCTCGAGAGGATGTCCCCAGACATTTCCAATATATACGTGTTTAAGCCCCTGCTCTTGGGCGACCCTGGCGAGTTTTTCTAGCGTCTCAACAGGGGTTGACGGGATGTCCTGCATTAAGTAGTCTGGGTGAAATCTTAGTAAGTGGAAGGGTGTCTCCTCTCCGAGGTTCTCAACGATCCACGAGGCTAGCTTTTTGACGTCTTCCTCCTTATCACCCACGTAGGGGACTACGAGGTTTGTTATCTCTATCCAAGCTCCGATCTTCTTCAGCTCGAGCAGCGCGTCGAATATAGGTGACGGGTCGGGGACCCCCATGTACTTCCTATAGAACTCCGCGTTGCCCCCTCCCTTGAAGTCTACTGTCGCCGCGTCTACTAGCCCTCTTAGCTCTCTGATCGCTTCTGGAGTCATGTAGCCGTTTGTGACGATGGTGTTGAACAAGCCTTTCTCCTTTGCAAGCTTAGCTGTGTCGTATAGGAACTCGTAGAATATTGTAGGCTCGTTGTACGTGTAGCTTATCCCGTGACACCCAGACTCTATAGCCTCCTCAACTACGTCCTCGGGAGTGTAGAGGTTTCCAAAGAGCTTATCCCACCTACTTTGACTCAACACCCAGTTATCACAGAACTTACAGTAGAAGTTACAGCCAGCCGTCGAGATGGAGAACACGCAGGCGCCTGGGTGGAAATGCATTAACGGCTTCTTCTCAATAGGGTCTCTATTAGCCGCTGTTAAGACCCCATAGACGAGCGTGTAGAGAGCTCCTTCATGGTTGTACCTAACACCACAAGCCCCGAACGCTCCCGGCACAATTACACAGCGTCTACTACAGAGGTTACACTTTACTCTACCATCACTAAGAGATGCCCACATCCTAGCGAGCGACACTCCCGGCCTTGAGGGGTCAAACCCCCTGATCCTGTATCTACTTGTAATGCCTCTCACCTCTACCACTAATTAACGTTTAACACCATTATATTTCAAGGTGGTCTATCTTGGTAGTGGTTGTAGGGCTACCTGGGTACGGCCTTTCAAGCCAGATAGCGAGGGCTCTGGGGGCTATCGAGGCGCCTGTCTACCACAAGGTGTTTCCTGATGGAGAGCTCTACGTGAGGATCGCCGAGCCCGACATTGTCAAGGGAGAGGTCGTCGTGGTGGTCTCTACACTATATCCAGATCAAGCCTCTAACCTCTTGAAAACCCTGCTACTCGTAGATGCTGCCAAGAGAGCTGAAGCTAGGAGGGTGATCGCGACGCTACCTTACCTAGCCTACTCGAGGCAAGATAAGGTGTTTCTACCTGGAGAGCCTGTCTCTGCGTGTCTCGTTTTAAAGGCCCTTAGATCTGCAGGTGCAGACGCCCTGGTAACAGTTGACATGCACAACCCACGTACACTTGAGTGTTTTGGTGGCGATGCTGTAAACCTGTTAGTTTCAGATATTCTACTGAAACACGCGATTGAGGAGGTGGAGAGCCCCGTAGTGATAGCGCCTGATAAAGGCGCATTTGAGCGAGCTAAGTATGCCGCCACAGCTCTAGGCCTCGAGCTAGACTTCTTGATGAAAGAGAGAGATCGAGTCACAGGCGCTGTCTCCTACAGGCCATCTGAGGTGAGAGTTCAGGGTAGAGACGTCGTGATAGTAGACGACATAATAAGCACGGGAGGGACTATCGCCGAGACCGCTAGGATCCTATACGAGGCTGGCGCTAGAAACGTGGTCGTAGCCGCCACTCACGGGCTACTTGTTGGAGAAGCGCTCTCGAAAATGGAGTCTGCAGGCGTTCGTAGAGTAGTCTTAGCAGACACACTACTACTAAGGCACTCCCACCCATTGATCAAGTACGTCGACATAACGGAGAGGATCTCAGAGGCTCTCAAAAAGATGATCTAGTAGCGCTTAAATGAATAGCTGGGGTGGTAGTGTTCAAGGTCACCAGCGCGTTGACAACCGAAAGTAGGCGCCTTCTGTACTTCTTATTGAGAGGTGAAAATGAGCTCCTAGCTACTGGAGAGTTAAGAGCTCTACTCGAGGCTGTAGGCTTAGACGTGAAGCTGAATTGCTACACTATGCTCTGTACTGTTGAAGCGCCTATGGAGGCTACTAGAGAGGTGTTTGAGAGAGCTGGTTTTACAAGAGAGGTTGGCATTGTCTTAGGGATTTACGATGCCTACTCTGAAAATGACGCGAAGCTTTTAAAGAGCGAGCTGAAAGGGGTGCGGGTCTACTCGACGATCTTGAAGTCCACAGTCCCAAAGAGTGTTGCAGACATGTTCACGCGCGTCGCCGAGATCACCCCTGGGTATAGGTCTAAGAGCGAGTACGCTCTGTTCTTCACTGATGGTTTTGCTGTGCTCGGTAAGAGGCTGTGGATTAAAGATGTAGAGTCTCTCATTGAGAGAGGGCGTAAGAGGCCTTTCACTAGAAGTATAGCCATTAGGCCAGACGTGGCGAGAGCGCTGATCAACCTTACTAGAGCTAGGAGAGGCGATATCCTCATAGACCCCTTCGCTGGAACCGGGACTATCTTGCTAGAAGCGTGGGACATGGGGGTGCTCGCTATGGGGGTTGACGTAGACTACGAGCTGGTCAAGGGGATGCAAATGAACATCTCGCACGCCAACACTCCATGTATAGCTATCCTCGGCGACTCGACGTTCAACACCTATAGAGAGGTTGACAGAGTCGCTACAGACCTGCCCTATGGAAGAGGCGCTAGCACATATGGAGCGGAGATCAAAGCTCTCTACGAGTCGTTCATACGTAGGCTTTCAGAGTACCTCTCGAAAAGGGGGTTTGCAGCTTTCATGTCACCTCTGTGGCTGGAAGACACAGTAGACGAGTACCTGTCGATGTATGGGTTTAAGCTTGTTGAGAGGTATTATGACTACGTGCATGGAGGGTTAACGAGAGTTATTAGCGTGGTGAGAAAGTGGTAAACGCTCGAGTCGTATTCTTAGGGACTGGCTCGGCGATGCCAGTTTCACGATCACTACCCTGTATAGCTCTTAAGGTAGACTCCGACATATACATCTTCGACCCTGGAGAGAGCTGTCAGGGGAAGATGTTTAGATACGGCCTGAGCCCGCTGAAGGTGAGAGCGATCTTCACGACTCACAGTCATGGAGACCACTACTTTGGCTTACCAGGCCTCATACAGTCAATGACTCTCTCAGATAGGAGAGAGCCGCTAACCATAATTGGGCCTAAAAGCCTCGTAGACGCCTTGACCTTCTTTTTCAAGTCGGGGCTTATTAAACCAGGCTTCAAGGTGGACTTGCAGGTTGTTACACCAAGCTACGTGTATAGTGATGGGAAGATCCAAGTGAAGGCTTTCCCAGTTGAGCATAGCGTTGAAAGCTACGGTTATCACGTGACTATAGGGAAGAAGACTCTATGCTACACTGGCGACACAGCGCCCACGAAGTCCACCATCGAAGCGTGTAGAGGGGTCGACATATTGATACACGAGGCGACATTCACAACCAGCTACGAGGAGGAGGCTCGTTCACAAAAACACTCAACTGGTAGAGACGCTGCACGCATCGCTGAAGAGGCCGGTGTTGGACTACTAGTGCTACTTCACATCAGCGCTAGACACTCAGACGAAGAGATCTACTACGACGCGGTGAGAGTCTTCAGAAGGGTGGTCGTTGCTAGAGAGGGTATGACGCTACTTCTCTAACTTGATCATCGCAGAGCGTGGACAACTAGCTGAAGTACTATCCAAGAGATATACGTTGCCGAGAAGAACATTAAGCTCTTCACGAGCACGTATTTATATGAGGGTGGCTTAAGCCCCCTTGACCTCAAGTACTCTAAGGCCCTAGTGTAGAGGTACTCTACGACCTCTCTTCTACTCAAGATCTCTCTCGCCTTCTCCAGCGCATCTTTAAGGTTTGATGGTGGCTTCTCGACTGGTATCTCCTCTAACGTACCATCCTCTTTAACTCTAACTACACTAGGTAGTAATAGTATTGACTCTGTAAAACGAGCTCTCCTCATCGTAGCTATCTCCATGAGAGTCACGATTAAGCCAAATAGCGCTCGGTATGAGTCCAAAGAGATACACGTACACGTTCACGGGCCACACCTATATAAGCTAACCTTTCCCAGGATAAGGTTTTTGTGCGCTTTAAATGAGAGCACTACTCTTCACTGGTTAAGTAGTCTACTACTCTCTTCAACTCCTCTTCGTTACCTACTACTGTGACCTTCACCGGGCCTAGTGGAGACTCTCTTTCACTATCAATTAAAGATACCTTGCCAACATAGCATGCTTGTTTATGTAACAAGATCTCGATCCTCCCCTCTCTCAAGTACTTCTCTAGGTGTGACCTGACCGCTGGCTCTATTTGTTGAGCCTTGATCATCGCTCTAAAGGGCTCTAAGCACTCTACGCCAACACATTTAACTTTAATAACCTTGAAGCCGGTGGCTACCTCCTCTACCTCTAACTCGCTAAGCTTGACAACATTCAGTACTGCTCTCTTAACCTTCTCGATGTCTTCTGTAGGTCTAACTTCAGCTTCAACTATCACTTCTACCATGCTCTTCCACCAGTCTCCTTAGAATTTCTCGTGCCGCTTTCTTAGCCTCCTCGATGGACCCCTCATTGACGATCATGTGGTCTGCTAGAGCTATGACCTCGCCAAGCCCGAACCTTAGCTCGGTCAGATCTCTCTTGGTGAACTCTTCTAGGGTGGATGGGTCTCCAGGCCTCTTCCTTTCAATTAGCCTCTTAAACCTAGTCTTAGGAGACGCGTGAACAGCTATGATCACCACTTCCCCACGCCTCTTGAACACCTCTACCTCTCTAAGGCTCCTGACGCCATCGATCAAGACGACTAGGTGGTCGTCGGGTATCCTCTCGAGAGTCCTCAAAGCGACCACTTCATCACCAAACTCTTCTCTAAGCGATCTAGACGTCTCGACCATGAGCTCGTGTGTGATGACACCATACCTCCTTAGCGTCTCCTCTCTAACTACATCGCCCATTGTGTAGACTGGAATCCCCAGCTCTCTAGCAACCTCGACAACAACGCTCTTACCAGAACCAGGCATGCCTGTAAGCAGTATGAAGAGGTGCCTCTTCACATCGTACACCTCGGTTGTAATAGACTCTCAAAGCTAAAAAGCCAACACCCCTCATAGGGTCTACACTAGAAGAGGTCTGTGAAGACCATGAAGTCTATTGTTACAGGCGCTTCTTCGGGGATTGGTAGAGAGCTGGCTAGGATACTGTGTCGTGACAAGAAGAGCGTGGTGCTTGGTGTTGAGAGGGGTGTTGAGAGGCTGACAAAGCTCTCTGAGGAGCTCGGAGAATGCTTCATCCCAGTTCAAGCAGATCTATCGAGAGTTGATGGAGTACGCATCGTCGTAGACACAGCTCGAAGGTACCTCGGCGAGGTAGACCTACTAGTAAACAACGCTGGAGCTGGACTTTACAAGAGAGTTGTCGAGCACGACGAAGAGGAGCTGATCTCCCTGGCGAACGTCAACTTCATCTCACCGATCCTCCTAACTAGGGGTCTACTAAACTGCATGAAGCCCGGCTCGGTCGTCGTCTTCGTGATCACAGCTGGGGTGCACGTGCTATTGGAGTCGCTACCCATCTATGGGGCGACCAAGGCCGCCCTCCACTACGCTGTAAAGGCCTTGAGAAAAGAGCTTAAAGAGCGTGGAATACACGTACTTGCAGTATACCCGGGTTCTGTGAAAACAGAGTTCCACGAGAGAGCAGAGTATGAGTTGAAGAGAGGACTGGATCCACGTAGAGTAGCGCTGGAGATCGTTAGAGGCGTTGAGAAGAAGAGCGAGCTCTACATACCAGGTTACCCGTCAATAGCGAAGTTGTTAACACCAGCACTACCGGGGGTTAAAGGGCCTGCTAAGAGATGAGACATCAACCAATCTACGACCACGCCGCCTGAGAGCAGAACACTAGGTCTATTGGTGGTTTAGCTTAATATGTATTTAATCGAATTAGGTTGTTTTTGGTGAGCGTGTTGAGCGAGTTGATTAGGACGTTTATCGCTGTTGAGATCGAGAGTCTCGACGTGCTCAGAGAGCTGGTCAAAGTCAAGAGTAGACTTGTTGAAACAGGCGCTGAGATCAAGCCTGTGGAAGACGAGAACATACACCTAACTCTCAGGTTCATTGGTGAGATCCCAGCTGGTCTCGTCAAGGTGTTGTGTAATGAGGTGGCATCGATCAAGTACCCTAAGTTCAAAATGCACGTCAAGGGGTTGGGGGCGTTTCCAAACATAAGCAGGCCCAGGGTCATATGGGCTGGAGTAGCCGAGGGGGCTGACAAGCTAGCTGAGCTAGCGGGGATCGTTGAGAGAATTGTTAGGAGGCTTGGGATTCCGCCTGAGAGAGAGGAGTTCGTGCCACACATAACATTGGCCAGGGTCAAGGGGAGTAAAGGGGTTGACAGGCTAGTCAGAGCTGTCATGGATATGCAAGACGTGGACTTCGGCTATACTGATGTGACGAAGCTACATGTAAAGAAGAGCGTGCTCACACCCAGCGGCCCGATCTACAGCGATCTATGCACGGTGGAGCTACAGTAGTCGTGATGAGCGGGTCTTCGAGCAATGGAGCTTAGCGATGTAGAGATACGCGTCCTAGAGGAGATCAAGCCTAAACCCGAAGAATACGAGCTCCTCGCGAGAGCGTATAGCGTGCTGAAAGAGAGCTTGTTGAGAGCGCTGAGTAGGCATGGAGTAAACGCAGAGGTCACTCTACAGGGTAGCGTTGAGCACGACACCTGGCTCTCTGGCGATAGAGATTTAGACGTCTTCGTCTTGTTCCCCGGAGACTGGTCGAGAGAAGACCTCGAGAAGAAGGGTCTACCAATCATCATTGAGGGTGCTAGCGAGGTTGGCGAGGTAGAGATCAGGTATGCGGAGCACCCGTATGTGAGAGTGAAGTTCATGAGTGTGGAGGCAGACGTTGTGGCTGGCTTAAAGCTCCCAAGACCAGACCTCGCAAAGACAGCCGTCGATAGGACGCCTTTCCACACAGAGTTCATTAAGAGAGCGCTCAGTCGAGAGCAGAGAGATCACGTGAGGTTGCTCAAGAAGTTCATGAAGGCTATTGGGGTCTACGGAGCGGAGGTCAAAACGAGGGGGTTTAGCGGCTATGCAGCTGAGCTGCTGGTGTACGCCTATGGTGGGTTTAGAGAGGTCTTGAAGGCCGCGTCTGGCTGGAAGCCGCCGGTGTTTGTCAACACTATTGGTGAGCGCTTGACGAGAGACTTGATCAAGGAGTTGAAGTCTAGGTATCCAGACTCGGTCATTTTTGTACCAGACCCTGTCGACCACTTGAGAAACGTGACTGCGAGTGTTAGTCCTAAGAGCCTCTTCACTTTCATTCTCGCCTCTAAGTGCTACTTGGCAAACCCGAGCGTGGAGTTCTTTAGAGAGCCGTTAGAGCCCTCTCTCGAAGAGCTTGTGGAGGCGACTGTGGGTAGGTGTATCCTGCTCTTAAGGTACGACCTCAGAGAGCGGTTACCACCTGATATTGTGTGGGGTGAAGCCTGGAGGGTAGCTTCAACAGCTGAGAGAACCCTAGCTGTACACGACTTGCGAGTCCTAGACTACTCAGCGTGGACGAACGAAAAAGACGTGGTGGTGGTAGGCCTCGAGCTAGAACGTTGCGCCTTGCCAGCGTATAAACACTATGGAGGACCCTGCCTACAACACGAAGACGAGAGGATCATCAACTTTATCAAGAAGCACTTTAGAAGGGGTTACGGGCCGTGGATCGGTAGAGATGGCTGTTTAAACTCCCTAGATGCTAGGGCTAAGGTGGATGTAGTAGAGATCGTGGCGACTAGGTGGCAAGAGTTCACAGTCTCGCCACATCTAAGAACCGTGAAGCCAGTGGTGTCCTACGCGACTCGAGAGGTTCTCGAAGAGCTTTTGAAGATGGGTGCTGGTAGGTGGCTACGAGAGTTTATCTTGAAGACGCCGAGCTGGATGGAGAAGTGCACTTTCTAGATGTTGATCAAGACTCGTACATTAGAAAAGTGCTCTGCTTTCCAAGAGACACCTGCAACCAGCTAGAGAGTAGAGCGCGTACACTGAGAGAGGATGGCTTCGACTACCTCCTCGAATCTGGCACGATGATCCTTGGAATCAGAGTCCTCGGGAAGGGCTATTCAGCCGTGGTCACCATCGCACACCATAAGAGGCTTGGATTAGGCGCATTAAAGGTCCTTAGAGTCGATAGTAGGAGGAGCAGCCTCGTCCACGAAGCTGAGATCATGGAGAAGGCGTTGCCATCCGGTCTCCCACCAAAACCCCTGCTCTACAGGGACTTCTACGTCTTCTACGAGCTACTACCACCACATAGGTGTATTGGCTTCGCAGGCTATTTAGAGAGGCTGATTGAAAGGCGCGATAAAGAGCTGATTGTGAAGGTGTTGAGGCGTCTACTAGATAGGCTCTGGATCCTAGACTCTATAGGGGTGGACCACGCGGAGATCAATAGGCCTCATGGACACGTGTTCATCTGCCACGACACACCACGTATTCTAGATTGGGAGAGCGCTAGATTAACAAAGAAGCCTAGCAACGTGACGTCGATGATATCCTACTTAACCTACAGGTTCAGTAGGAGGGAGGAGCTCGTAGAGATCCTGGGCACTAGGCTGGAAGAGCTACTAGACGCACTCAGGGACTACAAAGAGACGAGGTTGCAAGACGCCTACTTATCAATACTCAAAGCTATGGGGTTGCTTCTATCAAGCCCAAGTTAGTTTTCACGATGGTTCTAGCGATCGGCGCCAACTTGTCCTCTCGTCTCACAACCGGCTTGATCACTATGTTCTCCCTTACAGATATCTGAGAAGCCTCCAGCATAGACTTGCAGTGTGGACATATGTAGCCGTACATTTTAGCCACCTCGACGGGGGTTAGTAGACCAGCATAGCTCTGCCCAACACCTTTAAACTCGTATAAGACGCTTCCACACCTCCTACACCTGTACCTAACTGGCACGTTAATCACCCAGCGGGTTTGCCAAACACCCGATATCTTTGACCGGTTAGTAAAAGCGCTGGCGTAGTAACTTCATCTAAACACCTTAAAGTCTAAAAGAGACGCCTGTATGTTATTATTGAGGCGTTTAAACAGGCATGTAGCAGATTACAGGCCCACCGAGTTTAAAAGACTGGGGGGTCGCCGAAACTAATCCTCACCTTTACACTTTAAGGCGCAGTCTCTACTCCATAATCGCTCGAGATTTACCTTGTTTAAAATCCCCCATGTAATGATTCCTTAATTGGTTAGGGGCCGTCGTCTAGCCTGGCTAGGATGCCGGCCTGGGGGGATGTCCCCCGCAACCCAGCCCGGAGCGCCGGTGGTCCCGGGTTCAAATCCCGGCGGCCCCATAAGGTTTATTAGCTTAAGTGTCTTTAATGAGGGAGTTCAGGGGTGGGTTGGGTGGGCGGGTCTAAAGAGGTGATCTTTGTAGTCAAGGTTGGTGAGAAGGAGATCCCAATCACGGTTGAAGTCTTAAAGATTATTAACGAGTACATAAGGACGCCGATGACCCTCGAAGAGCTTGCTGAGAAGCTTGGGTTAAGTGGCTGGGAGGAGGCCTACGAGTTTATAAAGGCGTTGCCACTTTGGGTTATGTGGACACCGCCATCACTATGGGAGCATAGGAGGCGCTGGGTTGCAGAGAAGCTAGGATCTCAGTCTAAAGCGTGAAAAAGTGTTTACGAGTAGTGCTTTGCCATCTCCTCGTTTCCAGGCATCCTGAGTATGTCATCTATGACCGCGTTAACTTGCTCTGTGCTCTTCGTTCTAGGGTCGACTATTAACCAGTTCACCAGGTGATCTCTACCTCCAGTCATGAAGGCTTCGATAGCCCACTCAGCTCTCATCAACCTCGGCATCATGACGTACTTCATTATCTTAGAGGGGAGGTTTGTTGAGACCAGCGGCCCAACCCCGCGACCACTAAACCTTC
>Ga0080004_1109160_pt1 | contig 32561 bp, 28 predicted proteins | sample WasSprMetagenome_FD_69207 | JGI IMG/M metagenome (GOLD analysis project Ga0080004, IMG submission 69207) | Sulfidic aquatic microbial communities from Washburn Spring, Yellowstone National Park, USA - WS (SPADES assembly) (version 2) | ecosystem: Environmental > Aquatic > Thermal springs > Hot...
GGGCTTTTTTACCAAAATTTTTGGTTCTCTTTTCCAAAATTCCCTTTTTGAATTCTTCTAAATTTTTTGCTCCTTCAATCTCTGTAAAAGCTGAACCAACATCAAAGCAAGAATGTGCATCACTTCCAGCTACCATCGCTAAATTGTGTTTTTTTGCAAATTCGAAAGCTTTTTTATCGAAAAAAGAAAAAGGTTGTCTTGCGTTGAAAACTTCTATTGCGTCAATCAAACTTAAATATTTTGTTAAATCGTCTTTGAATCTTTGAACATGATGGAAAGGATGCGGAATGACAACAATTCCTCCCTGAGCTTTTATTTCTCTCATTACTTTTTCAGGTTCCTTTGATTTAATTTCGCTTTTCAAAAAAAGTCCTAAAATATCCCCTACTTTAGTTTTTATTTCTTCACCAAATATTAAAAAAATTCCATATTTTTTTGCCCAAAACTCTGCTTCTTTCCAGCCTGAAATTGTATCATGATCTGTAATTGCTACTCCTTGAAGTCCATTTTTTTTAGCAGTTTCTATTAATTTTTTTGAAGACAAAATCGAATCTTTAGAAAAAAAAGTATGGCAATGCAAATCTATTTTCATTTTTCTTTGAATTTTTGAACTTCGAATTTATAAATTAAAAAATCTTCAGAAAAAGGGTCAATTTCTGCTTTTTGGCAAGCAATCAAAATTTGATCTTCCACGGTATCTATTCCTTCTAAATTAGGAAGCAATATTCCTGTTTTTTCTGGCAAAAATCCGTCAAATATCAATTCTTCTCCTCTTACTGCTTCATATTTCATTGGCAAAGATTTGACAATTATTCCAAATTTTTTTGGGTCGAGCTCTTTGATATCTTCTACTAAAGAAGGCGAACTTAAAATATAAACTGTAAAAATTAACTCTGGTAATTCTTCTAATTTTACTGGTTCAAACCTTATGTCCTCTGTTGCAGCTAAAATTGCGTTTTCAATAGTTTCTAAAGCTATGCTTTCTTTTGTTGGCAAATAAGTTCCAATGCAACCTCTCAAAATTTCTTGTCCGTTTTTAATTTTGTGTAAACTTACAAAAACCCCAGCTTTCTTTTTTAAAAATTCTTCTGGAAAATTTTCAGGTGGTAAAATCTTTTTTCCTTCTCTCAAGTAAACCTCGACCGCTTTTTTTGCTAATTCAACTAATTTTTCTCCAGCCATGATAAAATTTTCCTGTAAAAATTTTTTGCTTTTTCTAATTCTTTCAAACCTTTTTCAGTAATTTGATAAACCCTTCTTTTTTCTTTGAATTTGCTTTTTACAAATCCTTTTCCTTCTAATCTATACAAAACTCTGTAAGGGGTAATTAATCCAGGTTTGAAACCAAATTTTTCTTTAATTTCTTTCAAAATTTCCCAAGAATGAGAAGGTTTTTCTTTCAAAATTAAAAGAACAAAAATCCAAAGGTTTTCGATGGTGTTTGATTTTTCCAATCTTTCTATGGGCCCCATGAAATAAAAAATTTTACCAAAATAAAAATAAAAAAGAAAATAAAACCACTTGACTTTTTATTTTCTTTTTGTAAAATATTTTATAATTGTAAAATATTATGAAAAAAGAAATCAGAATTGCAATCGTAGGGCTCGGAAATTGTGCTTGTGCTTTAATTCAAGGGCTTTTTTATTATAGAAACGTCAAAGATGAAAAAAGTTTAGTTCCTGGTTTAATGCATAACGTTTTGGGAGGATATAAAATTTCTGATATTAAAGTTGTTGCAGTTTTCGATGTTGACAAAAGGAAAGTGGGAAAAGATGTTTCTGAAGCAATGTTTTCTCCTCAAAATTGCACCAAAGTTTTTTGTAAAAATATCCCCAAAATGGGAGTTAAAGTAAAAATGGGGCCTGTTTTAGATGGAGTCGCTTCTCACATGAAAGAGTACCCAGAAGATAAAACGTTTGTAGTGGCTGAAAGAAAGCCGGTGGATGTAGTGAAAGAATTAAAAAAATCTGGGGCTGAAATTTTGATAAATTATTTGCCAGTTGGTTCTCAAAAAGCGACAGAGTATTACGCAAATTGTGCTTTGAAAGCAGGATGCGCTTTTATTAATTGTATTCCTGTTTTTATCGTTTCAAATAAAAAATGGGCAGAAAAATTTGAAAAAAGAAAGTTGCCCTGCATCGGTGATGACATAAAAAGTCAAGTAGGAGCGACTATAGTTCATAGAACTTTGTGTCATCTTTTCACTCAAAGAGGAGTAATTATTAACAGATCTTATCAATTGAATTTTGGTGGAAACAGTGTCACAGGCGATCAAATGATTTTAGTAAAAATAAACGGAAAAATGAAATACATTTCGATTGGTGAATTAATTGACAGCTTAATGAAAAAATATAAACCCCGAAAAGAAAGAGGGAAAGAAATTTTGACTGAAGAAAAAATAAAAGAAAAAATTGAATGCTTTACCATTGATGATGAATTCAAAGTAAAATTAGTAAAAGTGTCAGCTTTTATAAGGCACAAAATAAAAGAACCAATTTTTGAAGTGGAATTGGAAAGTGGAAGAAAAATAAAAATTACAAAAGATCATAACTTGTTTATTTTAAACGAGCGAGGGAAATTAGAGCCAATTCCAGCAAAAAATTTAAAAGAAAATGAAAGTTTGGTGGCAGTTCCAGAAAATTTATTTTGCCCGCAACCTGAGAAAAAATTTTTCAACCTCAAGCCTTATTTGAAAGAAATAATAGGCGCTTCATCTTATCAAAAAGGAAGAATAAAAGTAAAAAAAGGATTTATTGAAATTGTTGGGTATCCGAGTTTAAAAATTCCGGTTAATTTTCCTCTGTCTGATGAATTCTTGCAAATTGTTGGTTTGTGGTTGGCTGATGGTTCTTATGATAGAAAAGGAAAAAGTTACAATATAGAGCTTGCTTGCGGAAACGATAAAGAATGTTTAAAAATAGTTTCGAGCTTTTGTGGAAAATTAGGGCTTACTTTTTCGATTGGGGGAAAGAAAAAAGTAAAAATAAGAATTCATTCTAAGGTTTTGGGAAGAATTTTTGAAAAGGTTTTTAAATTAAAAGGCACAGCTTTTACGAAAAGGGTTCCTTCTTGGGTTTTTGACCTTTCTGACCGACAAATTGCTCAAGTTTTGAAAGGATATGTGAGCGGAGACGGAGGAATAACAGGAAAACAAATTAGATGGTGCTCAATTTCGAGAAAATTGGTCAAAGATATTCAAACTCTTTTTTTGAGAATTGGAATAAACTCCACAATTTTTAAAGAAGAATACCCGAAAAATCATTCGGGCTATCATTCAAAATTTGGATATTGCTGGCATGGATTGATTACAGGATATAAAGATTTTAAAAATTTTGTTGAAAAAGTAGGTTTTATTCAAAAAGAGAAAAATAAAAAAGCGATTGAAATTTTAAAAAAGGAAAAGAAAGAGAGTTTAAAAGAAAAACTAATTCCTAATTTGCCGGTATTAAGAAAATGGAAGATAAAATCTGCTACTTGGTGGAAATGTCCGCAAATTTCAGCAAAAATTGTTTTGGGTCAGCTTGAAAAAATTAATCCTGATTTTGATCTCAGGCAAAATTTTTATAATGTTTGTACTGGAGAAACAAAATTTCTCAGGGTTAAAAAAATTAAAAAAATATTGAAAAAGGAAGGAGAATATGTTTACGATTTGAGCGTGAAACCTTATGAGAGGTTTATTTGTTCGAATGTTTTAGTTCATAATACAGATTTCCTCAACATGCTTTCTCGAGAAAGGTTAAAATCAAAGAAAATTTCGAAAACAGAGGCTGTTGAATCTCAGTTGGCAAAAAGGTTGAGCTACGATGATTTGCACATTGGTCCTTCAGATTGGATTCCTTGGTTAAAAGATAATAAAATTTGTTACATCAAAATTGAAGGAAGAAAATTTGGAAATGTGCCAGTAGAACTTGAACTGAAACTTTCTGTCGAAGATTCTCCAAATTCTGCAGGATGCGTAATCGATGCAATAAGGTTGGCAAAGATTGCCTTAAAGAGAAAAATTGGGGAACCCTTGATTTCTGCTTCAGCTTATTTAATGAAGCACCCTCCTCAACAATTCACTGATGAAAAAGCAAGAGAGATGGTAGAGGAATTTATAAAGGGAGAAAAAAACAATTAAGATATTTTTTATGTTAGATTTGTACAAAGAAAAATTTAAAAAAATAGAAATTTTTGTAGCAAAAACATTTTCTTTCTTGCCCTTAAAACCTAATCATTATACCCTTTTGGCGATTTTTTTCTCTTTATTTATTTTTTATTTTTTAGTAAAACAAAACCTAATTTTTGCAACAGTATTTTTTTTGATCGCTTCTTTTTTGGATTTTGTCGATGGTGCTGTAGCAAGATACAAAAATTTTTCAACAAAATTGGGAGCTTATTTGGACACAATTTGCGACAGGTACGTTGAAGCATTTTTACTTTTGGGGGTTTTGTTCTTGCCTTTACCAAAAATAATTTTGCCAAAAGAATTTTGGATTTTTTTGATTTTGTTTGGTTCTTTAATGACAACTTATGCAAAAGCGGCTGCAAAAGAAAAAAATTTAGTGGTTTCTGAATTGAAAGGAGGAATTTTATCTCGTTCAGAAAGACTATTTTTGTTTTTGTTAGCTTTGTTTTTGGGAATTTTTAATTTATCTTGGATGATGATTGTCTTAATTTTTGTTGCGATTCTAACTAATTTAACTGCAATTCAAAGAATACTCACTGCAATAAAAAACGCAGAATAATTTAAATTAAAAAAAGGGCGCGCGAGCGCCCATTGTTAAATTTATAAAGATATTATTTTTCAGTTTTTAATATCACCTCCATTCTATCTCCATCACACACTGTTATTATTCCTTTTTTATACAATTGTTTAGCATCTCTAAGAGTAATTTCTTGATAACTTATTTTTTTTCTTGGTCGTATCTCTAAATAATTTCCCTTTCCTATTATCACAATCCATTTTCCAAAACCTTTCAAAAAGTTCGCTGGAATTTTCAATCTCCCTTGCTTGTCAAAACTACCTAAAAAGAACTTGGAGGGATTGAAATGATCTTTGTAAAAAGAAGGATAAATAAAAATTTTTTTATTTCTCTTAACCAAAATAGCTTCAGACCCTAAAATTTTTCTTATCTTCGTTGAGAAATATAACCTTCCGTTTTCGTCCAAACATCTTTTTTCATATCCACAAAACATCTTTACCCCTCCTTTTCAAAATTCTTTTTGAAATCCCTTGTCTCCTATCATCACTCACTTCCTTTAACCATTATTATCACCTCCTTTTTTAAATTTTTTATTTCAATTATAACAAACTTATTCTTTTTTTGTCAATACTTCTCTTATTAAATCTTTTACAATCTTGGGTTCGCATCTTCCCTGAGTTTTTCTCATTACTTGACCGATTAAAAATTGAATTGCTTTTTCTTTTCCTTTTCTAAAATCCTCTACTGCTTTTTGATTTTCTTTAATCACTTCCTCGACAATTTTTTTCAATTTTTCTTCACTAAATTTTTGATAATGTCCTTTTTCTTCGATTATTTGAGAAGGATCTGCTCTTTTTGTAAACATTTCTTCCAAAACATCTTTTCCCGCTCTTGTGGAAATTTTTTTTGTAAAGAGTAAAGTCACAAATTCTGCAAAGTTTTCAGGAGTAATATGAGAAATCAAATCTTTGCTTTCTAAATTTTCTCTTTTCAAAATTCCTTTTAAATCTGAGATTAAATAATTTGCTAAAGTTTCTATAGCTAAAAATTCAGTTTCTGGGTCTACTTTTTTTAATTCATCTTTCAACCATCTTTTCAATTCTGAAACTGAGTTTTCAAAATAATTACAAAGGGGAATGTCTCTTATTAAAATTTCGATTTTATCTTCTTTGAGGTTGTACTCATTTTTCAACCTTTCTCTTTTTTCATTTGGCAATTCTGACGTTTCTCTTTTGATTTCTTCTAAAATTTCTTTTGTAATTCTCAAAGGTGGCAAATCTGGTTCTGGAAAATACCTATAATCTTTTTCCGTTTCTTTTTCTCTTTGAGAAAAAGTAATTTCTTTTACAGGATCCCAACCCCTCGTTTCTTGAACAACCTCTCCCCCACTCTTTAAAATTTCTTTTTGTCTTTTAATTTCATAAATTATCGCTTTTTCTACTGCTCTAAAAGAGTTTAAATTCTTTATTTCTACTTTTGTACCCAGCTCTTTTGAATTTGAAATTAAAGAAATATTTGCTTCAACCCTCATTTGTCCTTTTTCCATGTTGGCGTCAGAAATTTCCAAATATCTTAAAATTAGCTGGAGTTCTTCTGCAAAATCTCTTGCTTCTTTTGCTGAAGTGATGTCAGGCTCTGTAACCAATTCCATCAATGGAATTCCTGCTCTGTTGAAATCGACTAAAGAACAATCTTTCTCATGGATTAACCTTCCAGTATCTTCTTCCAAATGAATTCTCCTTATTCTTATTTTCGCGAATTTACGCGAATTTGGCCATGAATTTTCACGAATTTCTAAAAAACCATTTTTGCAAAGCGGAGTTGAGTACTGAGAAATTTGATAACCCTTTGGCAAATCAGGATAAAAATAACTTTTTCTTTCAAAAAAAGAATATTCTAAAATTTCGCAATTTAGAGCTAAACCGGTTTTAATTACTTTTTTTACTGCTTCTTTATTAATAACAGGTAAAACTCCAGGATGACCCAAACAGATAGGACAAACGTTAAAATTTGGCCTTATTTCATCGGGATCGTTCTTGCAAGAACAAAACATTTTAGACTTTGTCTTTAATTCAACATGAATTTCCAAACCAATTTTTGGAACAAATTCCATAAAAAATTTTTTTAATCTTTAAGTAATTCTTTCATTATCTCAACTCCAAAACTTGTTCCAATAATGTCTGCTCCAGCTTTTATTGCAGATTTTGCGTCTTTCAAGGTCCTAATTCCACCAGCAGCTTTAATTAAAAGCCCCGAGGCTCCTTTTCTCATTAACTGTAAATGATAAAATTTCTCTTTCAATTCTCGGTGCCCTAAAGGATCTTTCTCTGTTGCGGTTTTAACGCAGATTGCCCCTGCTTTTTTACAGATTTCTGAAGCCTTAATTATTTCTTGATCAGTCAAATAACCAGAACCAATGATAACTTTTGTTGGCAAAATTTTACAAATCTCTTTTAAATCCTTTAAAATTTTTTTCCACCTTTCGTGTTTCGCATCAACAATGTTCATTACTACATCCAATTCATCCGCTCCATCTTTTTTTGCTTTTTGACACATTTGTATTCTTTTTTCGTGAGATGAATCTCCAATTGGAGGATCAATCAAGGCAATCGTTTTTATTCCCGTTCCTTTTAATTCTTTTGCTACTAATCTCACCCATTTGAGTTTTACACAAACTCCTCTAAACCCATATTTTTTTGCTTCTTCACAAGTTTTCAAAATATCTTCTTTTTTTGCGTCCTTTTTTATATTTGTATGATCGATAATTTTTGCAAGATTTTTCATAATTTTTTATTTTACCAATTTTTTTCAAATTTTAAAAGCCCCAAAATTGTGACAAAAAATTTTAAAAGAAAATAAATGAGGAGGCGCTACGAAAGCGCCTCCTTTTTTTCTTTAGGATCTAAGATCTTTCGATTCTAAGTATTTGATCAATACATGGGTGTTGGTCTACAATGAGATTAAATCCCTCCTTATGGATTGTCTCAACTTCTTGTACTGTCAAATTCTTAGGATCGAAGGCGGAAATGGAGATCTTCCCTTCTTTTACCATTCGTATGAATTCCTCTATATCAACGAGAACGTAGTCCCAATCTCCATTTTGGTAAGCAAAGTGGAACCATTTTTTCATTACTTATCACCTCCTTTCAAAATTATACTTTTTAATATTAACAAATTTTTCAATCATTGTCAAGAGTTGGAGGTAATCGATAATAATGAACTTTAAATGTACTTTTGAAAAAGATTCCAAAATTTTTTTGGCGGTAAAGGTTGAGAACCTTTTTTGCACAAAGGACATTTTGACGCTTCATATTCATTGAATTTTAAATGAGCTAGAGCGACTATCGAAAAATCTAGGGGAAATCGGCGCGCAATAACGCAGACTACTAAAATTTTATCATTCAAAGTAAGAAATTTTGAAGAAGTTCTTGCCATCGTTTCTTTCATTGCTTCTATAACTTGATGTACAGATTTTCCAGTCGTAATCGCATCTTCTACTATTAAAACATTCGAATTTTCAGGAAGATAAAACCTTCCAGTCCATCTCTGAGTGCTTTCGATTTTCTCAGTGAAACCAAAAGGAATTCCAAGCCGATCTGATAAAACTTGAGCTAGAGGTATGGCTCCAAAAGAAGGAGCTACAATGAAATTAATTTCCATTAAATCTACTACTACTCCAAGATGCCATCTTAAATTTTGAGCAAAAAAAATTCTTACTTCGGGATCTTGCAAAGCATAACCTAAATTTATGTACCCATCACTATGGTATCCTGAAGTCAAAATTGCGTGAGGTTCACCTTCTTTCCCGCTATACCTCCATATTGCTCTTTTCTCTCTTAAAACCTTCTCAACCTTTTCAGTTATCATTTTTCACCTCCTTTTTTAATTTTTTGGAATTGTACAATAAAAATTTAAAAATTTCAAGAACCTATTTTTCTCGTCTACTAAAACGATTTTTGGTTTTGGTGGCTTAAGGTTTTCTTGCTTTTATAATTCCTTTGGATTTTTCAAGCTGGTCTTTATCTAAGGTGATTAACTCTAAATTGTAATCTAAAGCTAAAGCGACATAAATTGCGTCTGTACCTTTAAGGCCGGTTTTACAAATTATCCATGATGCAAGATCTGCTATTCTTTTGTCTACCGGGATGAAAGAAAAATTTGGCACATTTCGAAAAGATAAAGCTAATTTATAAACAGTTTCGGGATCGCTTATAGCCTTAAGAAAACCCGAGGTTATCTCAGGAATTATTATTTCAGGAAGAAATACTTTTGAATTTTCTTTTTGCAGTTGAAGTAAAAATTTTCTACTTTGAAAAAAATAAGGTTCTTTTGGATTAGCTGCACTAACGATAACGCTGGCATCAATACAAAACATAAATTTATTCACGTTCTTCCTTAATAATTTCCAAGGCACTTTTTTTTGTCTTCCAAAGCTTACCTACTTTATCCAACAATTTCCAAAAATTTCTCCAAGCTTTCTCGTACTCTTTTTTACTCATTCTTGGCAAAATTATTTCTTTCGTTTTTAAATTTTTTTCAATTAATTTTGCCATATTTAAATTATACTCTTTTTTAAAATTTTATCAAATACTTACACTTTCACTCCCCTTTGGCGAAGCTCTTCTAATTTTCTCTTTAAGCATTCTTCGCATCTAAACTCTGGTTCTTTATCTTTTGTCTTATCGTAGTTTTCAGCTTTCACTAATCTATAACCTCTACAAATTTTTCCGCAATCTGCGCATTTTATCTCTTCTTCCACCTCCCAAAGAGGAAAATAAATTCTTTCTTTAAAAATCCATTTGTCAACCCAAAAAAAATATTGTCGCTCCGATTAAATTGGCAATGGCAGCTGCTAACCACTTGTTCAAAGTTGCCAGCCAAATCAAAACCAAACTCGAAATCGGAGCGCTCAATTGCCAATGAAAAATGTAAAAAAGAAATTTTTTAATGAATTCTTTCATTCTCTGATTTTAATCTTGAAATTTTCACAATTCTGGGAAGGGTTCTTTTGCAAGCGCACTTTGAAAAATCAAGCTCAACGATATCTTTCAATTTATATTTTATTAAAACCATGGCCCGATTTGCAAAAGGAGTAACGAGCAAACCATCTTTTACTTTTTCAATGTAGGAAGTATAAGGAAAAATATGAAGCCCACAATGCGCAGAGCATTCTGAAGCCAACCAAACGCTGGGGTCTGCGGCGCCATAAACATTGACCACCTCAGCTCCAAATTCTTTTTCTAAATCTTTGCGCTGTTCATCAAAAAGTGACTCTCCAGTGGTAATAATTTTTTTGACTCCCAAACTTTTAATGAAAATTTTTTCTTTTTTCAATTCTTTCAAAACTGAAATTGCAAAAGATGGAGAAGTAATTAAAGTATCGGGTTTCAAATTCAAGATGGCATCTTTTGCAGATTTTTCTCCTGCTTCAAGAGGAAGAGAAAAATAAGGAATTTTTAGCAATTCCATCATTTTTTCAGCTACAGGACCTGAAGCTCCCAATCCTCTCGCAGGGCGAAAAATTCCAACTAGTTTTGGCCACCAATTGATTCTTTTGAACAAATGATACCAAACTGACAAAACTTCTTTTCCTTTTTCAATTGGTTCTCTGAAAATAATTTTTGGTTTTCCCGTGGTGCCTGAAGTAGTGAAAATGCGCCAAATTTTTTCTCTTGGGTAAAAAAGGAAATCGTAAGGGTTTTCTCTTAAATCTTCTTCGTTAGTTTCAGGAAGTTGAGCGAAATCTTTGAAATTTTTGATTCTTTTAATATCAACCTTAAATTTTTTAAAAAGTCGAGAATAAAATTTTGTTTTTTGCGCTCTCTCTAACAATTTTTTTATTTGCAACCATTGCCATTTTTTAACTTTTTCCAAAGAAGCTTTTTCAAAATCAAGCACTCTCATTTTTTATTTTAACTCTTCGAAAATTTTTTGACAAAGTGAATAATGAACTTTCATTTTTTCAGTACAAATTTTTTGAAATTCTTTCGATTGTAAAATTAAATTTTGAAGAAAATTTTCTTTGTATTTTTTGGTTTCTTTTCTTTGTAAAAAACTGTCTCCAATTTCTATTAAATCTTTTGGAGAAAAACTCACAATAAAAAAGGGAACTTCGTTTAAAGAACCCAAATGAAATTTTTCTTCTTGGGTAAAATAAGTCCCGTAAAAAATTTGAGTTCCGTCTTTAATTTTTTCCAATATTTTTTTGTCTTTTGCTTTTTGTCTCCAATCTGAAGTGGTATCTACAGCTGCTATAACTTTTAAAGTTTCTTTATCTAAAATCAAATGGTCAACTTTGTTGTAATAATCGTCGTATTCAGAAGTTCGCAAAACTATCAATCTTTTGAACCATTCTTTAAAAACTAAAGGAATTAAAATTTCCATAAACTCTCCTTCTTTCTCTCTAATAAATTTTTCTTTCAACTTCTCTATTTTATTTAAGTGTTCAGCGACTAATCTTTTCCCAAAAATTTTTTCAAAAATTTGTATCTCGATCCTTCCGTCTTCTTTCAAAGGAGCTCCCTTTTCTTTCAACTCTTTTATGTATGCTTTAAAAAAAGGATCAATTTTCTCTCTCAATTGTTCAAAAGCTAAAATTTTTTCTTTTTTTAAAAACTCTAAAGATTCAAATCTCATTTTTTGAATTTCAATTTATTTAAAACAATTTCCCTTATCTCTTTTGCAACTTCCTCAATTTTTCTTTCGCCATTTATAATATAAACTTGCTTAAATTTTTTTGTCAAAATTTCGTAATTTTTCCAAACTTTTTCCAAAATCTTTTCTTTTTCAAAAAGAGTAATTTCAAATCGCTCTTTTTTTATTCTTTGAATGCAAGTTTTTGGCGAAACTTTTAAGAAAAAAGTTAAATCCGGAAGAATGAATTTTTTGTTAATTTCAATCAACCAATCTAAATCTTTAATTTCTAAATTTCCATAAGCCATAGTCGAGAAAAAATATCGATCAGAAATCACATTAACTCCTTTTTTTAACGAAGGTATTACTTCTTTTTCCAAATGGTAAGCCCTGTCAGCGCAAAATAAAAGTTGGAGGCATTCTGGCGAAGATTTCCAGTCATGAGTAAGTTGGCTTTTGATTAAACCTCCGATCAAATAAGAAGTTGGCTCTTTTGTAATATGAGTTTTCATTCCGATTTTGTTTAGATAATCAGCTAAAAGTTTAACTTGAGTTGAATTTCCTGCCCCATCCAAAGAATCAAAAACGATAAATTTCCCTTTGTAAGAGTTTTTGATCATTATTCTATAATACTACAAAAAAAGGCCAATCGCAACGACGACTGGCCCTGAAAAATCTTTAATCTCTTTCTGTTAAAAGCTCTCCTTTTTCTAAGATAAATTTTTCATAAAGATCTCCGAAAACCGAAGGAGCATACTCGTGAAGAATTTTTAGAATTCTCATTGCAATTTCTCGGATTTCCCATTGGGCAGTCTTTTCACATCGCAGTTTTAAAAAATGCCGCCAGGCTCTAAAATTCATTCCTACAAAGATTTTGCTTTTGCAAGCGTTTGGAAGCACATAGCGGGCATCTTCTTTTTTGATGCCAAGATTCAAAAGGGTTCGATACGCATTCATAGCATCGTTGATAACTTTCAGAAAAATATCAAGAGCCTGTAGGTTATCATTGATTGCTGGGGGAATAATAAAATAGTTAGGATTATCTACTTTCACGTATCTTTGACTTTCTTGGGCATAACTTGCAATTCGATGGCGTACTTGCTGGTGAGTGTAAGCTCTCGATCCAACTATTTCGAAAGTTGCGAAAGCAAATTCAAGAGGAGATAAATGTCCACGCTGGATGCATTTTTTAAGAAAAGCTCGGCGAGCTTCCGGTCCAGGAATTTTTGGTTCGGATTGCCAACAGTTTCGATAAGCCTTTTCAATTACTTCCTCAGCGTTTGGAGTAATCGAAATAAGTTTCACTTCTGGATTCCAAAGTCTTTCAATTTCACTCATTTTTTCACCTCCTTTTTTTATTTTTTAATTCTATAGAATAGCAAAAATTTTATTTTTTTCAAGGATAATTTCACTTGCATTTTTTGAAAAATTTTTTAAAATAAAGAATTATGAGGGCCTTGGGAATTGACCTTGGTACTACAATTTCAAAAATGGCCACTATCGTCGGGGGAAAACCCCAATGCATTGAAAATAGAGAAAGTTCTATTTTAACACCTTCGATCGTCGCCATTTCAAAAACAGGAGAAAGATTGGTCGGGATTTTGGCAAAGAGACAAGCTGTCACTAATCCAAAAAATACTATTTTTGGAGTGAAAAGGTTCATTGGAAGAAGGTATGATGATCCTGAAGTTCAAAAAGAATTAAAATTATTACCTTACGAAACAAGAAGAAGGTCAGACGGTGAAGTTGAAGTTAAAATGGGAGATAAATGGTACACACCAATTGAAATTTCTGCAATGATACTTCAAAAATTAAAGTTAGACGCAGAAGAAAAGTTTGGAGAAAAATTTGAATACGCAGTAATTACTTGTCCGGCAAATTTTGATGATTCCCAAAGAAAAGCAACTCAAGCTGCAGGAGAAATTGCAGGCTTTAAAGTTTTAAGAATCATTAACGAACCTACCGCAGCCGCTTTAGCTTATGGACTTGGAAAAAAAGAAGCTAAAAAAGTTTTAGTTTACGATTTTGGAGGCGGAACTTTTGACGTTACCATTTTAGAAATTTCTCCAGATACAGTAGAAGTAATTGCCACAGGAGGTGAAGCTCATTTGGGCGGTCAAGATTTCGATCAAAGAATCGTTAATTGGATAATTGAAAGGTTTAAAAAAGAAGAAGGAATTGACCTTTCAAAAGATTCCTTAGCTTTACAAAGAATAAAAGAAGCTTCAGAAAACGCAAAAATTGAACTTTCTTCTCTTTTGGAAACCGAAATTAATCTGCCCTTTATTACTTCCACTCCAGAAGGACCAAAACATTTGCTTTACAAAATTACTAGAGCTCAATTTGAACAAATGACAAGAGATTTGGTCGAAAAATCGATAGAAAGAGTGAAAATTACTTTAAAAGAGGCGAAATTAGAAAAAAATCAAATCGATGAAATCGTTTTAGTTGGAGGAACAACTTTAATTCCTCAAGTAAGAGAAGCAGTAAGAAGTCTTTTTGGAAAAGAACCGAACAAATCCATTAATCCTGAAGAAGTAGTAGCAATGGGAGCTGCGATTGAAGCTGAAATTTTGTTAGCTCAATTGGAAAAAAGGACCCCAGAAGGTGAAATTAAATCGGTTTTGCTTTTGGATGTTTTGCCATTATCTTTGGGAATTGAAACTTTGGGAGGGGTAAATACAATTATGATTCCAAAAAACACTACTATTCCAACATCGAAAACCCAAATTTTTACTACAGCTGCTGACAATCAAACTTCAGTCGAAATTCATGTTCTGCAAGGAGAAAGGCCAATGGCTCAAGATTGTCGGTCTTTGGCAAGGTTTATTTTAGACGGAATACCACCAGCGCCCAGAGGAGTTCCTCAAATCGAAGTTACCTTCGATGTTGATGCTAACGGAATTTTAACTGTAACTGCAAAAGATAAAGCTACAGGAAAGTCTCAAACTATAAGAGTTACAGGTTCTATCAGTCTTTCAAGAGAAGAAATAGAAAGGATGAAAAAAGAAGCCGAAATGTATGCTGAAGAAGATAGAAAAAAGAGAGAGTTAGTAGAAGCTAAAAACCAGGCTGAAAATTTAATTTATATGGCGGAAAAATCTTTAAGAGAAGCTGGAGAAAAAATTTCTGAAGCTTTAAAAAAAGAAGTTGAAGAAAAAATCGAGGAGTTGAAGAAAGTAAAGGAATCGGATAACATAGAAGAGATTAAACAAAAAATTCAAGAATTATCTCAGGTTCTTCAAAAGATCGGAATGGAAATGTATCGAGGAAAAAGCGGTCCAGAAGAGGAAGAATATCGTGAGAAATAAATCAGCTTATTGGCTGATTAGCTTCTTAGCTTATTATAAAAATTATTCTCGCTAAAAAGCTAATAAGCTACAAGCTAAAAAGCTAAATCCATGAAGGATTATTACAAAATTTTAGGGGTCTCAAGAAATGCCTCTCCAGAGGAAATAAAAAAAGCTTATTATAGATTAGCTCATAAATACCATCCAGATAAAGGAGGCGATCCTGAAAAGTTTAAAGAAATAAACGAAGCCTATCAAGTTTTATCTGATCCTGAAAAAAGAAAACAATATGACATGTACGGGCAAGTTTTTGAAGGGGCCCAAGCTGGACCTCAAACTGATTTTGAATGGTTTTGGAAATCGCCTTTTTCTGTTGAGTTTGAAGATTTAGAAGATTTATTAAAAGATTTCTTTGGTTTTGGTTTTGATTTTGGATTTTCAAGAAAAAAAGAACCAAAAAGTGGTTCTGATGTTGAAATCGGTGTTGAAATAACTTTGGAAGATGTTTTGAAAGGAAAAAAAGAAAGGCTTTTACTACAAAAATGGGTAAAATGTCAAAGATGCGAAGGAACAGGAGCTGAACCCGGAACAAAGATAATAAAATGCCCAATGTGTGGAGGTACAGGAAAAGTAAAACAAATCAAAAACACTTTTTTTGGACAAATTACGAGAACCACCATTTGTCCTCAATGTAAAGGCGAAGGTTTCGTTCCAGAAACTCCTTGTCAAGTTTGTGGTGGTGAAGGAAGGGTCAAAGACGAAGAAGAAATAGAAATTTTTATTCCGCCTGGAGTAGATCATTTACAAGAATTAAAAATTCCACAAAAAGGAGATGCAGGAAGAAAAGGAGGAAAACCTGGAGATTTATACATTAAAATTTATATCAAGAAACATCCTGTTTTCGAAAGAAAAGGAAACGATCTCTTTGCTACAATAAAAATTCCTTTGAGCTTTGCGGTTCTGGGGGGCGAAGTTGAGGTTCCAACTTTAGAAAAAGAAAAACTAATTTTTAAAATTCCACCTGGAACAGAAGATGGCGAAATTTTCAAAATTCCAAAAAGAGGACTACCAAAATTTGGCAAAAGAGAAAGAGGAGACTTCTATTTTAAAGTAAAAATTTTAATTCCAAAAAACTTAACCAAAAAACAAAAAGAACTTTTCGAAAAACTTAAAGAAGAAGGAATTTAAAAATTTTATCGCATACCAAATCTTTCTTTACCTTCCGTCTTACATCTTACATTTTCCATTTAATCATTCGTATATTCGTACAAATTCGTACTTCGTAGTATTTTATTTATTTGTATCTCAAAGCCTCCAATGGATCCATTTTTGCTCCTCTCTTTGCGGGGAAAATTCCAGAGAAAATACCAACTAAAACTGAAAAGACGATAATAAAAATTAAAAACCAAAGAGGAGTGTAAAAAAGAGTTACAGCTTGTCCTCCAAGAGCTTTTGCTAAAGTATTAACTAAGGCATTCAAAAATTTAGAAACTCCAAAGTTGATCAAAATTCCTGTTAAACCTCCCAAAAGAGAAATCACTATAGCTTCAAACAAAAACATATTTTCAATATCTCTGTCAGAAGCTCCGATTGCTTTCATAATTCCGATTTCGTTAGTTCTTTCCAATAAACTCACTGTCATTGTGTTTGCCATTCCGATTGCAGCAACGATCAAAGCAACTACTCCAAAAATTCCCAAAGTTATTTGGATTGCTTTGAAAACTTTGTTTGCCTCTTCTACAGTTTCTGACAAAGAAGAAACCATAAAACCCATGTTAATGAGTTTCTCGCTCACTTGCTTTAAAAATCTTCCATCTTTCACTTTAACTTTGACGTTGGAAAATTCTTCAATGTTTAAATTTTCCAAGGTTTGAATTGGCACATAAACATAACTTGTAACATCGTCATCTATAACTCCAGAGATCGTGTAGGGTTCTTTGATTTCAAAAATTTCGGTTTTTTCTTCTCCAGTTTCTGTAGTTTTGACCAAGAATAAATTGATTTTCACTTGTTTTCCGATTGCCTTTTCCTCTTCCAAATTAAAAGATTTAGCCAACGCAGAGGAAATAACCACTTTTCTTTCTTTTTCGTTTTCAAAAACTTTCCCAAATTTTGGCGCAATCCCTTCCAAGCGAAAATAAGAAGGTAAACAAACGTTGAAAGTTGTGTCGCCGGTTAAATTTTCTTTTTCTAAAGTAATTTGGCCTGAAAAAAAAGCCAAAGGACTGACTTCTTCAACGTTTTCAATTTTTGAGATTTCAGAAATTTTTTCTTTTGTTAAAGTTAAAACCTCGGAGGAAGGAGAAGAAACATCTAAAGTTAAAAGGGCTTCTTCGGTAGTGATTTGCTCTAACATCATCTTTTGGAGACCATAACCCAAAGAAACAAAAATCAAAATTGCTGAAATCCCAACTCCCATTGCTAAAATGGTGAGAAAAGTTCTCGCAGGCCTGGTAATGAAAGTTCGTAAGGAAAGTTTTACTAAATATTTAAAATTCATGGATTAATGCCACTTCCAATTTTCTCGCAAAATTCCTGGCAGTCCTTCTGTCCAACCCTACTCCTCCTTTTTTCAAAGGAAGGTCGAGCAACCTTTGAAATTCTTTTTTGCCAATTTTTTTCTCCAACCTCAGCCTAATTGCTTCATCCAACCTTTTCAATTGCTCCTCTGTTTTCAAAGATCCTTTCCATCCTTCCAAAATGAATTTTCTCAATCTTTCAACCTTCATTTGAATTTCCTCTACAGGCTTTTCAGGCAAAACTTCTTTCAAAGCTTCGCTTTCTGCTAAAATTCTTTCAATTTTCTGAGCAAAACTTTCTGCAGTTTGACGATAAAGCCCCACTCCACCTTTTTCAAAAGGTCTATCCAAAATTTCTTTGAATTGCTGAGCATCAATTTCTCCTGAAATCCTTTTTCTAATTGCTTCTTCCAATCTTTGAATAACCGCTTCATCGAAAGAGGTCAAAAGATACAGTGCCAAGGAACTGGGATGTAAAATTGGTTTTTCTCTGGGCAAAACTTTTTGAATCACTCTTTTTCCTTCAAAAGGTCCAATTTGTTTTTTCTTTTCGTTTACCACTATTCTAATTATTTTTCCGTCTTTCATATGAAAAACCCGATGAGCATCTTCCAAATAAGAAGCTTCGTGGGTGACCAAAACTATGGTTTTTCCCATTTTCTCATTTATCTCTTTCAAAGTATCCATGACAATTTTTGCTGATGCAGAGTCTAAATTCCCTACTGGTTCATCTGCGAGCAAAATTGGAGGATCGTACATTAAAGCTCTCGCTATTGCCACTCTTTGTTGCTGCCCCCCGGAAAGTTCAGAAGGATAGCGACTGGCCAAATTTTCAATTCCGAATCTTTGCAAAAGCAATTTTGTTTTTTTCACGCTTTCTTTCAAACTCAAACCTCCAAAAATGTGGGGCAAAAGAACATTATCTAACACTGTTAAAGTAGGAATCAAATTGTAAGCTTGAAAAATCATCCCAACAATCATCCTTCGATAAAGAACCATTTCCTTTGGTGACAAATTAGAAAGCTTTTCTCTGTAAACTACAATTTCTCCTTTTGTGGGAGTCAAAAGTCCTGCTAAACAATAAAGCAAAGTCGATTTCCCGCAACCAGAAGGACCAAAAAAGACAACATATTCACCAGGATAGATTTCCAAATTAACATCATCCAAAGCCACTGCCTCATTACTTTTGCCGAGGTTATAGATTACCGACAAATTTTTGACTTCAATTATGGGATCCATAAAAATACTACGAAATACGAATCAATTACGAATATACGAATACATTATTTATCATTCATATATTCGTACGAAATTCGTACTTCGTAGTATTCTTAAAACCTGATCCTCTTCACCCATCCAAAAATTTTCTCAAACTGTGCAATTATTATTTGAATTATGGTTTTCTTTTGTTGAGGGGTCAAGAAAGTGAAATCTTTTGATAGAGAGACGTTTCCTGAAGAGTCGATAGATTCTGCTCTGAATCGATAAACTTGACCAGGTTTTAGAGCAGGAAGCAAAACAGTATGTTTTATGGATAAAGTTTTATCCAAGGAAGTTGATTTTACTAATTCTTCTTTCCAAGAAGCTCCTTGGATAAAATAAACTCTTGAGGTTGCAGGTTCATTGGTCAACCAAGTGATGACAGCCTGAACAGTATCTCCTCTGGGTGAGATTGCCAAAGAAGTTCTAACTTGTGAAATTTCGGGTGGAGTAGTATCTTTTCCTGTTGAGAAAGTCAAAGTTGGCGAGGTAGCTTCGTTTCCTGTTTCTTCTTTTGCCAAAATGACTAAAGAGTATTCAGTGTTAGGTTCTAAATTCTTCAAAGTTAGAGCATGGTCTTTCAAGAAAGATTTATCTTCGAATTCTTTTTTCTCTTGAGTTCTCAAATTAGCGTAGAAAATCTTTGTTGCAGAGGGCAAATTCGTCTTGAAAGTTAAAGTAACTCCTCTTTCTGAAATTTCAGTGAAAGTAATGTCTGAAATTTCAAGTTTTTTGCTCAAGGTCTTGAAAGTTAAATTATCGCTTTTTGCTAAAGGTCCCACCAATGGCTTTGACCTCACTTGAAAGTAATAAGTTGTCGCAGGTTCAAGTCCTGTAATTGTCACAGAATGAAATGTCACCAATTCATCTGGGTTTCCAACTACCATTGTGTAAGGTTCTTCTTTCTTTGGGTCGTAATCTTTCTCTTTTGCTAAAGCCACCAATGAATTCGATTTTTTATCAGTAATCCAGGTAATCTTTGCCCAATCAGGACCTACTTCAACTTGAGGAGCTCCTCCCGTAATTTGGGGTGCTAAAACTACTTTTGGTGCGATTTCACTTACTGAAGAAATAAATTTTTCCTCTGGAATCTCTTTTAAAAAAGGATTCTTTGGCAAAGATTCTAAAACCTTAGTAACAAAAGCTTTTGAAGCTCTTTTCATGAATTCTGGAACTCCAAATTCTTCAATCTCTTTTTCTAATTCTTTCGCTTTCTCTTCTGGTTTTTCCTCTTTCGGTTTTAAATGACAAGAGTTATCGTACCAATACAATTTCATTCTTTCACACCACTCTTTTTGAGTTAATTTTTCTTCACCAGGCACTTTCTCTTTTGGTTCTTTGTGGCAGGCGTTATCGTACCAATAAAGCCCCATTTGATCGCACCATTCTTTTTCAGATTTATAACCTGGAGGAATAACGATCGTCACTCCTCCACCAACAGTCACTATTTGTGTAATCACTTGCCCTGGTTCTTTAGTTGTTGTAAATGTGTATCCTTTTCCTGAATTATCATCGACAGATTCATTTCCAGAAGAATCTTTTGAAATTACTTTGAAGTAATAAGTGGTTTCTTTGTTCAATCCGGTCAAAGTAACAGCATGCTTTATGGTCAAAATATTTTCTTCTGGAGTTTCCATTCCATAAGATGTAGAAGTTCCAAAAATTACTTTTGAAGTAGCGGGCTCGTTAGTTATCCAGGTAATTACTGCAGAATTGTGAGTAATTACTGCAACTTCAACCTGCGAAATTTTCGGAGGCCCAGGTTGTTCAGCCAAAGTAATCGATGGTGAAGGTTGAGTGGTGAAAGTGTAATCTTGAGAAACTGCTTCAGTTTGGGCTTTGCTCCTTACTCTGAAATGATAAGTTGCCTGAGATAATAATCCTGTTAATGTCACAGAGTGGGAAGTTGTTGAATCGTTTTGCCCGGCAATTTTTCCATAAGAAGTATCGAATCCATATTCGACGAGGGAATTTGAAGGAATGTCAGTTTGCCAAGAAATTTTGACAGAGTTGTAGGTGACATCAGTAATTTGAATGTTAGAAATTACGGGAGGATTTGGGCCAGAAGCAGTGACAAAGCTGAAGCCTTGGCCGTTGTTATCTAGTATCGCTGTGTTTCCAGAAGGATCGGTAGATCGAATCCTAAAGAAATATTGGGTGCCAGGTTTCAAACCAACCAATGTCACAGAGTGTTGAGTTGTCATTTGAGGGGAACCTTGAGACAAAGAGAATGATTTATCGGTTGAATAATCTATAAAAGAATCTGAATCCTCGTTTGTGGTCCAAGAAATGGTAACTTGGGTTTCAGAAGGTTGGCCAATTCCTGTTGAAGGGTCAAAAGTGATAGTTGGTGGAGTGGTATCGTTTGGATTTTGAGCAGTAGTGAATGTGAAATCTTGAGAAATTGCTTCATTTCCTGCTGAATCTCTTGACCTTACCCTGAAATGATAAGTTGAATCAGGAGTCAAATCTTTTGGCAATTGAACAGAGTGAGAAGTTACTAATTCATCCTGTCCATAAATTCTTCCGTAAGAAGTTGAAAGCCCAAATTCAACATAAGAGCTTGCGGGTTCATCAGTTTGCCAAGAAATCAAGGCAGTGTTGTATTGAATGTTGCTCACTGTTACGTTTGAAATTGTTGGAGGAGTTGTATCTAATGGAAGAGCAGGTTGAGTAGTGAAAGAAGATTCCAAAGATATTGCTTCATTTCCAGCTGAATCTCTTGAGTGAACTTTGAAATAATAAGTGGTTGAGGCATTGAGGTTTGTTAACAAAACAGAATGGCTCGTTGTCGCTTCCTTGCTTCCCACCATTATTCCGTATGAAAACCCAGAAGTCGTTGAGTATTCAACAAAAGAATCTGAGGGTTCGTCTGTAATCCAAGAAATTTTTGCTGAATTGTGAGTTATTTCAGAAACAGAAATGTTTGAAATTGAAGGAGGTGTGATATCTCCTGCCAAAGTTGTAAATTGTAAAGGTGAGCTTTCTGAGCAATTGTTAGATGCGTCACAAGATTTCACTTTGAAATTGTAAGTTGTGCTGGCATTCAAACCAACCAAAGTTACAGAATGGAAAGTATCATAACCTGCTACCCCTTGAATTTTTGAGAAAGAATTATCTACTGAATACAAAACTTGGGTTGAGGCAGGCTCGTTAGTTTGCCAAGTAATTTTTGCAGAAGAAACAGTGATTTCAGAGACTGCCACATTCGAAATTTCAGGTGGAACAGTATCTGCTGGTTGCCCTCCTGCAACTTGGCAAACTGGCGATGTTTCAGAATAATTTTGAAGATCATCGTAATACCTTGCTTCGTAACAATATTGTTGACCTTGAGTTAAATTCTCATGCAAGACATAGTTTAAATCTCTGTCAGTGATTGTCTTCAAAAGAGTAAAAGGTCCTGTGCTCGAAGTCGCAAAATAAACTTCATACTTTGTGAAATCTGATTCTGTTGCCTTTGCCCAGTTAAAGAATATTCTCCATTCTGAAGTTTGAGCATTGGAAACATCTTGGACGAATGGGTTTTTAGCTTGGGGAGCGGTTGTATCCAAAGTAATGGTATCAGAATAAGCCCCAACTTCGTTGCCAAAAGAATCCTTGAATTTAACATAAACAGTTTTCAAGCCATCTCCAGAAGTCAATGTAAATGAGGAAGTTGAAGAATAATCAACCCAGCCACTATCTTGTCCTCCATTTTCCCAAATTCTCATTTTCAAAGGAGAATCGTCATTAGCAGACAAATAAATAGTAACAGAAGTGGTAGCGGTTTTATCGTTCCCCAAAGAAGTGGTTGCATTCTGATTGATATTGATTCCAGTTCCACCACCAGGAGGAGTGCCAACTTGAGGGTCTTTTGTATCTAAGGTAAAGGGTCCAACAGTTGCCATTGCAGTATTGTTTGCTGCTTCGTGGTCATCGATGGTGATGCGAATATAAGTAGTGGTTGAATAGATGTTCGGGTTTTGCGCTTTGGCATTCCAATAAGTGGTGGTGGCGACAAAAGTGGAAGTAGAAGTTAATTGTACTGGAATGTCATCTCTGGGACCAGTTAGGGTAGTAGTTGAAATTGAATACCAAGTGGCCCCACCATCTAAAGAGTATTTAAAAGAGGGCCAAACTTTCCATTGATTGGCTGGACTGCCAGCATCTGTATCCGGATCCCTGACTGAATAGGAAATCTGAACTTCAGTTGAAGAAGCAACATTAACTGAAGGAGGTTGATCAGGGTTGAATTCAGGAGGAGCGTTAACAACATAAGTTATTGAAACATCATCTAGCACAGGAGTTTTCATTGAATCTTGAGTTTCCAAAATCACTTTGTATTGAATCCATCTATCGTTTTGTCCATCTTTAAACATTTCATCGATTGGTTCAGATCCCGAAGGGTCAGTAAAGTAAGTTGAAGTTGAGCAAGTTGTTGTCGAATTATCCGGATCATCAGGACCACACCAATCTGTCCAATTCACTCCATCCGGCGAAGTCCTTATTTGGAATTTAATCGTCGTTGAAGCAGAAGGCAAATTTTGGGTCCACTGAATTTTTGCCACAACATTAGCAGAATCAGAAGTATCATAGGGAGAAGAAATTAAGGTGCCAGAAGACGGGAAGTAATAATAATTTATCGTCACATCGTGCAAATAAGGAGTTTGAGAAGTGTCAGTGGTTTCCAAATATGCCTTGTATTGAATGTATCTGTCACCATTGTGTCCAGACCAAATTTGAGTTCCAGAAGTAGTGTAATAAGTGGAAGTTGAGCCATCAGGGCCGACAAAATCTCTTGAATTTAGCTCATCAATAGTTTTCCCAGACCTCAATTGAAACTTAATCGTCGTTGAAGCAGAAGTTGTTGCAGAAAAAACTAAAGTTCCAAATTCTGGATATGTATTTGTATCAATAATCGAAGAAGTAAAAGTTCCAGAAGGAGAAAAGTCTCCATATTCCTCTGCCCCAACGCTTGTTGTTGGTTCTGGAGAAGTGTATTTACGCAGTAATCCTCCAAATATAATTGCGGGGACATAGTCTTTCACATAACAAGGACCATCAAAAGGCCAATCTCTTTCAACATTAGCGAAAAATGTACACATCCTAGCAGTAAGAAATATTCTTCTGTACATTCCTCCACCAGGGGTAGCGTAAGAATCATCTCTGGACAAATCAAGCCTAAGGTTATCACTAGTCCAATAAATTGGTGTATTAAGATTAAAAGTGTACCATTGTCCCGCTGTGGGTGTAAAAGTAACTGGGCCCCAAACTAATGTCCAACCTGTAGAAGTGAAAGTACCCCAAACTGAGTAAGTAAAAGTAAATTGCGTGTCTTTAGTGATTTGATATCTTATTCTATAGTTAGCAAGTGGACGATCTGGTGTTTGATAACAGTGAAGTTTAATATAGGTAACTTTTATTGGTACAAAATCTTGAAAATCGGAAAACATGTAAATAATTTCGTTCCTATTATCAAAATACGATGTATTAAATGTATCCTCTGGATTGTCCGATCCAGCACCCCAAGTTGTTTTACTCTTGGTGGTTAGAGCTTCAATCTCTCCTGAAATAAAAGTATTTGTCTCGCTACTCAAACTTGTTGCACTTGGATTTCCATAATAAACATAAATTGTCTTTGTTGAGCTTGCTGGAATTGAAGGAACTTTTACCCAAATTTTTGTTGCAGTTGTATTGCATCCAGATTCTAACCAATAATTTAATTGTGTTGATCCATCGGAATCTGTGAACCTAATATCCCCGCAATCATTTTTCATTTTTCCGGCAGAAATTAAACCTTGAGTATCTAAAGTTATTAAAACTTGATAATCTGTAAGAGTATTGGAATTTTGGGAGTTATTAATTGTAATTGGCCTTTGATAACAAGTTCCATCTGGACCATTGCAAACCGGGGTCAAAATCACGCTCGCTTCTGTCCCAGTTCCCACAACAGTAGTTGAGTCAAAACTTCCCGCTTTAAAATCACTCTCTGAAGTTTGAGTTACAGAGCCGGTAGTGGTTGCCAAAGAAATTTGAGCTCCAATGTTTAAAGTACTTGAAGCTTCGTAATAATAAGTCCAGTTATTTCTGTTATCTGGATGTTTAGCAGATGTTGTCGTCGCTCCTCCTGACCAATCAGTTTGGACCCAATAGTAAGTTGCACCGAGAGCAACTTGGGGATGGTACCAAAAGATGCTAGAGAAAATCAAAGAAACCAACAAAATCAAAGCAGTCGCCTCTTGCCAATACCTTTTGAAAGGCCACAAAACTTTCTTTCTTACTCTTACCAAAGCCACTCTCAATTGCCACCCCAATATCGCAAAGAAAACCGGAAACTCAACCCTCTCTATCTCTTTTCTCTCTTTCTTTTCATTTTCTTCCAATTTTCCAAATTTCCTTTCTTTTAATCTCTTCAGCAAACTCACCCCCTCCTTTAATTTTCCAACACAAAACATTCTAACATTCTGCAGAATGTTGGAATATCTTCTCGCCCCTTTTCTTACCCTTTCCCTCACCATTTTTAACCTTTCACACCACATTCTCACATTCTCAAGAATATGAGAATATCTGCTATCTTTAAAATTCCCTTTTTCAACTTTTACCTTATACTCTTTGATCTTCGATTTATCCACAATATCCCATCTCAAAATTTTTGATTTTTGCTCTTTGATTTTTGATTTTCGATTTGCTTTGAAAAACCAGTTCATCTTTTAAAAAATTTTATAATTTTTTATCGAGATTTGTCAAAAATTTTTTTCTTTTGCTTTTTGACAGGTTTGATAAAAATTTAGTACTTTTTGGGCGATGTTTGACCAAGAGTATTTTTTTGCTTCTTTTTGGCCCCACAAAGAAAGTTCTTTTCTTTTTTGAGGATTTTTAATTAGAATTTCAATTTTTTTTGCGAGCAAAACATGGTTTTTTGGCGGAACTAAAAATTCTTCTCCTTTTTTTCCTTTCAGCCAGCTTTTGTAACCTTCATTAGCAAAGGCCACAAAAGGTAAACCAGAAGCCATAGCTTCCAAAATCACCAAACCAAAGCTCTCTCCAAAAATTGAGGGTGCGCAAAAAATGTGGCCAGTGCGATAAATTTTAAAAAGCTCTTTTTCTTTCAATTCTCCCAAAAAAACGACATCTTTTAAATTTTTTTCTTTCACAAAATCCTCGCAATTTTTTCTTTCAGGTCCTTCCCCTACTACGATCAATCTCAAGTTTTGATATTTTCTTTTTAAAATTTCAAAAGCTTTCAACAAATAAATCAAACCCTTTCTTTCTTCTATTCTCCCCACAAACAAAAGATTAATTTTTCCATCTAAAAACTCGTTGAACTTTTCCCCTTTTGGCGAAAATTCCTTTAGATTTACTCCGTTTGGAATCAAAACTTTTGGTTTTTTGAAATCTTTAAAAAAAGACAAAGCAACTTCTGAAACTGCAATCAATCCATCCAATCTCAAATTGCAAAAACTCAAAAAAAGAGGAAAAAAAGTTTTTAAAAAATTGCTTCTAGAAACGTCAGAATGGAAAGTCAAAATGTTTAAAGTTTTGAATGTGTAAGGTGAAAGAAGAATTTGAAAGAAAGAAGGAAAGGAAGCGTTGTGAAAGTGCAAAACATCAAACTTTTCTCTTTTTAAAACTCTCTCTATCGCAAAGTGATCAAAGTTGAAAACTAAATCTGAAATTCCACCTCCAAGGTTTAGTTTAAAAGAAGTTCCAAGCAAAATTACATCTTTTCCGTAATCTTCGCTTTTTTTTCTCCTTGGCACTATTATTTTAGTTTCAATTCCTCTTTTTTCGAATTCTTCTTTTAAAGCCAAAACATGCCTTTTTACTCCTCCTTCTTCTAAAAAAGAATGGAAAGTAATTAAGGCCACTTTCATAAAGTCTCTTTGGTATAATAATACATTAAAACCATGGCAGAAACAATAGAAAAATTTATTCCTTATTCTATTGAGGCTGAAAAAGGAGTTTTAGGCTCTATACTTTTGGAAAAAGAGGCAATTTTGAAAGTTGCAGATATTTTACAACCTGAAGATTTTTACCGTGGAATTCACCAAGAAATTTACAAAGTTTTTTTGGAGCTTTTCGAAAAAGGACAAACAATTGATCTTTTGGCTGTAGCAGAAAGGTTAAAAGAAAAAGGGCTTTTAGAAGAAGTAGGAGGGGTTTCTTATTTGAGCGAACTCATAAATTCGGTGGTAACTCCTGCAAATTGTGTTCAATATGCAAAAATCGTAAAGAAAAAATCAGCATTGAGAGAGTTGTTATCTGCTTCTTATGATCTTCAAAAGTTAGTAATGCAAGAATCTGAAGATTTGGAAGTTTTGTTAGATAAAGCTGAAAAGAGAGTTTTTTCTATAGCTCAAAAATCTTTGACTCATCAGTTTGTGCCAGTAAAAGATCTTTTAAAAGAAAGTTGGGAAAGAATCGAAACTTTAACAAGAGTAGGTCCAAGATTAAGAGGGATTCCTACTCATTTTAAAAGCTTAGATAATCTTTTGGCCGGACTTCAAAAATCTGATTTGATAATTTTGGCAGCAAGACCTTCTTTGGGAAAAAGTGCTTTAGCAATAAACATTGCAGCAAACGTTGCCATTTTTGAAAAAATTCCAGTGGGAATTTTTTCTTTGGAAATGTCAAAGGATCAAATCGTAGACAGATTAATAGCTTGCATTGGTGAAGTTGACCTTTGGAGACTAAGAACGGGAAAGCTTTCTTCAGAGGGGGAACCTAACGATTTTGACAAAATTAATCAAGCAATGTCGATTTTAGAGGAAGCTCCAATTTACATTGATGACAGCCCTTCTCCAAACATTTTACAAATTAAAGCAATGTGCAGAAGGTTGCAAGCTGAAAAAGGGTTGGGATTAGTAGTTATAGATTACATTCAATTAATGCAACCTTTGAATCCAGACGCTTCTCCAGTAGAGCAAGTTTCTGAAATTTCAAGGTCTTTGAAAGCTTTAGCAAGAGAGTTTGACATTCCTGTTTTAGCAATTTCTCAGCTGTCAAGAGCAGTCGAAAGAAGAAGCCCTCCAAGACCAAGGCTTTCTGATTTGAGACAGTCGGGGACCTTAGAGCAAGATGCGGACGTGGTAATGTTCATTTACAGGGAAGATAAATATTTTGACACAGCTCAAAAAGGAGTGGCAGAAATTATTGTGGCAAAGCATAGAAACGGACCTGTGGGACAAGTTCAGCTTTATTTTGACGAAAGGACTGTTTCTTTTAAAGATTTTTACAGCGAAATTCCAGGAGAATCATTTTAAAATGGAAAATAAAGATTCTTGGAAAAATTTTGTTGAAAATTTAATCTCTCAGGGTTGGCTGAAAACTGAAAGGATAATTTCTGCTTTTTTGAAAATAAAAAGAAGAGATTTTTTGCCAGAAGATTTAAAAGACCTTGCAGAATATGACGGTGCTCTTCCTATTGGTTTTGGCCAAACGATTTCTCAGCCTTTGGTAGTGGCTTTTATGTTAGAGCTTTTGCAACCAAAAGAAGGAGAAAAAATTTTAGACGTTGGATCTGGATCTGGCTGGACTACAGCTTTGTTGGCAGAAATTGTGGGGGAAAAAGGAAAAGTAATTGCAATAGAAAGAATTCCTGAATTGGTGGAATTTGGGGAAAAAAATGTCAGAAAGTACAATTTTGTAGAAGAAGGGAGGGTAAAATTTGTTTTGGGCGATGGCTCAAAAGGATACGAAATTGAAGCTCCGTTTGACAAAATACTTTGTTCTGCAACAGCAAAAAGTTTGCCTTTAGCTTGGCAAAAACAATTAAAAGTTGGGGGAAGAATTGTCACTCCAATTGAAAATTCAATCTGGCTTTTTATAAAAAGAAAAGAAAACGTTTTCGAAGAAAAAGAATTTCCAGGTTTTGTCTTTGTCCCCTTGATTGAAGAATGAAAATTTGAAAAAATTGTTAAAATTTGTTGAAGTATTCTTGTAAGGTCGACAATAAAAAAATTTAAAAAAAGATTGCCACAATGCGGTTTGAATCATTTAAATTTTGAAAAAGCCCAGAAAAAGGAGGAAAGAAGGAAGAAATGAAATCGGCAGAAGAAATAGCAAAAGAAGTTTGGGAAGGAAAAGAACGAAAAGAACAAAAAAGAAAGACCTAAAACTCCCGAAGAAGTTGCAGTGGCCACGATTGATAAAATGGCAAAAAGGGAACGCTTGAAAAATATAGGAAAGAGTTTGTTTGAAGCAATAACAGGAATTGGGATAATTGCGGTTGCAGGATTTTTAGCAGCTCCAGTGCTAGAATATGTCGCTCAATTTAATCCTCTTGCTGCTGCAATAGAAGGTTCAATACTTGCTCTTCCAGGATTATTGGGAATTGTAAGAGCATTTGAAAAAGGTGAAGAGAGAAGCAAAAAACTTCGTGAAAAAGTAGAAAAAGCAAAAGAAAGAGTCTTAGAAGCATTAAGAGAAAGAAAAATAGAAAGGTGACAATCAAAATTTAAAATTTAAAATTTATTCCTAACATGGAAGAAGAAAAAAGAGAAAATGAAAAAATTCTTTTGGATGTTTTTTCTGATTTTGGAATTTCAGAAAAAGTAGCTAAAGAAATTATAGAAAAGGTTAATACTCTCGCTTTTTGCGAGCCTTAGATGCTTATGCTGATAAATTTGCTCCTGAAATGAAAGAACAATTTCAAAACATTTCTTCCCTAACTCAGCTTGCAAATTTTTTGAAAGATAATACTTCCAATTTGCCTCAAATTTCAAAAGAAGAAATAGAAAAAATTGTTGAAGAAACTTGGGCCGGATATTTTGATAATTTTTTTGCAGAACTAGGAAAAACAACAGAAGGGGCAAAAGAAGAAACAAAAGAAAAAGAGTAAAGCCTAATAAAGCTTTACACTTAGTAAGGCTTAAATTTAAGTTTAAAATTTCCTTTTTTATTTTTAAAAAGTAAAGATTTTTGTATTTATTAAATTTAGAACTTCCGTTTTTTAATTTAAAATTTTTGCGGAGGGGGTGGGACTCGAACCCACAAGCCAGTAAAACTGGCACCGGTTTTCAAGACCGGCTCCTTACCAATTCGGAACACCCCTCCAAAAAAGAAAAATTTTTTACATTTCTCCCTCCATTCCTTCTACTCCTTCTTCTTTCAAAATTACTTCTGGGTTTTGCCTTACTTCTTCCAAGTTTGCAAAAAGTTTCTCAAAAACTTCGTCAAAATCTTGAGGTTCTCTTTTCTTTTTAATTGGGTTCACGTAAGACATTATTTGCTGGTAAACAAAAGGGTGCCACTTTTCCATTTCTTTCAATTTTTGAGCTATCTCTGTAATAATTTCGTTAGCTTCCAAAATTCTTTGAGCTCTCTCTTGTCTTATTTTGAAAGCTGATTCTAAAGGTTGATCCAAAGGAAAATCGCATCTTTTCAAAATCCCTTCAAAAAGCTTTCCTCTCAATCTTTCTTGACTTTCGTATCCAATTCCTAAAGTCACAAAATAAATAGGTTCTATTGCTTCTGAAATTTGAGGTTCTGACTCTAACATTTGAGGGCTTGTTTTCAAGAAATCTTCGTAAACTCTCAATGAGACGTAAGATCTTTCCCTAATGTTTAACTCTTTCTCGATGTTCAAATTCATCATCAATTGAACTATTTCTTCTGGTACCAAAATCACAGGTAACTCTTTCAATCCAAGCTTTTGCGCTGCCAACAATCTGTGCTGTCCGTCCAAAATCAAATAATTTCCATTTCTTTCAACTCCAATCAAAGGTACCAAAAACCCTACTTTTTCTATCGAGGAAACCAATCTCATCACATGAAAGGTTGAAGGCTTTCTTTGGTATTCCACCACTTTCATTTTATCTACTGGTGCCATCTTGAATATTAAAGTTTGTCCTTTTTGTGGCTCTTTGAACGCAAATTCTTCTATGGGTTTTTCTGGTATTCTTTCAGTAACTTTTTTCTTTTTTTCTGTTTTCTTTTTTTTCTTCATTAAAGATTTTTGTTTTTTTCGACCTTGTGAATATTGCTTAAATTATTATTAATTTTAACACAAGAGATTTTTAAAAATCAACTTGATTTGTTTTCTTTATTTGGTAAAATTTAGGAATGATTTTGGAAATTTTTGAAAATTTTGTTTATCAGGCGCTTTGGGCAGTTTTTTTAATTTTAGCTGGAGTTTTAATAATAAAGTTTGTTGAAAGAATAGTTTCTCAAATTTTTGAAAAAATTAGACTAAAATCTGTGTTTAAATTGAGTGGGCTAGAAGATGCTTTTTTGTCAGTCGGTCTAAAATTTGACATTCAAAAAATCTTAACAGAAATTGTAAAATTCTTTTTTGTTTTTCTCTTTTTGATGGCGTTTTTTGAAATTTTTCATCTTCAAAAAGTAAGTGAGTTTTTTGAATTTTTAGTGAAATATTATTTAAACATTTTTTTGGCTTTGTTGATATTTTTGGCCACGTTATACTTTTTTGCTTTTTCAAAAAAGATTGTTTTGATTTCTTTGGAAAAAGAAAAAATTTCAGTCTCCCCTATTTTAGGAAAAGGAATTACTTTTTTCATTTGGATATTGGCTTTGCTTGCGATTTTGTATCAACTAAACATCCTTAAAGAATTAATTCTAATTTTGTTTGCGGGTTTGGTAGGTTTGGGAGTTTTAACTCTTGGAATTGCTTTTGGTTTGGGGGGAAAAGAATTAGCTCAAAAGTTTTTACAAGAAATTCAAGAAAAATTTAAAAAATGAAAGAAATTTCTCTTGAAGTTTTAAAACAGATGTTTTTGAAATCTTTTGAAAGAATTGAGGCAGAGAAAGAAGAAATTAACAAAATTAACGTTTTCCCAGTTCCAGATCAAGATACAGGCACAAATTTAGCAAAAACATTGGAAGGAATAAAAAAAGCAATCGAGGGAAAAAATTTTCAAAGTAAAAAAGAATTAGCAAATGCAATTTTGGAAGGAGCTTTAAATTCTGCCCAAGGAAACGTTGGAGTAATTTTTACTGGATTTTTGGTTGGGTTTCTTTCAAATTTAAATGAAAAAGAGGTTTTAAATGCAAAAAATTTAGCAATTTTGTTTAAAAAAGGGAAAGAAAGAGCTTTCAAATCAATTTTGAATCCGAAAGAAGGCACGATTTTAGATGTAATTTCTGCTTTTTCTGAAAGTTTTTTTGATTTAGCGCAAAAGAAAGACGAAATTGAAGAAATTTTTGAAGCATCTTTAGAAAAAGCAAAATTAGCTTTAATTGAAACTAAAGAAAAAATGGAGATATTAAAAAAAGCTAATGTGGTTGACGCAGGAGGGCTTGGGTTTTTAATGATTTTGGAAAGTTTTTTTGAGGTTTTAAAAGGTGGAAAGAGAAAAATTGAAAAAATGCCTTCTGGTGAAATAAAAAGAATAGTTCAAATAATGAAACATCGCTTTGAAATTGTAGCTTTAATTGAGAATCCAAAAGTAAAAGAGGAGGAAATTAAACAAAAATTGAAAGATTTAGGAGATTCTTTGGACTTGATTTTAGTTCAAAACAAATTAAAGATTCACATTCATACAGATTGGCCAGAAGAAGTTAAAAAGATAATAAGAAATTTTGGAGAAATTATAGAATTGAGAGAAGAAGACATGGCAAAAGAGATTGCAAAAGAACCTTCAGTAAAGAAAGTTTCAGTGGGTATTGTTACAGAAAATGTCGCTTCGATTTTGCCAAAAATTTTACAAAGATATCAAATTGAAATTGCAGAAGCAAAATTTGATTGGCCAGAATTGGAAAAAATTGAAGGAGAAAACATTTATCAGAAAATAAAAAAGGCTTATGAAATGGGGATTGAGACGAGACCAAGAACATCCCAGGCTACTCCAAAAGATTATTTAGAAGCTTTTAAAAAGCAACTAGAAAGATTCGATAAAGTTTTGTGTTTAACTTTAAGTTCTAAAATTTCTGGTTGCTACAATTCAGCAATTCAAGCAAGAGAGATGTTATCAGAAAAAGATAGAGAAAGAGTTTTCGTTTTCGATACTCAAAACGCAGCCGCAGGTCAAGCCCTTTTTGTTTTGAGAGCGATTGAATTGATTCAAGAACAAAAAGAGGTTGAAGAAATCGTTGAAGAGTTGGAAAAATTAATTTTAAAAACTCAAACTTACGTTATTTTTGCTGACCCAAAGGGTATAGAATTTATCGGAAGAATAACGAAAAGTCAAGCAAATTGGATAAGGAGAATGAAAAAGTTAGGTTTTCATCCTATAATA
>Ga0080004_1112659_pt1 | contig 32556 bp, 25 predicted proteins | sample WasSprMetagenome_FD_69207 | JGI IMG/M metagenome (GOLD analysis project Ga0080004, IMG submission 69207) | Sulfidic aquatic microbial communities from Washburn Spring, Yellowstone National Park, USA - WS (SPADES assembly) (version 2) | ecosystem: Environmental > Aquatic > Thermal springs > Hot...
GGACGCGGTAAACAAAGCCTATGCTTTCCAAAGGCGGTGAGCCTTGAAGGACGACAGCAAGGTCAGGAGCATATCGCTTGCCTTTGAACTGGAAGAAAAGGTCACGGAAGACAACGGCTGTTGGGTGGTCTGAGAGGGCTTGTTCGAGAAGTTCCTTGACGGCTTCAACATTTTTGTTGTGCCAAGGGCTTTCGGGCATTTTTTCTTCGAGCACCTATTTCTCGAGCACCTCCAACTCAACGGCGGTGTTGACCATCGCAAAAGCACCTCCTGAACGAGGGCAATTTGTCGCCTGCTGGCAACAATTTTAACAGCGTTAACGGTTTAGCGGGGAAATTTGCGGGGGGTGCAATATGCAGATAGCATTTTGGATTTTCAACCCAGCGACCTTCTGATTTGCCCCGCTTCAACGATGTATCGACGCAATCGCTCTTCGTCCCTTCCGCGCCTCCATAAGTGGTAGATGCTTGAGACCAAGTTGCGGTGCAAGAAGTGGTCAGTCTCTGTGGGTCCGAATTCCATGCCCCAAAAGCGCTGGCACAACTCAATATCCTCGCGGACTTTGCTCCACAGCGGTGACTCTCGTTCCAACAAGGTCAAGTTCTCCCAGCAAAGGAAACCACCTGCTTGTTGAAGGTCAAGTTTGATGTTTCGGTAGTATTGGAACAAAGTGTCAAGCAGCCCTTCCTTTTCCGCTTGAACCAGCCCTCGCCCGACACCCAAAAACTCTGGCGGGATGCCCAAAGAATAGAAAGCAGCCGTGAAGGGAATAGCACGCGGCAGAACTTTCCCGCGAAATCCTCTCGGGTAACCGAAAAGCCCTATGTGAAGCATTCGTTCTCTTCGGCGTGGAACCAAAGCAGCCAACTCGTTCACCAACTCCGCCAAACCTTCAACGACCTCTTGGTAGTGGTGCGTGAAAATAGCAATCAGCCGCTTCAACTTTTCCTTGTCACCTTCCTGCCACCTCGGCTTTTTGCCCCACCGAAATCTCAGTGACAAGTTCAAGTCTCGTATCGCCCGCTCAACGCTTTCCTTCGGATGGTCGTAACGGAATGCGGATTGAATTGTGACTGTCCTCACCCCTTCATACTCGCTCAGGAATTGTTCAACCGTGAAAGGCGAAAGTCCGCCGCGGAAGGGCAAGCACCCGACACCAATGATGGGATAGACAGGGATGCCACTTTCCTCTTCAAAATCAGCAAATTCGCACAAAGCGCCTTTAGCCGCTAAGACCGCTGTGACGATGCCGCTGTTCAAGGCGGGGTCAGAACGAGCGATGAAGGCTCTAATGTAAGGCGGGTCATCACCGAATTTTTCCCGATGAAGTCTCAAATAGTCGTCAAGCAATTTTTTCGCATCCACCAGCAATTCAGGTGCTTCGATGAGTGGGATGACCTGAAGCCTGTAAAGAGGTCTCCCGTTGCCGAACATCTGTCGCTCCAAATTAGCCGCTTGCTCAAAACTCTCCTGCAAGTAAATCAGCTTCCAAGCCTCATCGCACATGGGCAAGATGACCTCAAACAGCGGTGGCGAAAACATGTTCAAGTCGCGAGCGAGTTCTTCAGCGGTCAAAATGCTCATGTATGCTCGAGCCAGCCGGTAACCCCTCTCAAGCCATATGTTGGGCAGGCGGAAAGTCAAAAAGACATCACGCCCCAACTGGCGTTGAAGGAAAAAGTTGAAATGCTCACTGTAAAGCCTGTCAACGACTGCCTCGTCAACGAACTTCCCCTCCCAGTCCCACATGTATTCCTCACAGCCCAACTCAGCAAAATCAAGGTAGCACTCAAAGACTTCGTCGTAGGAACTGATGAAAGCGTCGCCGTTGGTCTTCCAATATGGCGGCGACGCATTGTCGGGATGCTGAGTCGCCATCGTGGCAGGAATCCGCCTCTCTGCAATGTATACGCTCATTTCGCACCTCCTCAGGCAACCGACTGAAAGGAGTTTCAGCATAAAATGATAACGCACGACTTCTGAAAAATCAAGCGATGTGGCAAGCACAAAGCCCACCATACTTCAGGGTCACTCTTTCTTCTCTTCAGGGTTCCTTACAACGAGTGTTTCGGTTGTTAGGAGCAGGATGGCGATGCTGACGGCGTTCTCCAAAGCGGTGCGGACAACCTTCAGAGGGTCAGCAATCCCAGCTTTGACCAAGCCCTCAATCTCGCCAGTCAAACGATTTGGTGCTATAATTGATGTAGGTCACCGCGCTTACTTTGAATAGAGCGCAGGTTATGATGCCGTGAAAGTAGGCGCGCACTCAAATGTGCGATTTCTGGGAAGTTGAGGCGAACGCAACAACGAGGTGTGGTGCGATGAAGGCGAAAGTGGTTTGGCTGATATTTGCGATTGCGGGGGCGATTTTGGTGGCGAAGGCGTCAGCGGCTGGGCAAAAGGAAGTTGCCTTCTATGTCGCACCGAACGGCAATGATTCTTGGTCGGGAATGTTGCCAGCACCGAACAAAGCGAGAACGGATGGACCGTTCGCAACTTTGCAGCGAGCCGTTGAAGCGATTCGTGAACTGAAGCGAAAACAAGGTGGCAAGTTGAAGCAACCTGTCACCGTTTACTTGCGCGGCGGAACATACTTTTTGAGCCAGCCAATCGTTTTAACTCCCGAAGATAGCGGCGACATGCAAGCGCCCATCACCTTTAGGGCTTACCGAAACGAAAAAGTTGTCATCAGCGGAGGGCAACGGATTGCTGGCTGGAAGCGGAGAACTGTCAATGGCAAGGCTGCGTTGGTGGCTGAGTTGCCAGAAGTTCGTGAAGGTAAGTGGTTTTTCCGACTTCTCAGGGTAGGCAGTGATTGGGCAATTCGTGCCCGTTACCCGAACTTTGACCCGAACAACCCGCTAACTGGCGGTTGGCTGTTCGCACAATGGTGGGGCGAAAGTTGGGAACGAGGCGCTTTCAATGTCGGCGTGGGCAACATCCACAATGTCGGCGACAGGTTGGAATGGATTGTCAAAGTTCCTGCTTCGGGCGAATACTTCGTTTGGGTTCGCTACGCCCACAACATGAAAGCCTTCGGCGCTGAAACGATGGACGAGCGAACTGTTTTGAGGGTAGGCAATGGCGAACCTGTCCCTTTGAGAAATTTGCCTGACACAGGTGGTTGGGGCAACTTCCGTTGGTCACTTGCGGCAAAAATTTTTCTGCCCGAAGGCGAGCAAAGGTTGGTTTGGGAAAATGTCAAGGGTGGCGGCTTGAACTTGGACGCATTCGCACTTACCGATGACTCGGACTGGCATCCCGATAAAGCCATCCGCATTTTGGGTTGGTGGGGCAAATTCCAAGTAGACCCGCCACAAAAGGGAAAGCGCCTCTTGCTCGTTCAAGCGGAAGCGTGCACGAAAGCAGTTGGGAAAGAGATTTCTGTGCCGAAGCCGAGTTTGCCCGGAAGCCGAAACCGAATTGTCATCGCCCGTGACAAGTTCCCTGACTGGCGGGATTGGAGCGGCGCCGAAGTTCACATCTTCCCCGCTTGGGGCTGGGTCAACGCTATCCTGAGGGTTGAAGGTGTTGACAAAGACAAGTGCACTCTGTTCGTCAACTGCGAACAAGACATTCGCCCCGGCAACCGATTCTTCATAAGCGGTGTCCGAGAAGCCCTTGATTCTCCCAACGAATGGTTTCTCGACACGAAAACCGGCAAATTGATTTACTTGCCGCCAGAAGGGTTTGACCCGACGAAAGTTGAAATTGTCGCTCCGAGGTTGGACAAGCTTTTCGTGCTCCAAGGCGACGCTTCAAAGAATCGGTTCGTTGAGCACATTCGCTTCGTCGGCTTGACTTTCACCGATACCGACTACAATGCGCCCGGCGGCTACTATGTCCCTGCCGATGCAGCAATTTGGCTTGTGGCTGCGAGGAAATGCGTCATTGAAAACTGCACATTCACCCGCTTGGGAGGCTACGCCGTCCGTTTGGAGCAGAAAAGCCACGAAAACGAAATCGTGGGCAACACCATGACGAAACTCGGTGGCGGTGGCGTCATTATGCTGGGCGAGACGGCAACGCAACCTTACGCCAACTTGGTCGCAGCCAACGACATGAGCGATCTGGGGCTGATTTACAAGCATGTCGCTGGTGTCTATGTGACCACAGGGAGCGACAACAAAATTGTCCACAACCGAATCCACCGAGTGCCCCGCTACGGGATTTCGCTGAAGTCCTACGGTCCAAACGCATTGTCGCACCGGAACATCGTGGAGTTCAACGAAATCGTTGACAGCAATTTGGAGACCAACGACACGGGCGCAATTGAAACGCTCGGTCGGGACATGAAACACTCGGGCAATGTCATCAGGTTCAATTTCATCCGCAATGTTGTGGGGATGGGCACGACACCCGACGGCGAGTTCCTGACACCCTACTTCACTTGGGGCATCTACCTTGACGATTACAGCAGCGGGACAACGGTTTACGGCAACATCGTTATCGGGACAGTGCTCGGCGCAGTTTGCATTCACGGCGGAAAGGACAACATCGTGGAGAACAACATTTTCGTTGACGGCAAGGAGCACCAAATACGGTTGCAGCCAAGGGACGATTTCATGACCGGCAATGTCTTTCGCCGCAACATAATCGTTTTCAGCGACCCGAACGCAGTGGTTTGGTATAGTTGGGCTCACACATGGCGTCGTGACCGATTGGCTGAATGCGACTCCAACCTTTACTGGCACACGGGCGGGATTGACCTGACAAAAGTTGAGCGCCCCATAACTCCCGAAGGCACATTCGCCCAGTGGCAGTTGGCAGGTTTTGACCGGCACTCAATTTTTGCTGACCCGCTTTTTGTTGACCCTGCGAAAAATGACTTTCGGCTTCGCCCCAACTCACCCGCCTTCCGGCTCGGCTTCAAACCCATCCCGATAGAGCGGATTGGACCGAAAGGTTTCAAACGCTCATGAACCTACTTCCGTGCCGGAGTGAAATCTCAACCCACATCGTCACTGCTCACTGCAAAGCCAGAAGCCTGTCAACTTTAACGATGGCTTTTGCCATGTCGGCGATGTCTTCGTCGCTCAAAAATTCGTGCATTGGCAAAATGATCAGGCGGTTCAAGTAGTCCTGCGCCCTCGGGCAAGTCGCCTCGTCGTAACGGACTTCCCTGCTGGCTCGGTCAAAAGGAAAGCGTGAGTTGCCGAAAACTTTTTGCCGTTGCAACGCTTCGTGGCAAAGGAAGATAGGTTTGCCAATGTAATGCGCCGAACAAGGGATGCCTTCTGCCCGCAGCGCCTCAGCAAACTGGTCAGCCGTGAAAGGCGCATTCGGCTGAACCAGCAACTCGTAGTGCCAATAAACTTCCTTGCAGCCATCCAAAACTTTCTGCGGCTTGACATATTTGCACTCGGAAATCATCTGGCTCAGCAATCGCCCTTTCCGGTGTCGCTCAGAAACGACCCAGTCAAGCCGCTTCATTTGTGCCAAAGCCACTGCGCCCGTCAGTTCGTTCATGCGGTAGTTTAAGCCCAGCATCACATACTTGCGATGGGGCGTCATCGCACCCCGTTCCCAACCCTTGTCCATGAAAAGCGCCATCTTCGTCGCCAGTTCCTCATCGTCCGTAATCGCAACGCCGCCATCTCCCGTCGTGATGTGTTTGCTTTGCTGCAAACTGAAGCAACCGATTTGCCCGATCGTGCCGACGAGTTTGCCTTTGTATTCGGCGAGATGGGCTTGGGCGCAGTCTTCAACGAGTGTCAAGTTGTGCCTTTTTGCGATGTCAACGAAAGCGTCCATGTCACACGGGTTGCCAGCCAAGTGGACGACCAAAATCGCTTTCGTTCGTGGCGAAATCAACTTCTCAGCGCTTTCAGGGTCAATGTTGCCCGTCTCAGGGTCAATGTCGGCAAAAATCGGGATGCCACCTTCTTTCAAGATGGGCGTGACCGTCCCGATGTCGGTGATGGGCGCAGTGATGACTTCATCGCCGGGGTCAAGTTGCAAAGCAGCGATGGCAAGGTGGATGGCAGCAGTGCCCGAAGTGCAAGCGACGGCGAAGCGGACACCGTGTCGCTCGGCGAAGGCTTTCTCAAAGGCTTCCACCTTTTTGCCGCCCCATCGAAAAAGCCAAGCACTTTCAATGACCTCCCGCAACTCCTCAAGTTCGTCTTCACCGACCTTTCGCTCCTTCGGCAACGGAGTTTTCCTGACAGGCTCACCGCCGTGAATTGCCAACCTTTCCGCCATCTCCTTTCACCCCACGCCCGAAGAGTGTTTGCGCCGACGCTCAGTTTGCCACTCCACTCTGAGCCAAGAAAGACACATTGCTAAGCAGCGGTTTAGTGGAAACCGTTGTCATGGGTGTTTTGAAGGCGTGAAAGTTGACTTAGAAGTTGCCGGCTCACCTGCCAAATGAATCAGCTTTTCGGTCAGCGACAAGGGTCAAGAGCCTTTTCGCCTCTGCCACAATGGCTTCGCCACTCCCTTGCCCGCAAAGCGCCCATTGACCTATGCTTACTTCATAGCCGCCTTGCTTCCACGCTTCTTCAGGCGTCAGGTAACCATTATAGCCATTGGCGTAGCCGACGATGAAGGTGAAAGGGAAAGGAGACGAGCGTTTGATGAGCAAGCCTAACGAGACAAAAAGTTCACCTGAAATTCCCACCAACGCCAATTCGCCCAAAGCGATGACTTGAACCTCAACTTTTCGTTCACTCTCGTTTCGCCCCCTCACCGCTGTCCGCCACCTTTCCCAAGCGTTGCGAACTTCAGCGCCTACGCGCCTCTCTCCTTCGCTTAAAGACCGCTCGGAACGCATCCACCACATTTGTCCACCAACTTTCGCCAACGCCTCCCGATACTTGGCTTCCGCCTCCAATGGCTCAGGCAAATCGGTTCTCTGCGGAAGGACAAACTCTGACCGGGTGAAAGCAATGTGCGGTTTCAGTTCCGATGAACGCCAACCGCTGATGCGCCGAAAAGTTTCCGCCACTTCCTCCCTCTCAGGATGCCCATAATGCAACCGCAACAACGCCACCTGCTTGATGACCTCTCCAGCCAAAGCCATGCCGTAAAGGGCAACATCGTCAAAATCGCTTGTCGTCTGATAGACCGTGTTGACATCACCACATGCGCCCTGAGTGAACAAGCACATCTTGCAATCAGGCAAGTGACTTTCAACGAACTTCATCAGCGCTCCGGGATAATCGGCTGAAACGAAATCGTTGACTTGAACGACCGTCGGGTGGCAGGTGAAGTTGACCAAAACGATGTCGCCATCGCTGTGGCGGAAAAGCAAGATGCCCAATTGCGGGTCATAGTCTTCACGGTCAACTTGTTCATCGGGTGGTCGGTCAGGCAAGCGGTAAACTTTTCCGTCCTTGCCAACGATGCGGCGACTCCATGCCACGCCGACAACTTCGCCGACAGAAGCAAATGCCTTCGCTGGTTTTCTGTCCTTCCATGCGTTGATAGCGCAGGCAACCAACTTGTCCAGCAAAACTTCAACCCATTCGGCAGCGCCTTCAACTTCCCTCAAAGGTGTCAAGCCAATTGTTTCGGGAGTTGAGTGGGCGTGGGAAGCAGCCAACATGATGGCGTCAAAGGCAACGCCCGTCACCTGTGAAACCCTTTTGCGGAACTCAGTGATGAAGTCTTTGTCGTCGCCCAGCAAATTGCGATGGAAGCCGATGGCGTCAGCAGTGACGATGATGGCAGCGCCGTCGTCCGTTTCCGCCGCCAACGCTTTGGCAAATAACTGGTCATGGACACCTTGAAACCGATGCTGGCGCGGAACGAAGCCAAGTTCAGGAATGTGCAACGGTGGCGTAATGTCCACGCAACTAACCCCAACCCGCCATGACATCATCGGCTTTGTCGCCTCCGAAAAGCGATGGTGATTTCTCTCATGTCAACCCTCAACGCACTGCCACCAAGCGCATCCGCATCGGCGGTAGGGAGATGGTGATGGTGTTGTCGGTGATGGGCAGGCGTTCGCCTGTCAAGGCGTCCGTCGCTTCGTTCATTTTCGGCATGGCTTTTTCGCTCAAGCGCACCTGCGCCGTCACCGCTTCTTTCGCCGATAAGTTGCTGACGACGAGTAGCCAACGGACTTGCCCATTAACAGTGCGCCGATAGCCGCTGACCTTCACGCTTTCAGGTTGCGCCTGAATGAACTCGCCGTTGCGCCAGTAGGGATGCCATTCCGCTTCGCTCACACCGAATTGACTCATCGCCGCCCAAATCGCCGCCAACTTCTCCAACATCACCCCGAAACCCAACGGACGCACCCGAACATCGTGGAGCAAAGTGAAGGCTAAGGCGTGGTCAACCGTCCAATCAGGTGGTCGCTCGTAAACGAGGAACTCGCAAGGGACACCAAAGTTTTTGCCCATGAACTCCGCCCGAAAACTTGCCAACGGCAATTTTTGCAATGGGTCGCCCGCCAATTCGCCCCCGCCAAATTGCTCGCCGTCCCAGTAACTGTGCACGAACGCCAAAGTGGGCGTCCCGCAGTAGGTGCTTTGGTGGGCGTTGATGAGTTTGCCCTTCGGGTGCAGCGCTTCGTAAAGTTGACGCATGAATTGGCGCACAGCGAAAATCGGATAGGTCTCCCGCAACTTGCCGTCCGCCGTCCGATAACCACAGCCGTGCGCCTCGTTGGCGCAACCGAAGGGCTCAATCGTCCCGTCCAAATACACGCCGTCAAAGCCGTAACGCTCTATCGCCGAAACGATGCCGTCCAATAACCGCTCCGCCCACTGGCTGTTCAGGCAAACGATGTAGTCGCGCTGTGGCGGTTGGCGAAAGTAGCCACCTGCCAACCCACCCGTCGGCGTCTTGACAAGCACTTTATCGGCAACAGCACTCCATTCAGGCGCTAATGTTGACAGTTCGTAGCCGAAGTAAAGGAGCAACTTGATGCCTTGCTGGTGGCAAGCAGCAATCAACTCCCTCAGTTCCGTTTCTCGGTTCGTCCGCCAGTAGTTTTGAACGGGCGTCCAATGTTCGTGGAAGACAAGCGTTTTCACGCCCAACCGCGCCGCTTTCTCCAAAGTTGTCTCTTTCGCGCCTTGCGTCACTGGTTGCTTCTCCATCCCGTAAAATGCGCCGTGACAAATCCGCCACTCGTGGAAATCCTTCGGCATCGGTTTGACGGGCGTCGCTTGCATCCCGAAGGTGAAGGAAAGTGGCAACTTTTGCGGCGGCGTGTCCAACAGGTGAACCCGAAGGACGACGGCATTTCCGTTCGGCACGACTTCAATTGCCCGATTTCCTTCCGCCACTTGCCAATTCCGATCGCTTTCGGCGCACCAAGTCAGCCCGCCCTCTTCCCAGCCAAGCCAAACGATTGGCTTGAAGGGCAACCGCATTCCGTCCGTCGGGATGGCGCCACTGTTTTCGGCGCTCCCCCATCGTCCCGTCCAGTAGTGAAACAAAGTCGCCCGTTCCTTCCACAGCGGGATTTCCAGCCACAATCGCTGCAAAGACGCTTTGGGTTGCGGGAGCGGTGCCAGCGTCAAATCAACCCGCATCAAACCATCAAACTCCACCCGCACGACAAAGTTGGCAATCACGGCGTCGTTGACCTGCCAACCCAAAAGCGTCGCTTGCTCGTCAGTTCGCTCCCAAAGTTCGCACCCACTTTGCGTCCAAGCCAACTCGCCCTTTTCACTGAATGCCAGAAGGCGCATCGGTTGAGCGAGCAACTCTATGCCCGCTGTCGTGATTTGGGACGGCAATGGTTGCTTTGCGAAGCGATATTCTCGTCCCCAAACGCTGACCCGAATTTCGCCGTTCACTTGCTGCACCGTCACAGGCGTCCATGGGTCGGACACTTCCGCCATTGCCTTCACTCCCGTCAGGCAAAACAATACAACCGCCACCCATCCAAACCGCATCGCCATCACCATGCATGCTCGGCTGCACGCTCAAAAGCAGGCAGTTGACCGCAGACCTTGCCTTACAGGGAAAGAGTTTGGTTCGCTGTCACTTCCTCCTCGCTTCCCAAGGTGTGGAACCGTTGATAGTTCCGACAATTCTGTCACCTTCGACGACGCCCTCGTAGACATCTTCCCTTGCTCGGTCAAGGGTGAAGTAAATTCCGGCGCCCCATGCGTAGAAGTCGCTGATTGGTGTGGCTTGCCCACCATCAACGAAACTGGCAACCAATTCGCCCTTTCGCTGCTCTATTCGGATTGCGCCGCCTTTCCATTGCCAAGTCCCAACCAAGTTCACTTTGTCCCGCTTTGCAACCCAATCTCGCTTGCCGGCGAACTGCCCGCCTTGAATGTCAACCGTGCCCGTTATCGTGTCGCCATTGACTCGCCCTGAGAACCTCATCGTGACCTTTTGCCCGCCAATTTCCCTCACAACGGTGAAACTCAGTTGCGTCCCGACAAGTTGGGCGTTGGTGATGGGAGTTTCCTGACCGTCAACACTGACCGAACCTGTGACCTTCTGGAACCGCTGGCGGAGTTTGAGCGCATACTGTCGCTCGCCCCTCGGTGTTTGGACTGTCCACCGCCATGTCCCAGCAACTCCCGCTGGGATGACCCAGTAGTAAACGGTGTGCTCACGATAAGGACCTCTGACCCTGAGCACTTTGTCTGGATGCCAACCTTTGATGCAAGTGGCTGAGCCTTCACCTTCGCACTCGTCACACATGTCAAAATCGTGGGAAACGACCCGTGAACCGGGACGAAGTTCCCTGAACAACTTGGGGCGAAGTCGCAAATTGATGGAAGGGAGCAAGTAAAGGGTGACGACAGTGGCGTCTCGGATGTCAGTTTCAAACAGGTCTTGCTGCAGGAACTTCACTCGGTCGGTGACTCCAGCCTTGCGTGCATTTTCGTTGCTCTCGCGAATTCGTTCAGGGTCAATGTCAACGCCAACACCTCGCTTTGCGCCGAATTCTTTAACGGCAGCGATGACAATTCGTCCGTCACCGCAACCGAGATCGTAAACCACATCGTCTTTGCCCACCTGTGCCACCCGCAGCATTTCCCGAACAACTTCGTGTGGTGTTGGGACATAAGGGACATCGGGCGGGCGCTGTTGCGCCGTCAAAGCAGCGATGACGAAAACCGAAGCACTCACCATCAGCCAACTCACAAAGCGCCATGACCTCATAACTGCTCCCTCCTTGACGCTATAGTTTTTCCCTGGGCACCGGATTGACCTGGCGCCTTTTGCATTCTCACTCGCATCGCCGCACAAGCATGAGCACTGGAATGCCCGCTAACAAAACTGCCACGCCGAACAACGCCCCGACACCAGTGTAACTCAGGCTTGACTGAAGCATGTAAACGCAGAAAACGCAAAAGAGCAACGGTGTGAGCGGGTAAAGCGGGGTGTGAAACGGGCGCTGAGTTTCCGCGTCGGTGTTCCTCAGGATGAACAGCGAAAGACCTGTCAGCAGGAAGAAGAACCAAAAGACGGGCGCTGTGTAATCAACCATCGTTGAGAAGCCTTTCCGAGTCGCCGCACCTAATGCGACCAAACCCAACGAAATCAGACCTTGAACGACGAGGGCGTTTACGGGAGTGCTTGTTCGTTCGTGCCAAATGCCGAGCAGGTGAAGTGCTTTGAAGTCTTGCCCCCAAGCGTAATTTGTTCTCGCGCCAGTGAAGATTGTCGCGTTCATCGCACCCAAAGCCGAGATGGCTATGAGCACGCTGATGAATTTCGCCCCTAAATCGCCCCAAGCGCTTCGGAGCAAATCCGCAGCGACGACTTCCGATTTAGCCATCGTTGCCAGACCGAGCCCTTTCAGGTAAGCGAAATTGACGAGCAGGTAGATGACGGTAATTGCGCCAATGCCAAGCATTAGAGCCCTCAGCATGTTTCGCCGGACATCTTTCAACTCCGCCGATATGTAGGCTGCTTCGTTCCAACCGCCGTAAGTCAGCAGGACGAAAATCATCGCCAAACCGAAAGCGCCCGAAGAGGGCTTGTCAGGGGTCGGGATGGGTTCACTCGGAACCGCTTTCAACAGCCCGACAGCGAAAACCAGCAACAGCCCCAAAACTTTCGCCGCTGTCAGGATGTTTTGAGTCCATTTGCCCTGTTGAACTCCCATCACATTCAGGACTGTCAAGACGATTGTCGCCAGCGCAGCGTAAATGGCTGGTGAGTTCTCACCGAGCGGGAAAAGTTGGGAAGCGTAATCGCCGAAGATGAAGCCGAGCATCGCTATTGAGCCCGTTTGTATCACTGTCGCCCTCGCCCAAGCGAAAAGAAAAGCGATGTCTCGACCGAAGGAGCGGTTGAGGAAGTGATATTCGCCGCCTGCATGAGGGTAGGTTGTGGCTAATTCCGCGTAGCACAAAGCGCCGATGAAGGAGATTATTCCGCCGAGAAGCCAAGCGAGAAGAAACATTAGTTCGTTTGCCGTGTTAGCGGCGACCAAAGACGGCGTTTTGAAAATTCCTGCGCCGATGACGATGCCAACGATGATGGCAACCGCATCCGCCACCGATAGCATGGGTTTTGGTGCCGCCACTTTCTCTGCCATCACATCACCACCCACTTTCCAGTTTTTCGCAAACTCAGTTTGGCATAGCCCTTAGACGCACCGGCAGCGGATGCGGTTGCCTCTCACTTCACTTCTGCTGACCTTCCCGCTGCCTTTGGCGCGCTTGGGTTCGGCGTTGATAATCCTGCCACTCTCGCTCGCCGTAAACTTTCCACGAAGCGCTATCAAACACTGCTCTCGCTCGGTCTGGAGCAGCAAGCACCACGACGACTTCTTCGCCACCTTTCCACACAGCAGCCTTGCCGCGATGGGCTTTGCCCTGTGCGAAGCAGCATTCGCCTCGTCCCGGCAAGGTGAGTTTGTGCTCCTTCCCTTCCGCTTCAACGACGAGAGTCAAAGTTGCCGGGTCAAAGGACTTGACCTTCCCTTTCAAGGTCGGGTAGCGGAGGAAAGCGAAGAAAGTTGGTGGGTCGGCGAGGAAGCGGACGGCATACTCGCCACGCCTGAGCGAGCGCCAAGTCACCAAAACTTGTTCGCCTTCTTTGAAGTCGGTGAGTTTGGCATCCTTGCCGTCCTTCATCAGTTTGCTGTCGGATTGAACCAACAATGTCCGCTCAACTTCCTGACCGCGATAGACGCCCTTGACAGTGATTGTGTTTTTGGCTGCGTCAATTTTGACGATGGTGACGAGGGAATGAACGACGGGGCGATAGGTCCTCGGTCTCTCCTGCTGAGTTTGCTGCCCGAACGCCAAACACGCCATCAACCCGACCAACATCCCGACTGCCAACATGCGCTTGAACATCTCCCCTCACCTCCGTCAGGTGGTTGGTGACGCCATAATTTTTGCACACCACAAACTAAAGCGTCAATTCCCCTCCGACGGTTCCTTGCTTCCTGACGAACCGCCCATTTTCCTGAGAAGGTCGGAAACAGTCTCTATTTCGCTGAGGGCTCTTCGGAAGGATTCAAGTTCGGTCTCAGAGATGGGCTTGATGGGTGTCCGCTCCTCTTGCAATTCAGCAGGTGGTTTCGGGGGCGGTGTGGGTTGGCTTGACGGCTCTGTTGAGCGAATGTGTTGTAGCCTTTGCCTCACCTCATCGCCGTAAGTTTCGGGGTCAATTTCGCTGGCTTTTTTGTAAGCGGCGATGGCTTCGTTGCGCTCGCCCAAAATTTCGTGCACCATGCCCATCCAAAAATGAAGCCTTGCGTCCAAGGGTTCTTGCCCAGAGTAACTCAAGCCGTTGCGGAAATCCTCTAAGGCTTGTCGGAGTGTCCTCTCAAAAGCCTCTTTATCCGTCACAACCAACTGCTGCCCGACAGGTTCCCAGCGGGCATACTCGGTTATGGCGAGACGGTGGCGGTTGTAGCCCAAGACGAAGTAGATGATTGGATGGGTCGCACCCTGCCTGACGGCTTCCTCCAAACAATTGATGGTCGCCTCAAGTTCGCCGAGTTGGTAGTAGCAATGGGCTTTCAAAAGTTCTCGGACAACGATTTCGTCGGGCGAATACGCTTGAATTCGCTCAAGTTTGCTGACCAACTTCAGCAAAGATGTCCTCATCTCAACACCGAGCGGGACAAGGTAGCGCACTTGCAACTCCTGCGAACCAGCCAATTTGGTCATTGCCTTGTGATGCCAAAGTTCGTAACTGAGCAACGCCTCAAAAGCAGTCAGCAAAGTTTCGGCGTAAGGCGGGCAATTTTCCAAGTGCTCGTAAGCGACTTGCAAGTAGCGGATCAGGATTTCGTGAGCCGTCGGGAAGCGAGCCAGTCTGTCCAAGTCCTTGCGAATTTGGGTCAGCCGTTCTGTCCAGTCCATTTTTACCACCTGCCGCACGAAGCGGCAGTTTCAATTTTAGCCCAAAATTTCCCCAACAAAAGTTGGCTGGACAGCATGCATCAACTGGGGTTCGCCTCTGTGTAATTTGTGTCGGCACTGGGAAAGTCAAGCGCAAAAACCTACTGTGGCGAGAATTCTTGTCACTTCGCCACCAACATCGTTGGGGCAACGATGCTGCGTTCCTGCGGCGCATAGTATTCGTAAGCCGTCGTTCGCCCCGTCTTCGCTTTAACGGGCATCTTCGCCCTCATCCTGAATTGCCACTCTATCGTCGCACCACCTTCAATGCGGTCAAGGTAGCAAATGACTTGGCGGGGCGTCAATTCAAACTTTTGCAGCACTTTCCTCTCCACCAAAGTTGTCAAGTCGTCCGTCAGCACCTCAAAGCCCGGTGGAATGCCGATGTCAACGATGACCATTTGAGCCGCCATCGGGCGACGGTTAGTCACTCGCACTTTGCAAGTCACCGTTTCGTTCGTTTGTAACTCCGTTCGGTCGTAACTGACTCGCACTTGCAGCGGTTCTTCTGGCACTGGCGGGATAAATTCCCAAGGCAAGTAGAAGCGGGCGCTGACTTGGTAAAGCAGCGAACCAGTTCCGTCAAACTCCAATGTCACTTCATTAGTGCCTTCACGGACATATCTGCTTGCGTCTGCCGTCCGCACGATGTCGGCGTTTTCAGGGGTGATTTGCCATTCAGCAACCTTCTCACCGTTAACCCGAACCACGAGCGTTCCGTTGATTTCGCTTTTGCTTCGTTCCATTGCAGCGATGAAGGCTTTCAGTGACCAAATAGTCGCTTGCGTCGTTTGCCATGTCCCGAACTCGTCTTTGTTGCGCACCAAGTAGGTCAGGGCTTTGTTGACGAGCATGGGATAACCGCCGTGACGAATGAGAGCGTAAGTTGCCAGTGCTGTCGTCTCCAAATCTCCGCTTCGCCCTCGCCCAAAGAACGGCGTTGGCTCTTTGCTTTCCCAAAAAGCCACTTCCTCGCTTTCCTTTGCCACGCTCGCAAGTCGCTTAGCAGTTTGGTCAATTTGGGGACTGGCAAGTAACTCTTTTGCGCCGATGAAGGCATTGAGCATCAAAGCGAGAGCGTAAGCGTCATCGGCATCGTTGATTCGTTCACTCAAGTAGCCAATCGCCTTTTTCAATGCTGTCTTGACCTGCCCCGTGTCCCCTGTCACCTGCCCCGCCTCACCGATTGCCCAAGCGATGTAGGCAGTCGTGCGAAGGATGTCGGTTTGGCGCGTCGTTGCGCCTTCGTGGATGCCGAACTGGTCGGGCGTCCACGAGCCGTCAGGGTTTTGTTTGCTGATGAGCCAGTTGATGGTGCGAACGAGCAAGTTTGGGTCAACATCGTGGACTTTGCTCATATCGGCAAATTCCAGCAAACCGTAAGCCGTCAAGACTTTGTGGGCTGGTGGGTCGCCGAACCAACTGAAGCCGCCACCTTGAACCTCAAAAGTCAAGAGCCGTTGGTAGCCGATGGTGATGAAGCGGCGAGCCTTCATCTCCGTCTCAGGTTGCGCCTTGCCCGTCCGCTTGAGATACTGTAGCACCAAGACATTGGGATAGGTGACGCTGGAAGTTTGCTCAAAGCAGCCGAAGGGCATCCGCAGCAAATTCTCCAATCCATCCAGCACCTGCGTGAACGCTCCCGCATAGACCTTGACAAACAAGTTGCTCGCCCCATCAATCGCCTCACTCGGAATGACGAGACGCACTTTCCGTTCCGTTCGTCCCTCGCCCCCCGTCCCTCGTCCCTTGCCGTTTCGTCCCTTGTCCCCTGTCCCTTGCCCCGTCAACTGGTCGCTGATTGTTTGCCAAAACTCTTTGCCGTCAGGCAGGACAGTGACGGTTCGCTTGACGGCATCACTCATTGCCTCACCATAAGCGTAAACGGTGATGGCGTGTGTGCCTAACTTTGCTGCCTTCAAGCGGAAGCGAACTGAAGTGACTTCGTTTGGCTGAAGCGTGATGCGTGATTCGCGATTGCCCAAAACTTCAAATCCGTCGCCAACTTCCAATCGCAACCGAACCGCTTGCGGTTTGGCAAGGTAGTTGTAAAGGGCAACGGGGACGGAAACTTCGTCGCCCTGAGTGAAAGCGACGGGCAGGTCAATGTCAACGAAGAAGTCCTGAAAGACGCGGATAGGAAGCGTGGTTGAGCCTAAAGTGCCATCGCTTGAGTTGCCCAAAACTGTCAACCGCCAAGTCGTGATGCTGTCAGCAAGCGAGAGTTTCAACTCGGCTTCGCCCCTCTCGTTGGTGATGAGTTGCGGTTGCACGAACAAAGTTTCGGGGAAGAACTGACGGACACGGACTTCCTCGGGGACGGAGGACGCAGGTCGGGGGACGGACGGTCCAGCGGCTTCCTTGAGAACTGCACCTGCCATCATTGGCATGCGTTGCGCTCGCAAAGCAATGCCGTCGGCGAAAATCATTTCGTTGCGGGCAATAACGCGAATTTCGCGCCCTCGCCCTTCGCCCGTTGCGAAGGCAACGATGTCATCGTCGGTGTCAAACTTGCCGTCCAAGCCGGCGCATTCCAACCGAAAGCCGTAGCGGAAGTTGTCTAAAGGTTGCAACCGCATCGGGTTGCCCAGTGGGTCGCGGATGTCGCGCTCTGTCAGCAACTTTGCTGCCACCAGTTCCCGAAGGGCTTCGTCAGGTGACGGATAAGTGCCTTTGGCGTGGCGATAGGTTTCCAATGCTTTCCGAATTTTCGCTGCCGCTTCCTGAACGAACTGCTTCCACTTTTCCTGCACCTTTTGCGCCTTCTGCTTGTAAGTGCTGATCCGAAGCGTATGCGGTGATGGCGGGATTGCTGCTGCCAACAAAATCTGCCCTATCCGTTGAACTTGCTCCATGTCCCTTGTCCCCTGTCCCTTGTCCCTTCGCAACAGAATGGGACGAAGTTCCCAACCGTGAACCTCATAGCGTGGTGTCAGCAACTCTTGCTCCAGCATGAAATAAAGCCGCTCAAGCCCGGGCTGCATTTCTGCTAAGGCAAACACGCTTTCATCTACGACAGTGATGCCCAACGCAGCGACGGTGGGTTTGCCCGCTCGGTCGGTAACGGTGAAGCGAATTTGCGCATTCTCGCCGGGACGATAGGTGGCTTTGTCACTGCTGACTTTGATGTGCAATTCATTGGCTGGTTCAACGATGACGACTTTCGTGTCCCGAACGATGTCGCCGCCAGCGGTGATGCGGTAAGCGTGCAAGACAAGCGTGCCCACAAGGTCGGGTGTCAGCGGTAGGGACAAACTTCCGCGCCCACCTTGAAGTTCAACGGTTTTCGTCAGCACCGTTTGTCGGTTGACAATCGCATCAACGAAGACAGGGGACGAGGGGCGAGGGGCGGGGGACGCGGTAAAGATGTCAAGGCGCAAAGTTTCGCCAACTTTGGCTATTGCTTTGTTGGTGCGCAGCAAAACCGCTTCATCGGATGCGGAAACAGCCAAAGGTCGCCGGACTTGAGCGCGGTTGCCTTTCTCGTCCGCTGCCGTCACGGTCACAACGACGGGAACACTGGGTTCGTCAATGGGAGCGTTTTCTGGCTCAATCCCGACAGGTCGGAGACGGATGAAAGGAGCGGGAGCACCGAAACCGCCATGCCCAATTTTCCCCGCTTTCGTCAACCCCGCTACCTTCACCGTCACTTCTCCGATGCCCATCGCATCCGTCGTCCCTTCCGCCTCAAACACTTGTCCCGTGAACAATACCTCTTGTCCCGTGATGCGGAATTTGCATTTTGCTGGCGTCCCATCGGGGTAAGTCGTCACGACGAACAGACGCATTGGCAAGTCGGGCTTAAGCGTGGCGCTTTCGGGGACGATGGCGATTTTGATGGGCTCGCTACTGACGGGGAGAGTGATGCTGGAGCGCTCGCTGTGTTCGGCTTTATCGGTGACGGTTGCTTCAATTCTCAGTAAAGCGTTGCCTCCTTCAAGGGGCAATCCCACAAACTTTTCGGGCAACTTCGCCTCAAACTGCCAAATGCCCTTTTCGTCCAGCGTTCCTTTGAGTTCAGCGATGTCATGCCATCCTGCAGCGAAAGTGCTTAACCGAACCACAACATCGCCGTTGGCAACGGGCTTGCCGAAAAAGTAGTTGGCGCTAATCGTCCCACGCAGCGTCTCTGCTGGCAAATAAAACCGCTTCTCCGTCTCCACGCTGACTTTGAACTTCGGCAACACATATCGCTCCACCCGCACCGTCTTTTCCGCCACCGCCAACGGACGGGACGCGGGACGCGGGGCGAGGGACGGGTCATTGGGCGATTGGTCATCGGTCACTATGGCACTGATGCGATATTCGCCCAATGTCACTTCGTCGGCGATGGGGAACTGAGTGGCGGCGATGCCGAACTTAGAAGTGCGTTCAACGGTGCGGAAGACGAGGTTGCCTTTGGGGTCGCGAACTTCAAAAGTGCAGGGCAAGTTGGCAGCAGGTTTCAAATCGGGTTTGGTCAAGCACAAAGCGCGAATGTGGATGGTTTGGCTCGGTTGGTAAATTGGCTTGTCAGTCGTCAGCAAAATTTGCGCTGCCTCTTCCACCGTGACCGTTTGGTCAATGCGGTCATCGCCGATGGGCGATTGGACGAAAATTGACAAGGGGTAACTGCCTGCCTGAGACGGGGCGCGGAATTGGGCGTCAACCGAACCACTTTCATCGGTCACGCCAGCGAAAACCGTTTCCTGCCCAACAGCAACCCGCACTTTCGCCCGGACGGGCTTTTGCTTCTGCCTATCCATCGTCACGATTTTCAGTGCGACTTTTGAACCAGCAAGCCATCGTGTTTGCCCAAAGACTTGGGTGTCAAGGGGCGACGGAAGATATGGGGAAGACTTCACTGCCTTCGGTTGAAGTCCGAACGCAAGGGACAACATCCCGACAAACCCGGCAATAGGGACGAACCAAATCCAAGTTCGCATTTTCGCTTCGCCTCCTTAAGAGATTCAGCGTCGCCGATAATTGGACGAAACCCCCGCCTCAATTGTTCCCGCTGTGGGGAAAAGTTAACAGCGTGGGGATAAGGTGGAAAGGGGGCTGTTGGAAAAGCCGAAATTCCCCACCTGGGCAAAGGGCAAGAGCCAATAACGCTTGTTTGGCTTGAAGTTTCACAACTGCCCGGAACGATGAAGATCCCTCAGGGCGCGATAAATCCGCTCCAGTTCGGGATTACCTTTGGCTCTCCGTTCCAGCAGCGCAAGGGCGTTCTCAACGGTCAACGAGCCGGGAACTAACTGGTAAACGCGCTGTCGGGAGATGCCGAGGAGTCGGGTCATCCAACGGACAGGAATGCGCTTATGAACGACGGCGCTGACGGGCGAAGGGACTCCTAACTTTGCCAATTTCTGCGCGACTTGCTTGATTTGTTGCAATTTCTCCCGCTCGTAAAAGACTCCCTTTTGCCCCGGAACTTGCTTCGCAGGCACCAAACCTTTTTTCCTCCACGAACTAAGCGCCACAACTGGAACACCCAAAAATTCCGCTGCCTCTTGCTCTGTCATCAATTCACTTGCTTGCCGTCTCGCCATCGCTTTTCGCCTCCGTTAGCGGCGATTTTTCGCTCAGGGTGTCGCGCTACACTTGCCGTCTAAATGATGACAATGTTTGCGCAACTGTCAAGAGCGGCAAAGCGTGTTCAAAATTGCTTTATGCCGCCGTCTTCTTCCTCACCGGTAAGAGCGCGCTTAAGGCAGCAGAAAGAACCTTAAAGGGGAGACACGGAATGAAGCCTGATTTGGGAACGCTTTTTGTGTGTGCGACGCCGATTGGAAATTTAGGCGACATAACTTTGCGAGCCCTTGAAGTGCTCAAAAGCGTTGACATCATTGCCGCCGAGGATACAAGGGTGACCCTCAAGTTGCTCAACCACTATGGCATTCGCAAACCGCTCGTCAGTTACCATCAACACTCACCACCGAAGCGGACGGAATGGTTGTTGCAGCAATTGAAAGAGGGTAAGGACATCGCCCTCGTGTGCAATGCAGGGACTCCGGGAATTTCTGACCCCGGCGTTCCTCTGGTTCGGAAGGCACTGCAGGAGAAGATTCCTGTTGTCCCCGTTCCCGGTCCGTCAGCGGTGACTGCTGCTCTTTCTGTGGCAGGAATGGACGCCCAAAGGTTCATTTTTCTCGGCTTTCTGCCGCGCGAAAAGAAGGAACGCCGCGAGTTACTTGAACTGGTCAAGTCGCTGCCTTTCACCATCGTGATTTACGAAGCCCCGCACCGACTTGCGGAAAGTCTGAAGGACTTGGCTGAAGTTTTGGGCGACCGAACCGCTGTCCTTTGCCGCGAACTGACGAAGATGCACGAGGAAGTGGTCTTGACAACTCTGTCGGCACTTGCCCGCAAATACGAGGCTGAAACCCCGGTCGGTGAGTTCACGCTTGTCATTGAAGGAGCGAAAACGCAAAAGCCCGAAATAGACTGGCAAGCCGTTGATGAAGCCATTGAGGAGTTGCTCAATGCGGGGTTATCGGTCAGCGATGTCGCAAGGGAAATCGCTCGCTCGTTTTCTATCCCGCGCTCCGCAGCCTACCGAAAAGCATTGGAGAAAGCGCGGAAGCGTCAAGGGTCCTGAGTGCCCCTTGCAATTCCAGGGGCTTGCGAAAGTGACAAAACCTTGACTTGGAGTTGCTGCTGCAAGTAGTCACAGACCTTTTGCGTGTAATCGCTGTCCTCGCTGACCAAAAGTTTGTCCTTGCTTTGGGAGGCGACGGCGACGAAGGGCAAATCGGAGCGGTCAAATTTCATGCGAAGCAATGCCTGTTCGTGGCGACTGGGTAATCTGCCCGAGTAAAAAACTCGTGCTTGGCGGGCGATGAGCCTTTTGAACCACTCTTCAAGATAGCGATTGCGAGTTCGCTTGAGACACCGCTGATATTCCTGCTCAATATGCCGTTCGTGGTCAAAGACAACCCTGTGATGCCTCAGGACGGCAAGGAGGAAATCAAGCGCGTCAAAATCGCCTTCGTCAACCTTATAGAGCACCCAAGTGTCAATTGTCCATTCCCTCACTCGCCACACTCACCTCTTCAGCCTTACGCTCACCTACCGCTTTCATGTGCGCCAATGCTTCTTCAAGCCCCTCCTCAAAGAAGCCCTCAGGGATTGGTTCAACTAACTGACCGTATTTGTCCAGTTCAAGCCGATGGATTTTCGTTCCGTTAGGTGTAGGCTCAAAGTAGTAGATGGCGACTTGCTCGTGGGAAAACTTTCGCTCAGCGATTCGGCGCTGGATGCGAGCCAATAGGTGCTCACTGTGGGTTTCCACAATGATTTGGCGGTCACCAGCCTTGACAACTTCCATCAGCAAATCTCCGAGTGTCGCTTGTGCTTTGGGGTGCAAGTGAATTTCCGGTTGCTCAATGAGCAAAACGCTCCCTGGAGGAGCGTAGAAACCTTGAACGATGATAGGCAAAAGTTGCGAAGCGCCAAACCCGACATCGGCTATGTTCACGGGTAAATCGGTTGCTGCATCCACGAAGAGCACTTGATATTGGTTGCTCTTGCCCAACCGCTGCAACCTGACCTCTTTCGCTATGCCGAACTCTTTGACCCACCGATTGATGTTTTCCAGCATTTGCTGTTGCTGCTTTTTCGTTCGGCTCGCAAACCACAGGACTTCCGCAGACCTTTCGCCTCGGACACCCACATCCGATGGCGCTTGCCCGCTGATGACATAGGAACGCTGCGGGAACTCCCGCAAAGGTCCAAGATAGAAAAGTTGACGCAATTCCGATGAGACAATTTCTCTCGCCACGAACACCATTGGATGGCGTGGCACTTTTTGGCGAAAGTCACTCAGTTTCTCGCCCTTTTTAATGCGGGCAGCGAAATCGTAAAAGTGAACGGGCAAAGCTTCATATCGCCACTCCTTTCCGTCTTCTGAAGCGATTTTCAGATTTGCCTCATATCTACCTGCCTTCCGCATGAGCAATTGAATAAACTCACCATCGTTGAAGACCAGTTCGCTCTCTTCCAGCCGAATTTGCGTCGTCTTTTTGTTGTATCGCCACCTCACTTTGAGGCGGAGTTTATTTGGTTGCTTGCTTGAACGAACGGGGGCAGGCAAATGTTCGGTGAACTCCAACATCGCTTCAAGTTCCCGCTGCCATTGATGGCGGAAGATGAAGTCGGGGTAAGAGCCCAGCCTGACCCAACTGTCGTTGGGCGCAAAGGCTACTTGGATGTCGGGGCTTTCAACGGTTTGCCGAAGTGCCAAGAGAAATTGCATGATGCTGCTTTTGCCCGACGAATTAGGACCGACAAGCAAAGTCAGTGGGCGGATGTCCATCTCGCCCGTGTCCTCAAAGCACTTGAAGTTCCTGATGCGCAGTTTGGTCAACATGGCTCGTCACCTTGCGAGTTGTGGGTTGCGATTTGTGCGTTCCCCTCAAATGCACGATGCCCAACCTTCTCCCATTTTGCCGCAGTTTACTACCTTCGCCTCACTTGCCTTTTTGCGGCTTCAAGGGTGTTGAACATGAGCATGGTAACGGTCATGGGACCTATTCCGCCGGGGACAGGGGTGATGAAACTTGCCACTTCTTTCACGCTTTCAAAGTGGACATCGCCGACATCGCCTTTGCGACCGGGAACTCGGTTTGAACCCGTGTCAATGACCACAGCACCGGGCTTGACCATGTCAGCCGTGATGAATTCGGCGTTTCCCGCTGCCACATACAAGATGTCGGCTCGACGAGTGTGGAAGGCGAGGTCGCGGGTGTAGATGTGGCAAATGGTGACAGTGGCGTTGTGTTGCAAGAAAAGGAGCGCTGCTGGCAAGCCATTAATCCTGCTACATCCGACCACAACGACTTCCTTACCTTCAAGGGCGATGCCGTAATGTTGCAAAAGTTTCAGTGCGCCCAATGGTGTGCAAGGGATGAAATTCGGCGATCTGGCAGCAAGTCCACCTAAACTGAAAGGCGTCAAACCATCAACATCCTTTTCAGGCGAGATTGTCGCCATCACTTTGTCTTCGTTGATGTGAGGGGGAGTTGGGTGCTGGACCAAAATCCCGTTAACCGTCGGATCGGCATTTAACCGCTCAACGAGCGAAATGACTTCGCTCTCCGAGGCATCGGGGGGCAAGTGAAAAACTTCTGCAGCAAACCCTAACTCTTCGGCAACTTTGCACTTGATGCCCACATAGACGACGGATGCTGGGTCGTTGCCGACCAAAATAGTTGCCAGTTTTGGTCGGAACCCGTGTTGCTTGACGAATTCCTCAACCTCTCTTTTCAATTGCTCCCTCAGTTGGAGCGCCAGACCTCGCCCGTCCATGACCGTTGCTGCCATCGCTTTCACCTCAACCTCTTTTGCGTTGTGTCTTGTCCAAGTTTAACTTCCTGACAAGTGCCCCGAGCACTCCATTGACGAAACGGCGCGACTCGGTGCTTCCGTATTCTTTCGCCAGTTCAACGGCTTCGTTGATGGCTACTCGGTAAGGGACATCGGGGACATGCAGCATTTCGTAAAGCGCCATGCGGATCAAATTCCTGTCCACAGCAGCCATCCTTTCAATAGTCCAGTGAGGCGTGACGCTTTGGATTTGAGAATCAAGGTCAAGTTTCCGCTGCCAGATGCCGCGAGCGAGTTGGACGGCGTAGTCGCAAATCTCTTTGTCCAAGTCCGAGGCATCGGCGAGGGTTGTCTCTATCGCCTCCTCTATCGGCAAGTTCCCGACATCGGCTTGGAAGAGAATTTGGAGTGCAAGTTCACGGGCTTTCCGCCTTTTTGCCATGACATCGGTCACCCTTCAAATTCCTCGGCGAGAAACCTCGGCAGGAACGCTGTTGAGAAGTTGCCCCGCCTGAAGTTCGTGTGCGCAATTAGGCGCTTGTGAAGCGGGATGGTGGTTTTGACGCCTTCCAAGACAAACTCGTCAAGGGCTCTTTGCATCCTCGCGATAGCCTCATTCCTGTCGCGACCGTGGGCGATTAGTTTGCAAAGGAGCGCATCGTAGTATGGCGGGATTTCGTAACCCTCATAGAGGTGAGTGTCAACCCTGATGCCGGGACCGCCGGGTAAAATGAGTTTCGTGACCACGCCCGCATTGGGTGCGAAGTTCCTTCGCGGGTCTTCAGCGGTGATTCTGCATTCAATGGCGTGCCCGCGCATCTCAACTTGCCTGATGGAAAGTTTCTCGCCGGCAGCAATTCTGATTTGCTCCTTTACCAAGTCAATTCCGGTCACCATTTCGGTCACGGGATGCTCAACTTGGATGCGGGTGTTCATCTCAATGAAGTAGAAGTTGCCGTGTTTGTCCAGCAAAAACTCAACAGTGCCAGCGTTCGTGTATTCGACGGCTGCTGCCAACCTCATTGCTGCCCGCCCCATCCTTTCCCTCAACGCAGGCGTGACGACGGGGGAAGGTGCTTCCTCAAGAAGTTTTTGATGGCGGGTTGTCTGGATGGTGCAGTCCCGTTCGCCCAAGTGGACTATGTTGCCATGCTCATCGGCGAGAATTTGGAACTCAATGTGGCGTGGCTCTTCAATGAACTTCTCGATGTAAAGTGCGCCGTTTCCAAAAGCGGCTTCTGCCTCGGAGCGGGCAACGGGTAAGTTTTGCAACAACTCTTGCTCGTTGTGGACAATCCTGATGCCTTTACCGCCACCACCTGCAGCGGCTTTTATGAGAACAGGGAAACCTAACTCCCTCGCTGCCTCCAAAGCCTCCCTTTCCGTCTCAACATGGTCGCGACCAGGAATTACCGGAACGCCGATTTGTTTCGCCAGTTGCCTTGCCTTCGCTTTGTTGCCCATGAGTTCAATGGCGTGGGGCGGCGGTCCGATGAACTTGATTTTGTAGTGGGCACAAATTTCGGCAAAGGTCGGGTCTTCAGCCAAAAAACCGTAGCCGGGATGAATGGCGTCGCAACCCTTTAGTAGCGCTGCGCTTATCAAGTTCGGGATGTTCAGGTAACTGTCCTTTGAAGGCGCTGGTCCAATGCAAACAGCCTCGTCAGCAAGTTTGACATGCAAGCAATCCCTGTCGGCTTCGGAGTAAACGGCTACCGTTTTGATTCCCAGTTCCTTGCAAGCACGAATTATGCGCACAGCAATCTCGCCCCGATTGGCAACCAACACCTTTCGGAACACGAAACCTCACCCCGTTGTTGTGCGTTGTGAGTTGCGAGTTAGTGACTTTCTCGCGAACTTTCAACTCACAACGCTCAGTTCAGAAACGAGGATGTTGCGGGCACATAACCTTGCCAGTGGTCGGGTCATAAGTATAGGGCACTTTTGTGACGGGGCAAATAGGTTGAACCCCTGCAGGGAGGCGAACCGATTGCAAACTTGGTGGATTAGTCCCTTGCTCAGCCACGAACATTTGGATTGCTTGCCGAATTTGGTGCAAGTTGTTCATGCACTCAACCTCTTTCGCCCGCTGTAAGGCAGCACCATAGGTCGTCTGAGCCTGCTGACCTTTTTGTTGTGGGGATTGGGCGTGTTGGCTGAGGTAGATGAAGGCAGCGACTATGGCGATTATCAACACGACCACCAACAAAGCCGCCAAAGTCTGTCCCCTCATTTTACTCCCCTCCAGCGACTTCAACCAGCATCAGTTGCTGCCCGAACTCAACAGGTTGTCCATCTTCAACGAAAATTTCAACGACCCGACCTGCCACTGGCGAGCGGACCTCATTTTGAACCCCCAAAGAGTCAACCCAGCAAAGGGTTTGACCGCGCTTCACATTGTCACCGACCTGAACCAACGGCTTCCCGTTCTTCAACCTACGGACAATGCCAACCCAATTTGAAGTGACAGCGACATAAGGGCTTGTTTCCTGCCTTCGCTCTGAAGTCACGGTCTGTTGCTCCTCACGGCGATATGCGTGAGAGGTAGCGGGTGTCGGTTGAGGTAGAGGGTTTTTGCGGATTGTCACCCGCCAATCTCCGACCCGAACCGTCAACTCACTAATTTGGGCGTTCTTCACGAGATTGACCAACTCCTGCAAAAGTTCCATGTTCAACTCCATGCTATTCACCGCCTTCAAGACTGTTTTCGCCGCTGCAAGTATAGCACCGCTTTGACCTGCCCTTCGTTGCTGCCATCACTTTTGCTCCTGACTTTGCTGCCTTTGAACTTGCTCGGCAAAATTGAGCCTTAAGTTCGCCAACATCGTCCTGAGCGAATCGTATTCCCGCTCACTGACCCAATCGCGCAGCATCTCAATCAGCAAGGCAATGGTGTCAATGGCAAGCCGAGCCTGCTTGAAATCTGGCTCAATTTGCTTCGTGACCGGGTTGATGTGTAGCCCTATCTTCTGCCATGCCAACTCGGACAAGACGCTTATGCTGAACAAGATGGCTTGTGGCACATCAATCACGACGGCTTGCTGTTGCCCCGACTGCTCAGGCGATTGGGCTTGAGTTGCCTGCTCCGATGCTTGCCTTTCCTGCTCCGCCATCCCGCGACACCTCCGCGAAACCATTTGCTGTTGCGTGTAGGCGTGCAAGCGCACAGGCGTTCAAAGAGTGTGGGGATTTCCCCTCCGAACCCGCAACGCTCAACGAGCAACTTGCTTCTTAGTCGTGCCAAATTTTTCGGCGGTCGCTTTTGCACGATGATTTTAGCATCAACGCTGCGTTTGGGACAAGGGGGAATGGAGATGCACAAAAGTCTTTGGGCTCTTTGGGCAATAGGCGTTGTCGCTTCCGTCATCGCTGCCGGTTGGAGATGGCAAATTGAGCGGCAATACAGAACCGTTGCCTTGGTGGTTGACGGAAACGAAGTCAGAACATTGCAGGTCCTGACAGGCAAGCCTCTTGGCAGTGTCCTGAAAGACCTGAAAGACTTCGGTGCGACGGCTGTGTCTGTTTCCGCCGAATTGCTTTCGGATTGGGTCAGCAAGGGAAAAGTCAAAGTTGAGGGCAGCGCCATCGTGTCTGAACGATTTGAGGATTTGGAACGAATTCGTCGGTCAATTCAGCGACAATTCGGCACACCCTTGCCCGAACTTGAAAAGCGGGAAACTGGATGGGCGCTTCCCGTCCCTTCCCTTGACTACCTTTCAGCCCCGCTCTTTATCGGTTTGGACAGAGAAATTGCCAACGCTGCTCATAAAGTTGGTCTTGCAGTGGTCGCTCGCCTGCCTAACCCTTCAGGCTTGACGGAAAACGGGTTGCGATTTTGGGTGGACGAAATAAGGAGCGTCAAAGCGTTCGCCGTTGTCTTTGAAGGCGAGGAAGTGCTTGGCTACAGGACGATGCTCCCTCAAGTCGCTGAAGCGCTTCGTCAAACATATTGTCAAGTCGGCATCGTTGAACTTGTCTCGCAAAGAGGGGACAAAGCGCTGGCAGCGATGCTCCCAGAAAGGGTCATTAGGGTTCACAGCATAAGTGCTCGCGAGTTGGTCAACTTCTCTCAATCCGAACTCGTTGACCGATTTGTCAGGGCTGTCAGGGAGCGAAACATCAGGCTCTGCTACATCCGCTTCCCGTTCCACCTGAAGGGCGAACCGCTTGATGTCGCGAGGGAGTATCTGTCAACTTTGAGGCGAGAGTTGGAGCACAAAGGCTTTTCAATAGGCACACCTTTGCCTTTGCCGAGCGTTAGTTGCCCGATTGGGCTTTGGTTGTTGGTGAGTTTGGGCGCCCTAACAACAGGCATCGCTTTCCTTTGCCTTTTCATCCCGCTCTCTCCCGCACAACAGTTTGGGTTGACAGTCGTGGGAACAGCCTTTGGAGTGGCTTTGTGGTTTTTCCACCCGCTTTGGGCAGGGCGGCTGTTCGCTTTGGGTGTCGCAATTGTTGCCCCAGTCTTGGCGATTTGGTTCGGAGCAAAGCAAACTTTGCGAAGCGGTCCAAGATGGCAGAGAGCCACAATCGGGATTGCGACATGCTTGGGTTTGACCCTCGCTTGCGGGTTCATTGAAGCGGCAACAATGTTTGACCATCGCTTCTGGCTCAAAATCAGCGAATTCGTGGGTGTAAAGGTCTCCCAACTCCTGCCCTTCCTAATCGTCGTCGCGATGGTGGCATCGCAGTGGATGGACACTGCCGAACTGGATTTCCGTGAGCGATACCAAATTGCCCGCAGCAACTTCCAATCGTTCTTTGAAACCCCGGTCCGATGGGGGCAAGCGATTGGTTTGCTTTTCCTTCTTGCGCTCGTCGCTTATTGGCTGATGCGGACAGGCAACGAACCAGGGCTCGGGGTTCCTGTTTGGGAACTGAAGTTGAGGGCTGCCATCGAAGACCTTTTGGGAATTCGCCCCCGCTTCAAAGAATTTCTGCTCGGTCACCCCGTCTTGGTGCTTGCCTTCTTCTTTTTGGCTGGAACTCACTTGGAGGCGAAGATTGGTCAGTGGCTGATGGTGCCTGCGGTCATCGGTTTGGCTTCCATGATGAACACATTCAGCCACGCCCATACGCCCATAGTTTTGTCGCTTCTGAGGACAGTGCATGGGATTTGGCTCGGCATCATCATCGGCGTTTTGCTCGTTTTTGCCCTGAAGTGGTTCTCCGCAGCCCGTGACCGCAGGCAGAGCGTTGCTGCTGCCAGATAATCGCCAAACCCAGCAAAGTCAATTCAGGGTTGATCTCGTCAATCACTCCTGTCAAGGGTGCAATCAAGTGAGCTAACCCGCCCGTCGCTATGACTTTCGCTTCGCCGAGTTCAGACTTGAAGCGAGCCACCAACTCCTTGACGAGACCGACATAACCAAAGATTAAGCCTGACTGGATGCTTTCAACAGTTGAGCGTCCGATTGCCTGCTTCGGGCTGTTCAAAGCCACTCGCGGGAGTTGAGCGGTTCGTTGGAACAGCGCTTCGGCAGCCATCGTTATTCCCGGCGCAATTGCCCCGCCCAAGTAAGTTCCGCTTCGGTCAATGGCATCAAAAGTCGTTGCCGTCCCGAAATCAACGACAATGCACGGAGTTCCGTAAAGGTGGAGTGCAGCGACGGCATTCACCAGCCGGTCAGCGCCTACGGCTTCCGGCGGTTGGTAAGCATTGCGGATGCCTAAATCAAGTGCACCCGTAACAATGAGGGGTTTAACGCCGAAAAATCGTTCCGACATTTCAACGACGCTTGTGGTCACAGGTGGCACGACGCTGCACAACGCGACCGCATTGACTTCGCTTACTTGACAGTTTTGCCAAGCCAAGAAATCGCGCACTGCGCCGAAGTGCTCTTCGGCGGTTCGCCCGATTTCAGTCCTAATTCGCCAAGTCCCCAGCAGGGACGGACAAGGGAGTGAAGTGACAGAACAGGGAAAAACTCGTTTGGTGTCGAAAAGCCCTATCGTTATGTTCGTGTTGCCGATGTCAAAAGCCAAAAGTTTCATCCCCGAAACCTCCCAGAATTTGGCTTGACCCTTGCTATTCTGCCGCAAGTTGAGCGGTCAAGTTCCCAAGCGCCTAAAATTTTTGCGTGGAAGCGAACAAGGGCGAAGGAGGGCGAGACCGTGAACGAGCGAGTTGAAACGCCGTTCCCAAAAGGTTGCAGGGCGGCAGTTTCTTTGACTTTTGATGATGGCTTGAAGTCCCAACTGGAGGTTGCAGTGCCGCTTTTGAACGACCGAGGTTTGCGGGCGACTTTTTACCTGAACCCGCGAGGGACGACACCCGAAAGCGACGATTGGCGGGAGCGCTGGGCAGCGTGGGAAAAGGTCGCCGAACAAGGGCATGAGTTGGGAAACCATTCGCTGACCCATCCCTGAAGCCGTGCCTTCGGCGACCAGTTGGTCGCCCGATGCTTGGAGACGATGACGCTGCAAGACATTGAAGCCGATGTTTTGGAAGCAGAAAAGCGGCTGCGGGAATTAACGGGCATCAGCGTTCGCTCGTTCGCCTATCCCTGCTACCAAGATTTCGTTGGCAGCGGACCGACCCGCCAAAGTTATGTGCCCGTCATAGCCAAACATTTCGTCGCCGCTCGCGGCGGTGGCGAATATCCCGACAATCACCCGCTCACTTGCGACCTGCACTACCTTTGGTCGCTCAAGGCGGAATACTTGCGGGGTGCTGAGTTAATTGGTTGGGTTGAATGGACAGCCCAGAGGGGTCGATGGCTAATCTTCACCTTTCACGGCGTTGATGAGGGACATTTGCCCATCTCGCGGCAAGCCTTGACCGAGTTGTGCAATTACCTTACCCATCGCAAAGACATTTGGGTTGCGCCCGTCGTTGAAGTGGCGCAACGCATCACCGCTTGGCGGCAAAATAGTTTGCAGTTTTGAGCGGACAAACTTGGGAAGAGGTGATGAGTCATGGCGAAGCGGAAGGTGGTCGCTGAGGATTTGCTCGCAATAAAACTCGTCGGCGACCCACAAGTGAGCCCCGATGGGTCAAAATGCGTCTTCACCGTCAAAACGATTGACGGCGAAAAGAACCGATACCTTTCGCATTTGTGGATGGCGGATTTGACCAACGGCGAGGTGTGCCAATTCACCTTCGGCGAAGTGAGCGATTCCGCTCCCCGTTGGTCACCTGATGGCACGCAGATTGCTTTTGTGCGCACCGACTTGCGGGAGAAGCGTTCGCAAATTTGGCTGATTCGCGCCGACGGTGGTGAAGCGTGGCAGTTGACGAAGTTGGATGAGGGCAGCATCGGCGAACCCGTCTGGTCGCCCGACGGCAGCAAAATTGCTTTCACCTTCCGACCGACCCATCCCGACTGGACGCAGGAAGCGAGAAAGAAACGGCAAGAGACAGGCAAGTCCAATCCGCCACGCGTCATCACGAGGCTGTTCTATCGGCTGGATGGTTTTGGCTTTTTGGACATGCGCCAACACATTTGGGTCTGCGATGTGCGAACGGGTGAAGCGAAGCAAATTACCGATGGAGACTATGACGACTACTCGCCAGCATGGTCGCCCGACGGGAGCAAAATCGCCTTCGTCTCCAACCGCAGTGATGACCCTGAGGAAAAGCCCTATGAGGTTGACATTTGGCTGGTTTCCCCTGAAGGCGGCGAGTTGACCAAAGTCCCGACACCGACGGGTTACAAGGGCAACATCGCTTGGTCGCCCAACGGCGAATGGCTCGCTTATGTCGGACACGAGAGCAAGGACGACCCATGGGTGCCGCGCAACGACAAAGTTTGGGTCGTCAACCCGAACACGGGCGAGGTGCGATGCTTGACAGAAACTTTGGATCGGGATGTCGGCAATGCAACCCTTAGCGACATGCGGGAAGCCTTTACGGGCGGGGGGAGGCCAGTTTGGAGTCCCGAAAGCGACCGCGTTTTCTTTACTGTCAGCGACAGAGGCAACTGCCACCTTTACGCCGCCAACTTGCAAGGCGAATGGCAACCGTTGACAGAAGGTGCGATGGACATCTATGCCTTCAATGCCGATAGAAACGCTTCGGTTTTCGTGCTGGCTATCAGCAAGCCGACGATGCCCGGTGAACTGTTCGTGCTGCGGCTGGAAACTGCCAGCACCGCTGTTGTTACGGAACTTCGGCAACTCACTCGCCTAAATGCCGACTGGCTGGACAAGGTGCAACTGAGCGAACCTGAGGAAGTTTGGTTTGACAGTTTTGACGGCACGAAAATTCAAGGTTGGCTGCTCAAGCCGCCCGACTTTGACCCGACGAAACGCTACCCGTTGCTGCTTTACATTCACGGCGGTCCGCACGCCCAATACGGCAACACCTTCTTCCACGAATTTCAACTGCATGCCGCTCGTGGCTACATCGTCTTTTACACGAACCCGCGCGGGAGCATGGGCTATGAGGAAAGTTTCGCTGCCATCATTCGGGGCAACTGGGGCGATGTGGACTTCAAGGACATCATGGCAGCGGCAGATTTTGCGGCGTCGTTGCCCTATGTTGACGAGAGCCGGATGGCGGTTGCGGGTGGCAGTTACGGCGGCTACATGACCAACTGGATTGTCACCCACACCGACCGCTTCCGTTGCGCCATCACTGACCGAAGTGTCGTGGATTTGGTGAGCATGGCTGGCACGAGCGATTTTCCCTTCAAGCCCGACGGTTACTGGGAGGGCAACTTCTGGGACCGACCAGAAAAATTGTGGGAGCAATCGCCGCTGCGTTATGTCGCTAATGTGAAAACGCCCTTACTCATCATCCACAGCGAAGGCGACTTGCGTTGTCCCATAGGGCAAGCAGAAGAACTGTTTGCGGCGCTCAAGCGGCTCAAAAAGGAAGTCGTTTTCGTCCGTTACCCGCAAGAGACCAGTCACGGTTTGAGCCGCAGCGGTCCACCCGATTTGCGCCTTGACCGCCTGAACCGCATTTGCGAATGGCTGGACAAATGGTGCCGGTGACAGATCAGGCGAACGC
>Ga0080004_1124757_pt1 | contig 32550 bp, 28 predicted proteins | sample WasSprMetagenome_FD_69207 | JGI IMG/M metagenome (GOLD analysis project Ga0080004, IMG submission 69207) | Sulfidic aquatic microbial communities from Washburn Spring, Yellowstone National Park, USA - WS (SPADES assembly) (version 2) | ecosystem: Environmental > Aquatic > Thermal springs > Hot...
CTTGAAGGGCGAGGGATCTGGCGTCCTCCTCCGGTATTATCGCCTCGTCCTTGGGCTTGTAGGGGCCGTAGATGCTGCCGTCCCTGCCCACGAAGGCCCCCACTTCCTTCAGGAAGACCACTTTGACGTACCTCACTGCTGACCCCTTAACTCAAACTTTAGGGCTGCTAAATGAAAAATTCTGCGTATTTTTGCAAGTGGGATAGGCAATGCTATAGGTTAATTAAGTGGTCTATGGGTGTTGAAGTGGGTGAAAAAGATGACCACGTGAGTGCCAAGGCCGTTTTCTACAACGTCGTGGACTATGTGAGCCGACGAGAGGTGAGCACTCTGAGGCTGACGTGAGGAGGGTCGAGGTGGACGCTCTCGTCGACACTGGCGCCACGTACCCAGCTTTGCCCAAGGATTTGATAGAGCGCCTAGGCTTGCCGGAGCTCTAGGAAGCCGAGGGCGAGGCCGCCAACGGCTAGCCAAGCTCTTCGGGCCAGCACTGATTAAGGTCGAGGGCAGGATGGCCTCCTTCTCCGTGATTGAGAGGCCCAAAGGCACGACACCGCTGATAGGCGATGTAGCCACTTCGTGCATGCGTATTGACCAAGCAAGAGGGTAGACTACATGAGCCTCGCTGGCTTTGTGATCGCTAATTTGATACGGCAATCCTAGCAAGGGGCCATCACTAAGTGTGCCCATGTGAAATCGTATATATACTCTCGGCCACAGGTCCCTCGGGTGGACGCTAATGCCTTCTTTCAACGGGTAACCCTAGGAGAGCTGGCCGCATCGAGCATGCCTAGCGAGGGCGACGTGGACTTCATCGCCCCCACCTTCAAGTGCGTGGTCGTGCTGGTCGAGGAGCACGAGCTCCTCTACTCTCCGAGCCACCTCATGGAGAGAGAAGTCCAAGTGTCACTTATTCTCAGGGCCATCAATAACCCGGGGGTAGAAGCAGTTCCATCTGTTTCACCGAGGTTCTAGGACTTTTAGAAGTGCATACTTGTCCACGAGAATGTTTGTGTATTGTAAATTTAAGATACCTCGTCTCTTAGTGAAGCATCTCACCTCATATAACATCACAAGGGTTCTGATCATAATTCTAGCCAAGAGGGTGTTAAAGGAAATAGGACAACAAAAACTATTAGCTGATGTTCTCTAAAATTATTTTAGCGGCTAGCATTGCTCCCTTTCTCACTACTTGAGGACATCCCGATGGTCCATGGGATCCTACCTCTATAAAAAACTTCCTTCTATCCTCCTCATCTCTAAGATTAAAGCTTCTTCCAAACAGTTTTTCCTGGATATCACGACACTTCACGCTTCCAAACTCCTTTTCAAATTCTTCATATAATATTCTTGAGAGTTCCATAGCCTTAAGAAATCTGCTAGAGGTCGTTGCCTCTTCAAGCCTATCCCTCCCATAAATGAGGCTGATGGCCATGATCCCTCCTATTAATGCTCCACATACCTCTCCTGCTTCCGCAATACCACCAGCAAATGCTGTTGCAGCTTTAAATGTTAAGCTATCTCCAACGTTTAAACTATCCTGGATGGCTTTTAACACGCATTGAGAGCAACCATAGTATGTGAGCTCGTAGTAGTAGGCCAAATCCCCTACTTTTTTAATCATATCCTCGATATTCATAGCAAACCCCAACATTAACTAGCACATTCAGCGAAAATAAAAATTTTCCTACGACCATTAACGTCTTATAAGCTTAAGCATAGTCCTTTGCCTTTACGAGTGTGCTATTAAGGGGTCACGCGTCGCTTTCGCTTAATCCATTTGTAGCCTCCTTATCATAATTTGAGGAGGTTCATGGGCTGACATCGAATGGAGTGTGACAACATTAATTATGTTTGATTATGTGAAGACGACCCTCATGGCCAAGATCGAGAGTCTTGAACACGCCGCGATGGTTACCTCCTCAGCCTCTCTCCATAGCGGTTCCTGTCGAGTGCTAAGACCAAGCCTTCGACGATAGTCTTTTCTGAACATCAACAATGCCTCATTTTTGAATTCACTCTTTTGTCGAAGAAAGATAGCGTCTTCACGACGGTCATAAACATACATGGCGTCTGCGCAAAACTTAAAACCTGGTTTGGTACATTTCATTACAGACGTCCCTAAAGATCGCTTAGAGTTGATGCTCTTGCCCATAGTCGAGCTTCCTACTAGGCCCAATCGCATAGCCATAGACTTAGAAAAATCATCATTGTTGGTAATTGACATGCAAAATGCCTTCTTAAGTCCAGGGGGAATGTTCGATATATTGGGGTTCGACGTCTTAAGGCTTAGGCGTGTAATAGTGCCATGTAAGGTCCTACTAGATTATTGGAGGAAGGCTGGTTTAAAGGTCGTATTTGTGAGACACGTCTACTCTAAGGACTTATCCGACGCTGGCGGCCCGGAGTCGCCGAACTACTGGAAGGAGTTATGTTTGGTCTTGATCAGGGAGAGGCCAGAACTCAAGGATAAATTGCTGATTGAGGGGTCTTGGGGCGCCGAGATAGTGGACGAGGTGAGGCCATTGCCCGGGGAGCCAGTCGTCGAGAAGCAGAGGTACAGCGCCTTCGTCAACACGGAGCTCGAGGAATTGCTGAAGAGCTTTAATGCGAAGTACTTGTTCTTCACTGGCATCGCCCTGAACGTGTGCGTCGAGTCCGCTGTCCGAGACGCCTTCTTTAGAGAGTTCTGGCCCATAGTGGTCTCAGATTGTTGCGAGGCTATAGGGCCAAAGGGCGCTAGAAGGGCTTCCCTGTGGAACATAAACCAGCTTTTCGGGTGGACCACCACTTCTCGGAACTTAATTAAAGTCATAAAAAGGTTTTTCCAGAAAAGCCCCTAAGCAGGAAGGGGCTTCATAAATCGTGATCAGCCTTCACAAAAGACTTGTAGCCACCCTATTTAGATCAGGTTGACTAAGTATTAGGGCTTGCTCTGTCGACATTTGCCACCAATCTTTTTAAAGTGCTCGCCCTTAGTGCTTGAAAAACTCAGGTCGAACTTTGCCTCCGCTCCACCTGCGTTGTGCCTAAAAAATATTAGGCTCTTAAGAACGGAGAAGTTCCTAAACAACTTACGTATCGGCATCGTTCATTTTATTGCTCAACATTACTGCATAAGTTGATGAGGGAAAAAGGAAAAACTAGAGAAATTTTATTTGGGTCTTTGCCTCTCCTCTTAAAGGGGATGAATATGAGTTGCGGTATGGTTAATGGCGGGGACCTTGTAGGCGAGGTCTTAAAAAATGAAGGTGTAAAATGCGTATTTGCGGTATGCGGAGTTCACATAAACCCAGTTTTGGCTGCTGCAGAAAGGCGGGGAATCAGGATCATCTCCTTTAGACATGAGGGTGGAGCGGTGAGTGCTGCTGATGGATATGCAAGAGCTTCAGGCGAGGTTGGAGTCGCTGCCATCACGGCTGGCATGGTAGGGCTAGTGACAGAACCGATACTGGAGGCCTTTACGTATGGTAGCCCCGTAGTTGTCATAGCTGGGGCAGTAAGTTTAGCTGGAGAGGGTACGGGAGAAATTCAAGACGCAGATCAACCAACCATAGTCAAATCCATAACTAAGTGGTGCGGTCGGGTAAAATTGTGGAATAGAATCCCAGAGTTTGTTGGTACAGCTTTTAGGCATGCTCGTGCTGGCTTCCCAGGACCAGCTTTCTTGGACATACCAATAGATGTTTTAACCACTAGGGGCGATGCGTCAACTGTAAAGCTCCCGAGAACGTCTCGTGAAAAAGTTGGAAAACCTGGAGGAGACCCTGTCTACATAGAAAAGGCCCTAAAGCTCTTGCTGAACGCTGAGAGACCAATAATAATCGCAGGACCTGAAGTTTATTGGAGCAAAGGTTGGAATGAGCTTCTACATTTTGCAGAACTGACAAATATCCCGGTAACTTACTTTCTTGGGCTATTGGGACTGATTCCCTATGAGCATCCGCTATGCGTTAGTGGCGTCTTTACGGGGGACGCAGACGTCGCCTTAGTTATTGGGCAACGAGCTAATATACATCTGACAAAAAGCTTTATGGTTGATCCTCAATTAATAGGTCCAGAGACTAAGGTAATTCGAGTGTTCCCTGACGAGACTGATATCGGAGCCGTCTTCGACGTAGAGATAGGGATAGTTGGTAGCGCTAGGATAGTTCTAGAACAAATGATTGAAAAGGTAGACAAAATGCATGTAGGTGGATGTAGAACTAAGCAAGACAAATGGTTGGATGAGCTTAGAGCTCGAAAGGAGCAATATCAAGAAAAATTGCGAAGACTAGAAGAACAATTCTGGGATCAAAAGCCCATACACATGGCAAGACTCAGCAGAGAAGTGCTTGACGCCATACCTAGAGATGCAACTCTCATACTTGATGGGGCTGACTGTGACCATTGGTTTAGGAAATGGGCTTGTACCTTCGAGAGATATCCTATGCAAGTTATCAATGTACTGGATTTGGGGATATGCGCCGTAGGCCCCGGTTTGCCCATGGCTATTGGAGCAAAGATCGCTCGAGAGGATAAACAGGTAATATGCGTTACAGGAGACGGTGCTTTTGGCCAATATGCGATGGAGCTCGAAACAGCTGCACATAATAACATCCCAATAGTCGTCGTGGTATGCAACAATAGTGCATGGGGCTTTATCGTTAATTACGAAGGGAAGTGCAACTTAGACTATTTTACTGCTCCTAAATGGCTAACCTTCGAACGTAACTTACGATACGATAAAATGGCAGAAGCTTTAGGTTGCCATGGCGAGTACGTTGACGAGCCAGATCAACTTCACGATGCATTGATAAGAGCTTTGAATGCAACAAAGAAGGGCCAACCAGCATTGGTTAATGTAATCACAGACCTCAGAAGTAATGCATCAATGAGGTTCCCAGGACACACACTTACTTTATAATACTTCTATAATACTTCACTAAAAACCCTAGAAAGTAGTAGGGTCTAAAACGACGAGTGGGGTGTCGTAGAAGTTGTTGATGTACAAAAGCTGTTCGGAACCATCGATGCCGAGGATCCTCCTAACACGAGTCTACATTGAACTGGCCTTGTCTGCTTAATGACGAAGCTGTCTTCGCATAACCCTGCCTCATTCTAATAACCTTAGAGACTTAATGGCTTAAGGCCTGTCAAACTTCCTCATCTCTCCCTTCATACCGTGTCTAGCATAAAGCTTTTTGCCGAAGGCTTCGGCCCCTTTGAAGGAGTAAAACCTTTAGCATTTAAGATCCTGCTTGGCCTTCTACTTGGCTCTTTAGCCAGGAAGATTGTACGCACATCAAGGCTTTGTAATAGACCTGCAGAGCTTCAAAAAGAGCCGCATGGGAGAAGGTCAAGAGCCTTGACGAGGGGATAAGCGTCAAGCCGTTTAGGGACTCGCTCGTTACGAGGATCTTCGTAGGAGAGCTTCTGAAGCGTTGCTATGTAGAGTTGCCTAGGCTAAATAATAAAGAGTAAAGAGTAAAGCTTTTATTTTGTAAAAAAGACACACATTATATTACCGACGTGAATAGTATATTTGGGGGAGGAAGTAACATGTCGGCCCCGAGTAAAAAGGTATCCAAAGTTAAGTTAGCTATAGTCGCCGTCGTAGTGGTCATCGTCATAGTAGCGGCTGTTGTTGTGTATTACACACTCTCACGCCCAGCGCCAACGACCGTCTTACCCCCGAAAGAGGAAGTAGTATTTGGATACGTAGATCACTATACGGGATACCTGGCTTCAGGCACGGCCTTAAGCGGCACTTCGCTGGTTAAGACGATAGTCGCGGACTACAATGCGAAGGGGGGTTTATACGTGCCTGAGTATGGCAAGAGACTGCCCATTAAGGTGATAGAATACGACGATAAGAGCGATGCCGAGACATTAGTCAGGCTTACTGAAAAATGCATGACAGAGCACAAGGTAGACTTCATGTTTCCTCCTTGGTCGACGGGAAGTCAATTTGCCGTATCACCTCTCTACGAGAAATACGGATACCCGCAGATCGGCATCAACATGGGTAGCGACCAAGTGGTACAAGCAGTCAAGCGAGGCACCGTTAAGTGGCTCTTTCCTGCGCTTTGCCAGCCATCATTTATAGTGGGGCACATAAAGGAATTCTTGGAATACGCAATTCCAAAGGCTGGTGCCAGCAAGATAGGCATAATATACGTCTCTGACCTCCACGGAATAGAATTCGCTGGGGCTTTCTACAGAGAGTTGACCCTTTGGGGCAAGTACCCAATACTCGTATACGAGTCGTATCCTGTGACAGTCACGGACCTATCGCCACTGATAAAGAAGCTCAAGGAGAGTGGAGTTGACGTACTGATAGCCAACAGTTATCCGGAGGACTCCATTCTCCTCCTAAAGCAAATGAGGGAGCTGGACTATAATCCGAAGGTAATGTTCCTAGGGCCGGCAAGCTCTACGTTCAACCTTTACGCGAATGTTCTCGGCGAAAACATGATGCAGGGCATAATGGACTATCACGGAACAGCTATAAACTTTAAGATGGCTCCAAAAGCAAGGGAACTCACCATGAGGTGGAAGGAGATAGTCGGCTTTCCAGTTTATGGCATAGCCATTTATTACGGAGGCCTAGAGATGCTGTTTAAAGCAATAGAGAAGTACGGCCTTGATAGGGTTAAAGTAAGGGACGCCCTCGCCACAGAGACTTTCGAAACTGTCTGCGGATCCTCGAGGTTCAACCTTGTCGACTGTTACTTGGAGTTCCCTGCGCGCGGCTGGGTCGCTCAATGGCAAGGGAGCATGCCAGTAGTTGTGTGGCCGCCCGAAAAAGCGGAGGCGGACTTCATCGTAAAACCACCGTGGCCAAAGTGAGCCTCCTATGTTCCTTCCTTCCCTTTTTATTGATGTGCTCATCGGCGGACTTATCTTAGGGCTAATTTACTCGCTCTTGGCTGCTGGCCTTAACTTACAATACGGTGTGACGCGCATGTTAAATGTTGCTCACGGAGACTTCTTGATGCTTGGCGCTTACACAACATACTTCTGTTTCGTACTTTTCGGCATCAACCCATACGTGTCCCTCATGATCAGCGGTCCCATGTTCTTCATGATGGGAGTGTTAATTAACATGGGAATTTTCCAAAGAATGATAAGGCTATCTAGGTCAGCTGAAGAACTCGAAGCCAGGTCGCTTCTCATATGCTTCGGGCTCTCATATATCATCCAAAACATGGCCACCGCCCTATGGACAGCAAATTATAGAGGATATAGTGCACCATTGAGAGAAACGATAAACATTCTCGGTACCGCTTTTGAATTAAACAGAATATTAATTGCCATGATTTCTTTCGCAATCAATTTAGTCCTCTATCTATTTCTACGTTTCACGAAGCTAGGCTTGGCCATGAGGGCCGCCGTGGATCAGCCAGAAGGTGCGCAACTCGTTGGAGTCGATATTTATAGGATCTACAGCATATCCTTTGGTTTAGGACTTCTATTGAGCGCTTGGACAGGTACCTTAATAAGCACTATTTATTCGATAAATCCTTACATGGGCGGGCCTTATACGATGATGGCCCTACTAATGATCATTCTGGCTGGGATTGGCAGTTTCATTGGCAACATCGTGGCAAGTTTGATCGTAGGATTTGCCGTGTATATAACGATGAGACTTATCCACTCAGCTCTAACACTCGTCATCATTTACGCCATTCTGGTAATAGTGCTCTTGGTTAGGCCGAGAGGTCTATTTAGGAGGTGACGACGTTGGCCTCGTCAACTCTAAGGGCTGATCTCATGAGATTTTCACCTTTATTACTGTTTTTCGCGATATCAACGCTTGTTCCCCCGTTATTTGGTACATATTGGTCTTCACTTATATTGAAGGTCCTCTATTGGATGACATTAGCCATCAGCTGGCAGTTTTTTTCAGGGATGACCGGTTATATCTCGCTAGGGTCTGCGGCTTTCTTCGGAATTGGCGTATACATAACTGCAGTCTTCGGCTGGTCCTATCCCCTCTTCGTCGTCGTCCTAACAGCCGGGGCTCTTTCATTTATCTTTGGATTAGTTATAGGATTTGTAACGCTAAGGCTGAGGGGCATGTACTTTGCCATATTCACTTTCGGCCTAAGCGAGCTTTTGAGCAACACGGTCCTATTCTGGGAGATGAAGATGACGGGCACGCGAGGTAGGTGGATTGTCGCCATCGACGTCTATTACCCAATATTATTAGTCACTATAGCAACTTTTTTAGTCATCTTATTATTGAGAAGAACCAAAATGGGTCTCGCTCTGAAAGTAATAGGCGAGTGCGAGGATACAGCTTCGCATGTTGGTGTAAATACTACCCTGTTTAAGACTCTCGGCTTTGCTGTAAGTTGTATGTTCATGGGTTTTGTGGGGGCAACCCTCGCTCCGAGATGGGGATACATAGACTCCGGCGTAGCTTTCAATCCCATATACTCTTTCATGCCAGCTATAATGACGATACTCGGTGGGGCTAGGGCAGATTACGGACCAATTCTCGGAGCCATACTCCTCTCATTATTAGAAGAATATCTCCTTGCCACTTTACGTGAATATTTCATGGTAGTCTTAGGTGCCGTACTGATAATCGTTGTCTACTTCCTGCCAAATGGTTTGATTGGAGTCCTTGAGAAGGTGCAGAGGGCGCGCGCATATTGAAATATGTAAGCCTGTAATCGTACTCGTCATGTTCGATTATGAAGTGGCCATGACGTATCCCTCATTTTGTAGTGGGCCCCCCTCTTTCCTTAGCCTTCTTCAACACGTTCTTCGCCCCTCTTGCTCACCCGCTTAATTAATGCCTTTTTAGTTTAACTCAACGTCTCCTCAAGGTTTTGCTCTATATGCTTATAGATTTAACATAAAAAGCTTTTTCCAAGTTGTGATGCTTAAGGAAGCTTCCACTTCTCGTTTCTTGAGAAAAACTGTAACCCTGCTAGCTCCTGCCCGTTATATCAGCCTAAGCGGAAATTGTATAGGAAGAAGCCCGGTTACGTATCATCACCCCCACCTACTCCGCTCCTCACTATTTCATGTTTCATGTTAAACGCTCACATTAACTGTTAGTGCGATTTCGGAGCAAGTTCAAGAATTATTTTAGGCAGTGAGGTCACTCATGAGTCTAAAATGAGTCTAGAAAGTTATCCTCTATGCGCCCCAAGTATGCATATAGCAGCAATGGCTCTAAACGGATAACCTCCCAGATTGTGTGTTAGCCCAAGCTCGCACCTACCTTGTTTCTGCCTCTCGCCAGCCTTTCCTTGTAGCTGTTTATAAATTTCATACATCATCCTAATTCCGCTTGCACCAATAGGGTGGCCAAAGCACTTCAAACCGCCATCAGATTGACAAGGAATCTCGCCCTTTAAGTCAAAGAGACCTGACATCACGTCCTCACCAGCTCTACCTCTAGGTGAAACTCCGATATCCTCGTACGTAACCAACTCAGTTATAGAGAAACAGTCGTGCAACTCGAGCAGGTCCAATTGTTTCCTTGGATTCTTGATACCTGCTTCCCTATAAGCCCTCTGAGCTGCACGAACTGTTGATTCGACGTGGACGCCATCCCAATTATATAACAATTCCTCTCCGGAACTTACAGCTACTTGAAGTGCCTTGATGTATATGGGGTCCTCCCTATACTCCTTAGCTTTTTCAGCTGGCACCAATATGGCAGCAGCCGCTCCATCGCTCACACCACAACAATCGTATAGACCGAGCGGCCAAGCGATTATCGGAGCCTTTAAGGCTTCTTCTATCGTAATCCTTCTCCTTAAGTGAGCCTTAGGATTTAATGCACCGGCTTCGTGGCTCTTAACAGATATCTTAGCGAGGATTTCTTTGCCTTTGACCGGAGGGATTTCGTACTTCGCAAAATATCGAGTAGCCATTTGGGCAAACGCCCCCGGCGGGCCAATGGTCGAGAAGTAAAATTTTGAGCACCAATCATCACTAACTACTTCAGGAACACCGCTATAACCCAGATCTTTCAGCTTCTCCACGCCAACTACCAATGCTATCTCGCAAGTACCCGCAGCTATTGCATACGCGGCCGCCCTAATCGCTTCGGTACCTGTTGCGCACAAATTTTCAACGTGAGTTACTGGAAGAAATGGTAACTTTAAGGCTGTTGATAGGGGCATCCCCGTCAGACCTAGAGAAATCCTCGGAAAACATACCCCCAACCATGCAGCATCGATATCCTTAATCTCTACGTTTGCATCTTCTAAGGCCTCTTTAACAGCCTCTATTATCAGGTCTTGGCCGCTCGCATCCCATCTCTCGCCAAATCTAGTACACCCCATTCCTATTATCGCAACTTTATCCTTTATACTGCCCAAACCGCACCTCCCTCCATGCAAGGGAGGCTTACAACTTTAAATATCTACCTCAAGACATCCTGAGATGCCTAGTCTGCGAGCCTAGGAGTGACCTTCCAAGAATATATTATGATGCCTCGCTCATGATCCACAACTTTTCTTCGAAAAGTCGGGCGAACTCTCATGCCAACTTTACACATGCCCGGCTCGACATCGGTGATATCCATGATCCATCTACCTCCTCCGTCGAAGTCTACAATACCATAAATCGCTGGGGGGACATAACAAAACGCTAAGTAGTCCTCAGTAAATGAGAAAAGCGTGCCTTTCTTTTCTGAGAAGCGATAGGGCTCCATAGCATCCCAAGCATTACAATCCGGGTTTGCGCACACCTTCTGCGGTGGAAACTGAGGCAACCCACATTTCTTACATTTCGTACCAACAAATGCGAGGATGGCTCTCCTCCTCCTCCACTGCTCCGTGAGTGGTGTTAATGAGGTGTCCTCTGCACGTCTTCCACGCTCCACATGTATTGCCTCACAAAATACCAAATATTTCCCGTAATTATCCAAGTATCTCTTTGACTCTATCTGGCTCTTCACGCTCTTCGCTTTCCCCCTGATTCGTTCAACGCCATCTGTTACTTCGAAGAGTATGGTATCACTACCATTTCCATAACTTGCCATTAGTATCCTATCTCCAGGTCTTGCTTCCTCTAACGCTGCAATAAGCATTATGATGGGCCAAGCAGATCCTGTATCGCCTATGGTGTCTAACATGCTTGGCTGAAGTTGATCTGCCTTAAATCCGAGATTCGTTGCGATCGTCATGTACTCCCTTGGAAAGAGCGCGGGGTAACATACTCTTGAAATATCTTCAGGCCTCAACTCAGCTTTCTTGAGGACAGCCGATATGGCCTCGGGAATGAACTTAAGGTAAGCCTCCTCTCTGATGAACCTATCCTCCCAAGCACGCTCGTAGTCATCCCTATAAGTTCTCCAAAAATCTGGAAAGTCGTAAGAGATCGAGTGGAAAGCCTTGATCTCTGCGACCACATCTCCTCTTCCTATTAAAACTGAGGCAGCCGCGTCTCCAAATAGTGCTTCATAGCTACTACCACACTTAGCTATACGGCTACGACACTCACTAGCACACACTAAGATGTTCTGAGCGCTACCTGCTTTTACGGCGTTGTATGCCGATAGAAGCGCTGTAGTCCCCGCTTTTGTAGTGTTTGTAAAGTCCGCGATGTATATGTCAGGCCTTAGGTCTAGTGCGGTAGCTACTATCTCAGCGCACGACCTTTCCTTAAACGTAGGAGAAGTGGATGCGAAATAGACGCCATCGATAGCCTCTCTATTAACCCCTGAGCACAGTATACACTCCATTCCTGCCTCTACTGCCATAGTAATAGCATCTTCGTCGTAATTAGCCACAGCCTTCTCTCCTGACATGGGGAGTGCAGATAGCCACCCCCATACCCTCCTTAGTAGCTCTCGACTCAGCCTAAACCAAGGAATATAAGAGCCGAATGAAACTACGCCTATCATGTCACTTCACGTCTTCAGTGTCTCTCTTCATGCTTTTATAACTTTTTCCGTGAACATCTCTTCACGGCTCAAAGGCACACATTTTCGTTAGTGTCAGGCAATGCTATTCACAAACCAGTAGTCGTGGGCGTTTGTCGCACTCTTTCACAGATTGTTTAGAACTTTGGCTCTGTGGTCAACGCTTCGTGATGTTCTTGTGTCCTTTGTCGTAGTCTTACCTTTTACTTTCCTAGTAGCTATCGTTATAGCCCCTTAACTAGGACTGTATTGTAAGTCTTTTTGTCTCGTACCATCTTAGGAAGATCTGGCTTTCTCGCGAAGCGTCAAACCTAAGGCTTTATGGATATGCTTGCTCTATCTCGTCCTTGCCTACAACCGAGCAACCGCAGCAGTAAGGGTAGCAAATCGCGTGACCCTTCTTAATCGTCTAAAAATATGACCCAATCCAAGCATGCATTTTTTCTCTTGCTTTAATAAGAGAGAAGAGCAAGTAGCCTATTGAGAATTTGGATGTCGAATAAATTCCTCGCTTAACTCTGTTATTGATGCCACCGTCTCTAGTCCTTTTCGGTATTTACTGTTTAGAGGGTTTTGCCATCGGGGCTTATTAATTGAATAGAGCTTATTCTATCTAGGCCGTGGACACGTTATATTCATGATATCGTTAACCGTCATGAGGTGCTTCGCCTAGAAATGTTCTACTAAACAAAGTCAAGGTTTGTAGAAAACGTCAAGCAACTGTCCATCCGCCATCTATGACGAGACAATGACCCGTAACGAAGGATGAATCGTCAGAAGCTAAGTAGAGAGCGGCTAACGCCACTTCTTCTGGTCTACCCATTCTCTTAATTACTTGGGACTGAAGAGCGGCCTTGATGAACTCAGAATCAAACTCAGCACGCCTTCTGCTTAATTTTGTATCAATTTGTATCAATAAGACCCGGGGCGATGCAATTAACTCTTATGTTGTGCTTTGCATACTCAAGAGCGGCAACTTTAGTGATTTGTATGACCCCTCCTTTCGAAGCGCAATACCCGCTCATATTAGGCGCGCCTACAAGTCCGAGCACGGAAGCTATATTAATTATAGAGCCGCCCCCGCTTTTAATCATCTCTGGAACGGCGTATTTGATTCCTAGCCAAACCCCCTTCAAGTTTACGGCTATAACTCTGTCAAATGCTTCCTCAGGGTAGTTAGCAATATCAGCTACTGCACCTTCAATACCGGCATTATTAACCAAGATGTCTAGTCTTCCGAATTTTTCAACTGTTGCCCTAACCATGTTTTTGACGTCTTCAGCCTTACTTACATCTGCGTGAATAAACGTTGCTTCGCCACCCTTCTCATTAATCATTTTCACGGTCTCCTCTCCACCTTTATCATCTATATCCGCGACGACTTTGGCCCCCTCTTGGGCAAATAATAAAGCAATCGCCCTGCCTATACCTGAAGCTGCCCCAGTCACTATAGCTACCTTTCCTTCAAGTTTCTTCATGCGTTATCCCCACTTGTTATTGTTATGCATAGTATCGGCTTAAAAATTTTAAGTCTGTGTCATAGAGTGGCGTAGCGAGATAAAAAAAAGGAAAAAAGATGGCAGAACAAATTTTTATAACTAGAGAGGCTTTTAAAGTAAAAAATGGTCATGGGGTTTTATTCTTAGGGAAGAAAAACTTTATAAAGTTAGCCATAATAAAAACTACAGAGAGGGAACTCTCTTGAGTGAGGTGAAAGGTAAGAAGACTAAGCTCCATGTAATTATCATCGCCGTAATTGTCGTGATTGCTATCATCGGTGGTCTAACGTACTATTATATCACCTCTACAGCGCCTGGACCTATAGCGCCGGCAAAACCACCGAAAGACAAAATAGTGATAGGATGGGTTGATGCTTTTACCGGGCCGTTGGGTCCAGGGGTTGCCACGACCTCTGGTTGGATTATGCCATTGCTTGTTGATGAATATAACGCTAAGGGAGGCCTCTACGTTCCTGAATATGGCAAGAGATTGCCCATAGAAGTAAAGACCTATGATTCTAGAAGCGATACTGAAACTCTTATCAGATTAACGGAGAAGGCTATGGTCGAGGATAAAGTAGACCTCATGTTTCCTCCTTGGGGCACATCGCAGAACTTCGCTGTCATACCTCTATATGAAAAATATGGCTACCCGTTAGTAGCTATACATATGGGGAGCGATCAAGTCGTACATCCTATCAGGCGCGGAGAAGCAAAATGGGTGTTTCCTTTCTTATCTCAACCATTTATAACTGGCAGAGTAGTTGCAGACTTCCTTCAGTGGGCCGGGGCGAAGGTTATAGGCATAGTTTATGTCAATGACCTCCATGGAATAGAACACGCTGGAGCGGTTTATAGAGAGTTGTATGCTAGGGGCATCATTCCGGTCGTATATGAGAGCTATCCACTAGGTGTTACGGATTTGTCTCCTTTAATCAAGAAACTTAAAGAGGCTGGTGTTGATGCTTTGTTCGCCGCTTCGTACCCAGAAGACACAATACTGCTTATAAGGCAGAGCATGCAACTTGACTTTAACCCAAGGATTTGGTTTAGCGGTCCAGGCACGAGCTTTCCCGCCCTAATGATTCCCACTTTTGGGACTGAGGTGATCAAAGGGATAATGATGTATCATGGAGGCATGGTAGCTTACAAAACCCCGAAGCTAAAGGAATACGCCGAAAAGGTTAAGGCGAGAATAGGCTACTATCCTCCACCGCATATATACCATGCCGCTCTCCAATGCTTGCTGGAGGCCGTCCAGAAGCATGGCTTAGACAGAACAAAGATCAGGGATGCCCTTGCCACAGAAACTTTCGATACAGTTGCGGGGCCCGCAAAATTTGACTTGGCAAACTGTTATCTAGACTTTCCGGGTCGCGGTGAGATTGCGCAATGGCAGGGCGGTGAGATGATGGAAGTCGTGTGGCCACTACAAAGCGCTTCAAGTACTTGGATTCCAAAGCCACCGTGGCCAAAGGTATAAGGAAAAGCTCAAGGTTCACGAAGTATGTGGCCATGCATTCCAATCGCCGGGTATGGCATCATAAATCCTCGTCCTTTCTTCTTTTTATACGCATGCTCATGGCAATGTCATATTAAAGTTTTGAGATTAGAAACGCGAAAATTTTATAGTCGAAATGCCGGTTTGATCAATTCTAAAATTTCTCATCCGAAGCAGAGGATGAGCTGAAATGAAGGTTAAAGAAATTAGTCAGGTAGCGGTCGTTGTAAATAATCTAGAGCAGAAAATTAAAAACCTTTGGGAATGGTTAGGGATAGGTCCTTGGAAGGTGTACATATTTGCGCCTCCGAGGCTGACTGAAACATATTATAAGGGCGAACGGGCCTATTTCACTATGAAAATTGCGCTGGCCAACGTCGGTCCTGTCATGCTTGAAGTAATCCAGCCATTAGAAGGGGAGAGCATTTACTCTGAATTTCTAAGAAGTAAAAAAGAGGGACTACATCATATCGCGTGCTTTAAATTTGACTCCTTAAAGGAACTACAAGTAGCTGTAAATGAATTTGAGAGGGCAGGATTGTATGTCATTCAAAGCGGCAAATTTGAGCATACGAGGTTCTATTACTTAGGTACTGAGGAGATGTTCGGATTCATATACGAAATGGTGTACGCCCCGCCACCCGAGCCTAAACCAGACTACGTATACCCAGAACATTTGTAAACGAAGGCCTAAATGTACGCAACGGTTTGAAAGTAAAAAAGAAACGGTTATATACTCTAGGGAAAAGAAACGTACTTGCTATGCTCTTTGCCAATAAAGTAGTTATAGTAACTGGTGGGGCATCCGGTATAGGTAAGGCCATATGTAAACTCTTTTGCGCTAATGGTGCCAGGGTCGTCGTGGCTGATGTCGACGATGAAAAGGGAACCACTGTAGCGCAAGAGCTCGAAAAGGAGTACGGTAAGGGTAAAGCCGTATTTATTCATGTTGACGTGAGCAGATACGAGGACGTGAAATCCCTCGTGGAAAAGGTCATAGCAATGTACGGAAGGATTGACGTCATGATAAATAACGCTGGCGTGCACTTAGGATCTTATCCTCTCCATGAAACGCCGCTGGATGTTTTTGAAAGGACGATAAACATTAACTTAAAGGGGGTGTTTTACGGAATGAAATGCGTCATTCCACAAATGTTAAAACAAGGAGGAGGGGTCATAATTAATGTGGCATCAGCTCTTGGGGTGAGAGGAGCGTGGGGGCAAAGTGCTTATGGCGCATCTAAAGCAGCCGTCATACAATTAACAAAGATCGCAGCAGTCGAGTATGCAGATAAGGGTATTCGAGTAGTGGCCGTGGCTCCAGGACCCACAAAGACTCCGCTTTTAGAAGGAATGATAAAACAGATACCTAACCTCGAAAAAGCCATTGTAGAAGGCGTTCCTCTGAAGAGATTTGCCTCTCCTCAAGAGATAGCAAATGTGGTGATATTCTTAGCCTCAGATAAAGCCTCATATATTACGGGGTCGGTAGTGCTAGTAGACGGTGGTGAGACGGCGAAGTAATGAATGGGTGAAAAGGAATTAAATGAGTGCACGCTCACGAAATTTACGTACCACTAATGGACGTCTGAAAGAAAGATTTAAAAACTAATCGCTAAAGTAAGTGAGTAGGCCTAACCCTCTAGTGACGAGGGCGATGCAATGTCGATAACCATTGACATCGATTCGGGAAGCACCTTCACCGATTGCTTCATCACTCTTGAGGGTCGGTATTTAAAGGTTAAGGTCCCAACAACCCCCCATGACCTCGCTATTTGCTTCTTTGATGCTCTCAAGGAGGCGGCTAAAGTATGCGGCTTTAATAACGTTAAAGAGTTCTTGAGACATGTTTCCATAATACGCTACGTTACAACTCATGGAACTAACACGTTTATCATGAGAACTGGGGATACCGTCGGGCTTCTTGTAACCAGAGGTTATGAGGAGAACCTTTATGCAGAGAAAGGTGAGGGCCATCCAGCTTTTAGTTTCGTAAGCAGGGACATGGTGATCGGGCTTGATGAGGAAGTGAATGACAAGGGAGAAATTGTTAAAGCTGTAAACGAAGAGGAGGTAGCGAATGCGATTAAGACGCTTCTAGAACGTGGAGCAAACATACTTGTGGTAAGCTTTCGAAACGCACACCTGAATCCATTCAATGAGAGAAAAGTGAAGGAAGTACTAAATAAGTACTTCCCACCTCACTACTTGGGCTATGTCCCTGTCATATTAGCGAGCGAGCTTTGTAAGCGGCCAGACGAAGTGACAAGGACTAACTTAGCAATTCTAAACGCATACATACATAGACTGATGGCGGGCTTTCTTTACAGAGTCGAGGACGAGCTAAGGAACCTCGGTTATAGGAGGTCTCTCATGACTGTCCATGTCAACGGAGGCGTGGTGAGCATTAGCAAGACAAGGCCCATAGACACGGTGGGATCGAGCCCTGTAGCCGGGATGTATGGGTCGCTCTTCTGGTCGAAATTGTATGGGCTTAAGGACGTGGTCACAATTGAAATAGGCGGTACGAGCTTCGACGTAGGGCTAATAGTTGACGGCTCTCTTTATGGTCGTGAGAGAAAGCTCTTCGGCTTGCCAGTTAAGATGCCCATCGTCGAAGTAGAGTCCATTGGACTTGCAGGTACATCGATAGTTAGAGTTGATGGTGATGACATAAGAATAGGTCCCCACAGTGCTGGTACACTGCCTGGCCCTGCTTGTTACGATGCTGGCGGCTTAGAGCCCACAGTGCTTGATGCTGACGTCGTTGCAGGAAGAGTAAACCCAGACTACTTCTTGGGCGGGAAGATAAAACTCAACGCAAAGAGGGCTGAGGAAGCCATCGAAAGGATCGCGAGCACTCTAGGTTGTAGTATCGAAGAGGCCTCCCGGAAAGTACTTGATAAATTCGCTGAACAAGGGGCTTCATTCATAAAGAGCAGAATAGGCTTGACGGGAAAGTCCCCTGCTGATTTCGTGGCGTTCATATATGGGGGCACGGGTCCAGCGCATTGCCTTGAGATACTCGAAAGGCTGGGCATCTCAAAGGCCTACGTATTCCCGTTTAGCGCAGTTTTCGGAGCCTTCGGTTCATCACTGATGAACATATTGCATTACTATGAAGAGTACAAGGCCTTGCCCTTAGTAGCAGAGTCAAATCTTGCACTGTCGCTGGACGAGTTCAACAAAGTTGTCGAGAAGATGATTGAGGCGGCTTATAGAGATCTAGAGGGCGAGGGCTTCAAGAGAGAAGACGCTCTGCTAAAATTAGAGTTGGAGGTAAGAGAGGGAGAGGAGGTGACGACTGTAGAATCTCCTCACCTCATCTTGAAGGGGAGAAGCGAAGCGGAGAGTATTCGAAGAGCATATGAAGAGAAGGTTCGAAGGCAAGCGATAAACGCGGTCATAGAAATTTTAAGGCTTAGGGCTGAAGTCCCCCTACCTCACTTCACGCCTCTGCGATATGAGTTAGGCCTTCCCTCTGAATCAAAGAGAGCTTTGAAGGGTACGAGGACTGTTCTGTGGCTCGATGGGAAAGCTCTGACCGAAATTTACGAATTTGAAAAGCTAAAGCCAGGTTCTGTGGTTGAAGGTCCTGCCATACTTGAGGGCGTCGACACCACTTATGTCATCCCGAAAGGGTGGATATTTAAAATAGACGCGTATGGAAATGGTGTGATGGAGAAGGTGTGAGGTGGTGGGCTTGGGCCTCAAGGTCCGGATAACGGAGTATCTTGACGTGGATTTAGAGAAGGAAATGTGGTGTTGCGCTAAATGCGGCCATGAATTGATATCGGCTAAGGAAAACTACAAAAAAGGGTGCTTAGTTTACGATAGAGATCCAAGCGAGATATGGAGACCTGCGATAGAGGGAGTAGAGGAATACGCCCTAACTTACTCCTCGAAACTCTGCCGCATAGTCGAGTTTTACTGTCCCAATTGCGGGACGCTCATAGAAGTAGAAGTGCTCCCTCCTGGCCATCCCATAACTCATGACATAGAGCTTGATCTGGACGCGCTTAAGGAGAGATTTCTGGGCAAAAAGGAAAGGTGATCGAAGATGAATCGAACGCCTGAAAAAATGGTAAATACCATAGATATCGACATTGGAGGGACCTTCACAGATTGCTTTGTAAGGTTCGAGGGCAAAGTCGTTTTCACTAAAGCCTACACAACTCCTTACAATTTGTCCATCGGCTTCATGAGGACCTTAGAGGAGGCCGCAAAGAAGTTAGGCGTATCAGTAAAGGAATTGCTTAGCAAGGCTGATATCATTCGGTATTCGACTACGATTGCGATGAATAGGCTAATAGAGAGAAAGGGTCCAAGGTTAGGGTTAATAACGACTGAGGGCTTTGAAGACTTGATCTTCGTCGGAAAGGGGTCTCAATGGCAAGACGGGCTAAAGGTGAGGGAAAAAATGGCCTTACCGCTGGTCTCTAAGCCCGAGCCCCTAATTCCAAGAAAACTTGTAGTTGGGGTTCGAGAGAGAATTGACTGCTTCGGAAACGTAGTAATACCTTTAGATGAAGAAGACGTGCGAAAAAAGGTGCGCTACTTAGTAAATCAAGGTGTAAGGGGGATCGTCGTCTCACTTCTATGGTCCTTCGCTAATCCCACGCATGAGCTACGCGTTAGGGAAATAATATACGAAGAGTATCCGGAGTTTTATGTCGGGAACGTCTCCGTAGTGCTCTCCCACGAAGTTCTGCCGAAGCTGGGCGAATATCCGAGGACCATGGCTGCCATATTGAACGCATACCTTCATCGCTCGATGAGAGAGGAACTGACGAGCTTGTATAACGAGCTCAGAAGACGCGGCTATAGGAAACCGCTTAGAATAGTCCACAACACTGGCGGCATCGGCGACTTATTTACCACCACAGCCATAAGAACGTACAACTCGGGGCCTATCGCTGGTATATTAGGCTCTTTGTACATAGCTAAAGAGCTTTATGGCATGGAAAATGTCATAACTACTGACATGGGAGGGACGAGCTTCGATATGGGATTGCTTATTGGAGGTAAAGTGCCTGTCTACTCATGGGAACCCGTCATTGACAGGTGGTTAGTAGGTCTAAGTTACTTGGAGTCTAAGTCGATAGGAGCCGGCGGCGGCTCGATAGCATGGATACACCCGCTCTACAAAAAACTGGAAGTGGGACCACAAAGTGCTGGGAGCTTTCCCGGGCCAGCGTGCTATGATCGAGGAGGTGAAGAACCCACTGTAACGGATGCCGATGTCGTATTGGGGTATTTGAACCCAGACTACTACTTCGGGGGAAGGACTAAGCTAAACGTAGAAAAGGCGAAGAGGGTCATCGAGGAAAGAGTGGCAAAGCCCTTAGGGATCGATGTAGTGGAAGCGGCTTACATGATTAAGGAGGTGGTTGATGGCAACATGGGTGGTGCGATAATAAGAGAAACTGCCATGAGAGGTTACGACCCCAAGGAGTTTGCGCTTTTCGCCTATGGCGGTGCTGGGCCAACCCATGTCTGTGGTTATGCTAAACATGTAAGGCCTAAAAGTACAGTGGTATTTAGTTTCTCGCCAGTCTTTTGCGCTTTTGGCTCCTCTGTTCTTGACTTCGTCCACTTCTACGAGAAGAGCTTCCGCCTCTACGTAAGAGAGCCTGGAATTGAGCACAAGTTTGTGTTAGAGGCGAAGAAGTTTAACGACATTGTGACAGAGCTTCAAGAAAGTGCGTTAAGGGAGTTAAAGGCCGAGGGGATAGATATGGAGAGGTACCCGCCCACGTTTAGTCTAGAACTTGACATGAGGTTTACGCAACAAATACACGTCGTGAGGATACTTTCACCGAGGATGTTCGTCAAGAGCCAAGACGATGTAAAGGCGATATATGAGGCATTTATTCAACAATACGCGGCGCAACACGGTCCGCTGTCGGTAGATCCGTATGGAGGAGTTGTGATCGAGGGCTTCCTGCTAAAGGCCATGGTTCCCTTGCCAAAGCTTACATTACCAACCTATCCCAAGAGCGGTAAGAACCCTCCTCCACGCGCTTTCAAAAGTGAAAGGCCTGCGTACTTTAAGGAAGAGGGAGGTTTCCGCAAAACGCCCTGCTATCAATGGGACTTATTGGAGGCGGGAAATCAAGTCGAAGGACCTGCCATTATAGAAGGCGAATATAGCACATTAGTCCTCCCGCCAGGGAAAGTATTAAGAGTGGACGAATACTTGAATATCCTAATTGAGGACGTCTAAGGGGGAGAGGAAATGAGCGTAACCGTTAAAAAATGGGCCATGACGCCCGACGAGGCCTTGGAATTACTGAAGCCAGAAAAGCCTACCGAGGAGGAACTTCGAGCCGCCGAGAAGATATCGCTAGAGGAATACTCGATATACCTTGAGCGATTAAACATGTTCTGCGAAGAGGCGAAGGAAACTTTTGTGCGCTCTGGAGTGACCACCATGCTAAGAAGCGGGGACTTAGCACTTGGCATTTACACATTTAACGGGGACTTAGTTACAGGGCTTTGTGGCACCTTCCTTCACATGGTCACCATAACACCAGCAATAAAGTTCATATTGAGGCGATATCGGCACCTCGTAAAGGAAGGAGATGTTTGGTTCCACAACGACCCCCTATACGGAGGAATTCATCCGATGGACAATTACTGCATGGCCCCTGTATTCTACGACGGTAAATTAATTGCTTGGGCTTCCTCCGCTGTCCACGAAGCTGAAGTTGGTGCGACTGACCCTGGAATGCCAGCTAATGCTAGGTCACGTTATGACGAGGGTTACATATTCTCACCCGTGAGGATAGTCGAGAATTATCAAATAAGGGAGGATTTGCTGGAGGCCATAGCCAATAGAACTAGAACGCCTAGAGCTGTCGCATTGGACATCAGGGCCAGAATAGCTGCATGTGAGCGTCTTCGTCTTCGAATGGTTGAACTTGCGAGGGAAAAGGGTGTCGACTTCGTTATCGGTCTATTGCGGAAGATCATTGTAGAGGCTGAGAAGGGAGTACGCGAAAGGGTGAGGAAGTGGCTCGACGGAACTTTTAGAGCCGTAGCCTTTACCGATGTCATCGGCACTTATCCTAGTTTAGCGAAAGTGACGCTGACTGTTAGGAAGAAGGGCGATAACATACTTTTTGACTTCTCGGAGGGGACTTCGCCCGAGAATCCCACAGCTTACAATACTTTTGGACATGTAACAGCCGCCCACGTAATCCAAATCCTCTATTGCTTCATACACTACGATTTAGCTCCATGCGCAGCTTTATGGAATGTGTACAACTTTAAGTTTAAAAAGGGTACGATATACCATGCAAGCGAAGAAACCGCCACAAACAAGGGGACTCCTCTCAACGTGCTCACTTTCTACTTAAGCCTTGCTTCTCTCTCCAAGATGATGTACGTCGATGAAGAATCTCGACTTAAGAATGTCGCGATAGGTATTGCCAGTAGTCATTCGGACGTCGTTTTGGCTGGCATAAACCAATGGGGTGAGGCTTTTGCCGACTTTCATGGCATAGCCTTCAATGCTTGTGGCTGGGGGGCGCGGGCTACCCGAGACGGTGTGGACGCGGCTTCCTTCATCCACTGTCCATGGGGGAAGGCACCTGATGTCGAGGAAGTTGAAAGGGAGATGCCCCTTCTGCACCTCTTCGTAGGGCATGTAACAGATTCGTGCGGTTTTGGGAAGTTTCGAGGAGGATCAGCGCTTGGCACAGTCTTCGTGCATCACGGTAAGACTCCCTTGACATGGACTCCCTTCGGTGCTGGAGACCTGGTGCCCATAGGTAGCGGGCTTTTTGGAGGTTACCCAGGGAGGGCAATGGCTGATCTAAAGATCAGAAATTGCGACATAGTCGAGAGGATGAGAAGAGGCGAAAGAGAGGTCCCTAAAACATTTGTAGAGTTCTTTAGCTCAAAAACGTTGGGCGGGAAGAAGGAGCTCACACACACAGCAATGGGCGGGATCGCGGGTCCGCTTTTCCCCGGAGATTTGGCCGTCACGAGTAGCGGTGGCGGGCAGGGCTATGGCGATCCTCTAGAAAGAGACCCGGAGCTCGTAATTAAAGACCTTGAAAATGGCATAATCTCTGAGTGGACGGCTCGTAACATTTACAAGGTCGCTTTTGACCCCGAGACCCACGAAATCGATTACGAAGAGACTCGAAGGCTGAGGCAGGAAGAGCGGGAACTTAGAAAGAAGCGAGGGAAGAGATACGAAGAGTGGGAGAGAGAGTGGAGCAAGAAGGCTCCGCCCCAAGAGTTCCTCAAGTTTTATGGCAAATGGCCAACAGCAGAGCCCCCGTGAGGGGCAACTGCTTGACGCCTAAAGAGATGTTGAAGGGTTATTTCGAAGGCGAAGGCATTTCAAGGCCTCTGCTCAGCCCACTAATATTTTCCTATGTCGCAAAGTTGCAAAGAGTCGATCTAAAGCTCTTTTACACCAATCCAACGATTCTCGTCAATACTTTGTATAATGCGTGGAAGTTCTTCCAATACGATGTTCTCATCAATTACCTCGATGAGACCCTGGAACTTGAAGCTCTTGGCTGTAATGTGGAGTGGTGCGGCGAATGCTATAAGGTAGTAGCCAAGCCCTCAAAATTGGAAGATCTAAATTGGAGGGGGGTGAAGGAGAGGGGAAGAATTCCAAGCGCGATAGAGGCCGTCAAAAGACTTAAGATTATGGTCAGAGAGGAGGGCATTGTAGCTGGAGCTCTCAAAGGCCCCTTCGCACTCTTAAACCACTTAACTGAGAAAGAAGCCAAGACGGACTTTTTACAGAGAATTGCTAATACAGAACTTGAAATCTGTCGAGCTTATTGCGAGGCAGGGGCTGATCTAATACTCTTATTTGAGAAAAAGTTACCTGCTAGCAAAGAAATGTTGCATGAATACGTAAAAGCTCTACTTCCCATGCGAAATGTGGCGAACTTTTTTGAAACACGTCTCATACTCTTATTAAAAGAAACGGCTCCACCACAGAGCATTAATGCATTGCAAGAGTCTGTGGATGGAGTGATTTTGAGTAGTCAACAAAGCTCGCTCGATCAGGTCGAAATACCCTTAGGATTGGCTCTTCCAAACGACCTATTTTGTGATGTTGGAAGAGTGATGTATTTCATTAAACATAAATTAAAGGACGAGGTGAAGCCCTTCTTGTTGACGACTGAAGAGGAAGTGCGCGACATACCACCGCAACCCCTTAAAAGCTCAATCAGCTCTTTAAAATCCTTTAGGTTTTAACTATAAACAATGGTCTAAGATAGGCAAGGCCTAAAAGCGTTCTCAACAACATATGATATTAAACGAAACTATGTACCTTCTGGAGCTACAGTATTAAGATATAATTCAACCGTGAAATGTTCGCGTTCTTTGAGAATCGAAAGGTTTAGAAAATTTTAAAAGCTTGACGTGGGAGACGTAGTAAAAGGGGAGGCTGGTTATGCGGAAGGCTAAAATAGGAGACAAGGTAATGACATTAAGAGAGGCCATTAAAAAGTTCATCAATGATGGGGACACTATTTACACCGGTATGGCTGGTAGATCTTTTGGAGCAGTCTACGAAATCATAAGACAACGCAAGAGAGACTTGACGATAATGTGCGGAGGCGGCACAGAGGAGATAAGCATGCTAGTCGGCGCTGGTTGCGTAAGGCGTCTAATCAATTCCTACCGTGGACTCGAGACTTGGGGCCTCTCCCATGCCATTCGACGTGCTATAGAGCATGGAGTACCACGCCCCATCGAGATCGAGGAATACTCTAACCTCTCCATCACTGCAGGGTTCGTCGCTGCCGCGACAGGCGTCTCCTTCATGCCCGTTAAGTCGCTCTTGGGCTCCGACATTGTAAAAATTTCGACTTTCATGGGCAATAACAAGCTCCGGGTGATTGAATGCCCCTTCACCGGTGAGAAAGTTGTCGTTGTCCCGGCAATGTCACCGGATGTGGCGATAGTCCATGCTCAGAGGGCTGATCGCTACGGGAACGTCCAGATGTGGGGCTTCCTTGGCGATGACTTGTGGGCTGTCAGGGCAGCGAAAAAGGTGATAATAACTGTAGAGGAGGTAGTCGACGAAGAAGTCATAAGGAGAGACCCTAACAGGACGGTCTTCCCGAGCTTCATCGTCGACGCCGTAGTCGAGTTACCGTTCGGCCAACACCCATGGCACAAGGAGGGTTACTATGACATGGACCTCGAGTTTAGAGAGATGTACGTTAAAATGGAGGAGAGAGAGGAGACCCTCCAGAAGTTCTTTGATGAGTGGGTTTATGGAGTTGAGGACCACATGGGCTATCTCAAGAAGTTGGGGTTTGAGAGATTGTGGAGGCTTAGAGCGAAGCACGCCTACTGCTATCCCGTGAATTACGGATACTAGGAGGTGGTGGGATTGGCGAAGGATTACGCGAAGGACTTCACGCGAGAAGAAATGATGGTGGTCGCCGCGGCTCGAGAGATAAAGGACGGCGAAGTAGTCCTCGTGGGCGTGGGGTTGCCCCTAATAGCGGCCGTCCTTGCCAAGAGAACCCACGCGCCCAACGCCATCCTCGTGACAGAGATAGGTGTGGTTGACGCGCGGCCCAAGCGCCTTCCGTTTGCGGTCACGGATCCGTGCCTCATACCCGGAGCCGCCATGGCCTGCTCCATGTTCGACGTGATGGAGTTCATCCTACAAGGCGGATACGTGGACGTGGGGTTCCTCGGGGCCGCGCAAATCGATAAGTACGGCAACATCAACACGACCGTCATCGGGGATTACTTCAGGCCTAGGGCCTATCTAACGGGAAGCGGGGGCGCCAACGACATCGCTTCCCTAGCCAAGAGGACCGTTATCGTTATGAGACAGGGCAAGCAAAGATTTGTTGAAAGAGTGGACTACATCACCTCGCCGGGTTACTTGAGCGGGTACTCCTCGAGGAAGGAAGCGGGCTTGAGAGGTGGAGGGCCCTCTGCCGTCATCACCGACATGGGAGTCTTTAGGTTCGACGACGTGACTAAGGAGATGTACTTGGACACTTACCACCCCGGCGTCAGCATCGAGGAGATCAAACAAAACACGGGCTTCGATATAAAGGTATCGCCTCTCGTGAGGGAGACCGAGCCTCCCACAGTAGAGGAAATAGAGTTGCTGAGGAAGGAGATAGACCCAAGAGGAATATACATAAAGAGGAGAACATCGTAAGGCCTCTGAGAATCCACGCTTTGAGAGCGCATGTGGGACCAAGTTCTCTTAATCGACCAACGATAGCTCCTCTATAAAATGCCCAAGCCCTGAGGGTTGAGCAGAACATAATTTCGACCTTAATGCCACAATTTAAAGTGCTTCCTTAGTGACTTGAAAAATTTCCATTTTTTTACCTCAGACCTAATAGGTGCATTGATATGAAATTGAGGGAGTAAAGTGGAAGTTAAACCACGTAGAAACTTGGATTCAACTCATCAAACTGAGGGTGAAGGTGGGCTCACATGCAACCCAAGGAGATCCGGGCGAAAGTTTTAAATGAATTTCTTGATAACACAGATGCTAATTGACAGGGCGAGGGACGTGTACGAATTATTTGACCCTAGGAAGAAGTATTGTAGCGCCATCGTAAGCGAAGAAGATCTCCAATTAGCTCGCGCCATACGTGAATTCGTCGACAAGGAGGTCATGCCCCGGAGGCAGGACCTAGAAGGAGGATGGCATCGCGACGAAAAGCTTGCTCGTGAGACCTTAGAAAAAATATTGAAGAAAATGGTTGAACTAGGTCTTCAAAAAGCCTTTCTCCCAAAAGAAATGGGCGGGCTTGGCATAACATCTGCCGTGACGAGCTACATCCTCTCTGAGGAGTTGTCGCGTGGAGACGTAGCTCTTTGGATGATACACCCCGGCCTAATAGCGTGGGCATTATACCCCGCGCTAGTGTCTAATCGAATGGACTTGGTGGAAGAGCTATTCAAGGACAAGCTTCTAGACGACAAACCCCACAAAGCTTGCGTAGCCATCACGGAGCCTGAAGGTGGATGCAATATAATGGACCCTGCCATGCATGGACGGACCATCAGGACGAGGGCGAGGCTCGAGGGTGACGAATGGGTAATAAACGGCCGAAAGATCTGGCCGTGTAACTCAGGCGACGCGGACATAGTCTATTTGACTGTGTGCACGACGGATCCTGCCAAAGGAGATGAGGGGATAGTCCTAATTTACGTCCCATCCGATACCCCTGGCCTATCAGTTGGCAAGCCTATAAAGAAGATGGGGCTTTGCTGGACAGATCTCAATACCGAGATCTTCTACGAGGACGTGCGAGTTCCAAAGCACTATTGCGTGGCTGGCCCCGGAAAGGACGCCGCCCAGATATTCCACGACCTGTCAGCGCAGGCCCGGCTTTTTTCAAGTGGTCAGATGATAGGAGCTGCACAAGCAGTTTTAGAGATAGTGCTGGAGTACACCAAGGAGAGACGCATCGTTAAACCGGTGAGGGAGCACTCACTTCACGCAAGCATTATAGCTGACATGTTAATAGCGATTGAAACGGCAAGAGCGTACTCGTTGCAAGTAGCGTGGATGGCAGATCACCCGGAAATTTACGGCAGGTGGGGCTCTCCTGCTATGCTCGCACGCTGCTCGGCTGCCAAAGTATACGCTGGCGACCAAGCCCTTTGGGTCATAAACAAGGCAATGGAGCTTATGGGCTCCTACGGGATAGCATACGATTACAACGTCGAGAAGTACTTGCGCGACGTCAAAGTCATGCAGTTGGTGGAGGCTGGCCAGCAGGGAGGCCGCTTAAGCGTCGTGAGAGGCCTCTACCCGTTCGAGTGGTAAGCATGCATCGCTATATCTGTGACCAAAGAGGGCAAGGTCTGTACGACTTTGGAGTCGAAGGTTGAGGGAAAATACGAAATAAGCAGAGCGAGTCTGCATATGTGGCTGGTACAACTTTGATGACTTACTCCCTTTCCCCTTCTTTTTTAGAGTCCTTGCCTCAACGTTACTATAATGCCTTTTACTCTTACGTTGGGTAGTGAACGTGGAGCCGCTCTAAAGAGTTTGAAGGGAGAAGTTCGAAGTCTCAACACATTTACATTTTACATCAGGAACGTGACAAGTGGGTTAGGATAAACCACGCCGCCAGTACCCACTAGACTGCGAGCGATATTTGTAGGCCCAGGTATTGCTTTAAACCCTAAACTTCGTTGTTGCTCGTTGTAGAAGTGCTTCAGTTCAGTAAAGGATATCATTTGACATAATGCTCTATGAGGAGCCCCAGTCATTAAATGGGCAAAGCAAGAACTTTCAGCCTTGTTCATGAATTAGAGCATTCAAAGAAAGCCATTACCTTGTTCTAGGACTGGATATTAAGGATGGCTTATCTAACTCATTTTCTAGCTAAGACCTTGATATCTTGAACTTCGATCTGACATGCATTTAAAGTTCACGCAATGCAGTTCCCTTAGATATCAGAGAGCTTATACGCACGTCCATGCGTGCAAAGTAACTCATGATGTCGAACGACACCATGGGGAGAAGATAGGACTTAAATATTCATGTACCAAAAGTTAGTCAGAGGGTCGTAACTTATGTTGTGTACCCTTAACAGAAAGGCCGTTGCTAAGATGAAAGTTATAATAATTGCGGTGATCGTCGTCGTATTGGCGCCGTCGTCGGCTCCCTACTTTTCTTATATTACGCACCTGCCAAGCAAGTCGCGCCTAAGGACAAGGTGGTCGTTGGGATAGCTCAGTCTTTGTCAGGCCCCCTCTCACTTCAGGTTACAATGTGGCATCAGTGCTGCAAATGGATCATCGAGGATTACAACGCTAAAGGAGGGCTCTATGTTCCCGAGTACGGCAGGAAGTTGCCGATAACTTATATAGAATACGACGACGAGTCCGACATCAACAAATGCTGACCTTGACCGAGAGCTCATAACGGTCGATAAGGTCGATTTGATCTTTGCGCCAGTCACCACGGGCTTCTGCTACGCGGCCTTCTCGCTGTACGAGAAGTACCACTACCCAGTAATAGCGTTGACATATGGCTCTCAGGCAGGAGCAGAGAAGATGAGGAGAGGTGAGCTAAAGTACTGCTTCCAAGTGCTCGCTTCGCCAGACGAGGTCGGCGAGGACGTTCTCGGGCTCCTCAATCACATAAGAGACAAATACGGTCCTATCGGCAAGATCGGAATACTCCATCACGTAGATCAGCATGGTATAGAGCATGCCTCAGCGATCTATGGACGCCTCTCGCTCGCGGGCTACAATATCGCCGTGTATGAGAGCTACCCATTCATGGCGACGGAGTTTAAACCGTTGATATCAAAGTTGAAGGAAGCCAACGTCAAGGCGGTCATTTTATGCGGTTACGAGGGTCCGTTCTTCATCAGAGACGCCATGGCTGAAAAGTACAATCCAAAATTCCTATTGCTTGGTCCCTCAGGAGTTGAGACGCCCGGAATGGCATTCGGTGCTCTCAGCTTCACCTTGGACCAAGTGAGAGGAGTGATGCTCTACATAGGACCATCGGTATCTTACACTGAAAATGACTTCCTAAAACAATGGGCTGAGAAGCACAAGGAACGATTCCGCCCGATATTCCACAACGAGTACGGCTATCCGTTCCCCCATCGGCGACCTTCTATACTGCCCTTCAATGCCTCTTCGGAGCTGTCGAGAAAGTAGGCCTTGATAGGGAGAAGATAGCGGAAGCCCTTAGGACAGAAAGTTTCAATACTATATTGGGCAAAATGCGCCTGCGGCCCGGATACTCCGCGCAAAGTGAAATAGGAGAGGGCATAATAGAGCAGTGGCAAAACAGGTATATCATGGAGGTCATCTGGCCTCCAAATGCCAAATCCGCTGACGTGATGTACCCGAAGCCGCCCTGGCCTAGCTCTTAGTAGAGCCCGAGCCTCATAGACCCAGCGAGGGACGTGGTACATTGCTTGACGTGGTTATCGGAGGCGTACTGCTCGGTGCTCTCTACTCGCTGATTGCCGTGGGGCTGAACATACAGTACGGCATCACGAGGGTATTAAACCTGGCTTACGGCGAACTGCTGATAATCGGTGCTTACATAACCTTCTTTTTATCCAATTTTTCGGAATAAACCCCCTACTTACGCTCATATTGAGCAGGCTTGTGGCCTGCATTCTAGGGGTTCTGTTACAGGTGGCCGTCTTCCGTGGACTAATTCACTTGTCGCCATCTGCCGAAGAGCTGGAATTCAAGTCGCTCTTCGCGTGCTTCGGCTTGATCTACATAATCCAGAACCTCCTCGCTAACATCTTCGGAACGAGCCCGATAGGCGTTCCTTATCTCATGGAAGGCATAAGCTTACTAGGTGAGAGGTTTAAGATGAACATGGTCGTGGCCGCCGTCCTTTCAGTGCTCATTAATGCCATTATGTATGTTTTCATGCGTTCCACCAAATTAGGCCTCGCCATGAGGGCCACGGTGGAGGAGCCTGTAGGCACTCAACTCGTCGGCGTAGACATCCTGAGAGTCCATCTGGTGTCCTTCAGCATAGGGTGCCTCACGGCCATGTTGGCTGGCTCGATGGTTTACTTGGTCTACCCGAATTTAACGCCCTACTCAGGAACCTTCTACACGATAATCGCTTTAATAACGCTCATTTTAGGCGGTAGAAGGAACTTCCTAGGTAGCGTCGTTGGAGCGTTTATTTTGGGTTGGTCATACTACGCCATGCTGAAGTTCAAAGCCGCCTTAGCCGACTCTATAATCTACGTCATCCTCATAGCGATATTGATAATTAGACCCAAGGAGTTATTTGGAAGGTGATAAGATGTCGAAAGCGAGGAGACAAGTATTAAGCTTGAAAGGGCGTAGTCCTATTTTACTCACAACCTTGACGATAATCGTCGTGTTTTTTCCTCGCCCCGCTTTTCATGGAGGTCTACTATGCATCGGTACTGAGAAATTTCCTCCTTTTTGCGGCTTTGACGATGAGCTGGTTCTTCTTTTCAGGGACAACGAGGTACGTCTTGCTGGGGTCGGCGGCCTTCTTTGGAACGGGGCTATACTTTACGGCCCTGTACTTAGAGCAAAGCATTCTCACAAAGCATCTGCCTGCGTTGCCATTACCTTTGATAATGCTCATGGCGGGGACACTAAACTTCGCTATAGCCTTTGTCGTGGGCTTGATATCCCTAAGGCTGAAGGGGATGCACTTTGCCATGGCCACTTTTGCGCTGGGCGTAGCTTGTCGAGGGATATTTGATTACGCGGTATCGGACTTCATGGGGACCTACTACACGCACATACCCCCTTTAGCTCAGAGGTCACTTATTATACGATAACGGTAACGGCCTTCGCGATTTTTCTGCTCACTTTCGTCCTGTATAGGTCAAAACTCGGCCTCGCCTTGAGGCTCATAGGCGAGAACGAGGAGGTCGCCGCTCACCTGGGCGTAAACACCAACTTAGTTAAGACGCTTGGCTTTGCCATCAGCTCGATGTGCATCGGCTTTATGGGGAGCTGTTATGTAACGATATTCACGGTCACAAGTCCAAAACTTGCCTTCGACTATCAGTTCTCCTTCCTACCACCCATGATGGCTATGTTCGGCGGCCTCGGATCGTTTTACGCCCCCCTCATCGGGGCAATGGCCCTTTCTCTTCTCCGCGAGCTCCTCGGCGTAACCCTAATTCACCACTTCCTATTAACCCTCGGGGCAATAATACTATTGGTAGCAAAGTTCATGCCAGAGGGGGTCGTAATCTTTCTTAAAAGACGGCTGATCGTAGGTCTGGGGAGAGGTTAAGAGGTTAGGGCGTTTTAGATATGCGGCTCGATGGAAAGGAGGAGACGTAAGAAGGAGAGGAAGGCGAAGGACGACGTAAAGTAGAAGTTCGCAAACATAGTTGTGAGGGAAGCGAAGAAAAGGCGTTGTGCCATAGTCTTGGAGAAGTTGCCGAGGCAGTGCCAGCGAGAGATGATCGAGGACGTAAAGGACGAGCAGTTGCGGCACAGGCTGTACCAAGCGTGCTTTAAGGCAGTGCAGAAGGCAATTAAGGAAAAGGCGAGGGAGTATGGAGTTCGAGTAGAGGACGACGTTGACCCGAAGGACACTTCAAGGCTTTGCCCAATACATGGTGCCAAGGTGGTCTACAAGAGGGGAAGAGGAGGTAGAATCGGCCTTTGTAGTAAAGGTGGTGAGAGGTGGCACAGGGACGTGGTTGCGTGTTGGAACTTATTCATTAAAGCTTCGCAGAGGGCCCGCTCTTGCAATGGGAGCTCTGCTCCAAGCTTGAGCGGGCTAAGCTTAAATGGGAGCCTCGTGCCGTTGGGCTCGACGGCCGCCCATGACCCCGTAGAGATACCTAGGTCTCTATGGGCGAGGTGGAAGTCTCTAGGTGCAACGAATAAACATGAACTAATGAGAATGAGCATCTAGAGACAAATGGTAGAGCGCCATAGCCAGTAGCGAGCGGATTCCCCTAAAGATAAGGGTTGCTACTCGAAAGTGAAAAGCACTCAAAGAATCAATCTTTGACCCTTTCAATAGTCAAGTACTTATAGGTCGTTATAGGTAGTCTTTTTTGGTGGGCATGTATGGGTAGCTACGTCACGGTCTCCGTCAAGGTTAGGAGAGAAGTTATCGAGAGAGCTAGGACGCTGGGCATCGACGTCTCAGGCCTTCTGAGGAGAGCGCTCGAGGGGGAGGTCGAGAGAAGGGG
>Ga0080004_1235247_pt1 | contig 32541 bp, 53 predicted proteins | sample WasSprMetagenome_FD_69207 | JGI IMG/M metagenome (GOLD analysis project Ga0080004, IMG submission 69207) | Sulfidic aquatic microbial communities from Washburn Spring, Yellowstone National Park, USA - WS (SPADES assembly) (version 2) | ecosystem: Environmental > Aquatic > Thermal springs > Hot...
GGACGTTCCTGGCTGGCACGCTGTGATCGTTCCGGCTGAGGTGATGGAGTGTGGGATGCTTCGCCTGTGGGTTCAACGATAAAAGTTTCTTCGCCGCCAACACCGGTCAAGGCGGCGAGAGCAACGTCATGCCGTGGCTCCTGTTCTTCGGGTTCGCCGCCGCTGGGGGAGCGCTGGTCTACCTGCTGGCTAGGCAGGGAAGGGAGGGAAGCTGAAATGACGGATGGCCGCACTGCCGGGATCGTAACTCTGGTCGCGGCCGCAGGCGCAGGGGCGTTCGCCTTATGGTACTTTCTAGCCAAAAAGAAGGAGGCCGCGACTCCGCCGGGCGCTCCGCCCAAGCCGGGCATGCCGACGGCCGGCACCCCAAGGGTGACCGGTCCAGACAGCGCAGAGGTAGACATCTCCTGGGCCCCGGTTTCCGGCGCTAAGTACTATCAGGTGTACCTTGACGAAAAGGTGGCAATCGACAACATCCCGGGCAACGTCACCTCTGCGACGGTCAAGGGTCTTAAGCCTGGCCAAACGCACCGGATCGCCGTAGCTGCATGTAACTAGGAGGTGACTGAGCATGCCCTGCTCCCAGCCGGGACCTGCTGTTTCGGTGAACGTGCCGCAGTACGTTGCGCCGGCTCCGCCTACGCCCGGCGCGCCACGGGTAGTGAGCATAGCGGTACAGGATGAGAACACGGCATATGTGACCATCGAGTGGAGCGCGGTCCCCGGCGCAGATCTGTACAGGGTCTACGTCAACGGCAGCTACGTTCCGGGCTCAAGTATAGGCGTACCGAGGATAATGCTGACGCTTAGGCCAGGCAGGACATACTCGGTAGCAGTTCAGGCTTGCAGGCTTGATGGCAACTGCTCGTCTGTCGGTCCATCTACTACCGTAGACGTACCAGTGTACACGCAGCCGCAGCTGTGCCCGGATCCGACTACGGATCCGACACCGGTAAGGAACTACTTCGAGGGGTGCGGCTGCGTTGTCCAATGGCCAGGAGCATCCGGCGATCCAAACACGGCGACCATCATCAACCCCAAGACGGGCATGAGGTACGAGGTAGTCGGGTCCGTAGGGTCAGACGGCAGGCTTTACATCCCTAAGGCGCTGGCTATCTTCATCCGCGACTTTCTCGGCCCGTGTCGGTGATGTCAGCTATGGGAGCAATCGACTGCGCCCGGGCAATCCTCAAGTACGTGCCCGACCGCGACACCGCCGTAACCCTCGTGGCCATAGCGGGGGCGGAGTCCGGCTGGAGGCTGGACGCCGCCGGGGACTGCAAACCCGGCTACGCGCCTTGGATCTGTAACGCTGGGGACTGCCGTTGCGGAACAACATGCTCCTCATTCGGCCCGTGGCAAATAAACATCTACTGGGGCCGCACGTGGTTGCCGCAGATGGCCGGAACGAGCGACCCCTGCGGCATCGCCAGGTGGTTGATGGCAAGCTACGACAACAACGCCAGGGCTGCAGCCGAGGTCAAAAGGCGGCAGGGGTTCTGTGCCTGGTACACCTACGAGAAGTGGTGCTCGGAACATCACAACGGGAGCTACAGGAACTACCTGTCCCAGGCAAGGGCGGCCGTCGACCAGGCCATTTCGGAAGGAGGCAGTAGCGGCGGAGGCGGAGAAGGGTCAGTCGTCATTCCCCCTCCCGCCCTGCCGGTTGCCGCAGCCCTTGGCGCCGTACTCCTAGGCGGGGCGGGGGCCGGACTTCTGATATTCCTCCACAGGGAAAAGGTTGCTAGGTGGTGGTACAATAGCCTTGGGGGGCTTGCTAGGCGATGAGCTACGTGTACCTTCAGGAAGCAGGAACTCACAAGCGCACGGGCACCGTGATCGGCCTGATCCTGGTGGGCGCAGGCGGCGCCCTGGGCGCGTACTACATCCTCCGCCTGTGGCAGCCCAAATCCAGGATAGTGAGCGTCGACGCGACCACGACCTCGGGCATAACCGCCACCGTGCAGAACGTCGGCAAGAGGGCCGGAGAGTTCAAGCTCGGGGCGCTGGTTCTCAAGGCCGGGTGCGCCCAGCCGCCACAGCAGCAGAGCTACTACGGCGGCGGCGACTACGACAGGCTGAAAGCATCGGGGTGCCTCCTGTTCGAGATACCCAGGCCCGAGGACCCATGGACCTCCATACCGCCCGGAGGCTCGGCGCCGCTAACGGCCAGGTTCGTGACCGGCTGGCAGCCGAAGTCCGGGGAAAGGTACGACGTATACCTGTACGCCGCGGTAAGAACCGCCCCGGGCAAGCGACTTTGGAAGAACGAGCACTACGTCTGGCTGGCGAACAGGGAGTTCAGATAACGCCGTGGAAACCCGCCTGTACGCCTTCCGCCGGGCTAAAACCAGGCCCGGCTACCGGAAGATCGAGGCCGAGGTCTACATGCCAGCCGCCCATGAGGCGTTCGTGCCGAACGCGCCGAAGTGCGCCATCTACGCCTACGTCGCGGTCGAAAGGCCCGGCGGCGGCGGCGAGTTCGGACTGACAATACAGCCGGTGTCAAGCGGCGGCCGCTGGGTCGTCCTCGTCTACCGGAGCATCCCCGGCCTCTCGCCTAGCTGGGCGTTCATCACGGGCGACGACGGCCGCCTGATAGAGTTGCCCGCCGGGAGAACCTACCGGCTGGTCGCGGCCGCCGACGACGGCATGTACAGGACCTGGGTGTACGACGCGGCCGGAAACCGGCTCGTCTACCGCGAGTGGAGAACCGGCGTATCGAAAATCGGCCCGGACCAGCACGTGCGCCGCGTCGCATCGCTCTTCACCGCGCCGGGCGTGCGGGCCTACGGCACGGTGCGCTGGCGCAACGTCACGGTCGGCACCCCGTCCGAAACAAGGCCGATGGGGCCCGCCGACCTGGAAGGAGGCGCGCCCGAGAACCGAACCGGCCCGCCCGGGTACGAGGACGACTGGATCAGGGTGACTACCTACCGGGCCTACTCAGACGAGGACGTGACGATGGACATTACCGGCCTGCGGTCGAACCTCGCGGCAGGGGCGGCCGTAGCCGCGTCGCCCTTCGCCGCCGTAGCCGCCGCAAGGCTGTTAGAGAGGTGGTCGCCGCTGGCCGGACTTCTTGGCGCGATCCTGCCCCCGTAAGGAAGTGAAGTCCGAAGGACGAACGGAAGTGGGACGCATGATCAAGACTGCCGCCGCGCCGGGCAGGCCCGGCGACCCCTACAAGGTAAGCCAGACGTGCGTGGGCGTCGGCAAGGCGGACGTGACCATAGCCTGGACGCCCGCAGCCAACGCCGACCACTACGAGGTGTGGCACACGTGGTCTCAATTTCTCGGCACCACCACGAAGACCCAGTTCGTCATCCGCGGCGTCGACGCCCCATCGACCATTTTTTCTCCGCCCAGCTACTACCAGGTCCACGTGGTGGCCGTCAGCAGGGACGGCGGCCGCGCGGCGAGCAACATGGTCGATATACCGGTCACGGCGTGCTGGCAAACAAGCCCGTGTGCGGACAAGACAGGTATAGCCAGATGGTGGTGTGAGAGGACGGCGTTCGAAAAGGCGGCAATCATAGGCGGCTCCATAGTGACGGTAGGATTCCTCATCTGGCTCTCAGCACAGAAGAGTATCGCCGCGGCCGGTGCGCCGCAGATAACCGTTGTTACCGGGGAGGGGGTGTATACTGAGTGAGCTACACCCTCGCATTCGCTAAACTGAGCCAGGCGCTGATGACGGCGTTCCCGCAGAGCGAAGGCCTTCGCAAGGCGCTCATGATCGTCGCCCCCGGCGCGGCGGTGATGGACCACCTTGCGACTAAGCAGTCCCGGCGCATAGACGAGATGCGCCGGAACACAAACATCTACCTGAAGCAGGCCGAGCTTTACCGCCGGGAGGCCGAGCGCATAAAGACCGGCTCTGCCGGAAGCCGCTACCTCGCCGAGGAGGGCGCGTCGCCGGAAACAGACTGCTTCTCCTGCGCCACGGCGCACCTGGCGGGCATGGAGGGGGCGTTGCGCCGCGCCGCCCAGGAGGCGAAGAAGGAGGGAGGCTGCGGCCCGGGCTGCTCACGGTGGCTGAACATCGCCGCCCAGGAGCCGGCGGCGCTTTTAGCCCGCGACTGGACGCCGGAGAAGCGGGCGAAGCTCCCGCCCGAGCAGAAGGCCCTGCTAGACAGGTACGCCCCCATGGTCGAGGCGGCGGCGAAGAAGATCACCCCGACGCCGGAGGGTGAGGGGTTGCTACGGGCCGCATCGTTGCTGAAAGAGAGCGTGCGGTTCGCCGAGGCCGGGGACGGCGTTACGCATCCCGAAGTGGAGGCCAGGAGGCTCGCCGCCGAGGCCGAGCTTGCGGCGGCGGAGAGGCTGAGGCCTGGAACCCTGCCGCCGGGGGTGTCCCAGAGCCTGCGGTCCCTGCGGCGCGAGGTGGGCTCCGGCATAACCAGCACGGACAAGCTGATTGACGCCGCCAGGCGCGCGGACGAGCTGTCGCTTGCGGTCAACTCCCAGGCGTGGCGCAGGTTCAGGCCGGAAGACCTGGATAGGCTGGCAGACGAGGTTCACAGGATCAGGTCGGACTTCGCCGCAAGCCGCAGGAAATCCCTGCACTACGTCTCCCCCTCCCCGATAGAGCCCGAGCGGCACCACACGATACCGAAAGAGGTAATCGAGATGTTCACCAGCCCCGGCATGGGGCAGGTGTCCGGCCTGTCGAGGCAACAGATAGAGAAGAGCTTCGACAACGTGCTGGAGCGGCTCGAGGCGCGGGGCGTCAAGGTGAGGTACCGCGACCTGCCGGTGACCATGGAGTACTCGATAGAGGGGGCGTACACCCCGAGCGTGAACGCCATAGTGCTTAACGCCAGCAAGATGGCCAAAGACAGCTACGCCCTACAGACCTTACTCCACGAGGGGGCGCACTCGCTCCTGCACAACAAGGAGTGCCACCCGGTAGTAAGCAAGAAGCCGTACTCGCAGATGCCGGAGGAGATAGAGGCCCACACCGCGAGCCTGGCCGCCATGCTCGAGCTGGGCGTGCCCATCGAGAGCCGCTTCGGGGAGGAGATCAAGCCCGGAGAGGTGCAGATAGACTGGAACAAGATCAGGGAGAAGGCCGGCCCAGAGGCCGAGGAGAACATCAAGTGGGCGGTTCAGTGGCTTGTGCGCGCCGCCCGGGGAGAGGACGGCGGTCTCTTGGGCGAGAAGTGTCCTGCCCTGAGGAGGTGACGACGGCGTGGACCAGGACGCAAAAGTAGCCCTTGCGCTCGTTGGCGGCGCCGGAGCTGGGCTCGGTATCGGCTACCTAGTTTTCCGGCGGGCGCCATCCCCTCCTCAACCACTGCCACCGCAACCACAGCTAATAACGACAGGATGCGGAGCGCTGTACGCCCGCGGCGACGAGTGGTACCTTACCGAGTTCTCCGTCCCAGCCCGCACATGGAAGCTGGTCAACGTGCCGTTCCCGCCGGGAACGATCATCCCGGCCGTGCTAGTTAGAGTCACGGGCGAGCCTTTAGGCAGCGACACCATCAGGTTTATCAGGATGGAACCGTGCCCAACCCGGGAATGAGGAGGGGGTGACATGAGGTTTCCGAACTGCTCCGAGGCGCTGAAGCACCTTGCCGAGGAGATGAGCGTCGAGGCGTGCCACGACTTCCGGGCGCTGCGCCAGATCGTTACCTGCAAGGCCTGGTACGAGAAAAAGCAGGAGCCGTTCTCGGTCGAAACGTTCCAGAAACGCATGACCGACGCCTGGGACGAGGTACGCAGGGCGTGCGAGAAGCACGGCGGCATGAGGCCGCAGATAGGGTTCCTCACGCCGGAAGTGTCCAGGTCCCTGCCCGACGAGGCGTACGCCTCCCAGGTGACGGCGGTCAAGGAGATCAGGAAAAACGGCCTGCACATGGGGGTCATGGTAGAGGCTGCCGACGGCACGGTAACCGTTTGCGTCGACGACAGGTGCGAGGTGGCCAAGAGGGGAGAGCCGGTGGAAAACCTAAAGGTAATGCTCAAGATTTACGGCTTCGACGTGGAAGACTAAGGAGGGAGCGGCCATGCGTCCGGGCGACGACTGCAACTTCTGCCGGGCTTTGCTCGACGCGCACTGCGCGGTGAACGGCGAGCCGTTCTGCTCGCTCAAGGAGGAATACCTGACCACAGACCTCTCGGCCGACGAGATGCTGGACAAATTCTACTCGCTGGTCACCGACGAGCAGCTGGCCAGGGCCGACCCCGAGGTTCACCGCCGGATGGCGGAACTGGCCGTACCCTCGCCGACGTTCGCCTCTCGGGCTTCACTCAGCGGCGCGGACCCCGGCCGGGCGGCCGCCGAGAGGTGGCTTGAGAACTGGCGGAACGGGAAAGACGGCTGACAGCCGCAGTATAATAACCTTGAGACCAAAAGGCTACAAGGAGGGAGATTGCAGTGGCAGCTGCTTCTGCTCAGGAAATGCTCCAGAAGTGGGAGAGCGGCGTCGCAGGCGTTACCTACCAGGACTACTGCGCCAAGCAGGAGGCCCTGGGCGTGCGCGGCGACGTGTGCCGTGCCCGCTACGAGAACTACAAGAGGCGCGTTGCGGGCAAGGGGCAGAAGTTCCTGACCCGTTGGCAGGGAGGCGTGTAATTCCGACGCCACCCCTCCTAGACGGTCTTCCACTCTACCCGGAAATAGGGAGCGACGCTCCCTATTTCTTTTTGAAGTAAAAGAGCCTGGCGCCGAAGCGGCCGCGCTCGCGCACCTGCTCGTCGTAGTCGTACACGGCGCGGTTGCCCGGGCCTATGGCCTCGCCGAGCTCGCGACAGACGACGTAGGGCTGCCCGGCGGGGTTGAACCGCACGGGCAGCCCGCCCCGGGCCGGGTCGCTCGGCGAAAGCGCGACAACCCCGCCCTGCACTAGAGCCCTGACCAGCTTCGGCCTGCCCATGAGCCAGTACGCCTCCCGCGAGAGGTAGACGCGGTTCGGCCTGTCGCAGTAGACCGACAGGTAACACCTGTCGAACTCTATCGCCGGCCGCCACGGCGCGCCGGCCCCCGCTTTAGCCTTCGCCCTCACCATAGCCGCCCGCCGCCAGCCTTCCCGCAAGGTCGTCTATGCGCCTGGCCATCTCCCTTAAGTTGGCCGCCGTCTGTTTCGCGATGGCGTCCCACATCTTTACGACTACAGCCGCCGCCTCCTCGCGGGTCAGCGGCTGCGTCGGCCTGAAGGTGCCGTCCTCGTAGTCAGACATTATGCCCAGCTCTTTCGCCCTCTCTATGGCCTTCTCCGACCACCGACCTGCGTAATCCTTGCCCACGCCGAACAACCTCCCCGCTTCCTTAATTGCCTCCAGCTGATCCCGGCCTGCATGCTGCCAGGACCACCAGGAAACCCCGGTGCAGCCGTACCGCTTGGCCAGCTCCGCCGCAGCCAGCATGTCGTGCGGCGAGACCCCGCCGTAGGCCTGCAGCACCGGCACGATCGGCCTGCCCAGCCCAACGTAAGACGCCCACGCCTTAGACCAGGCCACGCCGACCGTCCATCCTATCTCCTTCCAGTACACCTGCGGCATGGCGAACTGGCAGTGGTTGGCAAACGTGGTCCACGGAAAAGCGGGATGCAGGTTGGTGACGGCAAACGAGGTGAACCCCAGCACGGCATCCGGGATCTCCTGGAGCAACCGGAAGAAGAACTGCGCGGCAACCTCATCCATGCCTTTTCTCTCGAATTCCGATTCCGCGTCGACGACGTAGAAGCTCGCCCCGGCCCGCAGCGCCTCCACGGCCCGGGCCGCCTCGCCCGCCGGGTCGCGGCCGTAGACGTACCCCCAGGCGGCGACCTTCACGTCGGTACCCTCGAACGCCGAGATCACCGCCCGCAGCTGGTCGAACCACTTGCCGCCCACAAACCCGTCATGCGCCTTGACGATCACCCCGGTAATCCTGGCTTCCCTGGCCCTGGCGACCAGGTCCTGAAACCGGTCTCCAAGGGCGCTGAGCTGCCAAAGCCACATCCAGTTTCCGTCCCACGGGTTACCCATGCAGACCACCTCCTACTTGGCATTGGCGTAGACGGTGACCCTGAGCCTTCTCGCGCCCCAGTTCACCGCCTCGCCGCGGCTGGGCAGGTACACGTCGATGCGCCTGCCACGGATCAGCCCGCCCGTGTCTGCGGCCACGGCGTAGCCGTATCCCGGCACGTGAACCACGCTGCCAACCGGGATAACCTGCGGGTCCACGGCCACGATACCCCGGTCAACCGGGATCCCGGAGCGGGTGATGCCGCCCACGCCGGGATCCTCGGGACTGTACGCCGTCACCAGCACCTCCATCTCGACGCCGCCGCGCAGGTTCACCCTTCCGGGACCCCCGCCCCTTGAAACCGGCCCGGCGTGATCCCCGCCGTCCTCCATCCGGTCTTCCGCCCGCAGGAGACGTTCGACCGCCTGCACCTGGGTCATCAGCTCCAGCATCTCCCGGCCGAGGGCAATCCAGGCCAGGACCGTAAGCAGGAACGCCGCCGCCAGGGCCAGCACCGCCAGAACCAGCCAGCGATCAACAGCCGATACGCCGCCCACCGCGCATCACCCCGCGAAGACCGACAGAACCGCCACCATGGCCAGAAACCCCACGAGGAACGACGCCGCGCTAGCCAGAACCGCCGCCAGCACAAGCCACGGGTCAATCCTCGCCCGCGCTCCACTCATCGCACTCGACCCCCGTCAGGTCTTGACCGCAGTACGGGCAGATCCACGGGTCGGCGCCGGACGAGTACGACCGGCCGCCGCACCTAGGGCACGTCTTCCGCCTCACCTAAACCACCCTCCCCGAACAGTCTGAGCTGCCTTTGCTCCGGCCTGGCCTCCTGCGCCTGCGGGTTGAGCCACACGCTCTCGACCCTGGGCGCCATCCTCAGCGCAGCCCCCTCGCCCAGAACGCCTAAGGCCCTTGTCCTGCCTACGGCGTGGCACCCGGTCGGGAAATCAAGCCTCCTCCAGCCGGCGTCCTCAAGCGGCGCGTAGACCTCGTGGCGGTAGCCGGATAGGATCACCATGCCCTTGACCTTAAGAAGCAGATCCACCAGTTCCCGGTGGTCGTCAAGCGTCATCTCGCAGGGGTAGGTATCGGTCTCACCCCTGGTATCAGGGACATAGACTGGGTCCATATAGAAGCATGTCTCCGGCGTGTCATAGGCTGGTATGAGCGTCCTAAAGTCCTGGTTCTCGATCTGCACCCGCATCAGCCGCTCGTGGATCGCCGGAAGCATCTCCAGGGCGGAAAGCCATCTCGAGACCGTCCCCGCCATGCCCCGGTGCGAGTACGTCACCCCGAACGACCAAGATCTGGCAAAGGTTCCGGAAAAGCTCATCCGGGCCACCACGAACCACCGGTAGGCCCGCTCCACCTCATCCTCGCACTTCTGCCACGTCGCCCGACAGAAGTCGAACTCCTCCCGGCTGTACGGCGTGAAGGCGACGAGGTGGTAGAAGCGGGCGAACTTCTCCGGGTCGCGCAGGACGCGGAAGAAGTTAACCAGGCCGCTGTCGAGGTCGTTGTACACCTCCACCGGGGACGGCTCCTTGGCGAAGAGCAGGCTCGCCCCGCCGCCGAAGACCTCAACGTATATCTTGTGCGGCGGTATCAGCGGCAACAGCTTCGCCACCATGTTCCCCTTGCCGCCGTACCACATTATCGGGCTTCGCAGCCTTTCCATACTTCTTCAGCCTCCGCACCAGCCCGAAGATTATCTCCAGGTCCACGCCGTTGACCAGGAACCTGACCCACCCCTTGCACGGGGTGTAGAAGCACAGGCAGAACCTGTTCTCGTGCTCGCACTCGCCTATGACCCACACCTCGCCGGTACCCATCACCCCGGCGCAGATGAACGACCCGCCCGCCTCGATGTGGAGCCGCTGCACGTCGTCGAAGCTGCGGACGGGCCTGCAGTCCTCGATGATGCAGAAGGGAGGCTTCACCCGACCACCTCCTGCCTTACCCACCCGTCCCGGTCGCGCCACACCCATATCTCCCGGCTGACCCCGGCAGGGCAGGGAATGGACCGCAGCTGCTCCCTCGCCAGCTCAAGCTCGGCAGGCGGCAGGTAGCCGTCCTGAGCCCGCTTCACCTGGATCAGCCTCACCCCGGTAGGACCGACCGCCACCAGGTCGACCGGGCCGTGCGACCCGGCCGACCTGATGCAGAAGTAGCCCACGCGCTCAAGGTGTTCCATGGCCCGGTATTCAGCGCCAGCGCCGCGAGAGTAGTTAGTCGCCATCCGTGCCACCAACCTTACTTTCATCCTTACCCTTCTCCAACTCGTCGCAAACAGCCTCTACAAGCTCCTGGAACTCCTCAACTAGCTTCTGGGGCAGTCTAAACGTCATAGTCTGTACCGACACCGACCCGTCTGGCTTCCTTCTGAAACCGATAAACAGCGCTGCGTCCGCGCCCAGGGATGCAACTTCCTCGTCGCCGTCAAAAAACTTGACCACCGCCGCCACCGCTACCCCTCCCCGACTTCCCTTATCGCTATCTCCACCTGCTTGCCCGCGAACTTCGGAAACCACTCGTACACCCACTTCCACAGCTCGGGCGTGAAGAGGAAGCCCCCGGCGGCGACGCTGCCAGGCTTGATCAGCTTCCCCCTAATGCTGGCTTCCATCAGGCCGTTACCCCCTTCGCCGGGTTGACGATCTCCACAATCCCCGTGCTGGCCTGCCAGTTGACGATGCACCCGAGCCTTTCGGCCACAAGCCTGATTGGCACCACGGTCCGCCCGGGCGGCAGGATTGTCGGCGCAACGTCGTACTCGAACTCCTCGCCGTCGACCCACACCCGCTTCTCGCCGACCTTGAGGACGATCCTCCCGGCCCGGCGGATCGGGTAAGGCAGGTCCAGGCTTGTCCATGCCTCGAAGAAGGCCGGGAAGCTGTCGCCGTTGAGGCTGATGCGGTAATCGACGAACCCGTAGGGCAGCCAGGCGAAGCCGCCGTCGCCCCAGCCGTCGCCCCACGAGTTGTAGAGCCTGAACGCGCCGACCTTGTCGCTGTAGCCGCACAGGACGACGGCATGCCCGCCCATGATCCTGCCCGACGGCAGCGGCACCGTCCCGCCCGCGTTGACGAAGCTCTCGGTGACCAAAACCGCCGCCTGCACCGGCCCCTGCTCGACGATGGCCGCCTTTATTTCCTCCACGCCGCTCACCCTTGCGTAGCCCGATATGCGGTACTGCTTGGCCTCCTCGAACGCCTCCTGCGGCGGCTGGTTCGGCGTCACGTCGCCGCCTAGCCTGTCGTAGGGCCAGGTTTTCCAGGAACAAATTCCCTCCTCAAGCAGAACCTCAAGCGCCGTCTTGGGGTACGTCCCGGCGGCGGCAAGCCCGTCCCTGGCCTTGCACCGGGCGTAAAGGAACGCCGGGGAAAGCCCGCCCTCCGGGTAGTCGCCCTGCTGCCTCTCCTGCCACCCCTTCTGCCCGTAGCCGGCAGCCCAGGCGACACACGTGCCCAGACTGCCCTGGTTCCCTACCGGCGGCAGCTCGTCGTCCCGCCTGAACTCCTCGGGCAGCGGCTTGCCGACCCGGAAGGCCGCGAACCTGAAGTCCCGCCTGTCCGGCGGCGACGGCCACACGCCCCTAATCGGCTTGTCCTCAAGATGGTTCGTCAGCCTGCGCCATTCCTCATGGCTCAGTATCATCGCCGACATCCCCCTTGATCATTACGACCTTCACGGTCATCCCTCCCGCACTTTCCTTATGTCCTCCGGCAGCACGTGCCAGATCTCCCGCATGTTCACCGCCACCAGGAACGTCTTGAGGCGCCGCTCAGGGATAAAGACAAAACCACCGCCAGACAGTGGCTCGCTTTTCCCCTCGAAGACCGTCCGCACCCCGCAAACAACGCCCTGAGTTATCACCTCTTCCCTTACCCAGCGACGGACAAGACACCAATTAGGGTAACCACCCGATCCTTCCTTCTTCGGCACCACCCTCGCCATGACAAGAACACGGTCGCCAAGAGTAACTTCAACCATCGGCACCACCACTCCTCAGAACCTCCCCGAGCTTCATGAAGTCCTCCTCGATCAGCTCCCGCCTGTAGTCGTCCCGCAGGGCCGCCGCCGGGTGGTAGGTGGGGAAGACCAGCCACCCATCGGCCCGGTGCAGCCGACCCCGCGCCTCGCCGACCCGGAACCCCGGCAGGAACCAGTCAAGCGCCGTCGCCCCCAGCGTCACCACCAGTGCGGGGGAGACAAGCAGCAGCTGCGCCTTGAGGAACCGGGCACAGGCCGCCACCTCCTCCGGCGCCGGCGTTCTATCCCGCCCGTCCGGGCCGACCGGCCTGCACTTGACGGTGTTGGCAATGTAGACCCGCTTCCGGTCCAAACCGGCCAGCGGCAGAAGCTCGTCCAGAAGCCTGCCCGCCCGGCCGACGAACGGCCTGCCCGTCGCGTCCTCCTGCCTGCCCGGCGCCTCGCCGACGAGCATAACCCTGGCCGAGGCGTCGCCCTCCCCCGGCACGACCCTGGTTCTCGCCGCCCCCAGGCCGCACGCCCGGCAGGACACCATCTCGCCGACCAGCCTGCCCAGGGCGATCCTCGCCCGCCAGACCACCTTCTGGTCGCGGGGAGACAGGTCTACCTTAAGCGGCGCCACTTCTTCACTCGCTTCGGACTCTTCAGTCCCGTCATCAACTCCGCCGACCAGCTCCGAGCCGGGGAACACCAGCTTGGACAGGTAGACCGCCTTAACCCCGTCCGGCCCGGCGCCCAGCAGGTGGGCCAGCTCATCGGCCCGGTAGACTGCGCCGTCGAGGTCGTCCCCGCCGTAGTTGTCCGCCGCGAACCACACCCGCCCGCCTACCACGGGGCTAGCGAACCCCACGGCGAAGCCGGATTGCCCGAAGTCGGACAAGGTCAGGCACCCCAGGCAGTACATGAGGTCGCGCCGGAAGGTTTCTGCCGCCGCCGCGCCTAGCTCTTCCGCCTTGCGCCAGGCCCGGTACAGATCGGCCAGCCAGTCGGGCGCGGCGTCGATGTTGCAGCGGATGTCCACACCGCATCTGCTGGTGTGGTGTTTCAAGCCGTCACCCCCTTGATGCCTCCGTGCGCGCTTACGCGCGCACTCCGAACCGCGCAGGCTAGCGCCTGCGCTTGCCGGTTTTTAAGGCGCTTTGGACCCCACCCCGGCAAGGGTTTCCGGGGGAGGGGTACGATGACTTGTTCATGCCTGATCTCCCTTCGGCATGCCTCGCGCGTTTTCCGCCTCGTAGCAGTCGTTGTGCAGGGGATGCGGTTCGTCGTCCGTCAAAACGTCAACTTCACCAACTACTACGCCCCAGGGCTGGCCGCCGCTTACTCTGCCACAGTAGTAGGTAACGCCGCCTGCGCCATCCCACCTGGAAACTAAGTATCGGCAACCGTAGCAGGTTTCAGCCACCCTGTTTCCCTCCATCGAGCCATCATGCACCGTCCCCCGGTTCCCTTGCCGGGGTGGGGCCTAAAGCGCTTCCAAAACCGGCACCCGGAGGCGTGGCCGAAGGCCACGCCGGAGCCTACTCGCCGGGCGGGTACACATACCAGGGGATCTCGATAGACCCGCAGTAGCCGCAGTGCGTGCAGGAGTTTTCGTGTTCCATCTCCCTGCCGCATATCGGGCATGCTTTCTGCGCGTCTTGCACTTTTCTCCTCACCACCTTTGGCTTACTCCCGCCACCCCTCCGGCACCCTCCTCCTGACCCCTTCAGACGTCACGACCCAGTAGGCGCGGGCCGGAACCTTCGGCTTCACTGGCTCCACGTCGACCACGCCGTAGGGCCGATAGTCGTTCGGCTCCAGGATATCGATTACCCGAACCTTGATGCCGTCCCAGTCGACGACCTGGCCGACGCGGTAGCTGGCAAGCGTCTTCAGGATCTCCGACCTAGCCAGGGATGCGCTAACGGCGTCCACGGCCACCACCGCCGCCCGCAAGTCTAGCCAGCGCCTTCACCGTCTTCTCGTTGCCGACGTACTGCCAGGCGAACGCCGGGCCGTCGCGGCGGTAGTAGGTGCCCATTTCTCTTAGACCGGCTTTGACGGCGAGATCCTTTATGCCCTTGTCCTCGGTGTAGAGGACCCAGTGGCCGTCGGTCAGCTTCCAGCACTCCGTCGCCAACGCGCACCACCCCCGTTTTTCCATATTCTGGCATTCGGGAACCCTTGTGGCGCAAGGGTTTTGGGGTTCCAGGTTTTACCACTCTCTCATACTGGCCCGATTTGACGGGTTTCCTGCCGGGGTAAATGTTTTATACGTGCCCGCGCCGGAAAACCGTCTTGTAGCGAATTCTGGAGAGGATCAGTTCGCGGGCTCGCCCACGAATAGGCCGGGCTCCCCGCTCCGCGCAAGCCTGTGCCTGCCGGTTATGCCGTGGCTGGCCAGCATCCGTGCTAACCTCGGCCTGTTGATCACGGCGTAAGTTTTTTTCCATCCCCTGTAGGTAAGGCGGCATGCTTCGGCGTCGTTCTCGTCGGCCGGGCTGACCGCCAGCTTTCCGTCGGAGGTGACGCCTATCTTCACGGCCGACGGCATGCCGAGAAGTTCGACCGCCTCGGCGTTGAAGTCGAGCGATCTTTTGCCGACCGAAACTCGCGGGTAGCCGCATCCGGGACCCTTTTTGCTGGGCTTGAACCACGTCACGGTTACCGCTGCCATTCTTTTCCGTACCTCCCCCATCTCTCAAGCGCCTCCGCTTCCTCGCCGAAACAGTAGCGGCACAGCCTGTGCCGGGGTATCTCCCCGCCCGCGATCAGCCGTACAAGCTCCTCTTCCGTCTTGCCCTCGGCCCAGTTCCAGGGCGCGGCCTTCTTGGCCCTGGAAAGCTGCATGCATCCCTCCTTGTGGATCGTCGGGTATTTCGCGCCTAGGTTAGCGCGGTAGTACTGCACGCTCTCACCCCCTCGCCCCCGGGCGGGCCAGGCACCTTCGCCAGCCCGCGCCTTGCCGGGTATGGGGCCCGGGCGGGCGCTCCGGGTCGAGAACCGGCGAAACTCGCCCGTATCCTCCCGCCCAAGGGCCAGGGGGCGGAACCCCAAGCCGCCGTTACGATTTCGCCGGGGCGTAAATTTCTTCAAGGTCGCGCCACACGGACTCGACGCCGCCGGTCAGCATGTTCTCCAGCAGCCGTCCGCCTCTTTCGACAGATAGTGACCTTAGGAATTTCACTGCCTCGGCGATACTTGTGTACCTCTTCTTCCGGACGTACAGATCCCAACTTACGAACAGCTCCAGCACGATCTCCTCCTCGGCTTCGGCGCTCTCGCAGACCGATATGACAACTTGCGCCCCGCGTTCGCCTATCGGCTTCACCCTGACGGTGCGCTCCACCGCAGTCACCCCCCTTTACTCCCAGATTTGGACGACAAAGAACTTTATTTCCGCCCCCGGTGGTAACTCCGTGGCACCCTCGGGCAGCCTCGGGCCGACGTACTGGGCCACAATCGCCTCGTCGTAGCGGCCGATCCGCACCGTAACCCGGTTCGGCGGGACGTAGGTGCCGAGCATGTCGGAGAGTATCCGGGCGGTGTCGGCGTGGCCCACGGCGCTGACGAACCGGCCCATCTTCTTCTCGTACTCGACCTTCCTGGCCGCCTCATCGGGGGCAAGCCTCCTGACGCGCAGCTTGACCACGTCCGCGTCGCTCGGAAGCATGTTGAGGCTGAAGGCGTTGGTCAGGTAGGTCTTGCTGTCGCTCATCAGCACCCCTCCAGTACGGTTCACTTGACTAGATAAACTAGTTAAGCGGAGGGCGGTTTTTGTTTGTCTGTGTCAAGTTAAGGGCTTCATCCCTCCAGGCACCTGCCGATGTATACCGTAGTACCTTTGGCGTACACCGTAACTCCCTGGCAACGATGGCCGTTACTTGCAGACATGCCGCATAGCGGGCACCTGAAATGGTTACATACTTCGATGTGTACCCGCGCATCTTTCTTTAGCAACCATGCTCCGCACTTCGGGCATTTGGTGTAAGATTTCATGCTAGGCATCGTATCAGCTCCCTGGCCCGCTTCGGGCCGATGCCCTGGATCTCCCTAAGCTCCTTCTCGGTGCATGTCCAGGCCAGGGGGACGCGGCCGAAGCGGTCGTATATCGCCTCCGCCAGGACCGGGCCCACTCCGGGGAAGCCCTGGAGCAGGAACACGGCCCAGTCGCGGTCGGTGGCCCGGCCCCAGCCGTCCCGGTCGACGTCCTTGGGCCGGGTCCGCATCGAGAGGTGCTCGCCCTTTGCGAGCCAGGCGGCAAGCTCACGTATCAGGTCGGCGGTACCGGCGACGGAGGGGGTGCGGAAGACCCACACCCCCTCGGCCTGGATCGAAAACAGCAGGCGCAGGACCTGCTGGGGCGTGTACCTCATGGCCAGCGGCGACCAGTTGTCGAACCCGTACGGGTTCTCGAAGGCGAGAACCGAAACGTCCAGCCGCGCGAGCCTCCTGACCTCATGCGCCAGCCGCCCGTCCTCCAGGGAGGATATGAGGTCGTTTAGCGTCTTCCGCTGCACACCGGCGGTCAGCCCCCTGGCCGAAATGAGGAAGTCGGCGCCGTACCTCTCCGGCACGGGGGAGGACACGGCGTCGGGTATGAGGGAGAGGAATTCCTGCGGCTCGGAAGGGGAGACCAGGATCATTCCAGACCCCCCAGCTCCACGATGAGGTCGGTTAGCTCGGCCTGGGCCGGGTCGTAGGCCTCGTACAGGCCGTCGTCGACCTCGAATATCAGCTCCAGGCAGTCGAAGCACATGAGGTATTCGCCCAGCACCAGGCCCATGTCGAAGGTAACCGCGCCGCACTCGCAGCACCTGGCGGCCTCATTCGGATCGAACCCCGTGCATGCCTCGGCGTCGTAGTAGTCGAAGGACTTGGAGCCGGGGCACACGTGGGCGTCGTACCTGCCGTACTCGCTGCAGTAGTCGCAGATCTTGGCCACCGCTACTCGCCTCCCGCCTCCACCTTCCAGCCAGCGATGCCGACGAGGTACTGGTAGGCCAGATTGACCAGCTTTTGCTTGTCCAGGTACTTCCGGCCACGGTCTTTGACCGTGGTTACGCGCCAGCCCTCCTTTATCCGGTCGAAGTAGAGGATGGTATGCACGCTGTAGGGTAGGTGCTTCTGGCCCTCGGGCTTGACGCCCAGGAAGCTGAAGGTTTCCTGGATCTCCTGCTCGTCCTGCTTTTCGATCTGGGCGGCGGTGGTAACTACGTACAGGCTGGCGGGCATGTTGGGTACGATAAGCCTGTTCCACAGCTGCTTGTAGACCCTGTTAATGATGGTCCAGTCCTTGTACCCGTCGAGCGGCACGAAACCCTTTTTGGGGTCGTCCCTCTTGATCCGCTCGTACTCGCGCCTAGCGTGGATAAAGAAGTCGCCCGGCTCTTCCCCAAACACCTGCTCGACGAAGTACTCCTGCGCCGCCTGCCACATCACGTCCGCCCGGTCTATGCAGATCCAGTCGCCGGGCTGGGCTTTCGCAAGCACGTCCATTACCGCCGCGCGCCAGTCCTCCCAGGCGAATACGGGGTAGACCTCGATGTTCTCCAGGTCCCTGAACTCGGTTTCCAGCATCCGGGGGTAGGTGTCGTCGGTGTCCAGCACGTAGCACCGGGCCGGCGCCACGAACCGGGCGATCTTCAGGAACTGGTAGCTCTTGCCCGTCCCCGGCTGGCCGTAGACAAGGATGCGCTCGCCCACCTACACCGCCCCCCTTTGGGAGAGGCTAATCTCTTCTACTAGGCGCTCCTTGATATCTTTAGCTTCCTGTAGTCCCTCTCGCCATAGACTAGGATTTTTAGGATACAGAATCATCAACATGCGAAACAGAGCTACGCTTTGCGATGCGTTTACCAGCCTGGCAACTGTAGTCGTATCGGTTTTCCTTGCCTCTTCTAGGTGGATACGAGCACTAGTCGCGATCAGACCGATTATCTCCTCCTTGCTCGCCACCTACACCGCCCCCTCCAGGTCGTCTATCCGCAGGGTCTCGGTCGTGGTGACCTTCGCCGCCCTGTCGAGCACCCGCTTGATCAGGTCCTTGTCCAGGCCCTCCTCGGCCATCGCCGCCATCAGGTCCTTGCGGCTGAAGCTCTCCCGCTGGCTGGCGTAGAGCGACAGCGACAGCCCCCAGGCGACGAGCTTCTTTAGACCCCTGGACGCCATAACCTCCCTGAACCTCTCGCGGGCAGGCTTGATTAAGGCATCGGCCTCTTCTTCGAGCGCCTTGCCCCGGCGCCAGTCGTCGGCCAGATCCGACAGGTCGGGTATTTCTTCCGGCACCTCTTCCTTCTGGGGCTCCTCGCACAGGTAGCGCCAGCGGCAGATGTAGCGCTCGAAGCTGCCAGGCGCGCACTCGGGGTCGGGTAGGGTCTTCTTGCGGGCGGCAAGCTCTACGTCGAGAAGGCGTGAGTAGACCTCATCCCAGGGCTTGGGCGGCCGGTCAAGCTCGATTAGGTCGACCCTGCCGTCGTCCCTGCACTTGACGGCAAAGACTATCGTCTCAGGCTCCCTGAAGTTTTCGGAGACCAGCCTCCAGTACGCGGCGAGCTGCATTGCGTAGTCCGGAAAGGCGTCGAACCGCTTCCTCCTCCAGGTCTCGAACCTGGCCCTGGACATGGACTTTACCTCGCAGAACGACAGGTAGTCGCAGCTTAATCCGTCCACGTGTCCGGTAACGGACAGGGCGGGAAACTGGGCGGCCACGAACTGGTTCCTCGCGTACGGGCCGTAGCCCATCTCCTCCAGGTCTTCCATCACCCACTCCTCGTGCCGCTTCCCCTCCCGGGCGGCCCGGACCATGAAGTCCCTGGGCGGCAGCGGCTCGTACCCGAGCCTGGCGGCGGCGAGCATCCTCCGGCAGTAGCCGGAGGCGGAGGCCCGGTACTCGGGCCTCCCTCCTCCTTCCGGCACGACCACTATGGGGCGGTCGAGTTCTGTCAGTTCCGTCACGGTTCTCTCCTCCTTGGCAGGGGGTTCTGAGGGGGACGCAGTCCCCCTAGACCTTCCCCGCCCGGGCGCGCGCCCAGAATCCTTCCTCGGTGTCGTCGATTACCTGCTGCACCAGATCGGGGTCCTCGACCACTTCGGGGATGTTCATCGCCGCCTTCTGGAAGGCAGGACGGTCTAGCTTCTGAGCCAGCTGGACCAGCTTTTCCTTCAGGGCGGCGTCGATCCCGCCGGTTTCGGCCGGCTCGGGCTCCTTGGGCGCGGAGGACTTGGCCGGCTTGCCCTTGCCCTCGTCCCGCACGCCCAGGAAGGCAACTGGCATGAGCCGGGTGGTCTTCCCGCCCTTGTCGGCGAGGATGCCCGAGTAGGTGAACTCCTCGCGCTTGAGGTGGAAGCCCAGACCCTCCCACACCTTGGCGTCGGTGGCCGGGCCGCGGGATGCCACCGCATCGAGCGCGCCAAGCTCCTTGACGCGGGCGATGAGCCGGCCCATCATGCTGGTGTCGACGAACTTGCGCTTGTTCTTCTTCTCAACGTTGGTCACGGTGCGGCCGTCCCGGCTGGGCTCCCAGCCCTTGCCCAAGCTAAAAGTTACCGGGCCCTCGAAGCCCTCGTCGCTCTCGCCGTACCAGATCAACAGGGGCAGCGGCTTGCCCTGCTGGTCGGTGTATTCGGCGAGGTAGCCGAACTCGGAACGGGTGATCCAGAAGTCGAAGTCGTCGGGAAGCCCGCTCTCCAGTTCCCAAGATTCGTCGTACTTCTTGACCTCTTCGGCCATGGCGCTCCTCCTCCTAGATGGTCGGTCTCGTTTCCAGGGCCTCCAGCCACCACTGCGGGAAGGCCCTCTTCCACTCCTTTAGAACCAAGCCGAACTGCGCGTCGAGGATGTAGGTCTTGGCCCAGTCCCTCTCGTGCCGCACGCCCCTGCCGCTCATCTGCACCAGGGTCCTGATGGCGTCCACGACGTACCAGGCCCGGCCGTCCTTCGAGCCGTACAGCCTGGCCGATACCTGCTTGTCTCCCAGGCTGCGGTACGGCACCTTGACGATGACAACCACGCGGCAGAGGTCGTCCGGCAAATCCACCCCCCTTTCCATGCTCGGGGCGAGCATGACCAGCGGCTCGTCCGAGGCGCGGAACCTCTCCAGCGCCGCCGCCCGATCTCTCGCCCCGTCGTATATGATCACCCGGCCTTTGTGCCGGGTGTTGCCGGCGATGTAACGCGAGAGCGAATAGCTCACGGTGTGGACCAGAACCTTGTCGTCCGGGTGCGCGTCCAGGACGGCGTCGACCGCCTCGACCACCTTCGGCCACTCGTCTTGCGCCGTCTTGTGGGTCATGTTGGCGCAGGGGATGTAGTAGACCGGCCGGTTTTCCTTGGGGAAGGTGCTGGGCAGGTCGATGAACTCCCACTCGCCGTCCGGTATGCCAAGGTTCCTAGCGAAGGTGCGCGGCTCGAGGATGGTGGCGCTCATGAGCAGGAACCTCTCCCCGTGCCGCCACAGGTAGCGCTCGGCAAGGCCGGAGACGTAGACGGGCTTCCACACCCAGGGCCCCTCCTCGTGGTTCTCGGTGCAGTTGACCCACTTCGAGGAGCCGATCTGGTTGGCGAAGAACTCGAGCTTGTTCTTCACCCTCTCGAGTTCGCGCTTCTCTTTCAGGTCGCGGATCGAAACGGTGCCCCAGGCATCCGGCCTCTCAAGCTCGGCTATGCGGGCCGAAACCCTTGGCAAGGCAGTACCCTTGACCCACTCGATCCACGCCTCTTCCTTCGTCTTGTATTTCGGGGGCTCAAGGTCGAGCCTCTCGATTGTCTGGCTGGAAATGGAAAGCTCGGCGAAGCTCATGAGCGCGCCTTCCAGCATGTCCGCCTCGTCGCACACGACCAGGGGAAACTTGGCCCCGCCGAAGCCCCCGGCGTAGTTCGCCTCGCCGAGGAACATGGCGAAGTTCAGGACGGCGACCTCGGCGACCAGTGCCGCCTTCTTCTGCTCCTCGTAGGGGCAGGTCCGCCAGCCGGTCTCGCACCTGCCCTCGCCGTACGCCAGGCAGGGCGCGTCCCTGTAGCAGTTCGGCGGGCAGCACCACTTGCAGCGCGGGTCTGCCTTGGTCTTGGTGCAGAGGCCGCAATGGATTTCCGGCCAGCGGGCGGCGTACTGCGCCGTGGGGTAGTTCTCGCGGCCCTTGAGTTCGACCGCATAGGGGAAGTCCCGGCAGTTATGTGATGCAAGTCCTTCGGCGACATATGTGCCTGTAGATGTTCGGATAGCTATCACTTGAGCTACCCCAACAAACTTCTTTTTTGTAAGAATAGCTGGGCGTGTGGGGTTGATCATCCCAAGACTGTTAGGGTCGAATCGCGCCAACAATCTTCTAGGTCTAATCTGGCCTAGGAAACGTATTACCTCGTGGCGTCCACTAATGTATAGACGGTTACAGCCGTCCTTAGCCTGGTGTACCTTATAGGGAAAACACTTACGCTCCAAGCACGCCATAACCTCAGCTAGCATTTCGTTATTACCTTGCGAGAACATCAAATGCACACTTACACCCGTACCACGAGCTGGTTTTCTCTGAGATAGCGAGCCCTCACCGTCAAATGCCGCAGCCAGATACCCGGCGTCTCGGTCGCTATCTTCGCTCCACGGATCAAGAAGACGCACAACTTTAGATGCGAACTTGCCACTCGTATCTTCACTCCTTAGGTGGTCAGTTCTTAGCCACTTGTGTATCTGGTCGTTTGCTCCTGCAAGCCACATATGCTCAGCCGAGCATAGGACCTCTGTACCGTCATGGAAGGTTAGCAGGTAACAAGGACGATTGATGGTCGCTACTGCCTCAACAACCGACAGTCGCCACATTCGCCTACTAGGAGACAGGTGCTCGTCAAAAGCCAGAAGACAATCTCCAGGTCTGATCTCACCAGCTCGAACCCAACGAAGGTCGGCTGTAAGTATTCTTGTGTCGGGACCTACGCAGAACTGCGCCTGCAGGTCCTTGGTGTGGCAGGTGTAGAGCATCCTTTTCTTGAGGAGCTTCTGCGCCGCGGCAGCACACAAAGTTTTTCCTGTGCCCGTCGGCGCCTGGAGCAGTATCCACCGCTTGTCGGTGGCCATGATCTTCTTGAGTGCCTCGACCTGCACGGGCCGGAACGATCCGAACTTGGCGGGCAGCCCTAGCTCGGCCGGGGTAGAGAAATCTTCCCGGTGTTGCTTGCGCCACAGGATCACGGCCAGGACGTGGGAGCAGATCCGCCGCTGCCGCACCTCGCCCCCGTAGTGGCCGTAGCAGGTGCAGACGTAGCGGTTCCCGGCCAGGCGCACGGTGTAGCGCGGGTACTCGTCGCCCAGGTCTTCGTACCCCGGCAGCTCCCACTCGTCCGGGCCGCGGCGTATGGGCCTGGCGCGAGATAGCCTAAGCTCCGCCCGCTCGACGAGGCTTTCCCGGAACTTCTCGCGGGGATCGGTTTTTTCGGTTTCCCAGGATGCGTCGATCATGCTTCAGTCCTCCAGCAGGTGCTTGAAACGCCTCTCGATCTCCGACACGTAGCGCGACCTCCAGTACGCCGAGTCCTGTATGCCCAGCGCCTTGGCGTACAGGTCGCGGACGAGACGCTGCGCTTCCTCGACGGCACCCGCACGTTCCAGATCGGCCACCACCTCGGCCATGCGGTCGATGGTCTTCTGGAATGCCGCCCTGCGCTCCTCATACTCCAGCGCCTTCGCCGCAGCTTCCTCGAACCCGATGGTCGTACCTGCGATGCCGTCCAGTGCCCCGAGCTTTCTGAGCTTCTTCAGCCAGCGCACTATGGCGTCCCGGTACAGGTCGTAGGTGGTGCGGTAGGCGGGTATGGCGCCGCTCTGGACGACCTCGGCGGCCAGGCCGGTTACGTAGGGCGGCACCTTGAAATGCACCTGCTCACCGTGCCCCCGGCCGTCCGTCGCCTGCGTCCAGAACTGGTCAAGCGAATCCGGGTCGGCGTCGCCGCCCGCCGGCTCCGTCTCCCACGTCTGCCGCCATTCCTCCCGCTCCTTCTCGCTCACAGCTCTCACCCCGGCGCTATAAAAAGATAGTTAATTTAATGTAGGAACAGGTGGGTACATGGGTACACGCAATTTTCCATGTACCCATGTACCCTAGTAACGGCTGTTACAGAAGCTATGTTATATAGGGGTACGTGAGTACATAGGTACATGGCTACACAGGTAGACGGCTACATAGGTACGTAGTTACGTAGGTACACAGGTACATAGGTACGTAGGTACATGGGTACATGGGTACATGGATAGGCAAGTTGTTTCTCTTGACACCGCCTCTCACCCGTGGTATGATAGACGCCGAAAGTACCGTCCAGAAGACCTCCTTTGTGGAGCCCGCCCCCTAGGGAGCGGGTTGCTTCTTACCTGAAGAAAACCTGGACGACAGTTTCGACCATAGCCAGGACAAGCAAAACAACGGTCGCAACCAGGGTGATGGGGTCGACGCCCCGCTTTTCGGCCTGGCGGATGATCCAGTCGAGCACTCGGCAAACCTCCTCCCGAACTCGGTGCTCAGCCAGGACGACGACACCATCTCGACGCAGGAGTACAGTGCCGCGAGCATTACAGCCACGTCCCGGCCGTCCATCACCTTCGCAATCTTCAGAGACAGCTCGGTTACCTCATCCAGCAGCTTCCCGTCCTCAATCAGCCGCACGCAGGTGTAGCGCATGGCCGGGTTGAGGTCGGCCCTTATGACCGCCTCGAGCGGCACGCTTACTTCTGGCCTGGCCTTGATCGGTATTCTGACCGGCAAATGCGCGACCTTGCCCACGTCTTCACCTCCTCCCCGCAAGACTAAACGACCCTGGCCGCAAGACGCTCCCATCTTGCGGGCAGGGTCGCCGCGTAACGCCTCGTCGTCTTCGGGTCGCTGTGGCCGAGAAGCTCCTGGACCACGTCCAGGGGCTCTCCCTGGGCCAGCAGGTTGGTGGCCCAGGTATGGCGCAACCGGTGGCTGGTGAAGTCCACGCCGGTCGCCACCTTAACGTCGTGGGCGTAGGCGATAAGCGTGCCCCTGGCCAGGGTGAACAGCCTGGCGTTGCGCCCATCCTCGGTCTTGCGCTTCTCGGCCAGCTCCAGCAGGTCCTTTGCGACCTCCTGGTCTGTTACGGGGACGTACCTGTCCTTGTTGCCCTTGCCAGTCGTCCTAACCATCACCCGGCCGCCGCGGACGACCACGTCCCCGGCGGTGAGCCCGGCGACCTCGGAGACGCGCAGTCCTGTTGCCAGCATGGTGCGGAAGGGCATGCTTGCCGAGGGCATGTTCCGGTCTACGTAGTCGAGGACTATCTTCAGCTCGTCCTCATCCATGAAGCGGGGGAGAGAAGAAGGGACTTTTAGGCGGAGCCTGCGAGAGATGACCGGGTTGCCGGTCACGACCCCCTCTTCAAGCAGGAAGTCGTAGAAGGAAGAAAGGGCCGACACCGCTAGGTTGACGGTGCTGGCTGCCTTTCCGCCGGACGCAACGTAGTTGCGGAAATGTTTGGCCTGCCTGGGCGTCAGGGTGCGGAAGTCGATGCCGTTCTTCTCGCACCAGGCGGCGAACTTATTCAGGGCGGTACCGTAGTTCTTCACCGTCCAGGCAGACCTCCCCTCCACCTGCATCTCCCGCAAGAATTGCTCGATCAGGTTTCGTAGTTCCATCGGCGTTACCTCCCGTCGGTCGTTTTGTCTATCTATTCGACCGCGGGCATATTCCGTTCTGCTAGCTAGTATAATTGGGAATACCCTAAATGTCAATACCCCGCGGTCAAAAAAAATCCGGCCGATTTTCGGCCGGATTATTCTGTCTGCTTGTCTGTCTGTCTGTCTATTTCCTCTACATACCGCCTCAGCGCCTCGTTCATAACTTGGGCAATACTGATGCGGTTGGCCTCGGCGTATTCCCGCAGCCGCTCGTACACGTCGGCCGGGATGAGCAGGCTGCGGGAAACTACGGGCGTTGGACCGTAGCGGCTGTTTCTCACTGCTGCGATACCCCCTCACGAGCAGAAGCCCCAGTACCTGTACGCTGGGTCATCAGGGTGCTTCGCCAGTTCGGAAAATGCCTCTCCGATCCTATCGTGCAGGTACTCTGCGGTGCAACAAACCTCGTCATCCTCGGTACACATCAGGCCGGTGTGAGGGCACTCGGTGCCTCGATCCCGGCACGGCTCGCAGGTGAACTTGATTTCGCCGGGACCGGGCGTGTAGGTGGTGTACGTGCTCCCCGTCAGGGGGTCGGTCAGGTGCGTCAGGGTGTATGTCCCGCCTTCCTCCTCCCGCACCGCCGCCTCGCGGTACCAGCCAACCGGGGTCTCCTTGGCCAGCCTCTCTGCCAGAAACCTGGAAACCTCAAAGAGGTCGTCGAACTTTTTATCCATGCGTACCCCTCCTTGGTCTTCTTTAGATGGATTATATCACCTGTCTATCTACCTGTCTATCCCCCGGCATACGTCGCACAGGCCGCCCACTAGGTGATGAGCCTCGCCGCACCTAGTGCAGTATCCCACGCTGAAGCGCTCCCACAAGCGCTTCCATACTTCTGCTGGCGTAAGTTTTTCTCCCGGCCTCCAGACCTTCTTGATGGCGTCTATTGGGACATGAACTCCCTTCGTATTGGCGAGAACCTCTTGAACGAACTCATAGGGCGTCATGTTACCTTTTACCCTCCTCTTCTTCTTCCTCTTCCTCGTCTTCAACCGCCCGCCACACGCCGCAGGAAGGCTGGTTGGTCAGGGGCACGCACCGCCCCTCCCGGTAGTTGAGGCAGTCGGCCCAGGCGTAGCGACAGTTCACACCGTCTCACCTCTCTTTGTGTCGGTATGTACGGCCCTCGGCCCACAGGGCCTCATCGGGCTTCAAGACCTATCCGCTTCCGCCACCACCTGTCCCGCCAGAGCGGGAAGCTGGCGGGGGCAAATTGCCTGCACGCAGGCGTTTCGGGGGTGAGGTAACCCCGGGGGCGCAGGTGGCACGTGCAGTGCGCCCTGACAGGCGAAAGCGGGACGCAGTGGCGACAGTCCTTACAGGCTGGGTTTGCGGTCATAGTCTTGACCTCACTAGTCACGGCGTCATGACCTCCTCCTCGGTCTTGATCTAGGCCCTTTCCGGGCCTTCCGCTACCGGCGAGAAGTCGTCGGCAGGGGAAGGCTCGGAAAAAAGGCAAGGAAAAACCCCGGGGCGTTTGCCCCGGGGTGCCTTCCTGCAGGCGCTCCCGGCTGCTATTCCTCTAGCAGCTGGATATAACCCTTCTCGCCATTGGCGAATTCAAGATAGTACTTCTTACTCAATTCCATCTTGTCCTCACCTGTCTGGCTCTTGAAGAAGGTCCAGAATTCCTCGGCAGTCATTACCTTCTCACCATTCCTGCCAGCCGTTCCGCATCCTTTGGTTAACCTCCAGAGCCCATCGGTGAGACTGCCCCGAAAGGCCTTGCGTCCCTCGAATTCAAACCAATACTTGCCGCTCTTGCCGTTGCCGTTGCCGTTGCCCGTCTTTTTCATCTTCAGGTATTGTTCCGGAATTTCAATGTTGAGCGCTTTGGCAGCGGTAATAGCTTTAGCTACTGCCTCGTTAACCTTGCCCTCGAGTTCTCGGATCTTGGTCCTGTACTCGTTTAGCCTCTGCTGCAGGCGTTCGATTTCCTTCTGCGTCTTCTCCATGTTTTGGCGATAGGCCTCTAGGTCCTTCGCTGCCTTGAGCGCATCTTCCCCAGCATTGGCCTGAGCTTGACGCAGCAGGTCCTCAAAGGTAATCATCCCGTTATTCATTTGTGAAAGACCTCCCCTTAAGAATTTTGATATGTAACCCCTCTGGCCACAGGCCTTCATTGGGGAATTCGGTTATATGTCGTATTTATGTCTCGCCTTGCCATCTACAAACAATCCAACGACAGCCATTCCGCCCGTTAACTCAGGGAAATCCTTTACCCTACAGTAAGCTAGCTTCCCGTTGCGCTCTTGGAGCAGGAAAACTTTGCCAAGAACTATGCTTGCCTCTCTAGCGTTGTTCCTTGCGTTGATGTGTTGGTGTACCAAAAATCTGTTTTCCCGCAGTTCCTTAATCCCTATGGCTATCGCTTCACTCCTCATGCTGGGCACCTCCCGTTCGCTATTGTCGATTATAGCTTAACATGCTGTCTGTCTGTCTGTCAATCCATCTATCCAAAGTTTTTATTTTCCGACAATATACCTATGAACGGAACCGGCTGGTCGAATGGGCGGGCAGATAGAAAAAATTTTTTCACAAAAAAATAAACAACACTCGTAACTATTCCTATTTAACAAAAGGCGCGTTATGTTAAATGGAAACCGCTGGGAATAGGGAATTTTTTGAAAAAAATTTTTGTTTGTAAAAAAATATGCAAAAAGAAAGGGGAAAAGGGGAAACAAAGGAAAAGGAAAGGAAAAGGAAGGGGAAAGAGAAGATATACTCTTCCTAGAAGTAGAGAAAAGGGAAGAAAAAGGAAAGGGAAAGGAATAGAAAGGGGAATAGGGGAAAGATGCTGCCAGAAAAACCTAGTGTTGCCGGCCGGCCTCAAGGAATAGATCCATTGACCGAGTGGCTAGCCTCAATCGGTGAGGCGCGCCCGCACACCCTCGACGCCTACACCGATGCGGTTTTCCTTCGAGCCGCGCCCTACATCGCAGGCCGTGACCCTAGGACGTTAGGACCCGCCGAGGCCGAGCTGGTCGTCCGGGCTCTCAGGCGCCGCTACGCCCCGGCCACCGTCAACCAGACGGTATCGGCCCTTTCTTCCCTCTGGCGTCACCTGCAACGCCGCGGCGTCGTGACCGACAACCCCTGGCGGCTCGTGGCTAGGGAAACACCCAAGAACACGGTGGCCGAGAGGTTCCTCACCCGCCAAGAGGTACGCCGGATGCTTTTGAGCGCCCCCGACTACCGCTCCCGCGTGTTGCTTGCCATGCTCTACGCCACGGGGGCCCGCATCTCGGAGCTTGTCCGGCCCAGGAACACGCCTCCCAACTCGCCGCGCGGCCTTAGATGGCGGGACATCCGCTTCGAGCCCGACGGCTGGGCCTACGCCACCCTGTACGGGAAAGGCGGGAAAACAAGGACGGTCGGGGTCAGGCCCGAGGTCGCAAAGATGCTAAAGTACCTCGGCCCGGGCGACCCCGACGAGGCGGTTTTCCCCTTCACCCGCGTCTACGCCTGGATGCTGGTCAAGGAGTGCGCCAGGCGCGCCGGGGTCAGCGGTAAGGTCTCCCCGCACTGGCTCAGGCACTCGCACGCCGTCCATGCCCTTGAGGCCGGCGCGCCGATCAACCTGGTCCAGGCCACGCTGGGTCACGCAAGGCTCGACACTACGGGAATCTATCTCAAGGTCCGGCCCGGCAGGGGAACGGGGGAGTATTTGCAGTAGTATAATCGAGGCGGGATGTCTCCGGGATTTGCGCTGGCGCGCAAATCCCTCCGTGCCGGTTTTGGAGGCGCTTTAGGCCCCACCCCGGCAAGGAACCGGGGGAAAAGGCGCGATGGCTTGATGGAGGGTAACGGCCGTGGCCTACGGGATAGCGCCGGACCCGAAGCTGTATAACGACCTCTGGTACTACATCAGCTGGCTCAACGGCGGGAACGTTTTTCTAAACCGCCAGGGAGAGGGTTTCGACAGCAAGTACCCGGACCTGGTGGCCGTGGCCAGCTACTGCGCCCGCGGCGGAATTTACGTCGACTACTGCGGGTGGCCCATGTACTACGACCACCGCGGCGGCAATGCTAATAGGAACAGGTTTAAGCAGTTCATCTCCTACGTCGGTGCCGACCCGAACTACTGCGATTCCTTTACGCCCCAAGGATACCCCGGGTGCTTCTCGGCGTGGCCGTACAGGTACGGGTGGGTCACCGGGATCAACGCCTACATCCCGCCAGTGACCGGCGGCGGCAGGCTCGCGGCGAGTTATGAGGCGCCGAGCGACGCATGCACTGGTCCGGGAGGGCTTAAGAGGTGGGCGTACAGCGCCGTCGGCGTCAGGGTGTACTCCGGCGGGCAGTTCAAGGGCTGGTACTTCTGGGGCGTTGGCGACGGGTGGAAAAGCCTTAACCCGCCCGTCTACGCCAGGTTCATAAAGCAGTGCGTGTCCGCGTACCCGCCTCCTGGCGGCGGGGGAGGAGATCAGCCCGAGGTGGGCTGCGACCCTGACAAGTGCGTGTCCGAGCCGATACTGCGTTACGGCAGCAGCGGTAACTGCGTCGGCTGGGTCCAGCGCAGGCTTAAGCAGCTTGGCTACGCGCCCGGGCCGACGGACTGCATATTTGGGTGGCAGACCGAGGCCGCGGTGAAGCAGTTCCAGAAGGATCGCGGCCTGGTCGTGGACGGCGTAGTAGGACCGCAAACGTGGGCCGCCCTGAAGGGCGCTGTAGACGGCGGCGGGATAAGCGACGAGGAGCGGTGCCGCAGGGCGGGCGGCGTCTGGGACCCGGTGAACGGGGTGTGCAAGGCGGCAATACCGCCCCCCGTGCCGGAGGAGAAAGATTACCTGCTGTACGCGCTCATCGGCGGGGCGGCCGTGGCTACAGGCATCGGGATTTATTTGCTTGTCAGGCGTTGAAAGGTTTCGTCCGCCCGCTCCCTAGGAAGTTTTTCTCCCTCTGGCAGTCCGTGGCGATACTGGTAAACGTGCATAGCCTCATGTACCAGCGTGCTTGCTATCGCCTCCGGGCCGTCGGCCCTTAACGGATACCACCTTACGACGCCGGTGGCCGGGTTTACCGCCGCCCAGCCGCCGGTTTCTTTTATCACGTTCGGATCCGGCCTTATCTCCCGGATGTTCTCCCGAACCAGATCGTACCCCTCAGGGTCTTTCTCCCGCAGGAGATCTATTGCCTGGCGTATCTGCCGCCTGAGGTTTGCATCTCCGACGACCTTGGGACCGTTTGCGCCGGTGCTATCGTGCCATCGTGTCTCTCCCCCGGAAATCCTTGCCGGGGTGGGGCCTAAAGCGCCTCCAAAACCGGCAAGAGCGGGCGTAAGCCCGCTCGGTTCCGGAGCCCGCGCGTAAGCGCGGGCGGAGTGGACCGCATCAATCCGGTTTTTTGCGTACTCGCCGGCGTAGGGTGCGGCCAACATGGCCGCCAGTATCAAAAGTCCCGACAGTCTTTTCCAGACGCTCATGCCTTCTCCCTCTCGACTGCCTGTTTTTCGCCTTTTTCGTCTTTTCTCACCATCAGGTGCAAGTGGCCCGATTTGGCCATCTGGCAGGGAATTTCCCCCTTCGCCACCCTTGCCTTTCTGTCGTACCAGGCGCAGGTTTCGTTGCACTCTCTGTCGCTGAGCGGGCAGGTTAGCGTGGTCGGGCTTTTGCGGCCTGATAGGGCTAGCGCGATCAGCACGATGGCGAAGACGGCTATTAGGACGGCGATCAGGTTGGTTACCCCATTTTTTGCCTTGTGCCGCTCCTTTCGCAAAAAAGTCGGCGGCTCCCCGGAAAGGGGTTGACGGCAGGGCGAAGGAAGCCGCCGGGCCCTGTGTCAGGCGGCGCGTCGCCAGGGCCGAAGCGGCGCGCCGCTAACTTATTTCCGTGGGGTTACCATGTGGTCTTTACTACCACGGGCTTGGCGGACTGAAGCACTGACTGCGGGATGTATGGCGGTCCGATAGGCGGCATGATTATGGTCTTGGCCGAACGCAGTACCGATGGCGGCGGTGACGGGTCGAGTCCTATCGGTGCGGTTGTTATGGTTTGGGCTGAACGCAAGACTGACGGCGGCAGGATTGTCGCGCCGAACAGTATCAAGGCTACCAGTAGTCGCTTTACGCGCACCCTGTGTCACCTCCTTTCTATGCTTCTACGGTCTTTTGCCTTTCAAGTTTCGCCTGTTCCCTGTACGCCTCGGGCGGCGCCAGGCTTCTGGCTATCTCCCTTAGGCTTACCTGCATGGGCAGGGGGTGTTTCCGGCCCGGCATGAGCGTTACTTCCTTGTCGCCGTACGCCTGGGCCGCCGCCTCCAGTATGGCACCCGCCATGACCAGGGCCGGGGTGAGAGCAACCTCCTGCACCGTCATGGCTCCTCTGGCCTCGCAGGCGTCCCTGATCCAGTCGATGTAAAGACCCACGTCCCGGGCGACGGCGCAGGTTAGGGCTACGGCGTTGTTGGCCCTCTCAAGGTCGCGCATCCGGGCCTCGACTTCCCTATCAAGCTCTTCCTTCTTGCGGGCGAGCTGCGCCGTGACCTCCTGCATTGCGGCTATTGCTCTCTCCAGCTTCCTGGTTTCGTCGATCCTTTGCCTGACGCGCTCTTCGAGGCGTGACAGCTGGGCCAGGATGCCCGGGACGTTCTCAATCTCCATGAGGCAGACAAGCTCGGCAGGCTTCAATCCCGATGCCCTGGCGAGCTTTAGCAGGGCGAGCAGATCTTCCCTGGTGCCGCCGGCTTTCTTGAAGTCGGCCAGGAGAGCTATAAACTCCTGCCTCAGGGCGTCGAGCGTCTTTTCCAGCTCGGCCCGTCTTTCCTCGAGCTGGGCGGTTTTTTCGTTCAGCTCTTCTATTTTGGCGTCGATGTCTTTGGCCCGCTCGTGCGCCTGCCAGAACCTTTTGACCATGAACGCCAAAAAGGTGCCGTTGTCCTTGCACTCTTCTTTCAGCCTCGGCTCGTGCTCGGCAACTTCTTTTCTCAGCTTTTCTAGGCTCAATTTCGTGCCTATAGGCGCGTTTATGGAGATGATTTCCTTTCCGCGTGCCGCCGTGCCCATGCTATCTCATTCCTTTGCCGTAAATCTTTTCCTGCCGCCATTATAGCATATGTTATCCGGATATTCAACGGGGTTTATCTGGATAGGTTGGGAAACGCGACTTATGCGGCGTGTTAGAATGGCCTGGGAGTGAGGCGGATGTCGGACTACATCGGGTACATCTGCGACTGCGGCAGGGAGTTCATGGCGGAAGAAAACGGGGGGTTGAGCCGGGCGCGCTGGCTGGCGGTGGGCCACAAAAACCTCCACCGGGGCAGGGGGGAGGAGGCCGAGATTTACGCGGTAACGGCCGACGGGGAGATGGTGCCTACCGGCTGGGGCGAAGGCGGTGGCGGAGCCGGCAAGAAGGGGAATGGCAAGGGGCCGGACGACAGCTTCGGCAACATGGGGTATCCCGTGGGCGGCGGGGCCGTCGGCAAGGAGGTGAAGATACCCATCGACCTGGTGGGCTGGTCCGCCCTGTGGGTGCGGGCCAACTACGACGGGGCCTACCCGCCGGAGAAGAACTACGGCCACCTGGCCAAGCTGATCGACGACGTAGGCACCAGGATGCACTGGCTCACGTCCATGACCTGGCCGCAGGCCAGGAAGTACTTTGACGAGCACCCGGAGGAGTGGATAGTCTTGCCTCCGGTGGGATTTATGACTGCGGGAGGGGTGAAGAGTGCCGAGACTGGCTCCACAAATGGGACCGACGATGGAGGAGGTAACGGGCGAGGTGGACGACGCTCTGAAGGCGGCGAAGAAGGTGCTGGACGCGGCGGCGACGGCAAAGCTCCTGGAGGGGGTGAAGACCGTCGCGACTGGCGATGGCTCCTCCTCGGCGAAGGAGATGGGGGAGGGGGTGTCGGCGGTGGGCTCCTCGATGAAGAGCGCCGGGGAGCTGCAGTCGAGCCTGATAAAACAGA
>Ga0080004_1126880_pt1 | contig 32529 bp, 40 predicted proteins | sample WasSprMetagenome_FD_69207 | JGI IMG/M metagenome (GOLD analysis project Ga0080004, IMG submission 69207) | Sulfidic aquatic microbial communities from Washburn Spring, Yellowstone National Park, USA - WS (SPADES assembly) (version 2) | ecosystem: Environmental > Aquatic > Thermal springs > Hot...
CTTTAGATGGTTTCAATTTAAAATCTGTAAATTTAAAAAATGATGGAACTTTGATTTTAGAATTTGAGGATCCTTTAAACAAAACTGTTGGTGGTGCTTGTCGAGTTGGAATTTTGTGGTTTCAAATTGAAGCCACGGCAAAACAATTCCCTCAGGTTAAAAAAGTTAAATTTTTACCAGAAGAACTTTTCCAACCCTAAAGGTCAAAATTTAAAATTTAAAAACTAATAAATCTATGAAAGATCCAATAACGGTTTCTGACCCAAAACCGGTCAAAAAAGGTTCAAAAACTGAAGAGAATTTATGGAAAGCATTTGCCGGAGAAGCTCAGGCAAGGAACAAATACACATATTTTGCAAAAATTGCCAGGGAAGAAGGATATCAAGGAATTGCGGCGGTTTTCGAAGAAACTGCTCAAAATGAATTAGAACATGCAAAGATGATTTGGAAACTTTTGGGGAAATGGCAAGATACTAAAGAGAATTTGAAAATGGCAATTGAGGGAGAGCATTATGAGTGGACAAAAATGTATCCTGAATTTGAGAAAGTAGCAAGAGAGGAAGGGTTTGAAGATGCGGCAAAATTTTTCAAGGAAGTGGCAGAAGTTGAAGAACAACATGAAAAGAGATATCAGAGATTGTTAAATGATTTAGAGAAAGGAGAGGTTTTTAAAAAGAAAGAAAAAGTGATGTGGGTTTGTAGAAATTGTGGGTATGTTCACTGGGGAACAGAACCTCCAAAAGAGTGCCCAAATTGCAGGCATCCTCAAAGTTATTTTGAGGTGAGGTGCCAGTATTGAATATCTTTTAAAAGCAATTCCTTTATAAGATGGAAATTTTTAGTTATGAAAAATTAATCGATCCATTTTTGAAAGATGTTAGGGAATTTGTTGTGAATTTTTCTGAGATAAAACCAGGAGAAAAAGTTTTAGATATTGGTTGTGGAACTGGAGACCAATCAATTTATTTTGCTAAAAAAGAAGCGATTGTTGCAGGAATTGATATTAATCCAAAAATGATAGGAAGAGCTTTAATGAGAAAGAAAAAAGAAGGTTTGGAAGTTTATTTTCAAGGAGGAGATGCGACAAATTTACCATTTTTAAAACCAGTTTTTGATGTAGCAGTAATTTCTCTTGTTTTACACGAAATTGAAAGTAAAGACCGAGACAAAGTAATTTCTGAAATGAAAAGGGTAGTCAAAAAAGGCGGGAGGTTGATTTTCGTTGATTTCAATTGTCCTTTGCCAAAATCAATAACTTCTTTTTTTGTGAATTTGATTGAGTTTTTTGTTGGGAAAAAACATTGGCAAAATTTCAAAAGTTATTTGAAAGAGGGCGGAGTTTTAAAAATTTTAGAAAGGAGTAAATTGAAGCTAGAAAAGGTTGAATATTTGAAAGGCGGACTGCTAGTTGCGGTAAGAGCGAAAAACGTGTAGAATTAAGGCAGTTGCATGAAAGGTCAAAAAATAAAAATTCATGACAAAAAAGGAATTTTTCACTAAAAAAATCATTCCAAGAATTGAAGAGCGGATTTTTGAGTATGATTTTCAACTGATAAGGAATCAGTATATTTTAGAGAGATTAGTAGAAGAATTGGAGGAGTTAAAAAGAACTCCGGTATTTAGAGCGGGCGATAACATTGAAAAGATTTTGAAAGAAAGAGAAGAAAGGAGAAGGGAATTGGAACAACAAATAGAAGAAGTGAAAAGAAATATTGCCTATTTACCATTAATGAAAGAAGAAGAGGAAAAGTTTTTAGAGTATTTTAAGAATTTGATAGAGAAATTCTAAAATTTTTTAAAACCATGTGGGCCGTGTGTATAGATCTAGAAAGCATTTTGATTCCAGAAATTTGGCAAAAATTGGCAAAGGAGTTGAAAATTGAAGAATTAAAACTAACAACTCGTGAAATCCCCGATTTTAAACTTTTGATGGAAAGGAGGTTGAACATCCTGTTAAAAAATAATATTAAAATTCAAGATCTTCAAAAAATCGTGCGAAAAATCAAACCCCTAAAAGGAGCTCTGTCATTTTTGAATTGGTTAAGGAAAAACTTTCCTACAATCATTGTTTCAGATACTTTTTTTGAATTTTGGAAAGCTGTAGGAGAAAAGCTTAATTGGCCCGTTGTATTTTGCAATAATTTTGATGTGGACGAAAAAGGTTTTATTAGGGGTTACAAAATCAGAAAGGAAAATGGGAAACTCGAAACAGTAAAAGCCCTAAAATTTTTAGGATACAAAGTGGTCGCAATTGGTGATTCTTACAATGACCTTGCCATGCTAAAAACAGCAGATTTGGGTATTCTATTTAAGGCCCCGAGGGAATTGAGAGACAAATTTCCTCAATTTAAGTTCGCGAAAGATTACAAAGAGCTAAAATCAATCTTAGAAAATATACTATGATAATAAAATTTGATGATTTTCAAAAAATTGATTTGAGGGTGGGAAAAGTCTTAGACGCTAAAAAGGTAGAGGGAAGTGAGAAACTTTTGAAATTAATTGTTGATTTAGGAAACGAAAAAAGACAATTGGTTGCTGGAATTGTAAAGTATTATAGACCAGAAGATTTAATTGGAAAAGAAATAGCTATCGTGGCGAATTTGGAGCCAAAAAATTTAATGGGAATTGAAAGCCAAGGGATGTTATTGGCAGCCGATGTTAACGGAGAACCAGTGATTTTAATTCCTGAAAAAGAGGTTCCTCCAGGGACAAAAATTCGCTAAAATGAATTAATGAATTTTAAAAATGTCAGAACTCTGAGTTTTTGGGAATGGTTTATTTGCGCTTTTGGAATGTTTTTTATTGGACTTGGAATGGGCTACATCGATGTTCAAGTTTTCGATTATGGAATTTTCTTTTTAATTTTGGGGTTGATTTTGGAAATTCCCGCTTTCTATTTAGTTTTTAAACACAAATGAAAAATGGAGGGGGGTTCATTTTAATTAACAAGCCAGCAGGAATTACCTCTCACGATGTTGTGGATAAATTGAGAGAGATTACAAAAATAAAGAAAATTGGTCATGCCGGAACCTTGGATCCATTTGCCACTGGTCTTTTAATTTTGGGAATTGGAAGAGAATTTACAAAAAAATTATCAATTTTTCAAAAGAAAGATAAAGAATATATCGCAACTTTGAGGTTAGGGGCAGAAAGCGACACTTTTGATAAAGAAGGAAAAATTGTGGAAAAGAAAGTTGAGAAAATTCCAGAAAGAAAAGAAATTGAAGAAGTTTTGAAAAGTTTTTTGGGAGAGATAGAACAAATTCCTCCTGCATTTTCCGCAAAGAAAATTAAAGGAAAAAAGCTTTATGAATTAGCAAGAAAGGGAATAAAAGTTGAACCAAAACCTCAAAAAGTGAAAATTTATGAAATTTCGATTTTGGAATACAAATTTCCCTATTTAAAAATAAAAGTAAAATGTTCAAGCGGAACCTACATTAGGTCTTTAGCAAACGACATCGGAAAGAAATTGGGATGCGGGGCTTATGTTGAAGAATTAGTAAGGACAAAAATCGGAGAATTTTCAATAGAGAATGCAGTCGAACTTTCAAAATTAACTCCTCAAAATTGGAAAAATTTTCTAATAAATTTAAAATCTGAGCAAAATCAAAACTGCTAAATTCCTCTAAATCCTTATTCCAATGTTCTTAAGAATATTAGAATAACAGAGAATATTTTTTAAAATTGTCAAATTTAGATAAAGGTGCTAAAAATTGATATTTGCAAACTTATATAATTGCGCAAATGCGAAAGTGTCACTTTATCATTTTAATTTAAAATTTCACAATTTCACAATTGTGAAATTGTGAAATTCTTGGAATAGAATTTATTGAAGACTTGAAAAATTTAGTTTTTTTGAGAAAATTAAAGGATGAAAATTTCAGAGCAAATTTTTCCGAGGGTTGTCGCGCTAATTTGTACTTCAAACAAAGAAGAAAAGCCAAATGTAATGACGGCATCTTTTTTGATGCCGATTTCTTTTGAACCAAAGATTTTGGCAGTGTCTGTTTCGCCAAAAAGATATAGCTTTGAAAATTTAAAAGAAGTTCCAGAATTTACTTTGAATGTTTTGACAAAGGAAATGAAAGAGATTGCTGAAATTTGCGGTTCTTTTTCTGGAAGGAAAATCGATAAATTCAAAATGGCAAAATTGGAAATTGAAAAGTCAAAAAAGGTTCTACCACCTGTGATAAAAAATTGCCCAATTTCTTTGGAATGCAAAGTTTTGGAAATGAAAGAATTTGGGGATCATTTTTTGATAGTTGGTGAAATTTTAGAGGAGTGGATAAGAAAAGAAAAATTCGACCCTCTTTTGCACAAGACAGGAGAAATTTATATGGTGGCAAAAAATTTAAAATGATAGATCCTTTCAAAGAAGCAGAGAGACTGAGAAAGATTGTTTGCAAAGATAATAAAAGAAAATATTACAGGTTTAGGGGAGGGGATTTTTATGGAGGAATTGCCTGCGGAGATTGCGTCGGTTGCTTTTTAGATTGTGCCTATTGCTGGAGCAAATTTCCGAGAGAAAATCCAGAAAAAGTTGGAGAATTTTTTTCACCAAAAGAAGTTGCTCAAAGGCTTTTGAGAATTGCAAAAAGAAAAGGATATGACAAAGTGAGAATTTCTGGAAATGAACCAACTTTATGCAAAGATCATTTACTAGAAGTTATTTCTTTAATTCCAGAAAATTTTCTCTTTATTTTGGAGACGAACGGAATTTTGATAGAGGAAGATTTTGCAAGAGAATTGGCAAAATTTAAAAATTTGCATGTTAGAGTTTCAATAAAAGGAGCAAACGAAGAAATGTTTTCAAGAGTAACTGGGGCAGATCCAAAATTTTTCAAGTTTCAGCTTAAAGCTTTAGAAAATTTGATAAAATTTAATGTTTCTTGTCATCCTGCGATAATGGTCGAACTGTATAGCGACAAAGAGATTTCTGAAATAAAGGAAAAGCTTTCAAAAATTCATCCTTCTTTAGTAGAAAATTTGGAATTTGAGTACTTGATTTACTATCCTTTCGTAATTGAAAATCTAAAAAAGAGAGGAATTCAAATTAAAAGGTCAAGGCAAAATTAAAATGGAACTTAAAGAAAAAGTTGAAAAATTAATAAAAGAAGAAATCGAGAATTTGGGTTATCAATTAAAAAAGATTGAGATAAAGCAGAAAGGAAGGGCAAAGGAGTTGATAATTACCATCGATAAAGAAGGGGGAGTTTCGGTTGAAGATTGTGCTAGAGTTTCAAGAAAAGTTGACCCAATTTTAGAAAAGGAGAATTTGTTTGAGAGCAGATGGTATTTAACTGTTTCATCACCAGGAATTGAGATCTCAAAAGAAGACCTCGAAAAATTGAGGTAATTTTGTAAAATTAAAAAATGAAAAAAGTAGTTTTTGGAGGAACTTTTGATATTTTACATAAAGGACACGAAACCCTCTTTAAAAAAACCTTCAGTTTGGGCGAGGTAACTATTGGATTAACTTCCGACCGATTTGCTAAAAAATTAAAGAAAAGGAAGGTAGATAAATTTTTAGAAAGGAAAAGGAATTTGGAGAGATTTATTTTTGAAAAGTTCAAAAAAAAAGCAAAAATAGTAAAAATCAACGATATTTTCGGGCCAACCTTGAAAGAGGATTTTGATTTTTTGGTTGTTTCAAGTCAAACTTTCAAAAACGGATTGAAAATTAACAAAGAAAGGAAAAAATTGGGAAAAAGACCAATAAAAATTGTGAAGGTAAGAATGGTTTTGGCAGAAGATGGAAAGCCAATTTCTTCAACCAGAATAAAAAACGGAGAGATCGATAGGGAAGGAAGAGAATGCATTTTTTGCAAAATAGTAAAAGGAAAGAGAAAGTGCTTTAAAATTTATGAAGATAAAAGATTCCTTGCATTCTTAGATAAAAACCCAAGGGCCCCAGGCCACGTCTTAGTGATTCCAAAAAAGCATTTCAGATATGTTTGGGACGTTCCTTACGTTGGTGAATATTTTGAAAAAGTAAGGAAATTAGCTAAGGCAATTCAAAGAGCATTGAAAGCAGATTGGGTAATTTCACCAATCTTGGGGGAGGAAATTTGGCACGCTCACATTCATTTAATTCCGAGGTTCAAAGGCGACAATTTCTCTTTCATTCCCCCTCCGATTAAAAAAATTCCAGAATTTCAAATGAGAAAGATTCAAAGAAAAATTAAGGGAGAAATAAAATGAAGGTCAGATGCCACATTTTTGTTTCAGGAAAAGTTCAGGGAGTTTTCTTTAGGCAAAACACTTTGGAGAAGGCAAAAGCCCTTGGCTTGAAAGGCTGGGTAAGGAACACTCAAGATGGAAGGGTTGAGGCGATTTTTGAGGGTGAAAAAGAAAAAGTTGAAAAAATTTTAGAATGGGTAAAATTAGGCCCCCCTTTGGCAAAAGTTGAGAACGTTGAAATAAGGTTTGAAGATTTTAAAGGTGAATTTGATGATTTTGAAATCAGATATGATTGAGGTTTTATCTTTGGGAGGTTCTTTAGTTTGTCCTGAGGAAATCGATGTTTTATTTTTAAAAAGATTTAGAAATTTTATTTTGAAATGGGTAAAAAAAGGAAAAAAGTTTTTAATTTTTGTTGGAGGAGGGAAGATTGCAAGAGAATATCAAAAGGTGGCTAGAGGATTTAATGTGAAAGATGAGGAATTGGATTGGGTTGGGATCTTTGCCACTTTTTTGAACGCTCAATTGGTAAAATCAATCTTTAAAGATTTTGCCTTTCAAAAAGTAATTTCTAATCCCTTAGAGAAAATTAAAACAAAAAAGAAAATAATCGTTTTTGGAGGATGGAAGCCAGGAAGGTCAACGGATTTTGACTCAGTTTTAGCAGCAAGAAATTTTGGAGCAAAGAGAGTAATAAACCTTTCTGATGTTGATTTTATTTATGATAAAAATCCAAAAAAATTCAAAAATACAAAACCCTTAGAAGAAATTTCTTTTGACGAACTTTTTAAAATCATTGGAAAAAAATGGACTCCTGGAGCAAACATCCCTTTCGATCCTGAAGCTGCAAAGTTGGCGAAAAAAGAAAAAATTAAAGTTATATTTTTAAACGGAAGGAATTTAAAAAATTTAGAAAAGGTCTTTTTGGGAAAAAAATTTAAAGGAACGATCATTGAATAATGGAAGTTTTTGAGGCAATTTTAAAGAGAAGAAGTGTTAGAGATTTTGAGAAAAAAGAAATCCCAAAGGAAAAAATTGAAAAATTAAAAGAAGCTTTAATTTGGGCTCCATCTGCAGGAAATTTGCAGGCAAGAAAATTTTATTTCGTTTTCAATGAGGAAATAAAGAAGAAATTGGCGAAAGCGGCACTAAATCAAAATTTTATTGCAAAGGCTCCCTTAGTAATCGTTGGTTGTTGCGATCTAGAAAAAATTTCCTGGTATGGCGAGAGAGGAAAAAATCTTTACACAATCTGCGATGTCTCTGCTGCGATCGAAAATTTAATGCTCGTTGCAACATCTGAAGAACTTGGAACTTGCTGGGTTGGGGCATTCGATGAAAAAGAAGTTTCAAAAATTTTGAATTTGCCAAAGAATGAAAGGCCAATTGTGATAGTTCCTGTTGGATTTCCAAAAGAAATCCCTCCTTCGCCAGAAAGGGAACCAAAAGAAAATTTGATAAGAGAAATAAAATGAATCTTTTTGTAGGAATTGACCTTGGAATTGAAAGAAAGAAAAGCTCAGCAATTTGTATTTTGGAAGAAAAAAATCAAAAAATTTCACCCTTTGAAAATTGGTGCAAAAATTGTCAAGACATTTTTGGAAGAGAAGTTTTAAAGAGATTAAAACCATATTTAAAAGATACTAAAGCGATTGCGATCGATTCACCTTTAACAAGAGGTAAAGGGAAAGGTGAAATGCGACTCTTTGAAAAATTTTTCTCAAGAAAAACCTTTAGAGATGAGAAAATAAACCCAGTTCCTCCTGCTCTAATTCCAAAAGTTTGCGATCTTTCTTTAAAGCTGAGAAGAAACTTAGAAAAAGAAGGTTTTGTTTTAGATATAAATTTAATCGAAACCTCCTCTCGCTTAGTTGGTTCATTTTTAAATCATTCCAATGTTCTTAAGAACATTAGAACATTCTGCCAAACTAAAAATCAAAAATCTGCTTTCTTGGCTGCCTTAGTTGCCTATTTTCACTCAAAATTTCAAACAAGGTATATTGGCTACAAAGATGGGTTTTTGTTTTTGCCAAAAATTTCTTTTTGGAAAAAGGAATGGAGGAAAAAATTTTATCTTGCCTGGAAAGAGAGGCCAAGGTTGAAATATCGTTATTTAATCACAAACATTTTTGAAAAATGAAAATACCAAAGAAAATAGTCAAAATTTTGAAAGAAGGGGAAATTGGAGTTTTGCCAACTGATACAATTTATGGGTTAGTGGGTTCTGCGTTAAAAAAAGAAACTGTCGAGAGAATTTACAAAGTAAGAAAAAGAGAGAGGAAAAAGCCATTTATAATTTTAATTTCTGATCCTCAGGATTTAAAAATTTTTGGGATAAAAATAAAACCATTTCAGAAAAAATTAATCAAAAAATTTTGGCCAGGCCCTTATAGTTTAATTTTCGATTGCAAAAGTAAAAAATTTGAGTATTTACACAGAGGAAAGAAGAGTTTAGCTTTAAGAGTTCCAAAACCAAAATGGCTAAGAAAAATTTTAAAGGAGGTTGGCCCTTTAGTCGCCCCAAGCGCAAATTTAGCAGGGATGCCGCACTCAAAAACAATAAGAGAGGCAAAAAAATATTTTGGGGAAAAAGTTGATTTTTATTTTGACGCTGGAAAAATCGGTAAAAAACCATCAACCCTAATTGACATTCGAAAAAAAGAAATTAAAATTTTAAGAAAATGAACCTATTCGAACCAAACGAAAAAATTTTTTTCCTTTTGACTCAAAAAATCGCAAATCCTTTTTTAGATAATTTTGTCCTTTTTGTGTTAATTCCTCTTTTTTCTCTTTTAGTTTTAGTTCCAGTTTATTTTCTTTTTAAAGGGAAAAAGTTTTTGGCAATTTATTCTCTCTTTTGCGGATTTTTTCTTTATTGGTTTGGCCATGCAATTTTAAAACCAATTTTTCATATTCCAAGACCCTTTGTTTTATTTGAAAATGTAAGAGTTATAGGTCCCTGGCATGAAAGTCCTTATTCCTTTCCATCAACAACAACAATGCTTGCCTTTGGCTTGGCATTACCAATTTTTTTAAGAGAAAGAAAAATCGGAATTTTCCTTTTAATTTTAGCTTTTTTAGTTGGATTTTCAATGATCTATTGCGGTTTTCATACCCCTTTTGATGTTTTGGCTGGAATTCTATTTTCTCTAATTTTCGTTCTCTTATTTGAAAAAATCCTAAGATGGAAAAAATCGGAATAATTGGAGGAAAATTTATTTTGAAAACGGAAATTTGGAAAAAGGGAAAGAGAAAAATAATAAAAACTCCTTACGGGAAGGTTGAAATTTTAAATTACAAACATTCATTTTTAATTTGTAGACACGGCACCAAAGGAGAAATTCCTCCTCATAAAATAAATCACAAAGCCAACATTTTTGGACTTAAAAAACTCGGAGTAAAATCCATTTTTGGTTTCAACTCTTGCGGCTCCTTAAAATTAAGAATTAAACCAGGAGATTTTTTAATTCCTCACGATTACATAGATTTCGACCCTCCAACATTTTTCGATAAAAAAGCAAGCTTCATTACTCCAGAAATTTCTGAAAAATTAAGAAAAATTTTGATAAAAATAGCAAAGAAATTGAAATTAAAATTTTGGCCAAAAGGAGTTTATTTTAATACAAAAGGGCCAAGGTTGGAAACAAAAGCCGAAATAAATTTGATAAAAAAATTTGCCGATGTTGTTGGAATGACAATGGCAAAGGAGGCAACTTTGGCAAAGGAACTCAATTTAGAATATGCCTCTCTTTGCTCTGTTGATAATTTTGCTCACGGAATAGCGAAAGCTCCTCTTTCTCAAGAAGAAATTTTCAAATTCCAAGAAAGGTCAGCAAAAATTTTGGAAAGAGTAATCGAAGAAATTTTAAATGAAAATTTTGATTAAAAATGTAATTTTAGGGAAGAGAAAAGTTGATATTTTGATAGAAGGAGAAAAGATTTCAAAAATTGGAAAGAATTTGAATTTGAGAGCGGATGAAAAAATCGACGGAAAAGGAGAAAAAGCAGTAATTCCAGGATTAATAAATTGCCATACCCACTCTGCAATGATTTTGTTTAGAGGATTGGCAGAGGATTTGCCATTGAAAGATTGGTTGGAAAAGGAAATTTGGCCAAGGGAATCAAAGTTAACAGAGGATGATGTCTATTGGGGAACAAAATTGGCGATTTTGGAAATGATAAAATCTGGAACGACAACTTTTAATGAAATGTATTGGTTTGAGGAAGCCCAAATTGAAGCAGTAAAGGAAATGGGAATTAGAGCAAATATTGGATTAGTGATGCTCGACTTTTTGCCAACGGGATCGAAAGAAAAAGTTGAAAAACTCTACCTTAAATTTTCTCACTTAGCCACTCAACCACTCGGCCACTTAGTCACTTTTTCCATCGCTCCCCATGCAATCTACACTGTTTCAAAGGAGAATTTAATTTGGGCAAAAAATTTTGCAAAAAGACACAAACTTTTAATTCACATGCATTTATCAGAAACTGAAAAAGAAGTCAAAGATTGTTTGAAAAAATACAAAATGAGGCCGGTTGAATTTTTAGAGAAAATTGGATTTTTAAATAAAAATTGCGTTTTTGCCCATTGTGTTTGGTTAGAGAATAAGGAAATTGAAATTTTAGAAAAAAGGGGTTGCAGTTTGGTTTACAATCCAACTTCAAACATGAAATTGGCTTCCGGAGTTTTTCCCTGGAAAAAAATTAAAGGAAGAAAAATAAACGTTTGTTTAGGAACGGATGGTCCTGCCTCAAACAACTCTTTAAATTTGTTTTCAGAAATGAAAATTGGAGCAATTTTACAAAAAATTGAAAACAAAAATCCAACAGTAATTTCAGCAAAAGAGATCTTTCAAATGGCAACGAAAAACGGAGCGAAGGCTTTGAGAATTAATGCAGGAGAAATAAAAGTTGGAAGATTGGCAGATTTGGTTTTGATTGATTTAAATAAAATCGAAATGTTCCCCGAATATGATTTGATTTCAAATTTAGTTTACTCTGATGCTAAAAATTGCGTTTCCGATGTAATTTGTAATGGAAAAATTTTAATGAGAGAGGGAAAAATCGAGGAAGAAGAAAAAATTTTAAAAATTGCAAATTGTAGATTGCAAAATGCAAATTGGAAAAAATGAAAATTTTGGGCATTGATTTAGCAGGTTCTGAAAAAAGAAAAACTGGAATTTGCATTTTGAATGAAAAAATGGAAGCAAATTGTTTTTGTTTTTCTAAAGACAAAGAAATCTTAGGGTTAATTGAAAAAGAAAAACCAGATTTGATCGCAATAGATGCCCCCCTTTCTTTGCCAAAAGGAAGAAAGAGTTTGAAAAGAAAATCAAAAATCCATTTCAGAGAATGCGACAGAGAACTTTGGAAATTTGGCATTAAATTTTTTCCAATAACCCTAGGGCCAATGAGAAAATTAACAGAAAGGGGAATAAAATTGAGAAAAATTTTAGAGAAAAAATACAAAGTGATTGAAGTTTATCCTGGGGCAACTCAGGATATTTTAAAAATTCCGAGAAAGCAAAAAGGACTGAAAAAATTAAAAAAGGGACTTGAAAAATTGGGAATTAAAATTTTAAAGAAAAATCCAAACGGGGATGAATTGGATGCAATAACTTGTGCCTTTACTGGATTTTTGTATTTAAAAGGAAAATACATTGCAATCGGTGACAAAAAAGAGGGGCAAATCATTCTGCCAAAATGAAAAAATTTTTAAATTGCAAAATCGACACCTCAAAAGGAGTTTTCATTCCAAGACCCGAAACTGAATTCTGGACAAAAGAGGCAATAAAAGAAATTCAGAACTATATAACGTTATATCAGTCTAATGAATTGAAAATTTTGGATATTTTTGCTGGTTCTGGTTGCATTGGGATTGCGATTTTAAAGAATATCAAAAAAAGCCATGTTGATTTTGTCGATATCGATAAAAAAGCAATTGAACAAATTAAGATAAATTTGAAATTGAACAAGATTTCGCCAAAAAGATACAGGGTTATAATGTCGGACGTTTTTGAAAAAGTAAAAGGGAAGTACGATTTTATTTTTGCCAATCCTCCTTATGTTGCAAAAGAAAGACTGGACGAAGTTCAAGAATCGGTTAAAAAACTTGAGCCAAAAATTTCTTGGTATGGGGGTAGGGGAGGGCTGAAATATATAAAAAAGTTTTTGAAGGAAGCGAAAAATCATTTAAAGGAAAAAGGTATAATTTTCATGGAAATCGATCCTCTTCAAAAAGAAGAAGTTGAGAAAATTTTAAAAAATGAAAATTACAAAAATTTCAAATTTTACAAAGATCAATTCAAAAAAATTCGCTGGGTGAAAATATGGAAGTGGGACAAATCTTAATCGAAGGTAAATTCAACTATTCCACTTTTCCGGAAAAGTGGAATGCTCGATAAAGATGTTGTTTAAATTGCCAAAAGATACAAAAGAAATTCATTGGACAAAGCATATCAAAGAGAAAATGAAAGAGTATCAACTTTCAGAAAGAAGGCTTTTGAAAATTTTTAGAAATCCAGAAAGAAAGGAGGAGGGGATTGCACCAGATACTGTTGCAGTAATGCAAAGTGGAGGGAGAAAGCGCCCTTATGAAATTTGGCTAATGTACCAAATAAAAATCTCAAAACTCAAATCTCAAAACTCAAAATTTAAAAGGATAATAATGATTTCGGCTTGGAAATATCCAGGAAAAAGCCCGGTTAGAAAACCACCGGTTCCAGAAGAAGTTTTGGAAAATTTGGAAGAGATTTTAAAAGAATAGATTTTTATTTCTTTTAAGGAGCCAATTTCTGAAAATTTAACACTTGACAAAAACAAAAAATATATTATAATTTGAATTGGTGAAAGGATGGAGGTTCCAATCCACTATATAAGGGTGCGGGATGGAATAGCAGAATTAGTGTGGGGCCACAATAGTCTCGTGTTGAAAGAGGAGGAGGTTCTAGTGTTAGTGCAAAAGTGGGAACAAAAGGGTATATTGATAAAAGAGAGGAATGGGGTGGTTTATATCGCGCCCAAACTATAATTTCATCCCCCTTTTTCTTTCTAGCTCATAAATTAATTTATGGGCTGGAAGGAGGAAAAATTGATAAAAAATAAGGGGGAGAAAAACCTGCGAGGGCAAGGCGCAGGAAAAACAATTCCTTGCCTCTCAGCCCGCAACTCATTCTGTGGGTTGGGGCGGGGAATAGTCGAAAGCGCCCCAAAATGGGCGCTTTTGATTTTTGTTGATTTTGGTAAAATAGAATAATGAATGCGAAAAAAATAATTGGTTGGATAACTTTTTTTTCCGGAATTTTAATAATTCTTTTTACCCTTTATCGTTCTTACAATATTTTCACTGGAAAAATTCCTCCTCCTGAATTTTTTAAAATTGAAAAAAAGGAAGTTGCTCCTACTAAAAAGAAAACTCCGACAACCTTAGAGGAAGCTCAAAAACAGATGGGAGAAATTTTAGCTGAGCAATTAAAAGAAATTTTTCCTCAAGAGGCATTGACAAAAATTTCAAACTTGTTAGTTTGGTCAATTTTAGCTTGGATTTTGATTTTTGGTGGAAGCCAAATTTCTTCTTTGGGAATTAAACTTTTGAAATAGTATGATTGGAGAAAACCTTATTTTATTTGTTGAGTGGTATTTTCTTGATTTTCCAAAGGAAGTTTTAAGTGGAATGAGAAATTTTTTAAAATTTGGCCTTCATTATTTTTCAATTCCGTTTTTGTTAAAAACCTTCTTTGCCCACTGGCACAAGTATGCTTGGCAATACCCAAAATCACCAGACATTGCAAAAATTTTGGAAGTTTGGATTTCAAATCAAATTTCAAGAATGATTGGAATGATTGCCAGAATATTTTTAATTTTTTTTGGCCTAATTTTTGAGATTGGTATAATAATTTTAGGGATTTTATTTTTGCTTTCCTGGTTTTCTTTGCCAATCATTTTAATTTTAATTTTTGTTTATGGATTTAAATTTTTACTCAAAGTTTGAAAAATCCGATATTTTTAAAGCGGTAACTTTGGATCAAAATCCAATTTTCAAATGGAGGAAATTTGAAAAGAAAATTTTTTTAATTCTTTTTTCGTTTTCTTTGATTTTGTTTTTCTTAAAAAATTCTTTTCCTCTTTTGGGAATTTCACTTTTCTCTTTCGACTTTTTTATAATCTCTCTTTTAAAGGATCTCTTTTTTGAACAGAAAATTAAAAACCCAACAAAAAAAGGAGAAATTTTTGACAAAATCGATTTTCAGATTGCCAAGGCAATTTACGAAGCTTCGAAAATTTCAAAATCTGGAAAAATAAATTCCTCAATTTTCCTTTACTCTCTTTTGGATGAAAAAAATCCGAAAATAAGATTCATTTTTTCAAGGCTTTTTGTTCCTCTCTCAGAATTAAAAAATAGACTTTTTGGGGATAAAAGGGAAGAAGATGAAATCGAGAGTTTAATCTCAGAATTATCGGAGAATAAAGAAAAGATAAAACTTGGCGAAATTTTATTCGCTTTATCTCAAAAAAATAAGATTTTTAAGGATTTTTTAATCCAATATGAATTAAAACCCGAGGACCTGAGAGAAGTTGCCAATTGGATAGATTATTTAGAAAGTGAGTTTTTAGAATCGAAAAAATTCTGGAAATGGGAAAATTTAATCAAAAAAGGAACTTTGGCAAGGGAATGGACAGCAGGATACACTGTTTTGTTGGATGAGTATTCTTTCGATGTTACAAAATCGATGAGATACCAAGGTTTCAGAAGGATTTTTGCCCATGAAAAAGAAGTTAAAACTCTTGAGGCAATTTTGGCTTCTCCCGAAAAAAACGATGTCTTGATAGTAGGGGAGGCAGGAACCGGCAGAAGATCAATGATCGAATTTTTGGCTAACGATTTGGCATTAGGTAAAAGCCTTCCCCAATTGAATTTCAAAAGAGTAGTTTATTTAGATTTGCCAAAAATAATCTCAGAAACCGAAACCACCGAAGAAGCAGAAAAAATTTTAGATCAAATTTTCCGGGAAGCCGCTTTTGCCGGAAATGTGATTTTGGTAATAGATAATATCCATCAGTATGTCGGAGTCGAGACAGAAAGAAAATTGGGAGTTGTTGAGATTTCTGGAATTCTATCTTCTTATTTATCTTTGCCAAGTTTTTGTTGCATTGGAATTACAACTTACGAAGGGCTTCACAAAAATTTGGAGCAGAGACCAATATTGTTAGAAGCCTTTGAGAAAATTGAGGTCAAAGAAGTTTCTGAAGATGAGACTTTAAAAGTTTTAGAAGATAGAGCGTTGAGGCTTGAGGCAAAATACAAAGTGTTTTTTACTTTTCCAGCAATCAAAGGAATAGTATCTCTTTGCTCAAAGTATCTACCTGCAATTCCATTTCCAGAGAAGGCAATCGATGTGATAGATGAGTTGGCGGTTTTGGCTTCGCAAAGAAAAGAGAAAGTTATCCTTTTGAAAGATGTTGAAAAAGTCGTTGAAAGAAAGGCAAAGGTTCCAATCGGAGAAATAATGGAGGCAGAGAAAAGGAAACTTTTAAATTTGGAAAACCTAATCCATCAAAGAGTTATTGATCAAGATGAGGCAGTCAAAGAAATCTCCGAAGCCCTGAGAAGGGCAAGAGCAGAAATTTCAGTGAGGAAGGGACCGATGGGAAGCTTTCTGTTTTTAGGGCCGACTGGGGTTGGAAAAACAGAAACAGCGAAAGCCTTAGCCGAAATTTACTTTGGCTCTGAAGAAAAAATGATCAGATTAGATATGTCGGAATTTCAAAATTTAAGCGACATTCCGAGGATCTTAGGACAACCAGGAGAAGAAGGGCTTTTAACGACCCCGGTAAGGGAAAGACCATTTTCTTTGATTTTGTTGGACGAATTTGAGAAAGCCCATCCAAAAATTTTGAATTTGTTTTTACAAGTTTTCGATGAAGGTTATTTAACTGACGGAATGGGGAGAAAAGTCAATTTTAAAAATACAATCATCATTGCAACCTCAAACGCCGGAGCAGAAATAATCTGGCAAAAATTGAGAGAAACCCAAAAGTTAGAAATTATTAAAGAAGATTTACTTTCCTATTTAATCCAAAACAAAATCTTCAATCCGGAATTGTTAAACAGGTTCGATGGAGTGATTATTTTTAGACCACTGACAAAAGAAAATCTTTTAAAAATTGCAGAGTTGTTATTAAAGAAAATTCAAAAACAATTGAAGGAAAAAGAAATAGATTTTGTAATTACAGAACCTTTAAAAGAAAAAATTGTCGAACTCTCTTACGATCCAAAATTTGGAGCAAGGGAAATGCAAAGGGTGATTCAAGAGAAAGTTGGGAATGTATTAGCCGGGACAATTTTATCAGGAAGAATAAAAAGAGGAATGAGGATAGAAATTGATCCTCAAAATTTTGAAATAAAAATCAATCCTTAATGTGAATTTCCTGTGGAAAAAATAGGGGTCTTGAATTCATTTTCAAGACCCTTTTAATTTTGTTTGACCTCAAAGCATAAAGTGAGATAAAGTGAAAATAGGTGGGAAATTGTGGATAACTATGGGGAAAAGTGAAAGTTTCTGTGGAAAACATGCCATTCTTTGGAGAATACACATATTCAATAGATGAAAAAAAGAGATTGGCCATTCCCCCAAAATTTAGAAAAGTTTTAGGAAAGAAAGCAGTGATCACAAAGGGATTGGACCAATGTCTTTTCCTTTATCCTGCAAGAGAATGGGGGATTTTGGCAAAAAAATTAAGCAGTTTACCTTTATCTCAATCAGACGCCAGGGGATTTGCGAGATTAATGCTCACAGGGGCAATGGAAGTCGAAATAGACAATCTTGGAAGGATTTTAATTCCAGATTATTTGAAAGAATACGCAAAGTTAAAAAAGAGGGTGGTGATTGCCGGAGTTTATAACCGAATAGAAATTTGGGATGAGAAAATCTGGAAAGAATACAAAGAGAAAACTGAAAAAGAGGTTGGAGATATTGCTGAAAGATTGAAGGAATTAGGTGTATGATTGTAAATTGCAAATTGAAGATTGCAAATTGGGAAGAAAGAATTCACAAACCGGTTCTTTTAAAGGAAGTAATTGAATACTTGAACGTAGGAAAAAACAAAAATTATATAGATTGCACAGTTGGAGAGGGGGGACATGCAATAGAGATTTTAAAAAGGAATGGACCCAAAGGAAAAGTTTTGGGAATAGAGATTGACCCTGAACTTTACAAAAAATTAAAAAAGGAAAAATTGGAGAGATTGATTTTGGTCAACGATTCTTTCTCAAAATTGAAAGAAATTGTAAAAAGGGAAAATTTTGGACTGATCTCTGGGATTTTATTGGACCTCGGCCTGTCGAGTTGGCACATTGAAAAATCTGGTAGAGGGTTCAGTTTTTTGAGGGATGAGCCATTAATAATGAGATACGACTGGGATGAGGCAAAAAGTGTGTTAACAGCAGAGAGAATTGTTAATGAATGGTCAGAAAATGAAATAGAAAGAATTTTGAAAGAGTACGGAGAGGAAAGATTTGCAAAAAGAATTTCTAGAGAAATTGTTAGGGCCAGAAAAGTAAAGCCAATAAAAACAACTTTCCAATTGGTTGAAGTTATAAAGAAATCAGTTCCCAGTTTTTACCAGCACCAAAGGATCCATTTTGCAACCAAAACATTCCAGGCTTTAAGGATTGCTGTCAATAATGAGTTAGAAAATTTAAAGATTGCCTTGCCACAGGCACTTGAGGTTTTAGAGAGGGGAGGAAGGTTGGTAGTAATTTCTTTTCACTCTTTGGAAGATAGAATCGTTAAGAATTTTTTGAAAGAAAAGGAAAGAGAAGGAAAAATAAAAATTTTAACAAAAAAACCAATCAGACCCTCGAAAGAGGAAATAAGAAAAAACCCAAGGTCAAGGAGCGCAAAATTAAGAGCGGCATTAAAAATTGAATGAGAAAAATTTTAAAAACAATCAACATTTTAAATTCAATCTTCCTTTCAATTCTTTTAGGATCGATTCTATTGGAAATTGGCCTTTTAACGAAAGAGGTTTCTTTCATTGAAATTACAAAAAAGAAAATCGATCAGCTTTCGAAGGAAAACCAAAAGCTTGAGGATGAGGTTTTGAAATCAAATTCAATTTCGAATTTAGACCAATTCTTAGAAAAATCGAACTTCGTCAAGGCAGAAAAAATAAAATTTATTCAAATTCTTGAGGGAGGGGTTGTTGCAAAATGAAAAATTTAAGGGAAAATCTGATTTTTTCTTTAATTTCAATTTTTTCAATCGTTTTAATTTCTCGTTTATTTTTCCTTCAAATTTTAAAAGGAAATTACTACCGCGCCCTTTCCTTTGGAATTCACAATTCATTTAAAGAGAACGTTGAAAAAAGAGGAGAGATATTTTTTTCAGGCGGAGAACCCTTGGCTTTAAACAGAGAATATTTTTTTGTCTTTGCAATTCCCCAAAAAATTAAAAAGAAAGAAAATACTGCAAAAGTTTTAAGCGAAATTTTGAATTTAAATGAAAATGAAATTCTTGAAAGAATTAAAGAGGATAAAAATTTTTCTTTGATAAAAGAAAAATTGACTGAGGAAGAAATAGAAAAAATAAAAAAATCAAATCTGGAAGGAATTTTTGTTGAGTCAAAGATAGCGAGGTATTATCCTCAAAAAAATTTGGCATCAAACATAGTTGGCTTTGTTGACTCAGAGGGAAACGGAAGGTATGGTTTGGAGGAATATTACGATGAAATTTTAAAAAGGGGAGAAAATTTGATTTTAACTTTAGATTATAGAGTCCAATATCAGGCAGAAAAACTTTTAGAAAAGGCAAAAGAGAATTTAGAAATTGAAGGAGGGCAAATAATAGTTGCAGAGCCAGATTCCGGAAAAATAATTGCCTTTGCCAACTTTCCAAACTTTGACCCCAATTCTTATCAAGAGTTTGCAAAAAATTTAGAAATTTTTAAAAATCCAGGAACCCAAAACCTCTTTGAACCAGGATCGGTTTTTAAACCAATGACCATGGCGGCAGCTTTAGAAGAGGGGAAAATTACTCCCCAGACAACTTATCAAGATCCTGGAGAAATAAGAATCGATGGCTGGGTAATCAGAAACTACGGAAACAGGGTTTATCCTGGAAAAATTACAATGACCGAAGTTTTGGAAAAATCGATAAACACTGGAGCAGTTTTTGCAAAAAGTCAAATTGAAAATTCAACCTTTTTGAATTATTTAGAAAATTTTGGATTTTTTGAAAAAACTGGAATAGATTTACCAGAGGTTTATTCTGAAAACAATGAATTGAAAAATGGAAGGGAAGTAAATTTTGCAACCGCCTCTTTTGGTCAGGGAATTGCTATCACTCCAATTCAGCTATTGAGAGCTTACTGTGCAATCGCAAACGGAGGAAAACTAGTTGTTCCTTATTTGGTTGAAAATTTTTATAAAGAAGAAAATTCAAGAAAAATTTTATCTCAAAAGACAATTTCTCAATTAACATCAATGTTAGTTTCAGTCGTTGAGAATGGCTTTGGAAAGAGGGCAAAAATTCCAGGATATTATATTGCAGGGAAAACCGGGACTGCTTTACAGCCAAAGGTTGGAGAAAAAGGATATTCAGAAAAAACCTGGCAAACCTTCGTTGGCTATTTTCCGGCCTACAACCCAAAAATTTTAATTTTGGTAAAATTGGACAATCCAAAAACAAAAACCGCAGAATATTCAGCAGTCCCAATTTTTCACGATTTAGCAGATTATATAATAAGGTTATACCAAATCCCACCAGATTATGAGTGAGGTTTTAGGAAAAATTAAATATTTATTCCAAAAAAAGCCAGTGATCGCAATAACTGGGGAAGGAAGGAATTTGGCAAAAGAGGCAATTTCCCTTTTAATAAAAGATGCCCTAATTTTTTCTTTAGAAGATTTTCAAATCAAAAAATCTGAATTCTTTTTGAGATCATCCCCAATTTCAGTTTTAGTAGTAACTCACGTTGGCGACATTCCTTTCGACAGAGATTATTTTGTTGGAGAAAGGGAAAAATTGGAAAATACTATTGAGCTTGCAAAAAAATTGCCCTCTAAAAATTATTTAGTTTTAAATTACGATGATGAAACGGTTAGGGAAATCGACGATATCACAAATTTACAAACTTTCGCATTTGGATTTTCAGAAAGAGCAGATTTCTTTGCTTCAGATCTTAAATTCAATCAGGGGATAAATTTTAAGGTAAATTATAAAGGGAGCACAGTTCCCTTTTGGTTAGAAGGGACCTTTGGGAAAGAACAAATTTATACGGCTTTGGCTGCGGCCGCCGTCGGAACGATTTTTGGAAAAAATTTAATCGAAATTTCTCAGGCAATGAAAAACTACAGAACTTTACCAGGAAAAATGAGATTGATTGAGGGAATAAAAAATTCAAAAATTTTAGACGATACTGAATCAGCGACCGTCTTTTCAATGATCGAGGCGATAGAAATTTTAGGAAAAATTCCAGGTTTCAAAAGAAAAATTGCGGTTTTGGGGGATGTAATTGGAATAGGAAAATATACAATAGAAGCTCACGAAGCGATTGGAGAGAGAGTTGCTAAAAATTGCGATTTACTTTTTACTGTGGGGCCGAGGGCAAAATTTATTGCCAAAGGGGCGATGGAAAAAGGAATGGACGATTTTAAAATTTTCTCTTTCGATACGATAGAAGATACAGTTTCGAAACTTAAAGAAACCATTAGGGCAGGGGATATAATTTTAGTAGATGGGTCGAAAGAAATGAAAATGTCAGAAATTGTTGATCAAATTAGAAAGATTTGGTAAAATTTATTTTGGCCCCGTCATCTAGTGGACTAGGATACATGATTCTCAATCATGGTACACGGGTTCGAATCCCGTCGGGGCCACAAAATGGATGAAAGGAAAAGAAAAATACTCCGTGCAATCTCAACCCTCTCTGGAACGATAATCGGAGTGGGATTTTTTTCATTACCTTATATTCTTTCCAAAGTCGGCATTTACACTTTGACTTTCTATTTTTTATTTTTAGGTTCCTTGGTAATTTTAATCCATTTGCTTTTTGGAGAATTGGCAATTTTAACTCCCGATTTAAAAAGGCTCCCAGGGTTTGCAAAATATCACTTGGGAAATTTTGCTGAAAGGATTTCTTTGATTTCAGCGATTTTAGGGACCTACGGAACTTTATTGGCTTATTTGATAATCGGAGGAAGTTTTCTGAAAAACCTATTCTTTCCAATCCTGAGAGATTCTGATTTAATTTTTATTCTCCTTTATTTTTTAATTGCCTTCCTCTTTATCTTTTCAGGAATTAACATAATTTCAAGAATTGAATTTTTAGATTCTGCCCTCTTTTTGATGATTTTAATTTTGATTTTGGCTTTTGGTCATAAGCTTTTTAATGCCAAAAATTTATTTTTAATTCCCAAACTTTCTGATTTCTTTTTGCCCTACGGTCCGATCCTTTTTTCTTTATGGGGAGCTTCGATGATCCCAGAGGTCGAAGAAATTTTAGAAAAGGATAAAAAAGATTTAGGAAAAATAATTTTTATTTCGATTTTAATTTCTGCCCTTTTTTATTTTTTGTTTGCAATTTTAGTTTGTGGAATTTTGGGAAAAGGAACGAGCGAAGATGCAATCTCTGGCCTTGAAAAATTTTTGGGAAAAGAAATTTCAAAAATTCTTTTTCTTTTTGGAACCATTACCACCTTTACTTCTTTCGTCGCTTTGGGATTAACTCTTCAAAAGATTTTTTGGTATGATTTAAAAATTGAAAAGAATTTATCATTCGCCTTAGCTACTTTTCCTCCTTTAATATTTTACTTTTTAGGTTTCAATCGTTTTTTGCCAGTCATTTCTTTAGTCGGTGGCATTTTTCTCGGCATTGATGGAATTTTGATTTTGTTAATGTATAGGAAAGTTAAAAAATCAAAAATCAAAGATTTCCTTTTTTATCCTTTCTTTTTGATTTTCCTTTTCGGGATTTTCTATCAGATTTTTTATTTTTTAAAATAAAATGATGGAAGTTTTAACCTTTGCCTCAATTTTTTTATTCTCCTTTTTTCTCTTGTTTTGGTCGAGCAATTTTTTAGTTGAATCTCTCAAAAAGATTTCGAAATTTTTGGGTTGGAAAGAATTCGTCGTTTCATTTTTCATTGTTGCTTTTTCAACTACAATTCCAAATTTTGTAGTCGATGTAACTTCGGCAATTAACAAAGTTCCCCATTTGGCATTGGGAGATGTGATCGGAACGAACATTGTCGATTTAACTTTGATTGTTGGAATTTCTGCCATAGTCTCAAGAGCAGGCCTTTCTTTACCTAGCAGAACTGTTCAGGGAAGCTCAATTTTTACAATTTTGGTTGCAATTTTACCCTTGATTTTAATTTTAGATGGAGAACTTTCAAAAGCAGACGGAATTTTGTTACTTTTTGCCTTTTTATTTTATATTTTTTGGCTTTTTCAAAAAAAGGAAAGGTTTGAAAAAATTTACGATGGAATAAAAGAACCTTTAACTTTGAAATTTTTTCTTAAAAACCTTTTATCTTTGTTTTTTTCAATTTCCATTTTGCTATTATCTGCTCAGGGAATTGTGAAATCTGCCCTATTTTTTTCAAAACTTTTAAAAGTTCCTTTAACATTCATTGGTGCCCTGATCGTCGGTTTTGGGACTGCCCTTCCCGAATTTTCTTTTTGTTTTCAGGCTGCAAAAAAATCCCAAGATTGGATGATTGTCGGAGATGTTATGGGATCTGTGATCATGACTACAACATTGGTTTTAGGAACGGTTTCTTTAATTTCACCAATTAAGAATTTGAATTTTTCTCAATTTTTGATTGCCAGAATCTTTCTACTAATTTCAGCAACTCTCTTTTTTATCTTCGTCAGGACCGACAAAAAAGTTACAAAAAGGGAGGCTCTTTTTTTAATCTTTCTCTATTTCTTTTTCATTTTTTCCCAAATTTTCTTTTTGACAAGATAAATTTTGACTAAATTGAGTTAAATTTGGTAAAATATTTTAATGATAGAATTTTTTATTGCTTCAATTTTGTTTTTGGTAATTTTTTTCCTCCTCTATCAGAAAATCAGCCAACAAAACCAGATAAATCTCGAGCAACAAAAGGCAATTCAAGAAATCAAAGAAAGGCTGCTTTTGGGAACACAACTTCAAGACCATTTGAAAGAGGGGATTGAGAAAACGAGGGATTTGATCGAAGAGTTGAGAAAAAGCGAAGAGGTTAGGAAAGAAAGAGAGAAAGAATTTTTAGAAAGAATAAAAAGGGTTGATGAAATAATTGCCGGAACCTCTGCAAAGGGAATTTCTGGTGAAGAAATTTTGAGAGAAACGTTTAAAAAATTGCCACCTGAAATGATCGAAACTAATTTTCAAGTAAGAGGGAAAGTTGTCGAATTTGCTTTAATTTTGCCAAACGGAAAAAGGTTACCAATCGATTCAAAATGGGTTGCCGGAAAATTGATCTTGGATTTAGAAAAAGAGACGAACCCACAAAAGAAAAAAGAAATTATTGAAGAAATTGAAAAAGAGGTGATAAGGAGAATAAAAGAAGTAAAACAATACATCGATCCTGATTTGACCTGGAGCCAGGCAATCGCTGCAGTGCCAGATTCTGTTTATGCAGTTTGCAAAAATGCCCACTTGAGAGGAAGAGAAGAAAACGTAATTTTGATGCCATATTCGATGGTTTTGCCATTGCTTTTGTACATTTATAGATTCCATTTACAATATGCAATTTCTTTGGACCTTGAAAATTTACAGAATCATCTAATTTCCATTGCAAAAAACCTTGACGAGATGGAAAACGTTTTAGAAAATAAAATTTATCGAGGAGCGGCCATGGTTTCTAACGCTTATTTGGAGTACAAACAATTGATTTCAAGAATAAAATCTTCAATAGAAGAGCTTAAACTAAAGGGGTCAAAGGAAGTTAAAAAATTAAAATAAAATGGAATTGGCAGTGATTAAAACTGGAGGAAAACAATATTTAGTTTATCCGGGGCAAAAAATAAAAATTGAGAAAATAGATAAAAGGGAGGGCGAGGAAATTACCTTCTCTGAAGTTTTACTTTTAAAAAAAGGAAAAAATTTAAAAATCGGGAATCCTTTAATTGAGGGAGCGAAAGTAATTGGCAAAGTTTTAAAACAATCAAAAGGAGAGAAAGTAATCATTTTTAAACATCGACCTAGAAGTTCTTACAGAGTTAAAAGGGGACACAGGCAAATTTATACAGAAGTTGAAATTTTAAAAATCGAATGATAGGTTTATTTTCTACTTTCAAAAGCCGCCCCCAAGGTTTCTTCGTCAGCATACTCCAATTCTCCTCCTGTTGGAAGCCCTCTTCCCAATCTGGTAATTTTTTTTCCAGAATTTTTTAATTTTCTTTCTAAATAAAGAGCGATTGCCTCCCCCTCTGTAGTGGGATTAGTTGCAATTATAATTTCTTTTACTTCTCTATCTTTTAATCTTTCTTCCAATTCCTTAATCCTCAATTTTTTTAGCTCCTCTTTTTTTATTGCTGAAACCGGTCCTCCCAAAATAAAATAAATTCCTTTATATTTTTTTGTTTTTTCTATTGCCTCAAGGTCGGTTTCCTTTTCAACAATACAAAGCAAAGATTTATCCCTTGTTTTATCCCTGCAAATTTCACAAATTTCTCCTTCTCCCTCAAAGGGCTTGAAGCAATTTTTACAAAACTTAATTTTCTCTTTTAAATCCAAAATTGCCTTTGATAACTCTTCTATTTCCTTTCTATCCCTTTTTATCAAATAAAAAACGAACCTGGTTGCGGTTCTTTGCCCAACAGTTGGAAATTTTGAAAAGATTTCAATCAATTTTTGAATTGTTTTTGGATACATTATTCTTCAAAAATATCAACCCCCTTTTCCAAATTTTTAAAAGTGACGCATCTTTCATCAAAATAAAGCTCAACCCTTCCCACTGGTCCATTCCTATGTTTGGCAATGATAATATCAGCAATTCCCTTTCTTGGAGTATCTTGAAAATACCTATCCTCTCTGTATATGAACAAAACCACATCGGCATCTTGTTCTATCGTTCCAGATTGCCTTAAATCTGCCAATTTTGGAATTGGAGGAGACCTGTGTTCTACTGCCCTCGACAATTGAGAAATTGCTAAAACCGGAACTTGAAGCTCTCTTGCTAATGCCTTTAAAGCTTTTGAGTTTTCTGAAACTTGCTGAACAGGTGAAGCATCTTTATTCATAGGCTCCATCAATTGCAAATAATCTACAATTACTAAACCGAGCCCCTTTTCTGCCTGCAACCTTCTACACATTGCTTTCATTTGTAAAGCAGTTGGATTTGGAGCATCGTCAATATAAATTGGGGCTTCTGCCAAAATTGACATTGCCCTTTGAATTTTAACAAAATCGTTATCCTCTCCTTCTGCCGACAATCTTCCAGTTCTTAATCTCCAGAGATCTATTCCAGCCAAAGATGCGATAAATCTATCTACAATTTGATCTCTTGACATTTCCAAGGAAAAAATCCCCACTGGGATTCCCTCTTTAATTGCAACATTTAAGGCTATTGAAGTTGCCAAAGCAGATTTTCCCATTGTGGGCCTTGCAGCCAAAATTATCAAATCTGATTTTTGCAAGCCCGCTAAAATATTATCCAAATCCCTAAAACCAGTTGGAATCCCCCTCAAAGATGGGCCATGTTTTGATAATTTATCGATCCTATCGAATGCATCTTCTAGCATTTCTTTCACAGGAACAAACCTTTGAGTGAGGGATTTTTGAGCAATCGAAAAAATTCTTTTTTCTGCTTTATCTAAAATTTTATCCACGTCTTCTGATTCGTTAAATGCCATTTGTCCAATATCTTGAGCTGCAGAAATTAAATCTCTTAAAACCCTTTTTTTGTGAATGATGTTTGCGTAATTTAAAACATTTGAAGGAGTAGAAACTGAATTTATCAATTCAGTCAAATACGCTCTCCCCCCGATTTCCTCTAATAATTTCTTTTCTTCCAATCTGTTAGAAACTGTCAAAATATCTATCGGTTCTCCTTTTTGAAAAAGTTCCAAACAAACGTCATAAATTGTTTGATGGATTCCTCGATAGAAATCTTCTGGAGTTAAAAAATCTGCAACTTTTAAAATTGCATTTTTATCAATCAAAAGGCATCCCAAAAGGCATTTTTCTGCATCGATTGCTTGAGGAGGGATTTTTCCAGAAATTTCGTTTGCCATATTATAAATTTACCACTTTAGAAAAAGAATTGGCAAGGGGAGAAATTTTTCGTAAAATTTAATGATGAAAGTTGCTTTAATTTCCTTTCATTCTTTTTTAGAACCAGGTGGTGTTAAAACTCACGTTTTAAATTTGGCAAGAGAATTTGAAAAAAGAAAAATCGATTACAAAATCGTAATTCCAAGAAGAAAAATTGGCGAAAATTATGGAAAAAACATCATCTTGTTGGGAACTTCATTTCCTTTAATCTGGGGAGGGGGTGCTTCCGATTTAGTTTTCAATTTTATTCCGATTTCTATTGAAAGATGCTTGATAAAAGAAAAATTTACTATCTTGCATTTCCACAACGCCTCCTTTCCTTCATTTTTTCAAATTTTGCTTTCTCCACTTTCTTTCAAAACCACAAATATTTTGACTTTTCACTCAGACATTGAAAGAAGCAATTTTTTGAAAAATTTTCCTCAATTTTTTGATCTCTTCGTCGGTTTTTGCAATCTGAGGCTTGATGGTTTAATAGCAGTTTCAAAAGTTGCCCTAAAGTATTTTGAGAAATTCAAAAAACCTAAAATAGTAATTCCAAATGGGGTAGATTTGGAAACTTTTAGTCCAAAAAGCAAAAAAATTGAAAAATTTTTGGATGGAAAAATAAATTTGCTTTTTGTTGGAAGAATTGAAGAGAGAAAAGGTTTGATTTATCTTTTGAAAGCATTTTTAATTTTAAAAAGAAAATATCAAAATTTGAGATTGATCGTGGCGGGAGATGGCCCTGAAAAAGAAAATTGTGAAAGTTTTGTAAGAGAAAATAATTTAAAGGATGTAGTCTTTTTAGGAAGTGTTTGGAAAGAACTTCCCTCTCTTTACGCTACTTGCGATATTTTTTGCGCTCCTTCAATTTTTGGAGAGAGTTTTGGATTAGTTATTTTGGAGGCAATGGCATCCGGAAAACCGGTAGTTGGATTCGCAAACGAAGGATATAAAGAGTTAATGAAAGGGAAAAAAGGAGAAAAATTTTTGGCAAAACCCAAGGATTTTAAAGAGTTGGCACATAAAATAGAGATTTTAATTCGAAATGAAAAATTAAGGGAGAGTTTAGGAAAATGGGGAGAGAAAGAGGCCCAAAAATATTCTTGGGAAAAAATTGCTGAAAAAGTTTTAGATTTTTACAAAATTTGCCAAAAGGAAAAAAAGAAAATTTCTTTTACTGCTTGATTTTCTTTATTCTCGGTCCTTCTTTTGTATCCTCGACCCAATAACCCATTTCCTTAATTTTTTCTCTAATTTCATCTGCCCTTTCAAAATCTCCCTTTTTTCGATATTCCTCTCTAATTTTAACTAATTTCTTTATTTTTTGAGGAATCTTTATTCTTCTAACTTTTTCCAAATTCAAACCAAAAATTCTATCAAAATTTAACAAAAGCTTATATTTTTCTTGGTTTGAAATCTTTTGATCTCCGATTAAATTCCACATCAAAGCCAAGGCCTTCGGTGTATCCAAATCATCATTAATAAATTCCAAAAATTCTTTTTTATACTTTTTCCCATTGTTCATTGTTCGTTGTTCGCTGCTCTCTGATTTAATTTCCCTTACTTTCTCATACAAGTTTTCCAAGGCATTCTGGGCTGATTTTAAGGCTTCGAAAGTAAAATTTAATTTTGATCGATAATGAGTTCCTAAGCAGAGATAACGATAGGCGAGAGGATCAAATCCTCTTTTAATAAGATCCTCCAAAGTATAAATATTCCCGAGGGATTTTGCCATTTTTTTTCCTTCAACGAGAAGAAATTCTCCATGGAGCCAATATCTTGCCAAAATTTTTCCAAAAGCAGCTTCTGCCTGTGCGATTTCGTTTGTGTGATGAATTAAAACATGGTCTACTCCACCACAATGAATATCAAAAGGAATTCCCAATTCTTTTATTGACATCACAACGCATTCTGTATGCCAACCTGGAAATCCCTTTCCCCAAGGTGAATTCCAAACCATTTCTTTCCTTCCTTTTGCAAACTTCCAAAGGGCAAAATCTGTTGGATTTTTCTTTCCAGGAACCATTTCAACCCTTGCCCCTGGCAAAATTTTCATTTTTCTTGGCCAAAGCCTTCCGTATTTTTTCAACTTTGAGGTATCGAAATAAACTCCATCTTCAATAATGTAAGTGAACCCATTTTTCTCCAAAATTTTTATCAATTCAATTTGGTCATTTATAGTTTCAGTTGCTCTAATCCAAACATCAGGCTTTAGAATGTTCAATCTCTTTAAATCTCTTTTAAAGGCTCTTTCATAAAACCTTGCAATTTCTTTTGCGCTTTTTCTTTCCCTTTTTGCTGCCATTAAAATTTTATCTTCCCCAACATCCTGATCAGAAACCAAATGTCCAACATCGGTAATATTCATCACATGCTTTACCTTGTAGCCATTGTAAATTAAAGCTCTTTTTAATATATCTTCAAAAATATAAGTTCTCAAATTTCCAATGTGCGCAAACCAATAAACAGTCGGCCCGCAGGTATAAAGACCGACCATTTTGTCTCTCAAAGGTTTAAACACTTCTTTTTTCCTCGTTAGAGTGTTGAAAAGCCAGAGCATAGATTTTTTTCATTTTAACAAACTTAAATACTTTTCGCCACGATCAGGAAAAATCACAACGATGTTTCCAGAACTTAATTTTCTTGCAATTTTTAAAGCTGCAAATAAAGCCGCCCCAGAACTTAACCCCACAAAAATTCCTTCCTCTCTTGCCAGCTTTTTTGTCATTTCGAAAGCCTCTTTGTCTTTAACGATTATTTTCTCATCGATAATTTTTAAATCTAAAATTGGAGGAATATATCCTTCTTCAATGCTTTTTAATCCCTGGATTTTAGTTTTTGGTTTCGGAAAAACTCCAACAATTTTTACATCGGGATATTTTTCTTTTAATCTTTTCCCAACTCCAGTAATCGTTCCACCAGTTCCAACTCCGGCAACCAAAACATCGATTTTTTTGCCACCCATTTGTTCAATAATTTCTTTTCCAGTGGTCTCATAATGTGCCCTTACATTGGCTTCGTTTTCGTATTGATTGAGCAAAACCAAATTTTTATCTTTTTTAACCAAACTCTTTGTAAATCTAATAGCCCCGTCTCTCCACTCTTTTTCTTCAACCAAAATTAATTCTGCGCCAAAAAACTTAAGCATTTTCCCTCTTTCAATACTCATTGTTTTTGGCATAACGATTTTCACTTTATATCCTTTTATGGTACTAATCATTGCTAAACTAATGCCAGTGTTTCCACTGGTTGGCTCAATGATAGTTTTTCCCTTTTTTAAAATTCCTTCTTTTTCAGCTCTTTCAACCATATATAAAGCGATTCTATCTTTGATAGAACCTGTAGGATTGAACCCTTCTAATTTAGCAAAAATATTAACTTTTGGATTCGGGTTTAATTTTTGAATTTTTACTAAGGGCGTATTTCCAATTGTATCCAAAATATTCATGAAATTAAAAAGCCTCTTTTTGAGGGAGAGGCCAGTAACAATTATTAATCAATCTCAACTAGCCCCTCCCTAAAAAGAGGCACAACAATCGCAGCAATTTATTATTTTTTCCTTCATAACAATTAATATTAATATCCTCAAAATCATTTGTCAAGTTTATTTTAAAATTGACAATTTTTGAATTTTATGAGATAGATTAATTAGAGGGATTAAGTTGAGAATTGGGTTCTTTATTTGGGAATATCCACCCAGAATCGTCGGAGGATTGGGTACTTACGGAGAAAATATCTGTCCTCAAATGGCAAAACAAGGGCATGAGGTAACAGTTTTTACACTGAAAGATAGCACATTAAAAATAAAAGAAATAATAAACGGTGTTAATGTTTATAGATCGATTACTTTACCGAATGCCGCCGAATTCATCGGAATTTGTTTAAGAGAAGATATAAGAAATTGGGGTACGGGAATGAAATTCTTCGTCGATGTTTTCCTCTACAACATTTTGAGTGCTGTGAAGGTTATCCGACTCATAAAAGAAAAGGGTTATAAATTTGACATAATCTCTGCTCACGACTGGCTCAGCGCAATAGCAGGGGTCTTAGTGAAAAAAGAAACGGGAGCACCATTAGTTTTTCATATTCACTCTACTGAATGGGGTCGGGTATCTAATGGTTCACCAACGATTAAAGAAATTGAAAAGACTGCAGCTCAAATAGCCGATGCGATAATAACTGTAAGTTACCCAATGCAAGAAGATCTTATAAGGCATGGCTTCCCGGGGGAGAAAATAAAAGTTTGCTGGAATGGTGTCGATCCTGAAAAATACGACCCAACTAAGGTATCAAAAGAAGATGTTGAAAGGTTGAGAGAAAAATACGGGATTGGCCCAGAAGAACGAATGCTCCTCTTTATTGGACGATTGACCGGAGTGAAGGGAATTATAAACTTGATCCAGGCAATGCCAATGATTCTCAATAAGCATCCGGAAGCAAAACTCGTTATTCTCGGAAAGGGAGAACTCGAGCAGACCATTTCTGATCTTATTAGGATCTTGAGAATTGAAGAAAGAATAAAAACGAAATTTGAATTTGTTTCAGAACAGGAACGAATACTCCATTATGCCGCTTCTGATTTGTGCATTTTCCCTTCTCAGTACGAACCCTTTGGAATTGTTGCCCTAGAAGCAATGTCAATGGAAAAACCTGTTGTCGTCGGTGCCAGCGGAGTCAGCGGATTTAGAGATGTTGTTATCCCATCCGGACCAGAGCAAACCGGAATTCATGTCAACGGAAACAACCCCGCAGACATTGCCTGGGGAATAAATGCGCTTCTTGAGGATATGGAAAGAGCAAAAGAAATGGGAAAAAGAGGCAGAATACGAGTAAAACAATATTTCACTTGGGAAAAAGTCGCAGAACGTACCTTATCAATTTATCAAGAGGTCATAAAAGGAGTTTAACCTCCTTTTTTATTTTTAAAAATTTATGCTATCATTAAAAAATGAAGAAAATTGATTTTATTTTAGCGTTGATTACAGGAGAGGGAGTGGCAGGACTATTTATCTGGCTTCTTAAAAATTCTCCATTAAATTTACCTTTTTTAAACTGGTTTTTACCAATTTTATTTCCAATTTTAGCAATTTTTGGAATTTGGCTTGCTGAAATTATCGGCAGAAAATTTCTTTTCATCTATCAATTGGCAAAATTTGTTTTGGTTGGTGCATTCTTTGCCGTTTTTGATTTAATTATTTTGAATTCATTGATAGCTTATTTTGGAATCACGAAAGAAGAGATTTTAAAGTATGCAATTTTTGTAATAGCTTCTTTCACCATAGTTACAATTTTCAAATACTTTGCAAACAAATACTGGGCTTTTGAGAAAACGGAAAAAGAAAGAATGGAAAAAGAATTTGGAATTTTCTTTTTGGTAACTGCAATATCAGGAGTAATTCAAGTTGGCGTTGCCTCTTTACTATTTAAATTTTTGATCTTGGCAATTTCTCCTTTGCTAGCTGGTAATGTTGGAAAAATTTTGGGAATTGTAGTTGCCTCTATTTGGAATTTTCTTTGTTATAAATTTTTAGTTTTCAAAAAATAATATGTCTCAGGTTTTTTATCGAAAATACAGACCGCAAAGATTCTCTGAATTTGTTGGTCAAGAACATATAGTAAAAACTTTAACTAATGCGATTTCAATGGGAATGATTTCCCATGCTTATTTGTTTTCGGGGCCGAGAGGGACAGGAAAGACAACATTGGCGAGAATTTTTGCAAAAGCAGTGAATTGCCAAAACAGAAAAGAAGAGGAATTTGAGCCTTGTTGCAAATGCTCTTCTTGTGTTGAAATTCAAGAGGGAAGGTCGATGGATTTAATAGAAATTGATGCAGCATCCCATAGGGGAATTGATGAAGTTAGAGAATTGAGAGATACAATTAGGTTTGTGCCAACAAAATCAAAATACAAAGTTTATATCGTTGACGAAGCACATCAATTGACAAAAGAAGCAGCAAATGCTTTGCTGAAAACTCTCGAAGAACCCCCTCCTTTTGTAATTTTTATTTTAGCAACCACAGAACCCCATAAAATGATACCTACAATTTTATCAAGGTGTCAAAGGTTCGATTTTTACAAATTAAGAGCTAGTGAAATTT
>Ga0080004_1219571_pt1 | contig 32506 bp, 30 predicted proteins | sample WasSprMetagenome_FD_69207 | JGI IMG/M metagenome (GOLD analysis project Ga0080004, IMG submission 69207) | Sulfidic aquatic microbial communities from Washburn Spring, Yellowstone National Park, USA - WS (SPADES assembly) (version 2) | ecosystem: Environmental > Aquatic > Thermal springs > Hot...
TTTCATGAAATAAAAGACAAAGTGAAAATTCTTTCCGCTAAAGACATTAAAGAACTGTATAAAAGAAAGAAGTCTTGGAGAGAACTGGAGAAAAAACTCGGGATTTTGTAGAAAAAATAAAAGATGAGGAATTTATTTTTAGTGTTTTATTGTTAGATGAATTTTTAAAAGAAAGGAGGGATTATTGAAAGGAGTAGTTCTTGCTGGTGGACTTGGGACTCGTTTATATCCATTAACTAAAGTAACAAATAAACATCTTCTTCCCGTATATAATAAGCCAATGATTTATTACCCAATTTTAACTCTTGTAGAAGCAGGAATTAAAGATATTTTAATTGTCACTGGAGGAAATTCTGCAGGAGATTTTTTGAAACTTCTTGGTAATGGGAAAGAATTTGGACTATCACATTTAAGTTTTGTTTATCAGGAAGGAGAAGGTGGAATTGCTGCTGCTTTATCTTTGGCTGAACACTTCTGTGATAATGATAAAATGGTTGTTATTCTTGGAGATAATATTGTTGAAAAAAGTATAAAAAAGGAAGTTGAAATATTTGAAAAACAAGAAAAAGGAGCAAGAATATTACTTAAAGAAGTTGAAAATCCAGAAAGGTTTGGAGTTGCTGAAATAAAAGATGGAAAAATTGTAAGGATAATAGAAAAACCAAAAATACCTCCTTCTAATCTTGCTGTTACAGGAATTTATATGTATGATAATCAGGTTTTTGATATAATAAGGACATTAAAACCATCAGAAAGAGGTGAACTTGAAATTACAGATGTTAATAATAAGTATCTTGAAATGGGACAACTTACCTATGGAATTCTTGATGGATGGTGGACAGATGCAGGAACTTTTGATTCATTATTAAAAGCAAATATACTTGTAGCAGAAATGGAGAAAAGGGAAAAATGAAAATAGTAATAACAGGTGGGTGTGGATTTATTGGTTCTAATTTTATAAGGTATTTGATAGAAAAATATCCTTCTTACAAAATCTTAAATATTGATAAACTCACATATGCTGGAAATCTTGAAAATTTAAAGGATATTGAGAAAAATCCTAATTATAAATTTTTAAAGAAGGACATATGTGATAAGGATATTGAAGAATTTATAGATGATTATGATGTTATTATACACTTTGCCGCAGAATCTCATGTAGACAGGTCTATTTACCAGCCAGATATTTTTTTAAAAACAGATATTTTTGGAACATTTAATTTACTTCAGATAGCAAAGAAAAAAAATATAAGGTTTATTCAGATTTCAACTGATGAAGTTTATGGAAGCATTGAAGATGGAAGTTTTGACGAGAACTCAAATTTAAATCCATCAAATCCATATTCAGCAAGTAAAGCAGGTGCTGATTTATTAACCCTTTCATTTTTTAAAACATATAAAGTTCCAGTGAATATTATAAGAAGTTGTAACAATTACGGACCATATCAATATCCAGAAAAATTTATACCTTTAATGATAACAAATGCAATTGAAAATAAGAAACTTCCAATATATGGTGATGGTTTATATAAAAGGGAATGGATTTTTGTTATTGATAATTGTAAGGCAATAGATGTAATTCTCCATAAAGGGAAGGAAGGAGAAATTTATAATGTAAGTTCAGAATTTTCTATTCCAAATATAGAAATTGCAAAAAAAATTTTAAAATATATGGGAAAAAGTGAAGATTTAATTGAGTTTGTTAAAGATAGACCAGGTCATGACAGGAGATACAGTATAAAATGTGAAAAGATAAAAAAACTTGGCTGGTATCCCCAAACTGATTTTGAAAAAGGACTTAAATTAACTATTAATTGGTTTCTTGAAAATATGTCCTGGTGGAAAAATATAAAAAATTCAGACTCTTATTCCATCCATTACAAAAAAGTTTATGGAGAATGAAATCTTAAAATCTCATTGAAATTTCCCACCTAACAAAAGTGCAGTTTTTTCTATCAGTGGATGAATAATAATTTCCCGGAACAAAATATTCAAACCAGAAATGACTTGAAATATTCTGTGTAAATTTATGCCTTAAAATTAATGTTGGAAGATGACCTCTTTCCTTACCAGTTGCACTTGGTTCATTTGCTCTGAGATAATTATAGGAAATAGATAAAGTTGTATTTTTTGAAGGAAGTAAATTTAAGCATGTTCTCCATGCATTATAATTTGTAAACTTTGCTATTTCTCCATCGTAAAAATAATAATAAAGTAATAATTCACTTATCCATGGCCATCTTGCATATACAGGATCCCATCCTTCATCTTTTGTAGTAGTAGAACTTTTATCCCCTGAAAGATATATATATCCAAAATCAATTGAAGGAGAAAATTTTGCATTTTTAAAACTTCGTGTTATAAATCCATATCCTGCCCATGCTCTCTTATCTTCTCCGGTTTCATATTCTCCCCACTGATATGCAATTTCTCCTCTCAATTTCCATGGGTCAAAATTATAAACTTTTCTTATTCCTATTGTATGAAAATCAAGTTCAGGTATTGTTGTAATTGGATTTGGTTTATACTCTTCCTGATGCTTGTAAATATAGTATGGCTCAAGAGATAAATTTTTTAAAGGATTTAATTTCCCATAAAGTATAACTGCTCTTTCATCTGAATTTCGCAAACTTTTATGGTTATTATTTATTATTGGCATGTAATCTTCTTTTGGATTGTAAATGAAAATAAAATCAACTAAATTTTTATCATTAAAATGATATGTTGCTTTCAATGCATCAAAATAAAATGTCCTTGAACCATCCCCGGGAGTTCCCTCTAAAATAACAAATCCTTCTCCATACTGAAATAAAAAGTCCTGCCTCCCAATTTTTAAGTCAAAATTTGAACCACCTATTTTATTAAATTCAAAGTAAAGATTTTCAAAAATAAATTCATCATCAGACCTGTACCTATTTTTAGCAAGAAAACCATCTCTTTCAAGATAAAATCTTGGTTCTCCTGAAAATTTAACAAAAATTGTATTATTTTGATTGAAATTCCATTTTCCCCATAAAGATGCTTTAATTCTGAAATAATTATCATCTTCTTTTCCAAGAGGTTCAAAAATATTTCCAAGATACTCTTCCCTTAACCTTAAATCAAAACCATAATCAAACTTAACTTCAGCAAAAGCAAAAAGACACAAAAAAACAAATAAAAATACAACCTTTTTCATAAAAACCTCCTTTCTTTTTTAAAACTGAATAACCTTATAACCCTCATTTTTCAAAATTTCTTCTACTTTTTTTGTATCCTTAACCTTTAAAATTAAAACTGCTTTAACTCCTTCCTGTGTTATAAATCCATAAGCATCTTCTATATTTATTTTACTTTTTTCAAGAATTTTTGCGACTTTATGGAATGAACCAACTTTATCCGGGATTTCAACAACAACAACATCCTGAAGGGAAACAAGAAAATTATTTTCTTTTAAAACTTCATATGCCTTTTGATTATTATCTGTCATTATCTTTACAACTCCAAAACTTCCACTATCTGCTATTGTCATTGCTTTTAAATTTATTTTATTTTTACCAAGTACTTCTGTTATTTTACTTATTTTACCTGGTTTATTTTCAACAAAAATTGATATCTGTTTTCCCATTATAATCTCCTTTTATCAATTACTCTTTTTGCCTTTCCTGTTGTTGTTGGTAAAGTCCCTGGTTCAACAAATTCAACAACAGGTGTCACAAGTATTTTTTCCCTCAATTCTTCTCTTATTTTTTCCTGTAAATTTTTCAATTCATTTATATCACCTTTAAAAAACTCCTTTTTCATTTCAATTTGAACAGTAAGAATATCAAGCCCTTCTTTTCTATCTATAATAATCTGGTAATTTTTATCAACCTCAGGGAAATCCATAATGACTGTTTCAATCTGGGATGGAAAAATATTTACACCTTTTACAATAAACATATCATCTGCTCTACCCTTAATTCTCTGTATTTTTCTATGGGTCCTTCCACATTTACATTTTTCTTTTATAATTTTTGTCAAGTCACCTGTTCTATATCTTATTAAAGGCATACCTTCCCTTTTTAATGTTGTTAAAACAAGTTCTCCTTCTTCTCCTTCTTTTAAAACTTTTCCTGTTTTTGGATTTATAATTTCCATATAATACTGGTCTTCCCAGAGATGTAAACCATCTTTAAATGGACATTCAAAAGCAACTCCAGGTCCATTCATTTCAGAAAGTCCATAACAGTTATAGACATCAATACCAAAAATATTTTCAAGTTTCTTTCTTGTGCTTTCTGAATGTGGTTCTGCCCCAACAACTGCAATTCTTAAATTAAAGTCCTTTTTGGGAGATAATCCATTTTTTTCAATAAAATGAGCAATATATAATAAATAACTTGGCGTAATGTGAATTACTGTTGTTTTAAGTTGTTTCATCAATTCCAATTGTTTTTCTGTATTCCCTGCACCTGCAGGAATAATGAGACACCCTATTTTCTCTGCTCCATAATGAAGTCCAAGCCCTCCTGTAAAAAGACCATAACTCATCATATTCTGAAAAACATCTTCCTTTCTAACCCCTATCATATAAAGACACCTTGCAATAATATCTGCCCATGTATCTATATCTTTTTTTGTGTAGAATATATATTTTGACCTTCCTGTTGTGCCTGAAGAACTGTGAACCCTAACTATATTTTTAATATCTGTTGCAAGAAAAGCAAAAGGGTCTTTTTCTACAAGGTCAAATTTTGTCGTGAAAGGAAGTTTTTCAAAATCATCAATATCTTTTACTTTTTTAAAATCTTTAAATTTGAACTTATAAAATTCACCTTTTTTTGCTCTTTCAAATGAGGAAATCAATCTTTCAAGTTGGATATCCTTCAACTCACATTTTCCAATCAATTCTATTTTTTCTTCCCAGTAATCAGGACTTGATAAAAAATCCGGTTTTTGTTTCATCCAGAATCTCCTTAGATGTTTTTCGTGTAATTAAACTCACAAAAATCATAACAAAGACAGAAATTAAAAATGAATAGAAACTTGGATGAAATGGAAGTGGCTTTTTAAATTTATAATACCATCCAAAAATAAAAGCAAAAACAAATCCGGAAATCATTGACCAGATTGCACCATATTTATTTGCTCCTTTCCAGTATAGTCCAAAAAGAATGGAAGGAACAAAAGTTGAAAGCATAACTCCTATTGATGTCCATATAAGAAAAGCAAGTAGTTGTGGTGGTTTTATTGCAAGAATAAAACTTATTAAGGCAAAAATTATAATAAAAATTCTGCTTACAAGTGTTACTTTTTTATCATCAGCGTTTTTATTTATAAGTTTTTTATAAAAATCCCATCCACATGTGCTTCCTATAACAAGTAAAAGACGGTCAGTTGTTGACATAACAGCAGCAAGAATAATAACTGCAAAAATACCCAAAAATTTATTTCCAAAAACATAATTTATTCCAGCAAGAAAAGCATCATCAGGTTTTGAAAGTTGAACCTTACCATCAAATACGAGTGTTCTAACAGCCATACCTGTAATTTTAACAAGAAACATAATGCATAGATAAATTAAAAAAACTATAAGGCCAGACCATTTAAAATACTTCTTATCTTTTACTGCAATTACATTATTTATTATATGAGGACCTGAACCAAGACCGAGTGCAAGTAAGAAAAAGAGAGAAATTAAATATAAGGGAGTGCAGAAAGCATATTTTTCATAAGGTGGATGAATCTGAGGAAATGCAATTTTTACATAATTAGGGTCAATTTTTACAAGTGTTTGATTTATATAGGTTAGCCCTCCTGCACCTTTAATTATAAATGGACAGAAAATTAAAACTCCAAGTATAATTATTATTCCCTGAAAAAGTGTTGTCCAGGAAACTGCATAAAGTCCACCAAGTAAAACATATAAAAGGACTATAATTGTTCCTATGGTTAATGCCTGGATTTGAGTTATTCCCAAAGCCCATTTTAAAACAATTGATATAGCTGTATATTGACCGACAAGATAAATTAAGGAAGTAACAAGAACAGCAAGAGAAGAAATAAACCTTACAAACGTTTCACTTTCAAATCTATATGAAAGATAGTCCTGTAAAGTTAAAAAGTTTTTTTCTTTGCATACAGTATATATTTTATATCCATAGATTGTTATTGTAATTGCACATGTAAGAGGAACAAAAATCTGTTCCCAGAAACTTGGCCAGCCAGCAACAAATCCAAGACCTGTAACTCCAAGAATTGTCATACCACTTGTTGTTGAACCAAGAATTAATAAAACAAAAAGCCAGAAACCAAGTGTTTTTCCTGCAACAATATAATCAGATGTATTTTTAATCTTTCTACTTGTAATTGCACCAATATATAGCATAAAAACCAGATAAATAAAAATGATTAAAAATTGTCCCATTTTATTCTCCCTTTTATTTGAATTTTAAAGCCCAGATTAAAAGAAAAAGGATTATAATTAAAGGACAGAAAATAAAAAAAATAAAAAAAGTAGAATAAGGAAGACCAAACATATACCTCCTTTTTAAATTTTCTTTATTTCACTTTCTTTAAATAGTTTAACTTTATTTTTTTTCAGTATTTTTTCTGCTTTTTTAATATCATCTGTTTTAAAAACAACAATTGCTTTTTTATTTGATTTTTCTACAAAGGCATATATATACTCAACACTTATACCATTTTCTACAAGATAGCCAAGAATTTTTGCAAGTCCACCAGGTTTGTCCTCTACTTCTGCTGAAATAACTTCTGTCTGGTCAACTGTAAAATTATTTTTTTTCAGAATCTTAATTGCCTTATTCCTGTCATTTACAATCAATCTTAAAATTCCATAATCTGCTTTATCAGCAAGTGATAAAGCACGAATATTTATTTTGTTTTTACCAAGAATTGATATTACTTCATTCAATCTTCCAAGACGATTTTCAAGGAATATTGAAATCTGTTTTATTGCCATTTATTTACCCTCCTTTAACTCCTTTCTCAAATCAATAACTCTTTTTGCCTTTCCCATACTTCTTTCAATACTTTTTGGTTCCACAAGTTTAACAGAAACTGACAGACCAATAACTCCTTCAATTGCCTTCTGTATTTTTTTCTCAAGTTCTTCAAGTTTTTTTATCTCATCAGAAAATGCTTTCTCTGTGATTTCAACTCTAACCTCAAGTTTATCAAGATATTTTTCCTTTGAAACAACAAGTTGATAATGGGGAGACACTTCAGGTATTTTTGTAAGAACTGTTTCAATCTGGGATGGAAAAACATTTATTCCTCTTATAATCAGCATATCGTCTATCCTTCCTTTAATTTTACTTATTCTTGGCATCGTTCTCTTACAGTAAGGGCATTCTGAATAATTAATTTTAACTATGTCACCAGTTCTGTATCTAATCATTGGAAGGGCTTCTTTTGTTAAAGTTGTTAAAACAAGTTCTCCTTCCTCTCCTTCATCAAGAATTTCTCCCGTTTCAGGATTAATCACTTCAGGTAAAAAATGGTCAGCCCAAACATGGAGACCGTCTTTACCTTCACATTCAATTGCAACACCAGGACCAATTATTTCAGAAAGTCCATATATATCAAGAGCAATCATATCCCATTCTTCCTCTATCTTTTTCCTCATTCCTTCTGTCCATGGTTCTGCACCAAGAATTCCAATTCTTATAGTTGTTTTTTTAGGGTCTATTCCCATTGTCTTTGCCTCTTCTGCCATATAAAGAGAATAAGAAGGAGTGCATGTTAAAACAGTACTTTTAAAATCCTGGATAATCATTAATTGTCTCTGGGTCTGACCAGCAGATACTGGAATTACAGTCACTCCAAGTTTTAATGCTCCATAATGAACACCAAGCCCACCCGTAAAAAGACCATATCCATAGGCATTATGAATAATATCTCCTTTTTTCACACCTGCACATGCCAAACTTCTTGCCATAACTTCTGACCATACTTCTATATCATTTTTTGTATAACCAACAACTGTAAGTTTCCCAGTTGTTCCAGAAGAAGCATGAATCTCAAAAACATCTCTAATTGGACAGGAAAACATTTTAAATGGGTAATTATCCCTTAAATCATTTTTCTTTGTGAATGGAATGTTTTTCAAGTCATTCAGAGAAGTTAAATTTTTAATTCCTGCTTTTTCATAAAGTTCCTGGTAAAAAGGGATTTTTTCTTTTGCATAATTAAAAACTTTTTTAAGGCGCTCAAATTGCAGTTTTTTTAACTTTCTTTCCGATAATGTTTCAATTTCTTTTTGAAAATATTCCATTTTAATTTTTATATTTTATCATAAAAAAATTTTTTGTCAAATTTTTTAATTTTGTTTTCTAAAACTGTCTCTTTAAATTCTATCAAATCAAGATTTTCAATATCAAAAATCTTAATATTTTTCAATGTGTTTGAAATTTTTAATTCTTCTTTTTCTGTTTCAATTAAATTTTTATTAAAAGGACATACTTCCTGACATATCTCACAACCAAAAATTTTATTTCCCTTTTTAATCAGTTCTTTTTCAGTTTCTGTTAAGTAATTTTTTTCAATCGTTAGATAAGATATACACCTTCTTGCATCTATGACTTTTTCTTCTTTTATGGCACAGGTAGGACAACTTTCAATACATTTCTTACATCCTCCACAAAGATTTTCTACTTCTTTATCAGGCTCAATTTCTAAATTTATTAAAACCTCACTTAAAAATATAAAAGAGCCAAAATTTTTATTTATTATTAAAGAATTTTTACCAATAAAACCAATTCCTGATTTTTTAGCCCAATATTTTTCAAAAACAGGACCAGAATCAACAAAAAATCTATATTCAAATTCTCCAATCTCTTTTTTCAAATCCACAATAAAATTTCTCAACTTTTTTTTTATCACCTTATGATAATCAATTTTTGTTAAATATCTTGGAAACAGACAATCATCAGGTATTTTTGAATAATAATTAATACCAAGAGAAATAATTGTTTTTGCAGATGGTAATAGACCGGCCGGGTTAAACCTTTTTTCAAGATTTTTCTCAAGATATTTCAATTCACCATTATAATTATTTCCTAAATACTGTAAGTAAAATTCAATAAATTCCTTTTCAACTTTCTCACATCTTGAAAATCCAACTAAATCAAAACCTGATTTTTTAGCAATTTCAATTATCCTTTTTTTCATTTTTACCTGATTTTTATTATAAAACAATAAAAAATTTTTTGAAATTTAAATTTTGGGATATTGACATTTATTTTTAAAAATGGTATATTTTTATATTACTTAAATAAATGGATTAGCCCCCATCGACTAGTGGTCTAGGTCACCACTCTTTCAAGGTGGTAGCGCCGGTTCGAGTCCGGCTGGGGGCGCTAGTTTTAAAATCTTAAAATTCGTTTGGGCTACTTTTGGGGTTCCTTATGAAAAAAATAATTGCTGTGTGCGGAAGTAATACAGGAGATAAAAATTTAAGTAAGAATATATTAAAGATTGCTGAAAAAGTAGGTTCTTTAATTGCAGAAAAGGGTGGAATTCTTATATGTGGAGGACTTGGTGGTGTAATGGAGGCAGCAGCAAAAGGAGCACAAGAAAAAGGTGGAATAACTGTGGGAATTTTACCCTATGATAAATCAAAGGCAAACAAATTTATAGATATACCAATTGGAACAAATCTTGGCTTTTACAGAAATTATATAATTGTTAACAGTGCTGACTGCATAATTGGAATATGTGGTAGATGGGGAACTTTAAATGAAATATCAATTGCTATTGCTATTGGAAAACCTGTAATTTTGATTTCTTCTTCAAGTGGAGTATGTGAATTATTCAGCAAAAAAGAAATAATTGATAAATTTGAAGAAAAACCATATATAGTTGAATCACCTGAAGAAGCAGTTGAACTTGCATTTAAAATTATTTAAAGAAGGTGATTTAAAAGAAAAAGAGAACCTGTTTTACTCAATGGACGATTATTATTGCCACACTTAGGAGAAACAATACAGGAAGGACAACCCATTTCACATTTGCAATTTAAAATAGAATCATAGGAGATTGAAAAAATTTTATCTATCCTGTCAAAAGCAATTTTTGTTATTCCCACTCCTCCTGGAAAGCCATCATATATGAAAATTGTTGATTTTTCTGTTTGCTTATGAAATGAAAATGAATAACCACCAATATCCATTCTATCACATGTAACAACAAGAGGAAAAATTCCTATCATCGCGTGTTCTGCTGCATGAATACTTCCAGGAAAATCAAGTTTCCTCTCCTTTATTTCAAAAACAATATCATCTGGTATTTCAATCCATAATGACTGTGTTTTAAATTTCTGTGAAGGTAAACTTAACATATATGTTCCGATTAAAGATTTATCACTCTCCATTCTTTTTTCATAACTTATAACCTCAGTTGTTACTTCAATTTCTCCAAATTTTATTAAAAAATCATTCTTATTTTTTTCTCTTTCAATATTTATAATTTCAATTTTTTCTCTCCAGTTTGGCTGAGTATAATAACCACTATTATTTTTTTCAACTATAACCATTTTTTTCTCAAAATTTATAAATATGACTTCATATTTTTTACCATGATGTAAATAAATTGCTCCTGGATAACATTCAAATAAAACTCTATCTTCTTCAATCTCTCCAATCTGTTTTTCTTCATCAATTTCAAATATAGAATAAATCTCTCCGATTGTCCTTAAATTGAAGTCCCTGTGAATTGGTTTTCCTGAATAAAAATATCTTCCATCCTTTGTTTTTGAAAACTCCCTTTTTTCAACAATTCTATTTAAAAAATCTCCGTAAAATTTCCTGTCATTATCTAAATTTACTGGAATTTCAATTGATGCACATTTAACCTGATTTTCTGCTATAATTTCATTTTCAAAATTAATTATTACATCTTCAAACTGTCTTTTTACAAATTCTTCTGGATTTCTTATAAAATACTGGTCAAGTGCATCATCAAGAGCCATAAAAATTACAAGTCCTTCTCTTTTCCTTCCAACCCTTCCAATTCTCTGCCATGTGCTTGTGATACTTCCAGGATAACCAAAAAGAATGCAGGTATCAAGATAACCAACATCAATTCCCAGTTCTAAAGCACTTGTTGAAATAACTCCTTTTAAATCTCCTGTGAATAATTTTCTTTCAATTTCTCTTCTTTCTTCAGGTAAATATCCTGCTCTGTAGGCTGAAACAATACTTTCGGTTTTTCTATCCTTTTTTACTGCCCATAATTGCAGAAGTTCTGCTGATTTTCTACTGTTTGTAAAAATTATTGTGGAAAGTCCATAATCAATGCTTTTTTTAAGAAGTTCAATTGCCTGTGTATAATATGAGGTTAAATAAGAATTCCAGAAAACAATATACTTTTTGGGTAAAGGCGATGTAGACTCAGAAACTGCTGAAAATTTAACACCAATAAGTTCTTCTGCAAATTTTTCTGGCTGATTGATTGTCGCAGAAAGTAAAATAAAATTGGGATTACTTCCATAAAAATCACATATCCTTCTTAATCTCCTTATAACATGGGCAACATTACTTCCAAAAATTCCACTATATGAATGAATTTCATCAATAACAATAAATTTTAATCTTGCAAAAAAACTTCTCCATTTTTCATGAAATGGTAAAAATGCAGTATGAAGCATATCAGGATTTGTAAGTATTATATTTGGAAGATTTGCTCTTATTTTTCTTCTTAAATCTTCAGGTGTATCTCCATCATAAATTTCTGCTCTTATATCAAAATCTCTTAAATTTTTTAGTTGATCCTGTGTAAGTGCTTTTGTCGGGAAAATGTAAAGGGCTTTAGATAAAGGATTTTTGTAAATTTCATTAAGAACAAAAATATTATAAATAAGGGTCTTGCCACTGCCTGTTGGAGTTGTTATAACTACATTTTTTCCTTCATTTAGTTTATCAAGTGCTTCTTTTTGATGTAAAAAAATTTTTTCAATCCCCTTTTTCTCAAGTTGTTCCTTTAATTTTGAAGATATAAATTCAGGCAGAGTGTAAAAAATACCCTCCTTTTCTTCAATTTCTATAACTTTTACTACATTTTCCTTACATTTGTTTTTAAGTTCTGATATAAATTTTTTTATGTTTTTTTCCATAACCATAATTTATAATACCTCATAACATAAATTGATTAAACCTAAATTGAAAAACAAAGTCCATCAACAATCTTGCCTTCCCACCTTAGAGGTGGGAGGAAGAAGTGGGAATAAAGGGGAGCATTTTATTTCAAAAGTCCCTCAATTAATTTTTCTACTATCTTTTCTTCTGAATAAGTCCCTATAATTTTGCCTTTTTTAAATAATGCCCATTTTTTATCTCCACCAGCAATACCTATATCTGCCTGTTTTGCCTCTCCTGGACCATTTACAGAACAACCCATAACTGCTATTTTTAGTTTTTTAATTTCAGGATATTCTTTTTCAATTTTTTTAATCTCTCTTTTTATTTTATCAAGAACTTCTTTTAAATTTACCTTTATTCTTCCACATGTTGGACAGGAAATTATTTCTGGTTCAAAAATTCTTAAATTTAATGCCTGTAATATTGATTTTGCAACTTTTATTTCTTCTTCTGGGGAGGTTGTTAATGAAACTCTTATTGTATCTCCGATGCCTTCATTTAAAAGAATACCTATACCAAGAATTGATTTTGAAAGAGATAGATACCCACAACCTGCTTCAGTTATTCCAAGATGTAAAGGATAATCACAAATTTCAGATATTTTTCTGTATGCCTTGATTGTCTCTTTTACAAATGGTGTTTTTAATGAAATAACAATTGAGAAAAAATTACTGTCTTCAAAAAATTTAACTGTATCTTTTGCTGAATCAATTAATGAAGAAACTAAATCTCCTTTTAATTTCACAGAGCCAGAATTTAATCCAATTCTTACAGGAACATTATATTCCTTTGCAACCTTTATTATTTCTTTAAGATGCTTCCTTTCAATATTTCCTGGATTTATTCTTATCTTGTCTATTCCTTTTTCAATAGAAATTATTGCGAGTTTCCAGTTATAATGAATATCTGCAACAAATGGAATTTGAAAATCTTTTTTTAAAACAGGTATTGATTCTGTATCTTTCTCATCTAAAACTGCAAATCTTATTATCTCTGCTCCTTCTTTCAACATTTTTTTTATCTGATTTTTTAAACCAGGAAGGTAAGAAGTAGAAACTTTTGTCATACCCTGAATAACAACTGGATTATCTCCACCTATATAAATATTTCCTATTTTAATAACTTTTGTATTTCTCATTTAAATTTCAAATTCCTTTCAAAAATTCTTCCAATATCCTGATATGTGATAAAGATTGCAAACAAGATTAGTGAAATTGCTCCAATATTCTGAATTATCTGTAATGTTTTCTGACTCGGTCTTCTCTTTCTGATTTTTTCAATCAAAAGTCCAAAAATATGTCCACCATCTAAAAGAGGATAGGGGATAAGATTTATTATTCCAAGGTTTATACTTAAAATAGCCATAAATTGTAAATAAGTCACAAATCCAACTTTCCAGGCATTTACTGCTATTTCAGATATTCCAACTGGACCTGTAAAATGTTTAATTGAAAGTTTCCTTTGAAATAGAAGTTTGAAACCCATTAAAGTTGTATAAGATATATTAAAAAATTCTTCAAAACTTTTAATAATAGCAAGATGAAATGGATATTTTTCAAGTTTTTCTGCTGGAAGAATCCCTATAATATATTCAGTTTTTTTCTCTCCAAATTCTTCATATTCATAAGGTGCAGGTTTTATACTATAAAATAAAATTTCATTCCCTCTTTTAATTTTTAAAACAACAGGTTTTTCTTTATATTTTTTTGTAAATTCCTTAATTTTCAGAGTAACATCTAACCATGTTTTACATTTTTCTCCATTTACTTCAAGTATCTCATCTCCTATTTTAAGACCGCTTTTTTCTGCAGGAAAATTTTTAACAAATTCACCTATTTTTGTTCCATCATAACTTAAAGTTCCTATCATAAATACTGGAATTAAAAGAAGAAATCCAAATATTAAATTATTTAAAGAACCCGCAAATAAAATTTTGCTTCTGATTCCCGGGCTTTTACCCATATATTCCCATTCTTCAAATTTTTCCTTATCTATTTCTTCTCCAGCAAGTTTAACATATCCACCAAAAGGAATAATTGAAATTATATATGTTGTTTCACCTTTCTTCTTTTCATAAATTTTAGGACCAAAACCTATTGCAAATTTTTCAACTTTTACTCCATTTTTTTTCGCAACTATAAAATGTCCAAATTCATGAATTGTTATTAAAACAGAAAAAAGAATAATTAAAGCAATTATTGAACCTAACATGATTTACCTCCTAAAAATTTTTCAACTTCATTTCTTGCCCAGTTATGATAATAAAAAATCTCATCAATTTTCAGTTTTTCTTTAAAATTATGTCTCTCAAGCACTCTTTCTATTATCTTTATTATATCTGTAAATTTTATTTTACCCTCTAAAAAAAATTCAACAACTTTTTCATTTGCACCATTTAAAACAACAGGATATGAACCTTTTTTTCTTATTGCTTCTTTTGCAAAAATTAACCATTTTGAATTTTTATTTACTTTTTTGAAATTTAATTGATTTATTTTGCCAAAGTCAATTTCTTTCAATCCTGAATCTACCCTTTCAGGATAATTTAAAACAAAATTTAATGGAAATTTCATATCGGGATAAAAGGCGACACATTTTAAAGTTCCATCAATAAATTCAACCATTCCATGAATAATTGCTTCTGGATGAATTACAACATCTATCTGTTCCTCTTTTAGTGAGAATAAATAATGTGCTTCTATAATTTCAAATGCCTTGTTCATCATTGTTGCTGAATCAATTGTAATTTTTTTACCCATTTTCCAGACAGGATGCAAAAGTGCTTCTTTAACTCTTACATTTTTCTTTTTTTTACCATAAAAAGGGCCTCCAGAAGCAGTAAGATAAATTTTTTTTATGTCTTTATTTTCCAGTTTTAAAATCTGATATATAGCATTATGTTCACTATCAACAGGTAATATTTCAAATTTATATGTTTTTTTTAATTCTTCTATAATTTCACCACCTGAAACAAGAATTTCTTTTGTAGCAAGAGCAATATTTTTTCTATTTTTTATACATTCAATAAATGCAGGAAGTGTTTTAATTCCAGGAATTGCAAAAATGAACAAATCAGTTTCTTTTAAATTTGCAATTTCAATAAGTCCCTCATCACCATAAAAAAACTTTACATTTTTATATTTCTTTATAAAATCCTCATCCTTTTCTTCAATATAAGCATATTCTGGTTTGAATTCTTCTATTTGTCTGGAAAAAAGTTTTTTGTTTTTCTTACAGGCAATACATAAAACATTAAATTTTTCCTTCTGTCTTCTAATTACTTCAAGTGCATTCTTTCCTATTGTACCTGTTGAACCAAAAATTACAATATTTTTCATTTTATTCCACCAAATTTTCTTTTTCTTCTCTGATAATCATAAAGTGCTTTTAAAAATTCATTTTCATCAAAATCAGGCCATAAAACTGGAGTAAAATAAAATTCAGAATATGCACTTTGCCAGAGTAAAAAATTGCTTATTCTCTTTTCTCCACTTGTCCTTATTATTAAATCAGGGTCAGGAACATCGGGAAGATAAAGGTATTTACTTATCAGGTTTTCATCAATTTCCTCAATTTTATGTCTTTTCTCAACTATTTTTTTTATACTGTCAATAATTTCACTTCTCCCTCCATAATTTATTGCAAAAATTAAATTAAGTCCTGTATTTTTTTCTGTCAATTTTTCAACATAGTCCATAATTTCACAGAGATTTTCAGGTAATTCCCATCTTCTTCCTGAAAATCTAACCTTAACATTATTTTTATTCAAATTTTCTCCTTCTTTTCTTAAATTTTTCTCCATCAGAGAAAAGAGAAACTCAACTTCATCTTTTGGCCTTCTCCAGTTTTCTGTTGAAAATGAATATAGTGTTAAATACTTTATTTTATATTTACTTGCTGCTTTTACAGTCCTTCTTACTGCTTCAATTCCTTCCTTATGACCTGCTATTCTTGGTAAATTTCTCTTTTCAGCCCATCTTCCATTTCCATCCATAATAATCCCTATATGAACCGGTATAATCTTCAATTTTTCCATTTTTAAAGTTCAAATTTTTCTCCAAAATATACACTTCTTGATTCAGGATGATTTAAAATTTCTTCAGGTGTTCCCTCTATTAAAATTTCTCCATCATAAATTAAATATGCTCTATCTGTTATTTTTAATGCCTCTCTAACATTGTGGTCAGTCAGGAGAACTCCAATATTCTCTTTTTTTAAACTACTAACTATATCCTGAATTTCGCTTACTGTTTTCGGGTCTATTCCTGAAAATGGTTCATCAAGAAGAAAAAACTTAGGAGAAAACATTAAACTTCTTGCTATTTCAAGCCGTCTTTTTTCTCCTCCTGAAAGATTTCCTGCAATTTTGTCCTTAAGATGATAAATTTCAAGTTTTTTCAAGCAATTTTCCATTATTCTTTCCCTTTCTTCTTTTTCCTTGCAAAAATCTTCAAGAACAATCTCAAGATTTTCTTTAACTGTTAGTTTTTTGAATATTGATATTTCCTGAGGTAAATATGATATACCTTCCCTTGCTCTTTTCCATGTTGGAAGTCCTGTTATATCCTTGCCATCCAGAAAAATATTACCTGCATCAGAAGAAAGAAAACCCATAATTATTTCAAATGTAGTAGTTTTGCCTGCACCATTGGGTCCAAGAAGCCCAACTATTTCTCCTCTTTTAACATTCATTGACAATCCTTTCAAAACAACTTTATTCCTGAACGATTTTTTAATATTTTTTATTTCAAGCATTTTTTAAAGCAGGGAATCAAATTTTTCCTGATATTTATTCAATCCAAGGTGTTTATAAGCAAGTTCTGTAGCAACCCTTCCCTGTGGTGTTTTCTTAATAAATCCTTTCCTAACAAGAAAACTTTCATAAACTTCTTCAATAGTATTTACTTCCTCTCCAACTGCTATTGATAAACTTTTAATTCCAACAGGGCCTCCATTAAATTTTGTAATTATAACTTCAAGAATTTTTTTATCCATCTCATCAAGTCCTTCTTCATCAACATCCATTTTATTTAAAGCCATTATAGAAATCTCCTTATCTATAATGCCCTTACCTTTTACTTCAGCATAATCCCTAACTCTTCTTAATAATCTATTTGCAACTCTTGGGGTTCCTCTTGCCCTTTTTGCTATTTCTTCTGCTCCTTCATCTTCTATTTTTATATTAAGTATTTTTGCTGACCTTTTTATAATTTCCTTCAGTTCTTCATTTGAATAGTAATCAAGACGATGAAGTATGCCAAATCTATTCCTCAATGGTGATGTTAAAAGTCCTATTCTTGTAGTTGCTCCACACAATGTAAATGGTTTTAATGGTATTTTCACACTTCTTGCCTTAGGTCCTTCTCCAATAACTATATCTATAATGAATTCCTCCATTGCACTATAAAGAAATTCTTCAACGTTCCTTGGTAGACGATGTATCTCATCAATAAATAAAACATCACCTTCTTCCAGATTTGTAAGAATTCCTGCAAGGTCCCCTATTTTTTCAATGACAGGTCCTGAAGATGCTTTGATATTTACACCGAGTTCATTTGCAACTATGTAAGCAAGGGTTGTTTTCCCTATTCCAGGTGGACCATAAAATAAAATGTGGTCAAGAACCTCTTTTCTATTTTTTGCTGCCTCTATAAAAACTTTCAAATTTTCCTTAACTTTATCCTGCCCTATAAATTCTTCAAAGTTTTTAGGTCTTACTGTGTTTTCATATTTTAAATCCTCATTCCTTATTTCAGGAGAAGTCATTCTTTCTTTCATGTTAATTTTCTCAGTGCTTCCTTTATCAATTCTTCAAGTGTAATATTTCCTTTTTTCTCTTTTAAAATTTCTCCAACAACTACAACTGAATCCTTCCTTTTATAACCGAGAACAGTAAGTGCCTCAACTGCATTAATTAAAATTTCCTTTTCTTTATAATTATCAACCAAAACTGGAATTTTTTCAATTTTTTGTTTTAATTCAACTATCATTCTCTCTGCTGTTTTTTTACCTATTCCAGGAACATTTTTAAAAACAGATACATCTTCTGTAATAATACCCTGATAAATCTCTTCAATTGAAAGTCCTGAAAGAACTCTCATTGCAACTTTTGGACCCACACCTGGAACTGTAATAAGAAGTAAAAAAAGTTCTCTTTCTTCTTTTTCTTTAAAACCAAACAGATTTATAGTATCTTCTGAAACCTGCTGGTAGATGTATAACAATGTCTCTTCTCCTTCATTAATTCTTTCTGATGTCTGAAGAGATACTTCAACAAAATAACCAATTCCATTATTTTCAATTATTACATAAGTTGGTGTTTTAAAAAAAATTTTACCTTTTATAAAGTATAACATTTTCCTTTAATTTAAAAATTGTGGATATAGCAACTGCAACTGCATCTGTTTCTTCAAAATTTTTAAAGTTAAGATATGAAGTTAAATTTTCAACCATGAATTTTATCTGCTCTTTTGTTGCTCCTCCATTTCCTGTAATAAGTTGTTTTATTTCTCTTGGCGGAATGAGAATAAATTTAATATTTTTTAAAACAGATAGACCTATAATACCACCTGTAAAAATACCAATTTTTAAAGCAATTTGTGTGTTTTTAGCCACATAAATTTCTTCAATAGAGATAATCTCTGGATTAAATTTTTCAATTAAAATTTCAATATTTTTTAAAAGAAATCCAATTTTACCTTCAAAATTAAGTTTCTTTGATGGTATAAAAATTCCAGTTTCAATCACCTTTAAATCTTCTTCAATTATTCCATAACCTACTTTATTAATTCCCGGGTCAATACCAATTACTTTCAATTTATTTATTTTGTAACTTTTTCAAGGATTTCATCTGATATATCAAAATTTGCATAAACATTCTGAACATCTTCTGATTCTTCAAGTTCATCAAGAAGTTTTAAAAGATGTTCTGCTTCTTTTCCTTCAAGGTGAACTGTATTTTTAGGAATATAGGTTATACTTGCATTTTCTATTGGAACATTATTTTCTTCAAGAACTTTTTTAACATTTTCAAAATTTTCAGCCAAAGTTGTTATTTCATATGAGTCCTTTTCAACTTTCATATCTTCTGCTCCTGCTTCAATGACAATGTCCATCAATTTATCCTCTTCAATATTTTCTTTTTTTACTGTTATCAATCCCTTTCTTTCAAAAATCCAGGAAACACTGCCAGCACCTGCAAGATTTCCACCATGCCTTGAAAAAATAGACCTGATTTCTGAAGCACTTCTGTTTTTATTGTCTGTTAATACTTCAACAAATATTGCTACTCCTCCCGGACCATACCCTTCATATGTAACCTGTTCATAATTAACTGCACCTTCCTCTCCTGCACCTTTTTTAATCGCTCTCTGTATGTTTTCATTTGGCATATTTACATCTTTTGCTTTTTCTATTGCAATTCTTAATCTTGGATTTGTTTCAGGATTTGGGCCACCTATTTTTGCAGCAACCATAAGTTCCCTTATGATTTTTGTGAAAATTTTCCCTCTTCTTGCATCCATTGCCATTTTCTTATGTTTAATACTATGCCATTTAGAATGTCCTGACATTTCTACCTCCTTTTTATTTTTCTTCTTTTAATTTTTTCCAGAATTCTTTTGCACTTATATTCTCAATTATTTTTCTGAATTCTTCTGCTTCTTTTTTATCAATGGGTCTATCCAGTTTATTTGACTTAATAAAATCCTCACTATCATAATATTTTATAATATCTGCACTTTCAAGTAAATCTTCTGAAGCATAAATTGGAACTTCAAATCTTAAAGCAAGGGCAATTCCATCACTTGGTCTGCAATCAATCCTTTCAGTATTTCCGTTTATTTCAATTATAAGGTCAGCATAATAAACATTTTCTTTTAAAGAATGAATTTCAAGTCGTTGAACTTTTCCATTGAGTTTTTCCACAAGAATTTTCATCAAATCATGTGTAAGTGGTCTTGGAAATTTTGCCTTTTCAAGAACAAGTAAAATTGATTGTGCTTCAAAAATACCAATAACTATTGGCAAAACCTCTCCTTTCTCACTTTTTAAAATAACTATCGGAGTGCTGGTAAGAACATTTAAAACAACCCCTTCCACATATACTCTCTTCATATTATTAAGTTTTTTCCTCTTTTTCTTTTTTCCTCTGTTCAATAATTTTTGCTGCTATATGTGAAGGAACCTCTTCATAATGAGAAAATTCCATTGAGTAAGTCCCCTTTCCACTTGTAATGGAACGCAATTCATTAGTATAATTTGACATTTCTGCAAGTGGAACCTGTGCTTTTATAATTTGAAAATTTCCGGATGAAACCATATCAAGAACTTTTCCCCTTTTTGAATTTATTGTTCCTATTACATCTCCTACATTTTCTGAAGGGACTCTTATCTCAACATTAACAATTGGTTCAAGTAGAACTGGTTTTGCCTCACTCACTGCTTTCTGTAAGGCCATTGAACCTGCTATCTGGAAGGCAATGTCAGAGGAATCAACAACATGATAACTCCCATCATAAAGAATAACCCTTATGTCAACTATTGGATAATTTGCAAGAACTCCCTTTTTCATTGCTTCTCTTACACCTTTTTCAACAGATGGAATAAAATTCCTCGGTATTGCACCTCCAACTATCTGGTCAACAAATTCAAATCCTTTTCCTCTTTCAAGTGGCTCTATTTTTATAAAACAATGTCCATACTGTCCTCTACCACCTGTCTGCCTTTTGAATTTCCCTTCTGCATTTGCTGTTGTTGTTATTGTTTCCTTATAGGCAATTTTTGGAATCCCCTTTTCAACTTCAACTCCAAACTTATTTTTAAATTTATTAACTGTAATATCAATGTGAAGGTCTCCCATTCCTGAAATAATTGTCTCTCCTGTTTCTTCATCTCTGTAAATCCTAATTGTTAAATCCTCTTCGGCTATTCTTCCTATTGCATTACCAAGTTTATCCTCTGTCCCTTTTATCTTTGGTGCAATTGAATAAGAAACAGCACCTTCAGATATATGTGGTTTTTCATAGATTATATTAGTATTTAAATCGCATATTGTATCAAATGTTTGAGAATTAAGTTTTGCTGCTGTAACTATCTCTCCAGGATAAACAACTTCAACTGGTTCCTGTTTTCTACCCTGCATTCTGAATAATTGTCCTACCCTTTCCTTTATACCTTTTGTTGAATTTAAAAACTGGGAATTTGATGAGAGTTTACCACTTAAAACTTTTATATATGAAAGGCGTCCTGCAAAAGGATCAAAAATTGTTTTAAATATTATACCTGTAAATGGCTGTGTTTCCTTTCTTTCTATTAAAACTTCCTCTCCATTCTGATTTTTGCCTTTTAAAGGTGGAAGTTCTTCTGTTGAAGGAACAAAATTATATATAAAATTAATCAATTCTTCTATACCTATTACATTTAGACCTGAACCAAATAAAACAGGAAAAATTTTTCTTTCTGCAATACCCTTTTTCAATGAAGCACTTATTTCTTCCTCTGTAAGAGTTCCTGTTTCAAGATATTTTTCCATTACATTATCGTCAAGTTCAGCAAGTGTATCCATTGATTTTTGAAAAAATTCACTCATTTCGCCTTCAGAATTCGCCTCCTTCCCGAAAATATTCTTAACACCTTTAAATACTCCACCTTCAAAAACAGGATAATTTATAAGAACGGCTTTATTCCCAAGAAATGAAAAAACCTCATCAATTAATTTCTTATAATTTAATTCAGGATTATCCATTTTATTAACAAAAATAATGGATGGAAGATTTTTTTTACTTATCATATCCCAGATTTTTTCAGTCCCTACCTCTATTCCATCTATTGCTGATATATTTAAAATTGCAACATCAGACGCTTCAATACCGGAAATCTGTTCTCCCACAAAGTCAATATATCCAGGCACATCAAGAAGATATATTATATCTGTATCCTTTTTAATATATCCCACTGAAAGATTTATACTTATCAATCTAACCTTTTCTTCTTCGTCAAAATCAAAAGTTGTATTTCCCTGATTTATATCTCCCATTCTTGTTATCATACCAGATTTATAAAGTAATGCCTCTCCAAGTATAGTTTTACCTGATTTTGTGCTTCCAAATAAACCAATTGTAACAACCTTTCCCATTTTATTGCTCCTTTCAAATTTAGTAGAAATTTTAACCTTTAATAAAATAATTATAACACATTTTCAATAATCTGTTAATCTTTCCAAAGTAAAGAATTAAAATTAATGGATTTCAATTGTCTCAATAAATTTTATAATTTCAAAATATGACGGTTGAGAAGGCGCTGTTTTTTTATTTAAAGAGACATAGGTAAACTTAGAACCAAAGAAAATAGGAATTATTCTTTCATAAATACTGGTGCCCATTGGAATAACAATTAAATCTATCTTTTTTGAATATCTATATGTAAGTTCTGTAAGAGTAAAAAGATGTTTTTTTGTTGAAACTTTTGTAGCAATTTTTATCATATCTGCTCCATATTTTTTCCCTTTTTTAACAATCTTTTTTAATATATTGATGTCTGGCGTCTTTTTAAAATTGTGGTAAGAAAGAAGAACTTTTTTATTTTTAATTTTACATATCTCAATAACATTTTCACAGATTTTGCTTTTAATCTCAACATCAATTATATCAAAATATTCACCTATCATTCTGAAAATTTCAAGTCGTTTTTTATCCGGTAAATAAAATGAATTCTCACCACCTTCTTTATACCACCTTAAAGTTCCTATTAATATATTTTCACCCAATCTTCTTATTTTCTTTATCCATTCAAACAGGTCTTTCTCATCAAAATTCCTTAAAAACTCATCAATTCTTAATTCGGCATATTTGACATCCTTTAAAACATTTATCAATTCCTCATCTTTTTCAATTCCTACAAGAACAATTGCAATTTTATCTTTTAAATCCATATCATTTAAAGACATTTTTATATCTCCAGACCTATATCAAGTTTGGATTTAGCAAGAATATAACTATTATGAAAAACTCTATTTACATCCTCAACCTTTACTCCTGCTGAAATAATAATTCTTTTTGCAAAATCATCTGTTATTAAATCTTCAGATGAATGAGTATCTGTATTTAAAATTAAATTAAATCCATATTCATACCAGAGACGAACAACATGACCATTTGATAAACAATGCCCTTTTCTTGCAGATATTTCAATATAAATATTTTTTTCAAGAGCAATTTTTGCTTCATCCTCACTGAGAATACCCGGATGGGCAAGAATATCAATATCACTTTCAAGTGCTTTTTTATTTGTTCCCTTGGCAACTGGCTCAACTATTGTTTCACCATGAACAACAATAATTTTTGCACCAAGATTTCTTGCAATTTTTGTAATATTTGGTAAATCAACTGGGTTTACATGTGTTATTTCAACTCCTGGGATTGTCTTAATTCTAAAATTTAAATTAATTTTTTCACAAACTCTTATTAACGCAGGAATAACTGAATCAATGTTAGAAAAATCAACATGGTCTGTAAAAGCAATAACTTTATAACCTTTTTCATCTGCCCTTCTTGCAAGTTCACTCGGAATTAAATCTCCATCACTTAAAAATGTATGAGTATGAAGGTCTATCATTTTATCTCCCTTTTTGGTGGTCTTACTTCTTTAACAATTACATCAACATTTGAAACTTTCAATCCACTCATTTTTTCTACTTCTTCTTTTATTTTTTTCTGAACTTGATAGGTAATTTCAGGGATATTTGTTCCGTATTCAACAGCGATACTTAATTCAAAACTAACCTCTCCTTCACCGAGAACTACTTTTATTCCTGTTTCCTTCCCTTTTCCTATAACTCTTTTTATTCCACTAACAAGCCCTCTTATAATTCTATTAACTCCCGGAACACTTGTAGCAGCAACACCGGCAATAGAAGCAAGGACTTCATTATCTATCTTTACTTTTCCCAGTTCCTTTTCTTCTTCTACCATTTTACTGCCTCCTTTTGCTCATTTTCGGAAACAATTTTATCAACCAGTCCCACATAATATCTTCCTGAAAGAAACAGAGGGTGTGAAATAATTTTTTTATATAAAGGAATTGTGGTTTTTATCCCTTCTATAACAATTTCCTCCAGTGCCCTCTTCATTCTTTCTATTGCTTCTTCCCTCGTTCTTCCATATGTAATAAGTTTTGCAATTAAACTATCATAATAAGGAGGAACTGTATAACCTTCATAAATATGAGTATCTATTCTAATACCCGGACCAGAAGGCGATATAAATTTTCTTATCCTTCCAGGAGATGGAAGGAAATTATTATCAGGGTCTTCAGCATTAATTCTACATTCAATAGAATGATAATTTATTTTTATATCCTTTTGAGTGAAATCAAGTTTTGAATTATCTGCTATTTTAATCTGGCTTTTAACAATATCTATACCTGTAACACATTCAGTAACAGGATGCTCAACCTGAATTCTTGTATTCATTTCAATAAAATATGGATTTTTGTGCTGGTCAACAAGAAATTCAATAGTCCCTGCATTTCTGTATTTTATATATTTTACTAACCTTTTAGCATATTTCTGTAATCTCTTTCTTAATCCTGTATCAACAAATGGCGATGGACTCTCCTCTATTAATTTCTGATGTCTTCTCTGAATTGAACAATCTCTTTCAGGGAAAACATATATATTTCCACGATTATCACACAAAACCTGAATTTCAATATGTCTTGGTCTTTCAATAAATTTTTCAATATATAATGACTCTTCTCCAAAAGCAATTTTTGCTTCCTGCTGGGATGTATGCCATAACTTTTCAAATTCCAATTCATTATAAACCTTTCTTATTCCTCTCCCTCCGCCACCTGCAGATGCTTTTATCATAACTGGAAAACCAATTTTTTTTGCATGATGTAATGCCTGATGAAAATTGTTTTCTTCATATCCTGGAATAACAGGGACTTTTGCCTTTCTTGCAATTTTTTTGGCAAGGGACTTATCACCCATAACTTTTAAATTTTCTGGTGTTGGCCCAATAAAAATTATTCTTGTAGCATTACATATTTCAACAAACTGTATATTTTCAGATAAAAAACCATATCCTGGATGAACTGCATCTGCTCCAACTAACTCTATTGAACTTATAATTGAAGGGATATTTAAATAACTCTCTTTAGGGTTTGCTGGTCCTATACATATTCTTTCATCAGCAAGGAAAACAGGTAGAGAATATCTATCTGCATCAGAATATCCAATAACAACAGAAATTCCTATTTCCTTACATGCCCTTATAATCCTTAAGGCAATCTCTCCTCTATTTGCTACAAAAAGTTTCCTTATCATTTTTAACCAGAGTACCGTCCTCCCATTTTTTTAAAAAATAGATATTGCATAAATCTCATATAATCACTTTCTTCTACAAATATATTTTTTTATCAACTCCTCTATTATAGATATAATAAAAATACCCTTTAACAAAATCAACCCTTTTTCTCATTTTTCCGAGGACGGTCCTCCAAGTTGCAAAATGAAAAGAATTTGACCATACTCAACCGGTTTTCCATTTTCTACAAGTACTTCCTTTATTATCCCATCATAATCAGATTTTATTTCATTCATCACTTTCATCGCCTCAATTATACACAAAACATCTCCTTTTTTAACAAATTTACCCTGTTCTACAAAAGGAGGACTGGTGGGTGAGGGAGCCCTGTAAAAAGTTCCAACAAGTGGTGACTTTATGTAAACTATATTTTCAAATTCCTGAGAAGTATGTTTTGATTCTTCTACTATTTTTTCTATATTTATTTTAGGACTTTCTTCTATAACCTTCCTTTCCTTTATTTCTTCCCCTTTTTTTGACAGAATCAAATGAAAATCTCCTTTTTTTATTTCAAGGTATTCAAGTCCATATTCCTTCATAAAATCAGCGTAAATTTTCAATTCTTCAGGTTTCATTAAATTCTCCTAATTTTTTTCAATTTATTAATTTTTTATACTTTAAATGCGGGTAATATATTCACCTGTTCTTGTATCAATTCTTATTATATCGCCCACTTCAATAAATAAAGGTGTCTGAACTGTAAGACCTGTTTCAACTTTAACCTTTTTTCTACCTCCTTGAACAGTATCACCCTTATATCCAGGTTCTGCTTCAATTACTTTTAAATCAACTGTAAATGGAAGTTGTATATCAATTATTTTGCCCTGATAAAAAAGCCCTGTAATTTCAAGATTTTCTTTTAAATAGTACCTTTTATCTCCAATTGCATCAGAACTTAAATGAAATTGCTCAAAATTTGAGTTATCCATAAAATAGTATAAATTACCATCAGAATATAAATAAGTAAGTGGAATTTCCACAAGAATTACATTTTTAAGTTCGGTATCACTCCTAAAACTGAATTCCACACCTCTACCTGTATCTATCTCTACTGCCTTAATTTTCACAATACCCCTTCTCTGCTGCTGAACAACATGAATAGTGCTTTTTACAATATATAACTTTCCTTCATACTCAAAAACATTTCCCTCTTTTAAATCAAGTGCATTCATAATAAATAATTATAGCATAAAAAAGAAAAAATAAAAAGTTTTAAAATGAATTACTCAAGTCCTATCGCTTTTTTTGCTATCAATATCACATCATCTATGTTAATAACTCCATCATTATTTATATCAGCAGTTTCAAGATTTACCGGGTCAAGTCCTTCCGCCATCCTCAAACATAAAATCACATCTAAAATATCTAAACTACCATCAGTATTTATATCCCCTTTCATTAAATTTACAAAAATTTCAAAATTATCTATTGCCCAGAACCAATCATTATATGCATTATAATAATGAAATCTAAATCTTACATCATCTTTCCCTCCAGCCATATCAGAGACATCAATAATAACTATACCTTCTTCATCATTCCATCTATATCTTTTTAAATTTATCCATTCACCATCTCCAATTTTTAAATCAATATCTGCTATTTCATCAGAGTAAGACCAGAAAACATTTGATAACTTCAAAAAAACTTTATTATAATTCTTAAAATTAAAAGCACTGGTTATAAGTTGCTCATCCATTCTCCTATTTCCTGCCCAGTCACTATCAACTATAGCAAATGGTTCTTCAAGATATTTACTTGACCTATTTTTTGGATTTTGTGTCATCCAGGTATAGCCATCATTATATCCATCAATAATTTCCCAGTTTTCTGGGATACCAGAAGAAAAATCTTCAGAGTAAATTTTAATATATCCAATAAACGGGTTTGAATTTACAAATGAATTCAAAAACTCATCCCATAATGTTTCTTTAGCAAATAATATCGTATTTTCATTGTATAAAGGGTCTATTTCTGAAGAATAAGAAGGAAAATAGATTGAAAGCCCATAAGCATTATCCTCTGTATTATTATCGCAAATTATAACTTCAGAAAAAACACTTCTAAAACTTTCAATATAATTTTTAATCTGGCTATTTTCCGTTTGTAAATAATAATTCTCAAAAAAGTGATAGATATCCAAAAAGTCCACATCAAATTTTCTTGTATTTTCTCTCGATAGAATAACATTTAACCAGTCATTTGAATTCATAATAGATTGGAGAATTGAATTTAAAATTTGGTTTAATTCAGAAATTTTATTCATCTTTATACCTGCCATTGTTTCCTGAGAAGAAGAATTTACGATAAAAAGACATAATTCTTCAGGAGATACATTCGGATTATTTTTTAAATTTAAAAGGAAATTGTTATAACTCCAGCCAGAGATTGTTTCAGATTCTTCAGATGCAACCATAACATAACAAAAGCCATTTATTTCAGTAGCAACTTCTATCATTCCCATAAGACAGGCATCAAAACCTATTAAATCAATATAATTATCACTAATCGCTTCTCTTACTTCCTTAATAGAAAGATAATCATTACTTGTGTCATCATAGCAAACTTCTTTAACTGGATTCTTTTTTTTCACTTTATTTCCAAAAACAGATAAACTTTTCCATCCGCCTCCATGATTCCACAAAATTAAAGCATATTTTTTTGCAGGATAGTTTTTTTTTGCCCAGTTAATAAAATCTTTTAAAGTATTGGGGTCTCCCATATTTACTTCTCTTCCACCAGTACCATCTCCCCAGTCATTTATTGCATTTTCTCTTTCTGGTGTCATTCCTTTTGTTATATAAAATCTATTGGATTCAGTCCAGTTACCATATCTTATATCAGTATAAAATCCACCTATCCTATCAAATTGAACAACTATATTTATATTTTCATCAGAACCAACTTCTGAAATTTCAAGAAAATCATTTATAGCATATTCTTCAAGGTCATTATCTCCATCAAGATAAACCATAATTGTCCATTCAGAGGAAAAAAGATTAAAAATATTAAAAAGGTAAAAAATTAACAAAAATTTAAATGGAGATTTTATCAAAAATTTGAAATTTTTACCTGTTTTTTTAAAAAAGAAAAATAAAAGGAAAAGCAAAATAAAAGGCATTATCAAACCTTTAAGAACTAAATAGCATAAAATAACAAAAGGGAAAAGTATAATGATGGTAAAAATTTTAAGGAATTTTCTGTTTTTTATAATTTCAGCATATTCAGGAGAATGAAGATAATACCAGTGAACAAACTTTTTTCCAATTACATTTTTGATTAAAAATTTATCCCTGAATTCTCTTAAAATTTTAACAAATGGATGGTCATAATTACCAAAACAGGCAGTTGCAATAAAACATCCTCCTCCACCTACCGATGGAGTTGAAAGGACAGTAAAATTTCCATTGGAAGTTGTATGTGAAACCGAAAAACCTGATTTATCTGAAAGTTTTGAAAAATTAAAAGTTAAATTAGTGCTCTGTGAAGGATTTCCTATAACATCAAATTTAAAAATACATAAACTCCCTGAAAATTTTGAAACTTCACTGTTTATATCATTTTTAAAACCAATTACTTTTATTTCGCCCTGTTTTTGTGTGTTTGATAGAACATTCCAGGCATCCGTCAAATCACCTTTTTCAACACTTATTATCTTTAAAACTGAAGGATTAAAATTAATTGTGAACTGAAACCCAGCAATGTTTTCTAAATTGTCAATATTAACAGGAATTTCAATAGATGAGTTTTTATAGTTAGATGAATTTGGAATGCTGATAGTAACAGAAAAAATACAAGACGATAAAAATAAAAATATAAAAACTAAGGACCGTCCACGTCTCACTTTATTATCTTTTCTTTAAAAACAAAATTAGGACACCAAAAAATGTAATATAAGGTAAAATTCCATATAAAGCAAGGTAAGCAAAAATTATAAAAGGTATTAGTAAAATTTGAGTTATTTTCTTGAGTAAAATGTTTTTGCTTATGATTTCGGCTATATTCGGGCTATATTTATAATACCATTTAACAAAAATTCTTCCGGGTTTATTTGTAAGTAAATATCTGTCCCTGAATTCCCTTAAGATTTTTACATATCTATTTAAAGGAGAACCAAAGGCAGCAGTAGCAATAAAACATCCTCCTTTACCTTCTGTTGGAACAGTAATACCTTCTCCTGTAAGTGTAACTTCAATTTGTTGACTGTCTTCTCCATAAGTAAGTTTTAAAGTAGCATTTTTTACACCTGAACTTGTTGGCTTAAATTTAATAGTGATAATTGTTGATTGTCCTACTTCCAAGGTAAATTGAGTGTCAGGTGTTATTGTAAACTGGCTTGCATCCTGTCCTTCAATTGTAGGAGTGACTGTAACCTGTGAAGAACCATTATTTATAACCGTTATTGACTCAGTTTTTTCATTATTAATTTCTACTTCACCGAAATCAATAGAACTTCTATCTACTGTTATTGAATATCCTTGCTTTTGCACACAAATTAAATCTCCCTCAATAGGTGCTCCTTCAGCAGATATATAAACACTATCATTACCACCTATTACCACATCAATAACTTCAACTTCACAATTTTTTTCAATTTCTGCCTTATAAGTTTTTCCCCTTGCTGATTCTGTTAATTTTACAAGAACTCTGAGTTCAAGTATTCCTGTGTTATTATGATATGAATAAAAGTTTAGCCCCCCTGGAAAAGTAAATGTCCACTTATTATCGTTAGTTTCAAGTTCAAATTGTTCAATGTCAATCCAATTTGATGTTTCTGGGTCTTTTTTCTGAACTTTAATCCATTCTTCAAAACCCTGTCCTTCAACATTCGGTCCTGTAATGGTGAGAGTAATTGTAAAGGATAGTAATTTTTTATTTTCTAAAATTCCATTATCAATATTGGTAAGATTAAATATCCCATAAAAAAGTTCTGTTTCTTCTTCAGGTTCTACTACTTTATTTCCTACTTCTGATTTTTGTATTAATTTAAGTAAACCTCTCACCTCAGGAACTGGTGATAAAGGAAGTAAAGTTATACCATTGGGAAAAGCAATACCTAAATTAAAATTAGAAGCCCAATAATTAATTCCATCTTTATCAAATGTTTCAAAATATAAAAATACAGGTTTTTCTGTGCCTATTCCAGATTGTTGATTTTCTTTTATTAAACCAAATAAACCAGAATCAGATGTAAATACATTTTCTCCTTCAATTATATTTTCACCCATACAGTCAACATAAGAAACTGGTAATAAATTATTTTCTTCTTTCCATCCATAAACTTTTGAATATTTAACAGGATTTCCATTTTCATCCTGTATCATACCTACAATAAAACCTTTATTGGATGGTAAAATTAAACCAAATTTTTCTAAAAATTCATTACTGAAAATCATAAGTTCAATTGCTTCTTCACCATTTCCATCCATCTCTTCTTCAAAAACAGGTCCATAAGTATATGTATCTTTATAATCAGTTGCGCGTGCTCTTAAAATTAAAATTCCTAAAGGAACATTCCCAAGAGTAAAAGAACCATCATTAACTGTTGTAGCATTAATATTTAATCCACAAACTGTTATTGTTGCATTTCCGACAGGTTCTTCGTTTTCATTATATAAAAATCCAGAAATATCCATTGTATAAGGTTGCTGCACTACCTCTTTCCCAATTATTCCACCATAAGGAGGAAGTCCTGTAGTTATACTACTTTCATATATAAAAGCAGGTCTCCAAATAAATTGATACCCTGTTTTTGAAGCAGAGACCATAACAATACCAGGGTCAATATTATATACAAAAAATCCAAAAGTTCCGCCTTGGTCTATAGGGTTAGAGTCAGGACTATTTTTTAAAACAATTCCATAATTTTCCTCAGGGGCAAAAGCAACATACTTAATACTCCCTACATTTTGTCCGTTTAAATTACTTACTATTGCACTTGCTCCTGTAATAAGAATACTTTCTTCTCCCCCTTCTTTATGTGTTATTACAAAAAGTGCTCCTTTTCCAGTTTGAAGAGTTATTCCTAAATTTGACAACATCTGGGAACTGAATAACATTACTGCTTGTTCTGGTACATACGGACTTGGAAGAGTATAACTATTTAAATAACCTGATTTTTTTGCACTTAAAATAAATATATCTTTTTGATTAATATTACTAAAATTAAAACTACCATCTTGGTTTGAGTTTGTGCTGTAATACTCATTATATTTAACAGTTGCATCAGGAACAGTGGTTGGCATTGGACCTTGTTCACCAAAATTAATAGGTAAAGTAAAAACATTTCCACTTATTCCAAAAGGAAAACTTTTTACTTCATGAGCGAAACTATTAATTGCAAAATATAATAACATGAAACTAATAAATAAACTCAACCTCTTCATATAATCCTCCTTTTTTTCAAATGACAGACCACCAATGAAGAAAAAAGGGGAGGGAGAAAACCCTCCCCTTTTAAAATTACTTCAGGGCCATACCTTCTATTGCTTTCTTATATTTAATTACATCCCAGTATTCAGGTGCTGGTTCAAAGTAAGTTGGGTCAATTATGTAAAGCATAAGTGTTTCATAAATGTATGGCACAATTCCTATGTAGTGTATTGCATTTCCAGTTGCTCTGAACCATCTTTCACTTTCACCACCACCATTAACTCTACCATTGAATATAATCAGTCCCGGTGGAACTCCCCAATCAGACCTTGTTAAGAGGATATCCCTTGGACTTACAATTCCATCAATAGCAACTGAGACAAAATTATACTCATCAGATGCATAGACATTGAGGTCACCATCTATAGCAACCTCTATCGGGTCAAACCATCCAGCGCCTGACTCAATTCCTATTGTTCCATTTCCTGCATAAAGTCCGCTTGTATCACCTGCCATTATATCATAGGGTGTTGCGGTGTTATTATCAATGATGCTTCCATCAATTGCATAGAGATAGACAGAACCGGTTGCTTCAACAAGTCCACTTATCGTCATATCGTTTGTTGTCTTTATCTCTATATCACCATT
>Ga0080004_1153550_pt1 | contig 32486 bp, 36 predicted proteins | sample WasSprMetagenome_FD_69207 | JGI IMG/M metagenome (GOLD analysis project Ga0080004, IMG submission 69207) | Sulfidic aquatic microbial communities from Washburn Spring, Yellowstone National Park, USA - WS (SPADES assembly) (version 2) | ecosystem: Environmental > Aquatic > Thermal springs > Hot...
TGAACATCCAAGCCTAAAACGCGGCAGCCCATAAGCGCAGCCTCAATAAGGATGCTTCCTGTACCGCAGAAAGGGTCAAACACAAGCTCTCCAGCTTTCGGCTTAGCCAAGTTAACCATACACCTTGCAAGTTTAGGCGGCATCGCCGATGGATGGAAGAAGGGCTTTTTCTTTGGGCGTCTCTCCGTGAAGGGTTTAGGAGGGATTTCTGCAAGCTTTAAGCCGAAAACAAGCTTGTTGTCTGTTAGAAAGCCCGTGAAAGTTTTTTCTGGGCTTTGTAGATTCACCCTTGTTCTATCTGTCATTTGGAGAATGAGCTCGCCAAGTTTTCTTTCAAGGGCCATCCCGTCAACTTGTGAAGCATGGGTTTTCACGTGTTTTATGCGAACCGCAAAGTTCTCCCCATTCTTCAGAACCTCGCCCAAATTTATCGCGCGTATAGCTTTCACTGTTTGGCTTGGTTCAGCCTCGCAAGTAAAAAGTTCAAATCCACAAAGTCTTGTGAAGGCCGCCCGATTTTTTACGGCTTCTACGCATTTTAAATCTGCCTCAATTCTTAAAAATTGGTCGAGTTTTTCCAAAACCTTGTATGTGTAGCCCTCTGCTTCAAATATAGCTTTCAGTTCGGAAACAGGTAAAGTTTCATGTTCACCCGAAAGGAGAAAGAAAAGCTTAGCCACTTTGAAACTCCTTCAATTCCTTGGAAATTAAGGGCGCCAAGGAAACCTTGCTTACGGGGCTTGGAACGCTGTCTGTTCCAACTATTTCTTCAACTCCAGCCTCGCGAATACGCTTTTCAGCGTCGCCTACCAAAAGCGGATGCACACACGCCGCGTAAACCTTGCCTGCTCCAAGCTCGTGTAGGATTTTTGCAGCTGCAACTATGGTGCCGCCTGTGCTTATGATATCGTCGAAAATTATTACAGTTTTTCCTTTGACGTTAAATTCTCCCTTTTCAACGCTAACCTGCCCAGTGTAGCGGTCTCTATGCTTTTCCAGGTAGCCGCACTCGCCGCCGAGAACCTTCATGGCCTGTTCAGCTATGTATATTGCGCCCTTATCCGGTGCAAGGGCAAAAGCCTCTTTTAGGCCCTTCTCCTTGAAGTGTTCCGCCAAAAGGGGAATTGCTGAAAGGTTCTTCGCTGGGAAGGGAAACTTTTCCAAAACCTTCTCCTGATGCACATTAACCGTTATTAGGCTGTCGATTCCAGCGGCTTTAAGCATTCTTGCAATGGCTTCTATGCTTATGGCTTCGCCTTGAAGGAAAATCTTGTCTTGGCGTGCGTAGGCAAGATATGGCACTACGGCGGTTACTTTTTTGGCGCCGTTTCTTTTCGCTGCATCTGCAATTAACGCTAGCTGTATGAGTCTGACATCTTGCGGGGGGCTTGTGGTCTGCACTATAACCGCTTCTTCGCCTTCAACGTTGCCTTCAAGCCTAACATAGGATTCGCCATCTGGAAAAGTTTTTGAAAAAACAGAAACTGGCGCAACGCCTAAAAGCTGGGCTATCCGTGTTCCAAGTTCTTTTGAAGCTGAACCAAGTATTATCTTCATAGTTCTCCGCCTTTTAGACTTTCCCCGCTGCCCTAAACTGCTCTATAAGCTCTTTGGCTCTGTCCATGCGTATTTTGCGTTCTTCAACCATCTTTTCAGCCACGAGGTCTATAAGCTCGCCAGTGGCCCCAGCAGCTACAGCTATGTTTCTTGCGTGAAGTGACATGTGACCCCGTTGTATGCCTTCATGGGCTAAAGCCCTAAGCGCGCCTAAATTTTGAGCTAAGCCAACAGCTGCCAAGACTTCGGCGAACTCGTTGGCTGTTTTAACGCCTAGAATTTTTAGGCATATTTTTGCTATGGGATGGGTGCGCACCGCTCCGCCTATTAGGCCGACAGCCATTGGCAGCTCAATAGAGCCTACTAAGTCGCCGTTCTCGTTTTTTTCCCATGTTGAAAGCGTAGTGTAGTGGCCTTTTCTAGCCGCGTAGGCGTGGGCTCCAGCCTCTATGGCGCGGTGGTCGTTGCAAGTAGCGATAACTACAGCTATTATGCCGTTTAAAATTCCCTTATTATGGGTGGCTGCACGGTAAGGGTCTACGGCAGCGAAAGCCGAAGCGTTCACAATGCCGTCTACAACTTCTTCGCCACCCACAGCCTCTTTTGGAACAAGACACCATGCTCTAGCTAAGCGTTTAACAGCCAAATTAGAAATTATGCGCAGGTAAACACGTCCGCCTGTTACCCGCTCTATTAATGGTGCTACAGCCTCGCACATGGTGTTCACGGCGTTGGCTCCCATGGCATCGCGGCAATCCACATGCAACTCAGTTATAACCATCGGCCCCTGCGAAGTATGAATAACTTTTGCGTCTAAGTCTTTTGCTCCACCGCCAACAGAAACAAGCACCGGATCCTGATCATTGGCTTTCTTTAAAATTTCCTCTTTAGCCTGCAGAATGCGCAGTCTAGCCGCGTAAGGGTCTTTCATGCCGACGGCTTGAACCTGCCCAATCATCACGGGCGGAGTACTGCTCGTGTAAAAGCCTCCGCCGTCCCTTGCCATTTTAGCTGCGTAGCTGGCAGCCGCCACAACAGAAGGCTCTTCAATAGCCATGGGAATAAGATAGTCTCTACGGTTAATGAGGAAGTTTACAGCAACGCCCAGAGGAATTGGGATGGCGCCTATAACGTTTTCTATCATGCGGTCCGCCAAATCCAAAGGCAAAGAACCAGTGTTTTGCAATAGCGCTTCTTCTTCATCGGTTAGGCCTGCAAAATCCTTAACAAACTGTAAACGCTCCTTGGGGCTCAGCTTATAGAATCCCGAAACCAGAGATGACTTACTCATATGATCAACTCTTTCCAAATCGAATATCAGAGTGCCCGCGCTTACTTTTAAATTTTAATAATATCGGCATTATAGCTTACTATTTCTGGCAGCAGCTGTTTTTTGATGTTTTCGAAGTGTTATTTCCGCAACATGACTAGCTTGCTTCTGCGTTGATTAATTCTGAGGCTGCAAGAAGTCCAGCTTTAATTATTAAGTCAGCGGGGATTGTCTCGTAGATTTCGCCTTCTACTTTAACAGTTCTACACTCGGAAGGACCGCAGACGTCACAGCATGGACTCTGTCCCACTGCTCCGCCAATCCAATCCTCTAATAGGCGGTCATTAATCCAAATCTTATTAGATTCCAAAGGGTTCCTCTCAAATTCTCTAACAGTAAGTTCACTTTTTTCTAAGACAACTTCTATGCCAAGCGGCGTGAGGGATTGCCTGAGAACTGAAACTGCCTTTTCAATTTCTTCTTCTGTTGAGCTGCATCTTAGACATGTCTGCCCATCGGATACAAGCCGTTGCCATTTGATTTTAAGCATATTCAATTTTTCTTCCTTCTATTTCCCGCTTTGTCATTCATAGTTTTACTTTGTTACTTAAAAACCCATTTATATGTAACTTGACATTTTGTGCATGTTCCGTTTCGGTTAAAGGTAAAATGTTTCTTCCAAAAAGTTAAAGAATAAACATGGCAGTAATTGCCCTGATGGGATGGTGTTATGGTGGAAAAGTTTGAAGCGCAAGTTTTGAAGCTGACTGATTTAGTAGAATATCAGGATGGGTCTGTAGTAAGTCGAACCCTGATTGATAAGAAAACGGGAACTGTAACCTTGTTCGCTTTCGACGAAGGACAAGGGTTAAGCGAGCACACGTCACCTTTTGACGCCATGGCTTGCGTGCTTGATGGTGAAGCAGAAATAAGCATAGCTGGCAAAGCCTTAAAGTTAGAAAGAGGCGAAGCCGTAATAATGCCCGCAAATAAACCTCACGCTGTTAAAGCCTCAAAAAGATTCAAGATGCTTCTAATAATGGTAAGATCATAACGTAACAAACGCTTGGGATGCATAAAGGTAATATAGAACAAACTGGATTAGTGTAGTGTTTGAGAGCACGATTCTCTCATCACATATTAAACTAACCTAAATAAGAAGTAGTTCAGGAGGTGACGCTTACGGGTTCATCACAAACCCTTACCATAAAGTATGTTATACGCGCAAGATTCGAAATAGAAGGCGTGGTTGAAAAACCAGACGTTATAGGAGCTGTTTTTGGCCAAACCGAAGGACTTTTCGGGCCGGAACTCGACCTCAGAGAGCTCCAAAAATCAGGCCGCATTGGAAGAATAGAAATCGAGCTGCACTCAAAACAGGATAGGACCACTGGCACAATAACCATTCCCACAAGCCTAGACAGAGTTTCCACAGCATTATTAGCTGCAAGCCTTGAAAGCATAAACCGTGTTGGACCATGCTCTGCAAAAGTAACTCTTGAAAAAATTGAGGACGTTAGAGAAGCCCGAAGAAAGGCTATAATTGACAGAGCTAAGGAAATACTTCACCAGTGGACAATTGAGGCTATGCCATCGGTGGACGAGGTCTTCAAGGAAGTTGCCGAAACCCTAAAAGTGGCAAAAGTTGAGAAGTATGGGCCGGAAGAGCTTTCAGCAGGCCCAGAAGTCGACAGTTCCAAAGAAATAGTAATTGTCGAGGGAAGAGCAGACATAATCAACCTAATGCGATGCGGAATACACAATGTAATAGCCTTAGAAGGAGCCAAGGTTCCAGAAACCATAAAAAAGCTTTGCAAGGAAAAAGAGGCAACGGCCTTCCTCGACGGAGACAGAGGCGGAGACTTAATCCTAAAAGAGCTTTTGCAGGTAACCAACATAAAATATGTTGCAAGGGCTCCCAGAGGAAAAGAGGTTGAAGAGTTAAACTGCAAAGAGATTTTCGATGCTTTAGAGGCAAAAGTTCCAGTTGAGGAAATTCTCAAACCGCGAAGAGAAAAACCGAGAATAGAAATTCCGAAAGAAGTGGTTCAAATCGCCAAAGAGCTTAACGGCACCTTAGAAGCTGTGCTTCTTAACGAAAAGCTAGAGCCAATGGAAAGACTGCCTGTAAACCAGCTGGCAGAAAAACTCCAACAGTTAAACGGTGTTGACACAGTGGTCTTCGACGGCATAATAACCCAAAGAATAGTTGACATAGCAAACGAGAAAAACATAAAGCACATTGTTGCATCGCGCATTTCAGAGGCTGTTAAGCCGCCATTAAACGTGCAGTTGAATACCTTCTCGGAAATTATTGAAGGCTAGCTTCCAAAGAAGTCGGTAAGCCTCCGAGTTTCTCTTTCTTTATCTTCCACTTTGCTAGTAAGCAGCTGTTCCTCTGTTATGCCAAAGGATTCGAGGATTCTGGCGGCAGCTGGCACAATTTGATTAGTCACATAGTACTCTATGTCAACTTCGTTGTAGGATGCAAACATGTAGGGTTTAACCCTCTCGTATAGGCGGCCGGTTCCCACAACCACAACATAGCCTATTTTGTCTCCTATTGCTAGCTTCCACCCTTTCTCCATCAACATTTTTGCAGCCTCCACATGGGAAGCTTTAACGGCATATTCTTCAACGGGTTTTGTTAGGGTTTTCCAAATTATAAGGTCGCGGAAGGGAACACGCCTCTGCCTAAGCTCGTAGATAAACTGCTGAGTAAATTTTGCAGCCTTCTGCGGAGACTGTTCCTTCAAGATTATTTCCAAAACTTTTTCCTGAACTTTTTTGGCTATTGTTGCCCAGTCGCCGCGTATAACTTCCAACCCCACTATGTCTAGTTTTCCATCCGGCAGAAGTCCTGCATAGCGTTTCTTAGCTTCTGTGAAGAAGATGCGCGTATACACTTTGTCAGGTTTTATTTCTAAACCGAGTTTTTCACATATTCTTGCCGTAAGCCTTTCCACTTTTTCAGGTTCATACTTTATGAATATGCTGTCCGTGTCGCCGTAGACAACCTTTAACCCTTCTTCCTCAGCCATTTTAATGGCGTTAATAATTGTGTGTCTTCCCCACGCAGTGGCGGCTTCAGCAACAGGTTTAATGTACCATCTTGCGCCTATCCATCCAGCATAACCATAAGAAGCGTTTGTTATAACCTTAACAGCCTTTTGGCGCGCGTCTAAAACACGGTATTCAACACTGTACCTAGCGTATGCCTTCATTTTCGAGCGGATTTCATCCCTAACACCTATAAGATGAGATAAAACCTCCTTATAGAATCCTGGCGGTTCTTTTCTAAACCTGTGCTTAACCTCTGGCGCTTCATAAAATCCACCCAGCGGAACAGGCTCTTTTGGAGAGACATAAGTGTCTGGCGAGAGGTTGTATGCTATCATAAGGTTTGGATACATGGATGCAAAGTCTAAAACGGCGATGTTTTCATGCAATCCCGGCTTGGGGCTTAGCACTATGGCGCCAACGTACGGCCTATACGGCTGTTCAACACGTTTTGGAACAAGCTCTCCAATTTTCTGGGCGTGCTTTATGAGAAACCATTCTACTCTGAAGCCTACAGCGGCAGTTCCCACATGGTCAAGGGGTAAACTTACAAGGCTTGAAAGTTGCATGGCGAAGTCTAAAATGGCTTCAGCCACTCCCATTATGCAGCGAGTGCTGTCCATGGAAAACTGTTTTAGCAATTCGCGTTTCGTTTTATCGTCCCAGTAATCTGCAAATTCAACATCTTCAATCAAAATGCGCTTCTCATTTTTCATTACACCTAAATAATCCGCCAGATTCTCCAAGGTTTTAACCTTAACCTCTGGAAACTCGTCTGCAAAATCGAAAAGGTCAACGTTCGCCCTTCCAGTTATTGAAACGTGGCCGTAAACGCTTGTGTGAGGTTCAGTTTTCGCCCTGTCAACGAAAAACCGCAGCCCAAGTTTCTTGCACCTTTCGTTAAGATAAGCCCAATCCTGCCTATTCACGCCGTAACCAACAATAATGTCTGGGTCAAAACTTTGCACGTAATCTATAAAAGCCTCAATAACTGACCCGTCGCCTTTATCTTCGCCTGCTAAAAACTGTTTTTCTTCGCCGCTGTTGGTTGCAACCGAAATCATCACCACGGGATTTCTTTCAGGTTTCGGCGAACCTTCCCTGCTATAGCATATTGTTGAAAAACCAAGAACTCTTAAATTGGGGATGTCTGTTTTCTCTATAAATTTAGGATGAGACTCAGCCACGTAAACATGATCAACTTGGACTTCCACGTTTTTCTCTTCTTCAACGGCTTCCACTTCATGCCAAGCACACGGGATAACATCGTTGTCGATTAGGTAGCGCATGGAATAGCGAATGTCATCTTCGAGGCACTCTTTTATTCCTTCGATTTTTCGAAAAGCTCTAGCGTACCTAGTCATTACATCAGGGTTTCTACAGTAAACCTTTAAGGCTTTAACGGGTTTACCGAAAAATTTCCGCTCAACAGCCTCAACCTTAACAATGAAAGGGTAATCCGCCTTATTTTGCTCTATTTCCTCAAAAACCTTAGAAGGGTCAAAGGCTTCTTCAACCACTGCGTAAAAGTATGCTGTAAATTTTCTGTCAATAATAAGCACTCTGTTTCCAGAAGTGTCGATGCCCCAAAGCCAAATTTCCGGCTCATTATTTCTAACCTCATAATTCACGTCTAACAGCCAAAACGTAACTTTCATTGCGTGCCCCCGCCCTCCACAAGATTAGGTGTTAAGAACAGCTTTTAATACTTTTAAAACAAATATCTCTACTGTCTCCTGGAGGGTGTTTAAAATGGCAGGAATAGTTCTTGTAAGAGATGTTATGTCAAAAAGCGTTAGAGTTGTTAGACCAGACTCAAGCGTTAAGGAGGTTGTAGCCACAATGAACAAGTTTGACATAGGCTCCATAGTGGTTGTGCAAGGTGAAAGACCAGTGGGAATAATAACAGAAAGAGACATTCTCAGAAGGATAGTGGAGCCTTGCCTAGCCCCTGAAACCTTAACGGCTAGGCAGGTTATGTCAAGTCCCGTCATAACAATTGACGAAAATGCAAGCATAGACGAAGCGGCTAGGCTTATGGCGAAGAAAGGTATTAAAAAGCTTCTTGTCACAAGAAACAACGACCAGCTTGTTGGCATACTCACTTTCACAGACATTGTTACTAAAGTCCCTGAAATGTTGGGCATACTAGACGAGCTGGTTAGGCCTCATAGGCGCTCATACTAAACCTAAAGCAATGTATTGGGCTTTACTTAGGCTTGACGTAATAGCAAAGGCGGTTAACCGCTAAACTGCCGTGAAAAGAAGGACGGAAAATTGAAAATACTCGAAATGAACTTGAAGAAGGGCTTTGTGAAAGTTGTTCCAGAAACCTTTGACGACTTGTGGCATCTTTACAACATCATTTACAAAAACGATGAGGTTTACGCTTATACAACAAGAGAGATTAAACCCGACGAAAAATATGCCAGAGATAAGCGCGGCGAAAGGGTTTCGGTTTTCTTAGGCGTAAGAGTGGAAAAGGTTTTTTGGGACAAGCTTCTCGGAAGGCTTAGGGTTCACGGAATCATCTGCCAAGCTCCAGAAGTGGTTCCAACAGGTGCCCATCACACGCTTAACGTTGCATTGAACTCGCCGATAACAATAGTGAAAAAGGAGTGGGCTAAACATCACCTTGAAAGGTTGGAAGCTGCAAGAAAAGCCTCTGAAAAACCCATAATAATAGTTGCTATAGACGACGAAGGCTACGCCATAGCCAAAACAACCCAATATGGCGTAGAAGTAAAAGCGGAAGAAAGAATGAGGCTGCCAGGAAAACTTGAGGCTGAGAAAAGAGGCGAAGCCATAAACACCCACTTTAAAAAAGCCTTGGACAGTCTGCGCCAGACATGGAGTGAGACGCATAGCCCTATTGCGATTATTGGCGTGGGCTTTTTGAAAAACGACTTTGCGAAATTTCTTGAAAGGGAAGCCTCAGACTTAGCCAAGTCCGTCGTAGATGTAAAAGGCGTTAACAACAGTGGCGTTGCAGGAATCTACGAGGCTATACGCTCTGGGGTTCTTGCAAAGGCAATGGCGCATCTTAGGATTTTGGGGGAAACCGAAGTTATGGAGGAAATTTTAAAAAGACTTGGCAAAAACGAGCGTGATGTTGCTTACGGCTTAGAGGAGGTGAGGAAAGCCGTCGATTTTGGAGCGGTTGAAACCCTCGTATTGGCGGACACTTTGCTTCGTGAGGCTCGAGATGAAGAGCGCTTAGCCTTGGAAGAGTTGATGAAAAGTGTAGAGGCGAAGGGTGGAAAAGTTATGGTTGTGAGCACAGAACACGAAGCAGGCGCAAAACTTTTAGCTTTAGGCGGCATATCTGCGCTGCTACGTTTTGCATTACCAGCTTATTGACATGACTTAATGAATTTTAAAATAAGGCTATTTACTACGGAGGCTAATCTATTATTTTCTGGAAGAATGGTAAAGTGGAAGCTTCAATGGAACGCGTAATCTGCACTATTTGCAAACGTCAGGAAGCCTTTTTCTTTAGGCAGTATTCTGGAGAGAGGCTTTGCAAGCGGTGTTTCGTAAAGTCTATTGAGGGGAAGGTTAGGGCTATAATTGCAAACTATGGCATGCTTGAGTTTGACGATAGAGTGGCGGTAGCCGTTTCCGGAGGAAAAGACAGCGTCAGCCTCCTACACGTCTTATATAAGATAGAGAAGGATTATCCTAAGGCTTCTCTTGTGGCAGTTTCCGTCGACGAAGGAATTAAAGGATATAGGGACGAAGCCCTAAAAATAGCTGAAGTGAACTGTAAAAGGCTTGGCGTCGAACATCATATAATCTCCTTTAAAGAGCTTTACGGCTTTACCCTTGACGAGATTGTTAGCGCATTGAAAATTAAGGGTGAAAACGAATTAACTCCGTGCGCGTATTGCGGCGTTTTACGAAGAAAAGCCCTAAACACAATTGCAAGGAGAGTTAAAGCCAATAAGCTTGCAACTGCGCACACTTTAGACGATGAAGCACAAACCATTCTTCTTAACATGTTACACGGCGATGTCATGCGTATAGCAAGGGAAAAACCAGTCACAGACGAAACACATCCAAAACTTATACGAAGGATAAAGCCCTTCTGCGAAATTCCAGAAAAGGAAACAGCCCTGTTCGCTTATGTTAAGAAAGTAAGATTTCAAACTATTCCATGCCCATACGCGTCAGAAGCCATGAGAAACGACATACACCTATTCCTAAACAGAATGGAAGAAAAACATCCGGGAATAAAATTCACCCTATTCAAATCCGCAGATAAAATTAGGCTTGCCATAGAAAAAACTGCAGCCAAAGAAAGCCTAAGGGAGTGCAGCCTATGCGGAGAACCCACAACCCAAGAACTGTGCAAGGCGTGCCAGATGCTTCAGAAAGTAGGAAGCTGTTAAGCACCGATATTCTAATAAGCTAAAGCTCTTAATCTTGAAGGTTGATGTATGAGTTAATTGCGATTTTAGCCTCCGTAACGATTGTAAGCCTCATAGCCTTCATAGGATTAATTTTCATAGGTTTGAAAGAGGAGTTGCTGAAAAATATCACGATGGTTCTTGTGGGTTTTGCTTCAGGCACCCTTCTAGGCGGAGCGTTTCTCCACTTGCTGCCAGAAGCCCTAAACCCGGAAAGTGATCCAACGGTAACTTTCTATTACGTTGTCATCGGCATAGTTTCCTTTTTCGCATTGGAAAAGTTTCTTTATTGGCGCCACTGCCACGAAAGAGAGTGCCCAACACACATGTTCGTGTACCTCAACCTTGTTGGTGACGGCGTTCACAATTTCATCGACGGCATGGTGATAGCTGCCACTTTTTTAGTTTCATTCGACCTAGGTTTTGCGACAACGCTGGCAGTAATTTTCCACGAGATTCCCCAAGAAATAGGAGATTTTGGAGTCCTAGTTTATGGGGGGCTAAGCAGAAAGAGAGCATTAGCCTATAACTTCCTTTCGGCTGTAACAGCAATTGTAGGTGCATTAGCAACATACTTTTTGATGTATCTTCGAAGCATAGAACTTCTGCTTGTTCCCTTCGCTGCTGGAGGCTTCATTTACATAGCAGCCACAGACCTCATGCCTGAACTCCACAAAAAGCCTCATGCAGGCGAATCCATTGTGCAACTTATTGTCATTTTGCTAGGAATAGGGTTAATGGCTTTCCTTAAAATTGCCTTTGAAGCTTAACCTTTCCACCTTTTGCAGCCTTTTCCTTCAATTTACGCAGTAGCGTTGATGCTTCAGTGGCATTTTCAGCCGCAGCAACCTTTTTAGCTTTTTCCAGTATAACTTTTGAACCGCAGTATGGGCAAGTTCTGGTTTTCTGGTTTTCTTTAGCCAGCAAATAGCCTCCGCATTTACTGCAAACGACTATTATGTAGCATGCCAATGTTTTTCCTCCGAAAACCTTTTCACCGTTCCGCTAAATAACGCTTAGTACAAGAGGGTGAAGATGAGTAGCGGAGAAGCAAAACCTTATGCGCTTTCTGATTTGAAGCAGTCGGCAATAGAGTATTTTAAAAGAAAGGGCTACAAAGTGGAAGAAGGCGTCAGCCTTGAAGGCTACAGGGGCATTTCAAGAAACTTCGATCTAATAGTCCAGAGGGGAAGGTTAACTCAAGGTGTTTGGATAAGGGACTGGAGAAGAACGATAGGTATAAACATCATAATAAACCTCGATAAAGCCTCTGAAGAGGTAGGTTTACCTAACCCCATAATAATAGGGGAAAAGTTCAGCGACCACGCAAAGTCTTATGCAAACAGAAGAAAGATACTGCTTTTAACTAAGAGGCAGATTCTGCAGAGTTTAAGATGAAAATAAGCGCTTTCAAAACCTCAAAAACTCGTCTAGAAGTCCTTCGCTTTCCAACATGCCCAACCAGTCCACTACGCCTACACGGCATTTTTTAGAACCCTTAAGGACTTCCAAGATCTCCGCTACTACATCTTCAACGCTTCTGCCGGAAACATCAATTTCACAAACTTTCTCCTTCCCGTAAACGTTTAAGGCGTCAACTAGGCAGACATCCAAAATTTCAGAAGCCAAATTCTCCCAAAGTTTATCACCTGAAAAACCAGCCTTCTCCATGAAACTTAGCAGCTCCACGGGGTTGCGCCTTAAAACAAAAACATGTGTGGCAAGCTTTTCAGGAACAACACTCGCGGCGTAATGTCCATCAACAATAACGCCTTTTTCGCCGCATTCTTCTACGATTTTCTCTATTTTGTTTTTCATGCCACTTTCATCAACAATTAGAGAGCCCCTTTTCTCGTCTCTGCCCAAAACAAGATTTTCCCTAACGGCCAAATCAGTCAAATTAACATAAACAACATTAAGCCTTAAAGCAAGCAGACGCGCCACTGAAGTTTTCCCCACGCAAGGCGTCCCAGTAACTAAAATCACACGCTTAGCCATAGCCCCTAACCGCCACAAAACCATAAACGCTGCACAGCGAAATAAACCTTCCAAAACTTTTATTGCACACTTTTGGCACATGAAATCTTAGGGCTGGCGAGTTGGCGTGTGGCCTTCGAGCCTCCGCAAGAGGCTTGAGGAAACTCCGCCCACATGTAGAAGTGCAACGCCCGCAAGGGCGTAAGGCGAGAGCTTTGGCAACGGAGCAGAAACGAAACGTCCACCCAGCAAGTGCCCATGATGCATGCTAAGTTGTTGAGAATGCTGGGTGGAAACGGTGAAACGGCCGTCCTGCATGTGGAAAGGGCAAACAGGCGCTGATGAGGAATCTGCCCAAAGCGCGGGTAGCCCGATTAGCCGAATGCCACATAAAACAGAAGGCGGGTTACAGCCAACACGCCAGCCTCCTGAGGCTGGTAACATTTATATATGAGGGTGTGCTTTTATTTTTTGATGTCAGATGAGGTTCTTTGAGGAGATCTTAAAGCTGGATTCTGAGTGGAAGGGTTCTGAATATGTGAGTGTTCAGCGTTGGATTCGCAGGTTGCGGCGTAAGGGCTCTGTTTCGACGATGAGGGCTTACTTTAAGCTGTTGGCTTGGTTTGTCCAGTTTTGTCGGATGAACTTGGATGATTTTGTTAGACTGCCTAAGGAGGAGGTAGCGGATAAGGTTCAGGCTTTCTGTGACAAGTTCAATGACGAAGGAAAGAAGAGTTCGGCTTCGAATGCCATGAAGGCTTTGAGGAGCTTCTTGAAGGCTAACGGTTTTAGGGTGGAGGAGCTGGTTTTGGAGGATTCGTATAGGGCTATGAAGAGGCCAGAGTATGTGCCTACAAAGGAAGAAGTGTGTAAAATGGCATCTGTTTGCGGTTTAAAGTGGAGGGCTACAATCCTCTGTCTTTTTCAATCCGGGCTGCGGAACTCTACGTTAAGGGCCCTCCCCTACGGCATGTTAAAAGAGCAGGTTGAAAGTGATGTTGTTCCAATAAAGGTCCACGTCACAGGAGAGCTTAGAAAAGTGGTGCCAGACGCATGCAAAGAGGGCGTTGACTATTGGACATTTTTCGGGGCGGAAGCAAGCGAGGCACTAAGACAGTACATTAACTGGAGAAAGGAAAGGTATGGAAAAATAGATGATGAAGAGCTGCTATTCCCCTCCGAATCAAGAACACAGCCCATGGAAAAAAGGCTTAGAACACCCATGGACCAATGGCACCTGACAAGGATAGTCAAGAAGGCTGCGCGGAGAGCAGGAATAAAGGAGTGGCAGAACATAAGAGCTCACAGTTTAAGGAAGACCTTTAGAGCCGTTTTAGACGCCGGCTACATAGATGGCGGACAATTGGCCGAAGACGATAAGGAGTACTTGATGGGACATAAGCTTCCAGGCGCAAAGGAGCCATACCATAACGCCAACATTGATGTTTTAGCACAAAGATACATGAAACTAAGGTGGACCGTTGAAGGAGCAATGTCCAAGGAGGCTAAGGTTGAAGCCATAAAAGCCTTCGCCAAAAGCCTAGGCATAAAAGAAGTAGAAGTAAAAATGGCAGCCGCCAAAAAAGCCGAACCCAATATAAGCGAAGAAGAAGCCCTAGGCAAAATAATCAGAGAAGAACTAGGCATAACAAAACCAAGACCAGAAACACCACAAAAAAGAACAGACAAAGACCCAAAAAAGATAGTGGGAGAAGATGAACTTGAACGCTACTTGGCCCAAGGATGGGACGTGCAAACCATACTACCCTCAGGAAGAATACTAATAAGAAAAACAGCGTAACCACGCGGCGAAACGTATGCTTTTTCTGTTATAGCGAAGCTTAAGCAGCACTTTTGTATAGTTTTACTTGTGGAAGTATGACTGAGGTTTACTAGGAAGGGACAGATATCATTTTAGTATTTCTCACAGAAAACGGAAAACGGCATGCTGAAGTGCTCGATAGCGGATGTGATTAGTCTTCCAGTATCACCTTATCACGGTATGTTAGAGATGGACATCCTCGGTAGATTTAATTGGCAACGTGAGAGGATGTTTGGCGTCTTAAGAAATAAAGGACACAAAATTAATTTGTTTTCGGGGATTGCAAAACTCTATCTGTATGGTTTGGGATAAAGGTTAAGAATAAGGTCGTATAAATGAGGATAATCTAAGATTGTTCTTTTTCTTCAGATATTATTACCTTAGGTAATTTTGCTTTTATCTGAGATTCAATGGGATATGCTCCGGGATAATAATTGCTTCGATTCTGCCATATGTTCTATCACAGTAAACTATGCCTATTTTTTCTAAGTATAACAATGCTTTTTCAAAATCTCGGTCTTTCATTGTTTCCCCTAAAATAGCACGATAAGCGATTTTCAAGTCCTCAGGCTTAATTCTCTCCATTTCAAAGAGTGAACTCCTAATCATTGCCAGCAACACGTTCTTCTCTAATACGGTTAAAGTTCCTAAGTCCTCCGTCATTTTATCTAATATCGGTTGCTTATGCTTATTGAATGAATCTCTAATGACGAATCCAACTTCCTCGTCCGTTAATTCAACTCTTTCGGAAGGACTCCTTATTTGTAGGCTGCTAAGGTCTTTGGTGATTATGTCGAGAGCTTCCACAGAGCCATACTTATTGTTCAACACCCCAGCTATTGTTTTAGAGCTTATCCCCTTTGACCACATATATAAGGCTTCCAAAGCACTAAGTTTATTCTCATCCGCATAGCCCTTCATTTTAGATTCGATGTCTTCATGCTTAACCATAAAGATCAATTTTTTATCTTTAACTGAGTCGCTAATATATCATTTATGAATTACTAATCAGTTTTTGGGTTTAGGGGATAAAATATTTAGTAGATATAATATTTCTTGAATTCACAAGGGTAATTTTAATTAAAGTAGGACAGAAAGTGAATGACAGAAGCTCTCTACCAGCTAAACTATCTATCTTAGAAGAAATGTTTCTAAAAGTTGTTGAGTCGCTAAAAAATATTGAGGCTTTTCAGCAACACGGAAATTAAATTTTTGAGAGATGAAGCTAGCAAAAAACTATTAAAAATCGAAAGACGTTTAAGAAAGCCGCCCTCTGGCAAGGGTTGGCAAGAGCTTAACGAAAACTTGTATTAAATTATGAGTCCTCGGTTATTAAACTCGGATAAAGAGTTTGAACGGCTGAAGCGCCTACAAGTTCAGCAATCTGGCCATCCAAAAATCTTCATTATTTCAGGAATCATTTGATTTACTTCCTTATTTGTTTCATAGTCTCCTAGTAACCCATTTGCAATTCTCCATTCTCTGTGAATCTCTCCAGGCTTGTCGTTTCCTTTCATTGCGATATGTCGGGCTATTTTCTTCCAAGAATTTCTTCCATAGCTTTTACATATTGGACATATTTTATCATGATTCTCGTTGGGAATTACTTGTCTTCTTACCATAGTAACCACAAATTTCATTTCGTTTACTACAATAATTAATATTTTATGAATCTTGAATGAGTATAGCAAAATGAAATTTTGAGGACAAAACTGATAGAGAATCAGTAATTGGGTAATTAGAGGTTTAGAGGCGAGGACGTTTTCACTTATGGTTGAAGAAAAATATCTCCTGACTTAAAATGAGCAACCAATCTCTCTATAATAAATTGGCTTAAGCTTATTGTTGAGAACAATACTGGCAGTATGCACGAGATGTTTGCTATATTTTTAGCGATCTATAATGGCTCCAGCTATCCCTCTCAAGGATTTTCCTTTATTCTTTTTCAGCCAGCTGTGGATGTTTGACGCTAATCTAGTTCTTTACTGGTTTAATGACTAATGTTTTGCCTTTTATTTCAACCTCAACTCTGTCTCCGTCTTTAAGGGGAAAACCTGTGTCCCTCGCAACTTCAGTTGGAACATAAATAAAGAACTTATCATATTTCTTCCCTTTTGAAACAGTAGGCCTGTTAAAGAATCTTCCCACACCTTTCTGCATATTTTTGGAAGCCCTATTTGATGTCACAACTTTTCCTCACATTACTCTTTTCGACTCACTAAGAGAGTTCTATCATAACTTTTATATAGCCACCAAGTAATACTTTAAAAACGCAAAAACACCTAAAAGGTGTGGAAAATGAAAAACGCAAAAACAACACTTATATGCGTAATGGCTCTGCTGATGGCCTCTGTTATGCTGATGGCAATGCCAGAGCCAATTAAGGCTCAAACACTACTGCCTTCAGGAGTTACTCCTACGAACTTGCAAGAGGGGGGTCTTTGCCTCTTCCGCCTGGTGTCACCCCTGACGTTACAGTAGAAACTATAGCCTTTCTTAGCTTTGACCCTAATCCTGTAGGCAAGGACCAATATGTCCTAATTAACGTGTGGTTGTCCCCTCCATTGCATGTCAGCCGATATTTTAGTAACTTAACCATAATAATAACCGCACCAGACGGAGCTCAACAAGTCAGAACTACGAAATCCTACCGCGGAGATTCAACGGGTTGGACGACATTAATACCTGACAAAGTTGGTACATGGCAAATCAAATTCGAATTCCCAGGAGCTTATTTCCCGCCAGGAAACTATACAGTTGCGCGCGCGCGCGGATTTTGAAGAGGTGAAGACGTGTGGAGAAAGTTAAAAAATATAAAAGTATGTTTACGTTTGCAACCTTAACTTTCCTAGCTGCTTCTTTTAAAGCAAAACTTCTCATTCTAGTTAGCTTCATAAACAACTTGGGCGCAGTTGCCTTTGTCGGTGGTCTCCTATACTCCTACAGCGTTACAACACCCATTTCCCTTCTGTTTTTCCATGCGCTGAACGGAAACCTCGCTGCATTGGCGTTAATCGCGGCTTTTGGAAGCATGATAGCTGACTACGCCATATTCAGGCTTATAAAGGACAAACTCATTTCGGAACTTGAAGCTTTTATGAAGGATGAAATTGGATTTGACGTTGGCAGCTATCTGAGGAAAGCCTACAATGTGCTTCGAAACTCAAAGGTTGGAAAGTTTGTTCTTGTGCCTACACTCGCCAGCCTCGTTATAGCCTCGCCGCTTCCTGATGAAATAGGCATTGGAATGTTAGCCTCTTTCAAGCTAGACGACAGAGCATTCATGGTTATCTCTTTCATACTCAACTTCTTAGGAATAGCTACAGTCTTAGGCATACTCAAACTTGCCATGGGTTAAACTCTCCACAACTGCCCTTTACAAAATATTGTTACTCTACTTTTTGCTTTACAAGTAGGGCGTTTTTGCGATTTTGTACTTCAACTATTTCGCCAAGCCCACAAGCGTCAACAACACGCCTCAAACGATTAAACTCTTCACCTTCATCCAACACATACACCATTCTCTAAAGTTTTTCGTAAACATATTAAAATTTGTGAATTACAAATACAATTTTAAATAACTAAACTAAAGATATAGGATGGTTGGAGGCGAGTTATGTCTGCAGCCAGTTTGATTCTGCCTTTTGCTGTTCAAGCTAAAGATGGTGGTGGAGCTTTCACTTTGAACATGGAGGTTGCCGCAGTCATGCTTTTGGCGGAGGCGAAGCGTAGGAAGCTGGGCTTCTTCGAGGCTGCAGGCAAGAAGATATTGTTTGTTTCTAAGCTACATTATCCTTTGTGGGTTGTTCCTTGGGAAGACAGCTCTTTGGTTATAGACGGCCTAGATGTTTTTTCATCTTCCATCACGTGTCAAGCTTTGCCCGACGTTGCATCCTTCATTGAGGATGTTGAGCGGGGCTCGTCTGTTCGGGAACAGTTTTGGACTTGCCTCGAGAAGCATAAGAAAACTTTTAACGGCTTTGCGGAAAGCGTTGAAGTTAAGGTTGACGCTTTAATTTCGGACAGGGAGTTGCTGTCCGCCTTTTTCGAGTATTTGGGGGAAGCCGCCTCCACGCATTTGGGAGAAAGCCTCTCTGTGGTTTTAACGCCGCCCGAACTTGATGTGCACGCAGCTAGGGAACGCGCCAAACAAGTGTTGAATCTTCACAAGCAGGTTCAGCTGGACATAAGCGTTTTAGAGTATGCCAGAGATCTTTTGAAGGATGTTGCAGATTTTCATGAACGAATGATGTTGAAGAATATCGAGTTTATTCGCGAAGTTTATGATGGGGAAATAGCGAGGCTGAGGCCTGCCATAGAGAGGAAGGTGAATCAGCTGCAGAGAGAGCGGGACGCCGAAATTGCCAAGATGAACAGAATTGTTGAAAACGAGCTTAAGGTAAAGGAGAAGGAGAGGGAAAAGCGTGAACGTAAACTGCAAGAGCTTGAACTTCAGAAGGCTGACTTCGTTAGAAGGCGCGACCTGCGAAGGCGAAGAAATGATAAAGTGGGAGTAGCCCGCTGGGAACACAGGATCAGAGTTTGCGAAAACAGGATCCGCGAGGCCAAGAAGAGGATACATGACCTTACAGAGTTCATTGAAGAAAGCCGCAGGCAAAACGAAGCCGACATTGAAAAACTGCGGCGCAGCTATCAAGAACTAATCGACCAAGAGAAAGGCAGAATCTCCAACATAGAAGCTGAACGCGACGAAAAAATCGAGTCCAAACAAAAGGAGATGGAAGCGCTTAAGCTTGCAGCAAGCCAAATTCTACGTCAGATTGAAGAACTCATAAACAGAAAAAGGGAAATGGAAAAGGAGCTGAAAGAGATGACAATACCGTGGCAGACAGAAGACGCTTCTCTCACATGTTTACCCTTCTACCTTGTCGGCTACCAAACTGGAAAGAAAACTCAGCTTCAAATATTCCCGCCAGTTAGGGTTAAAAGCCAAAAGGGCATAGTAAAAACCTTCAAAAAAACCTTGCTGGGCTTTACGCCGGCCTCAAAAGTGAAGCTTTTCCTAAAGCCTAGATCCAACGTTCTGGACAGAATGCTCAATTTCGCCTTAAAAAAGAGGACAAAGTCAGACAAGGCTTTCAGCGAAGCCCTACACCAGGCGGCAGCTTCAGCCAACATTCTAGCAGGACAAAAGTTTAGGGAAACGTTGATTAAAGGCTTAGAAGAGCTTAAGGCTGAGGGCTGGATAGGACAAAAAGAAGTAGATGCTCTCACAAAAACATATGTTCCGGAGGGAGTTTAGGGTGGCAGTCGAAGATAAAGTTGTTGAGAGAAAGATTCTTCTGAAACGCGCCTTTCCCCGCCACCAGCTTTTTGAGATAGGCAGGAAATTCGCCATCCCATATTTTGAAAATTTCGAAAACGCCTGGAACATTGATGAGGAGCAGGCAGCCTTTGAAATTGCATCTGCAATAAGCGATGTTCAGCTTAAGGAAATTTTTGGCATGCAAAAGCCTCGAAGATGGGTTGTCTTCAGAGGCAAACACTACACCCTTGAAGAGGGAAGCCTCACGCTTAAGGGTTCATGGGAAACAATTGAAAGCAACCTCCGCCATGTAAGGAGGAAATATGGAAAAAACGGCTTAGAAGTTTTAAAGGCTTTTCTTGAAGCCGGCAAAAGCTGCGGCTTAAGGGATATAGCTGACAGACTGAAACGCCGCATAGAAATTGCGCCCATCATAGCTGACCTTGAAAAACTGAAGATAGTTACAGTTTCCTACCAGGGCAACGGCTATAAAGAATGGACGATTTTAGAAGAAGTTTCCCCCCTCATCCGGTTAGAGCTGGGCATATCCCCTCCTGAAAGGATGCCGAAGGCTCCAGAAGCAGCTTCGCCGAAGGCTGTTTCAGTTGAAGAGGGAGAAGTTGACTATGTCGCTTTAGAAAGACAGGAAATCGGAAAAATGGAAAACGAGCTCAACCAGTACCTGGGCGACCTGCTAAAGAACCGCCTAGACGCCACAGTCAAATTTGGAAAAACCTTCTCAATAAACGCCTTAGCCGACTATCTTAGAAAACTTTTCGGCCCCGTCCTCTTCTTCGACAGCCTCCTAAGCATAATTCAGCAGTACGGCCTAGCCGATGTTGAAATAGTTCATGAACGCGGAAAAACCGGCATGCGCACAGGCTGGAACCTAGCCCTGTTCGGCGAGCCCGGAACCGGCAAAAGCTTCTCCACACGAGACATGATACTGGGCAAAAGAGACGCAAAGATTTTCCCCCACGGCATTCCAGGGCGAAACCGCTACGCTGGAGGCATGACACCAGCCCGTTTCATAAGAATCGGCCAAGCATATGTTGGCCGCGCCTTCAATTTTATCGTCCCAGAATTCAACGACTGGTTCAAATATAAAGGCATGGTTGAACCCCTAAAGCTAGCCATGGAACGCGGCGAAATCAAGTATGAGCTTCACCGCGAAGTCATAGGACCCTACAGGTTCAGCAGCTTCTTCTGCGTCAACTACAATGTCGCCACATATGGAAGAGGCTACGAAGTCACAGTTCAAGATCCAAATTACGTCGCCGTAGAGGATCGTATGCTCTGCAGGCTGCATAGGCTTACTAAACAGCGTTTCATCGAAATAGCTCAAAGCCAGATTAGACTGGCCTTCGGCGAAATCGACATTGAAAAGGGAGCCAAAAAAATTCGAGATCACCTAACGCTTGTCTACGCCATTGAAACCCAACACCCACTAGTTAAGGCTCGCTTCCCACAAAAACCGGTGCTCATCACACCCAAAGCCTACGAGATGATCGAGAAAGCCCGCAACGCCATCTTGGAGCAGATTCCAAGAGAATCAGTTGCTTTCTCAGCCCGCTTAGAAGACAGAGCCATGCGCTTCGCCTGCTCCGCCTCACTTCTAAACTATTTCCAAACAAGCCTCAACTACATTCCCATAAGCGAGGAAGCCCTAAAATACGCGGTTCAACTCTACGTGGAAGAAGCCTCAGTAAGGTCACGCCAAGAATTCACGCCAGAAGAAATCTTAACCAAGCTTTAAATAGCCTATGGAGTTGATATTCAGGTGGGAAACATAAAGAAAGTGTTGAAGGAGAGTGCTAAAAAGCTTCCAAGCCTAGAAATGGATAAGAACGCCGTCTGTCCCAAATGTGGCGGACACCGCATAGTCAAGTACAAGGACGTTCAAGTCTTCTACGGCTGCCTGGACTGCGGGTGGAAAGAGCTAGACGAATAAATTTATACACTTACTTAACTATGTTTATATGGGATAAAAGTTCACAGTTCAAGACTCACTCACTGCTAACACGCTCCACGCGCGCATGTATAGGCTTTAAACTCTGAACAGCGCGTGTCTAACAGCTTTTTCCGTTTCTACGTGCACTAAACGGTGTTGTTTGCCGCATATGGGGCATGTCCAAACCTGTCCCGTGTCAATTTCCTTTTTCGCCGCCCTTGGCTGTTGCGCTTCTTGTTCTTCCATTGTTTTGAGCTTCTCTTCAGGTGTGAGTGGCGAAACCGTCCAAGCCCTTTCAAACAGGAAAAGTGTTATCATAGCCCTTTCATCTTCACGCCTACACAAGGTGACAAGGTTTTTTCCAGGAGCCGTCCTTCCGGTGGCTTCCTCATAGGTTTTAATCTCAAAGTTCTCCTTGATGAATGATGGGACTTCCTCAACGCTTGAGACGACTTTTCTGCTCAGCCTGTCATTTTCATCCGCCTGCATAAGCGAAAGGACATCGTAAAGCATACCTTCAACCACGCTTTCCTGGAAAACCATGCTGTTCCCCTCAAGCTGGGCGAAACGGGAACCCGAAGGACACTTAACAGCCTTAACCAATACCTTTCCAAGCTCCCTGTCCCTACAAACTTTAAACAGCCACTCCCCAGTAAGAAAGTCTTTAACTCTATAGAAGCTGACCTCGCCTCTTCTCAACTGCCTCAAGCTCAGGTCAAACCAAGCATCTTCAGATCGTGTTTCCACCCGCGTGATCCTAATTTGCATGAGCCAAACCTCCTTCATATTTAATCTGTTTGGCTTTAAAGTATTTAGGTTAGCATGGAAAGTTTTTTATAAATGTTATGTAAAAAATTACAGAGCGGTGAAAAATTTTACATAGGAGGCATGGCAACGACGTTAACCGCGCGACATGTCGCATTAGCCGCGATTTTTGCGGCTTTGTACTATATCCTTTCATTGATAACTCCTTCCATTCCTGCAATTGGCATCCCCGAAATAAAGATAAGTTTAGAGGCCATGATAGCTTCAATATTTGGTCTAGTTTTGGGACCTTATATTGGTGCTTTAACCGCTTTTCTTGGAGCTTTTGTTGCATGGACTATGCCACCTGGAAGCATAAGCCCTTATAGTTTGCCGTTCTTGTTATCTCCGCCCATTAACGCGCTGGTGACAGGTTTAATATTTTACAAGAGGTGGAAAAGTGGTTTTCTCGTGTTTTGCCTCCTCATAATTGCTTTCTTGTTCACTCCACCTGTCCAACCTATAAACGAAAACTTCTACGTGGGCGTAGCTGTTTTGTTTGACAAAATTATCGCACTTCTCTTGATTTTGCCCTGTGTAAAATTTGCCAAGCAACTATCTGCTGCGCAAGGGGCTTTATTCTATTTCCTTCTAACTTTTATAGGAAACCAAGCTGACAATATGTGGGGCTCTTTTATCTTCGCGACACCCATAGTTTATGAAGGAATTTTCGGTCTATCCGTGGATACTGTTCGCTTTCTCTTTATAGTAAGTCCATTCGCCTATCCCGCCATCAGACTTATCCAAGCTTTCCTTGGAACGATCATCGCCGTCCCACTTATGAAAACCCTCAAAGGCACACCATGGCTTTTGCAGAAAGAAACAATACTGTCATCTCAAAGACGGTAATCTTATAAATGGAAGAATAAAAATAATTACAGCGAGAGTGCATAAATGCCTCGTAAGGGAAGAAGAGGAAAAAGTTTCAATGGGGATTTAGAGGAGTTTAGGATTCTTGTTCAAGTTTTGGTTCCCACGAGAGATGAGCAAGTCAGGTGGATTTGCGACGAGATTGAGAGGTTGACGTACGAGCATCCGGAGCTGAAGGAGAAGTTGGAGAAGTGGTGTTCCCCTTCAGTTGCTCTTGGATCATGCGGCTCAGGCGTATGAAATCAAGCTTTCCATTTTCCTCAAATTTTAAGCCTGCACCGTGGCAGAGTTCTTTCGCTACTGCCTTTAGTAGGAACTGGGCTCCGAAACCGAAAATTTGCTGAAGGGCCTCAGCGAAGGCTTCTGGATTTTTATGCCACGCGCTCCTTTTTATCCCGGAGATTTTTTCAATATGGTAGTAGATTGCTTGTCTTCCAGACTCTCCTAAGAGAAGCATGCCCTTGTCAACTGCTGAATTGAATAATTCTTCGAATTTCAAGTTTAAAATGTGCGAAGGGTTTTTCTCCAATGGGGCTCCCTTGGCTATTTTGAATGGTTTTAAACTTAAAAAGACTTATAAATCACAAATGTGGATTCTCGCTGAATCTTTATATTTCGGTTTATGCAGTATAAAGTCTTGAGATATTCGCAAACTACGCCATGTGTTGAACAAAAAGCGGAAAGAAAATGAAAAAAGGAATACCTAAAAGTTTCGAATTTCATCCCCCTCCTGAAGTTTGGGAACTTCCCAACAAGAAGATTAAAAAAGCTCAGATCAAATTGTTGAGGGGACTCTTAGACCTGATAATCCTCCAGCTTCTACGCTCACAACCCATGCACAGCTACCGAATAATCATGCAGATACGCAAAAACTTTGGAATCTACTTTGGATCAAGCACAATTTATCCCCTAATGAACAGGATGGAGGAGGAGGGATACATAAAAAGCGAATGGAAAATGGAAGGCGGAAGATACAGAAAAGTGTACAACCTAACAAGCGAGGGACAGGACTTCCTAACCTTAACAGAAGACCTTGTTAAACGCATAAGCCAAAAAATAGTTAAAGAGGAAAAGGATAAATATTCTGATTCGGATAACCTAAAAGACTGGTGAGGGAATGGTTCAGTTTGAAAATGCGCCTTATCTAATAGTGAGAAGTTTCCTACCCTACATCGCCTTAGCCACCCTTGAAAAAATAGGTGACGCTTCCGCCTACGCCATTATCAAATACATTCAAGGAGAGCTCGGCATACTTATATCGGCGGGCTCCATGTACACAGCCCTTTACGGACTAGAAAGGAGAGGCTACATTGAAGGCAAAACCAAATACAGAGTAACCGACAAAGGCTTAACCTTACTTCAAAACGTCAAAGGAGCCATGAAAGAATTCTTACCAAAAATAGAAGCTTTCCTCCAAATTTAGTGCATTGAAATGGACTTAAAGTTGAAGATTCAATGCTTGCTCGGCTTAACATAGTGAGCGGGAAATCCCACACCATTTATGGGTGGATGAAAGCGAATGTTTAGGTTTATATGTGGCATCAACATATAGTAAACTATATGCCGAGAGGATATACATCGTCCCAGACATGCGTCCATTTCATGAATTACCATTTTGTCTGGTGCCCGAAGTATAGGAGGCCAGTTCTTGTTGGTGCTGTGAGGAATAGGCTTTGAGGGTTTGATCAGGGAGAAGGTTGAACAGTTGGATTGTAAGGTTATAGCGCTCACTGTTGGCGCAGGCCATGTTCATTTGTTCGTCCAGGCTAACCCTAAGCTTTCACCTAACACCATAGTTGGTCAGGTGAAAGGGTATACCTCAAGGGTTCTTAGAAAGGAGTTTCCTGAGCTTAGGAGGCGGCTGCCAACTCTGTGGACGAGAAGCTACTTTGTCTCGACGTATGGACACGTGTCAGATGAAACTGTACAAAAATACATAGAAGAACAGAAAGGGATGTGAGTGCAGAAAGTTCAGCTAACTTACAAGTTCAGGCTCTACCCAAAACATGAGCAGGAAGAAAGGTTGCTTGAAACCTTGGAGTTGTGCAGGCAGACCTACAACTACTTCTTGGCGCAGTGGAATGGGAAGGGGAAGATTCCAAGCAGGCTTGAACTTCAGGCTCAGCTGCCTAAGCTGAAACGGGAGAAGCCTGAGCTGAACAGGGTTTACTCCAAGGTTCTGCAGATGGTTCTACGTCAGCTATACTCAAATCTGAAGAGTTTATTACAACTGAAGAAGAACGGTAGGAAAGTTGGAAGACTGAGGTTCAAAGGTAAAGGATGGTATAAAACCTTCGTCTACAACCAGAGCGGCTTCAAACTTATAAAGACTGGGAAAAGGCTTGACCTGCTACGCTTATCCAAAATCGGCGACATACCAATAAGGGTCCACAGGGCTGTTGAGGACGAAATAAAGCAGGTCACCATCAAGAGGCATAACTCTGGAAGGTGGTTTGCCTGCATATGCGTTGAGAAAGAGGTATGCGTAACTCAAAGAGAACCTAAGAGGACAGTAGGCATAGACATGGGAATAAAGCGCTTCCTGACAGACACTGATGGAAGGCAAATAGAGAACCCAAGGTTCTACGGGGAAACACTTGAAAGGATAAGTGTAATCCAGCACTGGCTTTCAAGGAAAAAGAAAGGCTCAAAGAACAGGGAAAAGCAGAGGATAAAACTCGCCAAGCTTTATGAAAGGCTAACAAACCAGAGAGACGACTTCCTCCACAAGCTGTCAAGGTTTTACGTGAACAGTTATGATGTAATTTGTGCTGAGAACCTGAACATAAGCAATATGGCTAGAAATCACAATCTCGCCCAGAAGATACTTGACGCTTCTTGGGGGAAGTTCCTCCACATGCTCGAATACAAGGCTGAAAGCGCCGGTGTTCGGGCAGTGAGGGTTCCTCCAAAAGGCACATCTGAAGGGCTAAGCTATGAAAATCCCTTGAAGGATTGGATTTCCGCCTGCAGAATATTGATGAGGGGATGGGGTAGCCCTGACTCGCCTGCCGAGACGAAGCCTCTACGGGAACTCAGCCATGTTCCCGCAAGCCTCATCGTTGAAGCAGGAAGCCCACACCCTTTCAGGGGTGGGTAGCTCACAATGTAGATATGCCTATGCCTATACAAATGTGCCCTATATCAGCCTAACAGTTTCACATGCAACCATTCAACCGCAGAGGAAGGCTACTGTGGACAATATAGGGAGTTCCAGAAACTTCAAAGAAAAAGGGGGGGTAGGGGTGGTGGTAAATGGGAAAGTTTAGCCAAGATCAACGAACGAGTCTTCTCGTAGGCCGCCGGGAGCCGTGCGGACAACTGTTAATGCGGCGCCTTTAGCTGTTCTAACCTCAATCTTTATAGTCTGATAATCTGCAAGCATACCATTTGTCTCGCTTGAATTTAGGCGGATCATCAGGAAGGCTTTCTCATTAGACTCGAGCACAGTGTTGTTGTTGTCGTTGTATATCGCAAACTTTGCTGTGTAATTGCCTAAGTCAAGAGCGTCTTCTAAGTCATCCCAGGTTACATTCTTCGTTGATACAGCGCCTTGGTATATGTTCATCAGTGTTGCGTTTGGCAGATATACGGATACGACTACTGAGGTGTTGCCGAGGTCTACTGCGCCTCTGCCTGCTGAAAGCTTCACTGGAACGAGGATGTAGAGGATGTGAGGCGAACTTTTGTTAGTTTTTGCCGTGACCACTCCGTCCAGTTGCAGCGCCGTCAGTGACTCGTCGAGGCCTGTTTGCATTGTCTCTTTTGTTTTCTGTGTTGTGTAGAAGCCCATGTTTATGACCACGTAGCTGAGGGCTGCGGCGATTATTAGGAAGGCTATGAGCACGATGGCTGCTTCTACGCCGACAATACCCTTCCTATTCTTGAACAATTTTTTGGCGAACATCTTAGCCAGCCACCGTTGTCCATCCTGTAGGCAAGGATTCAGGAACGTAGAAGTCAATTGTCAGCGGCGATGCCTTCTCTGGCCTAATCTCAACCACTATGTGAGTTCTCGCATTAGCAGCAGCCTCTAAATCCACCACCAAGTATCCTTTTTCGCTGGAATCCAAAGCACTATCACCGTTGCTGTTTTGGATGAAGAGTTTAGCCTTGCCAGTACTTACGGTTAATGCATCGAAGTCCTGACCAGCAGTTAAGTTATCTGTGCCCTCGTATATGTTTGGCCAAGCCTCTCCAGCTACTTGGAGTGTCACAGCGGTTTCATTTTGTCCAAGTGCGACATATTTAACGCCATAAGCCCTTAATGGAATGACTATTTCATCAATAGTTGTTGCCGAAGCGGCATGTACAAATATGGTTCCGTCAACGCATAGCGGTGTGCTTGCCTGTCTTAAGCCTTCTTGCACGACTGTTTTTCCTCTTTCCGTAGCGTATAAGCCTTGGTTGATGACCATGAAGCTGAAGGCGCCTGCGATTATGACGAAGGCTATGAGGATTATTGCCGCCTCTAGACCCATCATTGCTCTATTTTGCTTTGCTAGTTTCATCAGAGATTTTTTCCAGTTCATTTTCTTTTCCTCTTTGCTTTGCGTTACTGCATTTCCGTTGATGTTTATATTAAGACTTATGAAATGGTAAAAAGTATTCAAAATTCATATTCAAAAATAATATTAACCTAAAATAATGGAAAACTTAGAAAAAGAGGAGAAAATTTCAGCCTAAGCTGACAAACGAGTCTGGAAGCAGCCCCGGCGGAACAGTGCGCTCAACGGTCAAAGCTGCACCTTTAGTAATTCTAACCTCAATCTTTATGATCTCGTTCCCGCTCGCCATGTTATCTTTACTCAAACGAATTACCAGAAAGGCTTTTTCAGTTGACTCCAGCACAGTATTGTCGTTTCCGTTGTATATGGCAAACTTGGCATCGTTACCAGTTAAATTTAGAGCACTTTTCAGTTCTTTCCAAGTCGTCTTGTTGTTGGCAACTATGGCGCCTCTGTGAACGTTAAACAGCGTCGCGTTCTTTAAATATACAGATATTACTGCTGAGTTGTTGCTGAGGTCTACTGCGGCTCCGCTTGCGGAGATCTTCACTGGAATAATTAAATATTCCAGTTGGCTATAGTTTTCGCTTGTTCTTCCTGTAACTAATCCGTCCAGTTGCAACGCGTTCAACGATTCTTCGAGGCCTCCCTGCATCGTTTCCTTAGTTTTCTGTGTAATGTAGAAGCCCATGTTTATGACCACGTAGCTGAGGGCTGCAGCGATTATGACGAAGGCTATGAGGACTATGGCTGCTTCGATGCCCACTATGCCTTTCTTATTCTTAAAGAGTTTCCTCATCGTTTTTCACCTTTTACACTGGCGTATAGGTGTCTGCGGGCATCGACTCTGGTATGGCGAATTCAATTGAAAGCGTAGCACTTTTCTCAAGTCTAATCTCAATGTTTATTTTGGCTCTTGCAGGCACAGCATAATCTTCCGCTAGCGTTATTATTAGGAAGCCTTTCTCGTTTGTGTCTAGGGCTTCGTCTCCGTTGCTGTTTGCAATGGCGAGGACCGCGCCTGTGAAGAAATCTTCTGGATTAAGACCAGGCTTGTCTCCTTGCGTTGCGTTCACGTAGGTTCCGTTTATGTAACGGGTGCATGGTTGTCCTTCGAAGGTTATGTTGGCATACCTGAAGCCCACGAAATCGTCGAACATTTTTCCAGTTGGATCGTATGTTATGCCTGTGGCGTTATACCAGCCTTCTTCTACTTTTGTGCCGTTGTTGTAGCCTAAATATAGTATCCCTAGGTACACGTTTGCCCATGCTTTTTGCCCTATCCTTAATGTTATGACTGTTTGGTCTGGTGCCATCGCCACATATTTGACTCCAAAGGCTTTCAGCGGAACCACTATAACATTTACCTTGGTGCCGTCAGGCTTTGTCCTTACAAAGATTGTTCCATCAATGGTTAGTGGTGTGCTTGCCTGTTTTAGGCCTTCCTGTATCACTGTTTTGCCGCGTTCTGTTGCGAACAGGCCCTGGTTGATGACCATGAAGCTGAAGGCTGCGGCGATAATGACGAAGGCTATGAGCACTATGGCTGCTTCTAGGCCGACGATGCCTCTTGTCGCTTGTACAAGTTGTTTGATTAGGCGCCGCAATGTTTTGTTGGGAGTTTTCTGGTTGCATGATGGGCATGTCACCATTTTCAGCTTTGACCTTGTGCGCCATCTGTATCCGCATTTTTGGCATTCTACTGTGTGGTCTTTTCTGCTCGTTTCTACCACCCCTACCCCTACCACCACTACATATCTTACGACTTAATACTTAATAAACCTTTCTAATCTGAATTCACAATACATATTCTAGACAATGGAAAAGTCGAAACTAAACGGGCAGTTCTATGCTTGGCATGGAGCCTAAAATACCCTCTATGAAGGTTTGGGCAGCCACCCATGTTACACCGCTTAAAATGAGGAGTATGCCCAAGGTGAGGAAGAAGGTTCCCCAGTAGCCTGTTGAAACTTCCTTTAATGTTAAAGCGTTCACCACAGCCATTGTGAATATCACCGTGATGTTTCCTGCTTCAATGATGGGTACGGGAATCTGGTTGAAGCCGAAGTAGGGCAACTGCACCAGTGAAGAGTTTAGGAAGCCGGTGAGCACCCTTAAAATGACTAGGAGAAGGACGGTCATGGGCTGCATAACCATCATGAGCATTTGGAAGCTTTTAGCCTCACTCTCTCTTTTCTTCCTAAAATCAAGGAATTTTACAACGCGGTTTCCAAGGGCCTTGCCGATTTCAAGGGGGTCGGCGCCTCGGCTAAGTGAGTCGAGGAGTATCCTGTTGCTTATGTGAACTTGGTAGGATGCTGCCTCAGAAGATAGCGTTTCCAATGTTTGGCTGTGGCTTATTCCAAGCTTCAACCTTGCTAGGGCCTCTTTAACAAGCTTCTTTAACGGTCCAAGCTCCATGTTTAAGAGGTAAGAGAAGGCGGCCTTCAAGTCTGAGGTGGAGGCCAAGTTTTCTCCAAGGGACTTCAGAAAAGTTGGGTAGCTTTCATCAATCTTCCTAATATGTCTTTCAAGCCTGTACCCGAAGAATCCTGGAATTAGGACGCCGAAGCCGAGCACAATAAAGGCGATTGAAGGGCCATATGTAAAGTATAGCAGGAAGGCGAGCACTGCCGAGGATGGTCCCAGAGCGAGGAAACTCCACTTTAAACTTTGATAAAGCCTGTGTGGCTGCTTCCCTATGTAAACGATGTTTTCTTTAGGCGATGCCGCTTTGAAAAGGATGTACATGAGCGTGATGGCTGCTACTGCTATTACGTATCCGAAGATTATAACTTGTGGGTCAACCATGAAAAACGACATAATCGCCAAAGTCATTATCAAAAACACCACCACACTTTGAAAAGCTGAGAAAATTCCGCCAAGCGTCTTGAAGGTTTCGATTGCCCGCGTGTAGTAGCCTGAGTACTCCTCCATAAGGGTTGAAGACTCTATTTCCAAGTATCCCCTAGGCTCGACGCTTGAGAAAACGTTTGTGCAACGGACAAGAAAATCTTTAAGCGGAGGCTTCACCTTCTCAGCCATATGCGCTGTTGCTTTTGTGAATCCATATCCGAAGCTCACAGCTAAATTCCGGATCTTCTGAAAAATGCTGCTGTAAAACCCATATTCTTTATTCTCAGCTATGGTTTCCACAAGATCGGCTGGCGACGTTTCTCCAAGGGATAAACTGTACATGTGAAAAACAGCCGTGATGAGGTTGAAATCAACTCTCCTAGGCACCCGTTTCTTCGTCATGAACCTGAGAAAAAACCACACAAGCACTCCAACGCCTAAAACAAGCAAAGCCTCTATAAACTTTCCAACAATTATGTAAAAAACTGAGAGAAGGAGAGAGGGAACCAATAGCAGAACAAGCTTTTTCGACTCTATTTCCAAGGAATATTCCCATCCTTCACTTTGCGGTATACTTCCCATACTCCCCTGTTTCGAACTTCTATGACGGTTTTCCAAACATCCGTGTATTTTGGAAAGTTTTCTGAAAGGAAACTGAGAATTTCAGCTCTTGCCTTCAATTCATCGTAAAGTTCCCGTAGCCTTTCTTTTCCCCAGCCTCTAAAGGTGAGAACCTTAGTTTCTAGGTGGAAACTTGAACCCATAAAGCGTAGTTTATCCATGTCAGAGTCGTAGATGAAGGTGGGCAGATAGTTCAGTCTGGCTTCGTCCGGTTCATAACCGATTATTTCGTTGATGGATGTTACCCTCCGTATGAACTTTTTCCCCCGCTCCATCCTAGCCTGGAAAATGGCTAGGTTCAGCCCGTCTATATGGGTTTTCGGAACATCAATTGGATGGGACGTAAGTCTCTGGAAAAGCTGCCCCAGGGTTCCAGCGTGCATGGTTGACAGTACTGGGTGGCCTGTTTCAATGGCTTGGAAGGCTACTCTTCCCTCTTCACCTCTTATTTCCCCCACAATGATGTAGTCTGGCCTCTGCCTCAAGGCAGCCTTTAAAAGGTCAAACATTGTCACCTGTGCTCCCGTATGTATCCGCGTGACTTCTCTGATCCAGTTTTTGTGGAAAATGTTTATTTCAGGGGTTTCCTCAATGCTGATTATTTTTGAGTCAGAGTTTATGAAGCACGCTAGGGCGTTCAAAGTTGTAGTTTTGCCTGACGCTGTTTCTCCACAGACAAACGCTGAAACTCCCACGTCGAAGAGCATCCATAAGTACGCGGCCAACTCCGGCGAAAGCGTACCCCATTTAATTAGATGGGCGACGGATATGGGTTCCTCCGGAAACTTTCTTATGGTGAAGTTGCTTCCTTTGAGGCTTATGTCTTCGCCGTACACTATGTTAAACCTGGAACCGTCAGGCAAGTGTATGTCTATTATGGGATGGGTGTAGCTTAGAACCTTCCCATATCTTTCAGCTATGCTTCTGAGCAGTCGATCAATCTCCCCCTTTGAAACTTCCACGTTGGTTTCTAGGTGGCCGAACATTTTGTGATAGACGAAAACCTTACCTTGTCCAGGTATACTAACGTCTTCAAGCCATGGATCCGCAAGGAAACCGTCAAGGAAGCCGTGTCCAACTTTCTCTCTTAAGAAAAAGTATAATATGTTATTTTCATCTAACCCCTTCGGAATTTTAACCAGCTTCTTTTTGATGGCTTGCCTGAAAAAAGAAGCTAAAACCTTCTCCTTCTGCCCCGTATACTCCTTGTCTTTCACAAGGGTGGCAACCGCAACTTCCACATTATCCAGCAGTTCACGGTTCGGCTTTTCAGGTTCCACAAGGTTGTATTTTCCTATTTCCCCTCCAACATAAATGTGAGCGTAAATTCCTAAGCCTAAAGGGTACATGACGTTTCCCCCTTCATATTTTTCAAGGTTGGAGCTCAGCATGTACGTGGGCTTTTCCGTTAAACTCTCCAAATATGAAGCCAAGTACGGATGCTCTTTAACTGCTTCCTCTAAAGTTTCGCAGATGGTTTTCTTGAAGGGCCAAACCTCTTCCTCTTCTTCCTCT
>Ga0080004_1126170_pt1 | contig 32449 bp, 34 predicted proteins | sample WasSprMetagenome_FD_69207 | JGI IMG/M metagenome (GOLD analysis project Ga0080004, IMG submission 69207) | Sulfidic aquatic microbial communities from Washburn Spring, Yellowstone National Park, USA - WS (SPADES assembly) (version 2) | ecosystem: Environmental > Aquatic > Thermal springs > Hot...
TAGAGGAGGCTAATTTTTCATCTCCACTTATAATTAAAATTGACAACCAGTATTTGGGAGTGGGGTCATAATTTTTTATTGTTTCTTCATAAGCTTTTTTAAGTTCTTCTTCAGTAATAACCACTTTTCCTTTTAGCTGAAATTGAACAAATTTAAACTTTAATATTTTATCTCTAACTTTCTCTTTATATTCCTCATAACTTATTCCTTGTTTCTTTAAATATTCTTTAAATACTTCCTCTCCTCCTATTGAATTAATTTCTTCAGTTAAGACTTTCTTAAGTTCTTCATCACTTACAGTTAAACCATATTTTTGAGCTTCTATTTTTAAAATACTTTCCTCTATCCATCCCTTCAAAATATTTTTTCTTATTTGATTTTTTATTTTTTCTTTTTCTTCTAAAGGCAATTCCGGTTTTATAAATCTTTCAAAATAGGGCTTACACATTTCATCTAAATCATAAAGAGTTAAAAACTCATCTCCTATTACTACTACAATTTTATTTATAGTTTCAGAAGCAAAAGAATAGGTATTAAAAACTAAAAAAAGGAATAAAAAAAGGATAGTCCTTTTTATCCACATTTTATTCTTCACTTTCTAATTTTAGAGTAATATAGTATCTCCCTTTTGGTGTTCTAATTCCTAATAAAACCCTTTTTGTTTCTAAGGATGGTTTGAGAGCTTGAAAAAACTCATTTAAATTTTTAACCTTTTTACGATTAACTTCATCAATTATTAAACCAGGGGCAAGTCCAGCATAATCAGCTGGTGTTTCTGGAATAACATCAGTAATAATAACACCTTGAACAGAAGGGAGTTTCAATTTTTTTGCTGTTTCAGAAGTAATATCCTCAACTATTAGTCCTAAATTTTCCAAAAATTCCTCTATATTTTCCATTTCACTTTTGGAAAGAATTAGTCCTTCTTTTTGAGCTTCTATTTTAACTTTTATAGGAATTTCCTTTCCATTTCTTATAATCCTTAATTCTACTTCTGTTCCTGGTTTAGTTAAAAGAACATAATTTTTTAATTCTGAAGCATTTTTAACAGGTTTACCGTTATAACTTATAACTACATCCTTTTCCTTTAACCCTGCTTTTTCAGCAGGAGAACCTGATTTTACTTCTGTAATAAGTGCTCCTTCAGTAGTTTTTAAGCCCAGTTCCTTAGCTAAGGCTTGAGTTAAATCTTGAATACCTACCCCTAAATACCCCCTCTCAATTTTCCCTTTGGTTTTTAATTGTTCAACTATTGTTTTTACAATATTACTTGGAATAGCAAATCCTATTCCCATATAACCACCAGACCTGGTAAATATAGCTGTATTCATTCCTACAACTTCTCCTTTCAAATTTAAAAGGGGACCTCCAGAATTTCCTGGATTAATAGCTGCATCTGTCTGAATAAAATCTTCCACATCTGATATTCCTATTCCACTTCTTCCCTTAGCACTTACTACACCCACAGTTACAGTATGGGAAAGCCCAAAGGGGTTACCAATTGCAATAACCCATTCTCCTACTTTTATTGAATCTGAATCACCGAGAATTAAAGTGGGAAGATTACTTGCTTCAATTTTAAGTAAAGCTATATCTGAAAAAGGGTCAGTTCCTATAATTTTACCTTCAAAACTTCTTCCATCTACTAATTTTATAATAACTTTTTGAGCTCCCTGAATTACATGATTATTAGTAACCACGTATCCATCCGAAGAAATTATAAATCCAGAACCTGCTCCTCTTTGTTTATAACGAGGTGTAGAAAAAAATCTTTTAAAAAATTCATCACCAAAAAAATCAAAAGGAAACATCTCTCTGGGAAGTGAGACTACTCTTTCTGTTTCAATGTAGACAACAGCTGGAGCAGCTTTTTCTGCTATATAAGAAAAAGCTTCTGAAAGTTCATTAGCTACTTGTAGACTTTTTGAAATAGTTGTTCCATCTTCTGCAATTAATTCCTTTGACTTTAAAAAACCCGTTTTATCTATAAAAGTTTTGGCTAAAAGTCCAAGAGCAAAAGCTAAGATAACAAAAAAAATAGTTAATTTATAAGAATTCCAAGAAAATTTCCTCATACCTTTTTCCCTCCTTATTTAGCAATTTAGCCATTACATAATCCATTATTTTCTTTATATTTACCACATCTTCTTTATTGTAAAGAATGAGCTTTCTTAAAGAATTTTTATCTTTCTCTTCTACCCACTTTTTCCATAACTTCACTGCATCATAACCATTTAAACCTTCAGTTTTGCGAACAATCCCTAACATTTTTTCTATTTTCTTAAGACCACCTCTTAATCCTACTTCCTTAGTTAAAAAAAATAAATCAATATGAACTAAAGGGGTTCTTAAGTAAGGGAAGGTCTTTTTTATAAAAGGGATATCAAAATTTTCACCCCCAAAGGTTATCCAAATAGGTGTAGAGGAAAGAAAATTTAAAGCTTTTTCTAAATTAAAATCTTTTATAAAAGGATAATACTTATTTTCCTTATATATCCCTATGAGGGTAATATTATTTCTTTCTTTAGAAAGACCCTCTGTTTCTATATCAACAAACAATGAATGGGAAGGGAAATAAAGACATAACTGCCATTTTTCTTTTTCAGAAAGATTAAAGCGTTTAAGTTTCTCTTCAAAATCTTCTAATAAGTTATTTACTTCTATCTTGTACATCTTTTTTCTTTAAATAAATCTTTGGCTGATAGGTTTTATAAAGATTTTGCAAAATTTGTGCCATCAATTCCTCTTCCTTTTCTTGCTTATAATCTTCCTCTACTAAGTTTTTAACTTCTTCAAAGGAGGGGATTTTTTCAGGTATTATTTCTTCTACTTTTACAATATGATATCCATAAGGAGATTTAATAGGAGTACTTATTTCACCAATTTTAAGCTTAAAAATTTCTTTTTCAAATTCAGGTATAGTTTGTCCTTTTCTAATTATTCCTAAATCTCCTCCTTTTTCTTTGGAACCTATATCATCAGAGTACATTTTAGCAAGTTCTTCAAAATTAGCACCTTTTAAGAGTTTTTCCCTAATTTCATTAGCTTTTTTAAAAGCTTTCTCTTCAGTAGCATTGTCAACATCCTTAGAAAGATAAATCAAAATATGTCTAATATGCCTTGCTTCTGGTTCTTTATAATTTTCTTTATTTTTTTCATAATACTCTTTTACTTCCTTTTCATTTATCTTTAAATTAGCTGTCTTTTTTTCCAAATACTTTTGAGCAATAAAATTTTTTTCAATTTCTGCTAATTCCTTTTTAACCGTTTCTTCTTTATCAATTCCTTCTTTTTTCCCTGCAAGAGAAAGTAAAGATAAATTAACCCATCTATTTACTATAGCTGAAACTATTTCATCTTTCAATTCAGGTTTTGATTTTAAAATCTGTTGAATTTGGGTATCTCTTTTCATCATTTTATTTACATCTTCTTCAAAAAGTTTATAAGGTCCTACTTCAGCTAAAAGCTTTCCTTCTTCTGAGAAAGCCTTTAAGTAAAAGCAAAAAATTAGTGCAAAAATTGCAAAGATAAAAGTAAATTTTTTCATAAAGCCTCCTTATTTTATTTTTGTTCCTGGCAAAAAATAACCTGGACCGCAAACTTTACCAGGATAAACATAAGATTTTTTACCTAAAAGTGTTCCTGGTTGTAAAACAGAATTACAACCTGTTTGACAACCATCTCCCAAGATGGCTCCCAATTTTTTAAGCCCTGTATCTATAGTTTCATTATTAATTACTAAAGTTATAATTGTTTTACTAAATTTCAAGTTGGCAAGTTTTGTTCCTGCACCTAAATTTACATTACTTCCAAGGATACTATCCCCTACATAAGCAAAATGGGAGGCTTTAGCTGAACTAAAAAATATACTATTTTTAACTTCTGTTGTATGCCCTATTACTACTTTTTCTCCTGTATAGATACTTCCTCTAATATAGGAGCCATGTCTTATTTGCGTTCCTTGAGAAAAATAAGCAGGAGGAGAAATTAAAGAAAAGGGCTCTACTATAACATCTTTCTCAAAAAATATCTTTTTCCCAGTTAAAATGGCTCCTGCTTTTAAAATCGCGCCTCTTATTTTTTCTCCCTTAAAATAATATTCCTCATTATAAATTTCTAAATCTTTTAAGGGTATAACTTCTCCTTCTGAAGTCAAAAATAAATTTTCAGGGATAGGGGTTCCTATGGGTATATCCTTAGGTAATTCGGGAATTATATCCAAAAGGTAAGTTTTTAAAAGTTTTAAAGGCTCCCAGGGAAGAGCATTTTTAAATAATACAGCTATTTTCTCTTTTTCTAAGTTTTCAAAAAATAAATCTAAGGGTATATTCATATTGGCAACATTATAAACCTTTAGAAGGCACTTGTCAAAAGAAAAAATTTGATTAAAATTTTATAGAAAATTTGCCCCTGTAGCTCAATAGGATAGAGCAGCGGCCTTCTAAGCCGTAGGTTGGGGGTTCGAGTCCCTCCAGGGGCGTTTTTTTCTTGAAAATTTTAAGTTCTAAGTTATATTCTTAAATATTATAATTTTTCAAAATTTAAAAGAGGTGATAAAAATGAAAAAAGGAATTCATCCTCAGTATTATGAAGAAGCCACAGTAAGGTGTGCTTGTGGTAATGAATTTAAGGTAGGTTCCACAAAAAAGGAAATAAGAGTAGAAATTTGTTCTAAATGTCACCCCTTTTTTACAGGAGAAATGAAATTTGTTGATACAGAAGGAAGGATTGAAAAGTTTATGAAAAAATATGCAGAATTTTATGAAGAAAAAGGAAAAAATTAAAATTTAAAAACTAAAATATGAGTTTAGCAAGTTTTTATTTAAAAAAGTTAGATATCTTGGAAAAAAATTTTGAAGAAATTTCTTCAAAATTATCTGATCCCTCTATAATTTCTAAACCTGAAGTTTATGCTAAATTAGCTAAAGAACATGCTGAGCTTTTAGAGATTGTAGAAACTTATAGAGAATATAAAAAGGTATTAGAGCAAATAAAAGAAAATAAACAACTTATAGAATTAGAATCAGATGAAGAATTAATAGAATTGGCTAAGGAAGAATTAAAAGAATTAGAAAATCGTTTGGAAGAATTAGAAAAAAAATTACCCATTCTTCTTTTACCAAAAGATCCTAATGATGAAAAAAATGTAATTTTAGAAATAAGGGCTGGAGCTGGTGGAGAAGAGGCAGCTTTGTTTGCTGCTGATCTTTTAAGAATGTATCAAAGATATGCAGAAAGAAAAGGATGGAAATTTGATATCCTTGATGTCAATGAAACTGGTCTGGGAGGTTTTAAAGAAGTTATAGCTAAAATCGAAGGTAAAGGTGCTTATAGCAGATTGAAATACGAAAGCGGAGTCCACAGGGTTCAAAGAGTTCCTATTACTGAATCTTCTGGAAGAATTCATACCTCTACTGTTACAGTAGCTGTTTTACCTGAAGTAGATGAAGTTGCGGTAGAAATAAAACCTGAAGATCTTAAGATTGAAACTATGAGAGCAAGTGGGCACGGTGGACAGCATGTTAATAAAACTGAAAGTGCAGTAAGAATTACCCACATCCCTACAGGAATAGTGGTATCTTGTCAAAATGAAAGAAGCCAGCATCAAAATAGGGCCACTGCTTTAAAAATTTTAAGAGCTAAACTCTATGAATTAGCCTTGAGAGAACAGAATGAAAAAATTCAAACAGAAAGAAAATCTCAAGTGGGGACAGGAGAAAGATGTGAAAAAATAAGAACCTATAATTTTCCACAAAACCGTGTAACTGATCATCGCCTTGGACTAACTGTTTATAATCTTCCTGAGGTTTTAGACGGAGAACTGGATGAATTTATTGATGCTTTAATTGCTCATTATAGAATTAAGGCTTTAAAGGAGGAGGAAGAAAAGCTAAGCTTAGCTGCTTAGTTTAACTAATGATAACCCATTATAGTTTTGGTAGCCTCAGCTTTAAAGATAAAATATATAATAAAGACCTTATTATCATAAAAACTTCAAAAGAAGAAAAAATTTTTTCTGATTGGTGGAGAAAGGAAGGTCACAGATTACAGGTTGAAGATTTAGAAAAGGTATGGAAATATTCTTTGGAATATTTAATAGTAGGAACTGGAGCTTATGGGGTAATGAAAGTTGATCCTGAAGTAGAAAGTAAAGCAAAAAGTTTAGGCATAAAAGTTGAAATTTATAAAACTGATTTAGCTATTAAAAGGTTTAACGAACTTTATTCTTCAGGAGCTTCCTTAGCTGGAGCTTTTCATTTAACTTGTTAATATTTCTATTCCCAACTCCAGGGATTTTCTTTTTTTACTGAGGAAGTCCTCTGAGATGGTATTTGTTTTTTGGAAGGCTCTTCTATATAAGTTTGAGGTTGAGAAGTCTGGGGTTGGGGCTGACTTGGTTGATAAGTTTCAGCTGGTGGTTGAGGAGAAGGAGCAGGAATTACTTGAGGGGAATAATATTTTGGGGTTTTTTCCTTTTCTCCAAAAGGCCATATATGAGACCATAACTTAGAAAGGATACCTTCATCTTCTGAATAATAATAAGTATAAGGTGGTGGAGAATAGGGATAATAAGGCTGAGGAGGATACATAGGTGGATAATTAGGAGTAACTGCAGTAGCATTATTATTTTTTTCTTTTTCCCCTTCTGCCCATCCAATTGTTCCTGTAGTAAGATCTATTACTAATCTACTACTTAGTCCCTCTGGCTCATAATCTCCATAAGGACTTTTTGCTCTGGTTACTTTTGGTTTTCTTTCGATAGGTAAAGAGGGATAAAGATAAGGCGCGTAATAGTAGTATCCTCTTTCAGGATGCTCTTTACTTAATCCATATGGTACCAAAGCATAATAAGGTTCTCTATAAAAATCTTCTTCCTTTCCTTCTATATACATTCTTGCCTTTTGTGCAAATCTTGAAATTTGAGAAATTATTTCAGAAACATTTTTTATTTCCTGGAAAAACTGAGCGGGTTTTTTTTCACCAGATAAATCTATTATTTGTGCATCTATACTTACTCCTTCTCCTAAAACAGTAATGCTTCCCCATATAACATAATTTGCCTTAAATTTATTACCCAATTCTTCTGCTATTTTTCTATTTATTTTTTCAAAATTTTTAGCTTCTTCCTTAACTTTCTCCATCTCTACTATTTCTATTTTAGAAGGAGAAAAGAGACGGCTTACAAGCATTTCTGGAATAGCTTCTTTTAGATAGGCATATTCAGGTGGTGAATAGATATCAAAAGGAAGTATTAAAACTCTTTTAGTCTCAGAAGTAGTTTCTTCTCCAAATACTTTAAAACAAAGTAAAAAAATAGAAAGAAAAATAAGAACTAATATTTTTTTCATAGTTTTTTCCCTTTGTTTTATAATTATTATTTTTAAAATAACCCATTTTAAAATTTTGTCAAAAATTTTTTTATTATAGTTATTTAAAAATTTTTTGGAGTTATAATTAGTTTAATGAAGATTATAGGAATTGAGCCCAAAAATTTTAAAACTCACGTCTTTTCTGCTTTTAAACTTCCTCGCTTAGCTATGCCTATTCTTGGCACAATTTTAAAAAATAAAGGGTATAAAGTTAAAATTTTTCTGGAAGAGTGGGCACCTATAAATGAAAATGCTATCAAAGAAGCTGATGTGATTATGATTTCTACCATTACTGCTACAGCAAATAGGGCTTATAAATTAGCTGATTATTATAAAAAGAAGTATAAAAAAACTATTATTATGGGAGGACCTCATGTAAGTTTTTTAGCAGAAGAAGCTCTTTTGCATGCAGATTTCGTTATAAGGGGAGAAGGGGAAAAAGCTTTATTAAAGCTGATAGAAAATATAGAAAGGGGAAGTAATGACTTTTCTTCTATACCAAATCTTTCTTATAAAAAAGATGGCAAATTTTATCATAATCCCTTAGATATAAATTTTGTAGATCTTAACTCTTTACCTATACCTGATTTTACTTTAGTTGAAGGTTATAATCCTAATAAACTTAAAATTTATCCTATTTCTACTTCAAGAGGCTGTCCTTATAACTGTATCTTTTGTGCTGTAGTTCCCATGTTTGGTAGAAAATATAGATTTAGAAGTGAAGCTCTTGTTATAGAGGAATTAAAAAACCTTAAAAGGATAGAGCATGTATTTTTTTATGATGATAACTTTGCAGCTGATAAAGAAAGAGCAAAAATTCTTCTTGAAAAGATGATAAAAATGGATTTTAAAGGAACCTGGTCTACTCAGGTAAGGATTGATATTTACAAAGATGAAGAATTATTAAAACTTATGCAAAAAAGTAATTGTAGCACCCTTTATATAGGTTTTGAATCCATAAACCCTGAAACCTTAAAATTTTACAAAAAAGGTATTACACCAGCTCAAATAGAGGAAGGAATTAAAACTCTTCATAAATATAATATTAAAGTTCATGGAATGTTTGTAATTGGTGCTGATACCGATACAAGAGAAAGTATTTTAGCTACCTTAGATTTTTCTAAAAAAATGAAAATTGATTCTGTTCAGTTTTTAATTTTAACCCCTGTTCCAGGAAGTAGAATTTTTCAAGAATTTTTAGAAGAAGGTAGGATTTTTACTACTAATTGGGATTACTATGATGGGCATTATGTAGTTTTTTATCCCCGAAATATGAGTCCTTTTGAACTTCAAGATTTAGCTTTTAAGCTTTTTGAAAGTTTCTATTCTTATAAAGGTGCTATAAAATATTTGTTAAAATTAGACTGGATACATACAACTATTCATTTCTTAGGGAAAAAATTAACCAAAAAGGCAAAAGAGGAAAGAAAAGAATTTCTGGAAACCTTATCAAAAATCTAAATCTTTGATATAATATTTTTTATTATAAAAAATTCCAAAAATTAGAGGAGGAGGGAATGAAGGTAATAATAGCTTATGATGGGTCTCTGGATGCAAAAGAAGGTCTTAAAGTAGCTAAAAAATTTTTAAAAGAGGTAATTGATGAATTGATACTTCTTTATGTAATTCGTAAAAGAGAAGGGATGAGCAAAGAAGAGGAAGAAAAAGAAACGGAAAAGGCAAAAAAATTATTAGAAGAAGCTAAAACCGAGATTAAAGATGATTTTGTTATAAGAGAAGCAGTAATAGCTGATTACTCTATAGCTGAGGCAATTCTTAATTTTGTTGAGAGTGAAGAGGCAGATATGTTAATTATGGGAGCAAGAGGAGTAAGACCTGATATTATAAGATATACTCTTGGTAGTACCACTGCAAAGGTGGTAAGTTTTGCTCCCTGTTCTGTATATATTGTTAAAAAGAAATAAAAATATTATTAAATGGCTGATTTATTTTTCTTTTTAAGTTTTTGCATATATTTAATCTCTTTTATAGGTTTTGGTTTTTATTTTAAAAGCCTTAAAAAAGAAGCTTTAAGATATGCTCAACTGGTTTTGTTAGTGGGTTTTGGTTTTCATACTCTTTTTTGGGTATTTAAAATTTATCAGATTTTTACTGCCTCTCTTCTTTCTTTTAAATATCTTCTTAACTTTCTTTCTTGGGAACTAATTTTAATTTATTTTCTTTTTATTATCTCTCCCATAAAAATTTATGCTACAGGTTTTTTTCTTTTACCTATTGTTTTAATATTACTACTTCTTTATTATTTTTTCCCCCAGGAAATACATTCTCCCTTTAGTCCCCATTTTAAAAGCTTATGGTTTCCTTTTCACGCCTTTACAGGACTTTTTTCTCATGGATTTTTACTTTTCGGAGTAATTACTTCTTTAATGTATATTTTACAGGAAAGAGAAATCAAGAAAAAGCATTTAGGAATTTTTTTTAGAAAACTTCCTCCTCTTGAATATTTAGACAGGGTTACTGAAAAATGTCTTTATTTGGGATTTATTTTTTTATCCTTTGCTATGATAAGTGGAGCTGTTTGGAGTGAGATTGCCTTCGGAAATTACTGGAGATGGTCTCCTAAGGAAGTTATAACCTTAATATTATGGTTAATTTATGCGGTTTTAATACACCAAAGGGTTTTAATTGGCTGGAGAGGTAAAAAGGCTTCTTATATGGTTTTATTAGGATTTAGTATATGGCTTATTAGTTTTTTTGTGATAAATTTATTTTCCAAGGGGTTTCATACCTATGGGTCTTGATATTGTTATATTATTAATTGGTTTAAATCATAAAACAGCTCCTGTTGAAATAAGAGAAAAGCTTGCTTTTAAAAGTCCCTCTTCTCACCCTTTAGAAAAAATTAAAAAAGAGATTTTCTCTTTTAAAGAAGGTTTATTTTTATCTACCTGTAACAGAGTTGAATTTTACTTTGTTTTAGATCCTGATAAAAAGAATCAATTTTTAATGGATTTTTCTTCTTTTATAGAAAGGGAATCCTCTTTTAAATGGGAAGACTTAGAACCTCATCTTTATTTTTTGGAGAATGAAAAGGCAGTTAAGCATCTTTTTGAAGTAGCTTGTGGACTTGATTCTATGGTAATTGGAGAACCCCAAATTCTTGGACAGGTTAAATCTGCATATAAAGATGCTTTAAACTATCGCACATCCGGAATAGTTTTGAATAGATTACTTCATAAATGTTTTTCTGTAGCTAAAAAGGTAAGAACTGAAACTGGGATAGGTGGAGGAGCTGTTTCTATAAGTTATGCAGCTTTTAGTCTTGCCAAAAAGATACTGGGCTCTTTAAGGGATAAAACTATTCTTTTAGTTGGTGCTGGTGAGATGGCTGAACTTGCTTGTATGCATTTTGTCTCAGAGGGGGTTAAAAAAGTAATCATTGCTAATAGAACCCTTTCTAAAGCTGTTGAGTTAGCAGAAAAATTTAAAGGAGAAGCCTATTCTTTGGATGAACTCCCTCAAGCTTTAGTAAAAGCTGATATAGTCATTTCTTCTACAGGTGCACCAGACTGCATTATTACTAAAAACATGGTAAGTTCTATTTTAAAACCAAGAAAATATAGACCTCTCTTTATAATTGATATAGCTGTTCCAAGAGATGTAGAACCTGAAGTTAATAAGCTTGAAAATGTTTATCTCTATGATATAGATGATCTCAAATCTGTAGTAGAAGAAAATTTAAGGGGAAGGGAAAAAGAAGCACTTAGAGCACAAGTAATAATAGAAACTGAGGTTTTTAAATTTCAAAAATGGCTTAAGGAGCTTGATTTTTATCCTACCCTAAGGGCTTTAAGTGAAAAGGTAGAAAACTTAAGACAAAATGAACTGGCTAAGACCTTAAAAAAACTTAAAAATCTTTCTGAAGAAGAAAAAGAAGCTATAGAAATATTAACCCAATCTTTAGTTCAAAAACTTATTTACTATCCTATTAATTTTATTAAAAAAAGTTATCATGAAGAAGGAAAGTACGCTATAAGTTTAATAAGACAGATCTTTGAGCTTGATGAGCCATTTGAAGAAATTTCTGATTCTGAAATAGAAACTTTATATCCTAAAGTTGAAGAAAAATCTCAATCTGAAAAAAATACTACCAAAGGTAAAAATGCCAAAAAGATTTTAGTTCAATAAACTTAGAAGGGGATGTCTTCTTCATCTAATAGATTTTCTTCTATTTCCTCTAAAGGTTGTTCCTCTAAAGTATTTTTGAAATCTTGAACCGAAGGAATTTCTTTGGGTTCAGAATCAAGTGGTGATTTTCTTTCAAGAATTTGAAGGATATTAGCTACAATTTCAGTAATATATCTTTGGTTCCCCTGTTTATCTTCAAATTTTCTTGTTCTTAATTTACCTTCTATATAAACCTGAGTTCCTTTAGATAAATATTCTCCACAAATTTCAGCAAGTCTTCCAAAGGCAACAATTCTATGCCACTCAGTAAGAACTTCTTTTTCTCCGTTTTTTATTATCACTTCGTTAGTTGCTATTCTAAATGTAGCTACTGGTTTTCCATCAAGGGTATATCTAATTTCTGGATCTGCTCCGAGTCTTCCAATAAGGATAACTTTGTTTATGCTCATTTTAATTTTTATGATATTCTACTTTTTAATTTTTTCAATTCAATTTTTTATAATTTAAAATTTAATTTCTTGGATTAAAATTTTAAAAATTATGAAAGCCTGGGTAATAGAGGCAATTAACCATATATCTGAAGATACTAATCCTTTAAAATTAGTAGAAATAGATGATCCTGAACCAGCAAAAGATGAAATTATTATAAAAGTCCATGCTTGTGGAGTTTGTCATACTGAAATAGATGAAATTGAAGGCAGAGCCCAACCATCCTTTTTCCCCATTATTCCTGGGCATCAAATAGTGGGAGAGGTGGTTAAAGTAGGTGAAGAAGTAACTAAATTTAAAATAGGTGATAGAGTTGGAGCTGGGTGGATTTATTTTTCTTGTGAAAAATGTGAATACTGTAAAAAGGGCTTAGAAAATCTTTGTTCTCAGTTTAAAGCCACAGGAAAAGATGTTCATGGAGGTTATGCAGAATATTTCAAAATAAAAGAAAATTTTGCTTTTCCTTTACCTAAAACTTTTTCTTATGAAGAATGTGCTCCCCTTTTTTGTGCTGGAGCTATAGGTTATAGATCTATAAAATTAGCTAATCCAAGAGATGAACAAAATATAGGACTTGTAGGTTTTGGTGCCTCTGGACATCTTGTTTTAAAAATTATTAAGGCTCTCTTTCCTTTTTCTAAAGTTTTTGTATTTACAAGAAATCCTAAACAGAAAGAGCTTGCCTTAAGTCTTGGGGCTTTCTGGGTAGGAGATATAGAAGAAGAGCCTCCTCAAAAACTTCACAGTGCTATAGATACAACTCCTGTTTGGAAACCACCTCTTTCTATCTTAAAATACCTTGTTCCTGGAGGAAGACTCGTAATAAATGCCATAAGAAAAGAGGATAAAGATAAGAATGTCCTTTTAAATTTAGATTATGCTCGCGATCTTTGGTTAGAAAAGGAAATTAAAAGTGTAGCTAATGTAACCAGAAAGGATATTAAAGAATTTTTGCAGCTTGTAGAAACCTTTAATATTAGACCAGAGATAGAGGTTTATCCCTTTGAAAAAGCTAACCAAGCTTTAAAAGATATAAAAAATAAAAAAATAAAAGGGGCAAAGGTTTTAAAAATCATAGAATGAATTTTAAAATTTCCATAGGATTTGATCTTCACAAATTAGTTCCTGGTAGAAAGTTAAAACTTTGTGGAATAGAAATACCCTTTGAAAAGGGTCTTTTAGGATATTCAGATGGTGATGTGGGACTGCATGCTCTTATAGATGCTATGCTATCAGCTTCTGGTCTTCCTGATATAGGAACTGTCTTTCCTGATAAAGACCCTCAATATAAAGATATAGATAGTCTAAAACTTCTGGAAAAAACTTTAGAACTTGTAGAGGAAAGAGGATTTAAGGTCTCCCAAATTGATTTAATCTTTATATGTGATGAGCCAAAACTTTCCCCTTTTTATGAAAAAATGAAAAATTTACTTTCTGAAAAGTTAAAAATTGATCCTTCAAATATAGGAATAAAAGCAAAAACTACAGAGGGATTGATGGGATCTCTCCAAATTGAAGCTATAGCTTGCTTTTGTCTGGTTGTTTTAACTAAGCAAAAAACTAAAACTAAAATTCCTTAAGCTTGTAAATTTTTTATTATGTGTTACCCTACTTTTTAAGGTAGAAGATTGAGTTTTTAGAGTCCTATTCTCTAAAATCTCAACTTCTATCAAATTAAAATTCAAAGGGGTTTAAAGATGCGTAAGGTTCAAATGGGTGATGTAGTAAGTATTCATTGTATTGGGAAACTAAAAAACGGGGAGATTTTTGAAAATACTTACAATGCAGAGCCTTTCATTTTTCAAGTGGGCTCTCCTGAGATTATCCCCGGACTTTCTGAAGCTCTTGTAGGAATGGAAGAAGGAGAGGAAAAAGAAGTTTTAATTCCTTCTGATAAGGCTTTTGGTCCAAGAGATGAAAATTTAGTAAGAACTATCCCCAGAGATGCTTTAAGTATTGATGTAGAGCCAGAAGAAGGATTAATGTTAAATCTTATAGTGGATACACCTCGCGGGGAAATGAATTTTCCAGCTACCATCGTAAAAGTAACTGATACCGAACTTGTTCTTGACCTAAATCCTCCTTTAGCAGGTGAAGATCTTTACTTCCAAATTAAACTTTTAAAAATTTATAATCTTGATGAGGAAGATATAGTTCTCTAAAAAAATTCTTTGGGGGTTCTTCCCCCTTTTATTTATTTTTGAAAATTTCTGAATTATTATTCAATATATGCTTTTTGAATTTTTTAAAAGCTTTCTCGTTATTTTTTTATTTGCCATTATAATAAGTGCAATTTTTATAAGATTTAAAATATCTCCTATTATTGGTTTTCTATTTACAGGGATTATAGTAGGACCTTCTGTATCAGGCTTAATTCATGATGCTTATCTAATTGAAACCTTTGCAGAAATTGGGATCATCTTTTTAATGTTTCTTATTGGAGTTGAATTTTCAATAAAAAAATTGATATCTTATAGAAGAGAAATCTTATTTGTTGGCTTAATTCAAGTAGGGCTAACCATTTTTATTGTTTCTGTTATTACTTTATTTTTTCTTAATAAATCCTTAAAAATTGGCATTTTCTTTGGATCTCTTATAGCTATGAGTAGCACTGCTTTAGTATTAAAAATTTTGATGGATAAAGGAGAACTTACTACTTCTTATGGTAGAGTCTGTTTTGGTATTTTAATTTTTCAGGATTTATGCGTAATACTTATAATGCTTCTTATTCCTGTTTTAAGTGAAGAAAAGGGTTCTATAAAAGATATTCTTTTTATTTTTAGTAAATCTTTAGCTATACTTGGCTGTACTTTTATAGCTTCTCTTTATTTTTTTCCTTTAATTTTACATCAGATAGTAAAAACCCGCAGTAGAGAACTATTCCTTATGAGTATTTTAGTTTTATCCTTAGGAACTGCCCTTTTCTCTTATAAATTAGGACTTTCTTTGGCCTTAGGAGCTTTTTTAGCAGGAATTGTGATTTCTGAATCAGAATATGCACTTCAAACCATAGCTGAAATAAAACCTTTAAAAGATTTGTTAATGGCTATCTTTTTTATTTCTGTAGGACTTCTTTTAAAACCTTATTTTCTTTTTGCTAATCTAAAATTGACTATTTTAATTGTTCTTCTAATTTTTTTAATTAAATTTATAGGAATTTTTTCCTCTACACTCTTTATAAGTAAAAGTTTAAGGATTTCCTTATTAACAGGTTTTATACTTTCTCAGATAGGAGAATTTTCTTTAGTTCTTGCTTTAGAAGGTAAAAAATATGGATTACTTGAAGAAAATTGGTACCAACTTTTTATAGGATCCTCTATGATTACCTTGTTTTTAACCCCATTCTTAATTGATAGGTCTCATAAATTAACGGATTTTCTTCTTGAAAAAATATCCTATAAAAGCTATTTAAGACTGAAAAAAATAAGAGAAGAAAAAAAGGAAGAAGAAAAAGCCTATTTAAAAGATCATACCATTGTTGTAGGATATGGAGTAGGAGGGCAAAATATTGTTTATGGTTTAAAAACTTTAAAAATTCCCTATGTAATTGTTGATCTTAATCCTAATACAGTAAAAACTTATAAAAGTAAGGGAGAACCTATCTTTTTTGGAGATGCTACTAATGTTGAAGTTTTAAGAAAATTAGGGGTTAAAACAGCAAAAACTTTAGTTGTGGTTATCGGAGATAATATTTCTGCCAGAAAAATTACCTTTCTTGCTCGTAGAGAAAATCCCAATCTTTATATTATAGTAAGAACAAGATTTGTAGCAGAAATTGAAGATTTAATAAAAATCGGAGCTAATGAAGTAATACCTGAAGAATTCGAATCCTCTATAGAAATATTTGCTAAGGTCCTTCACTATTACAAAATTCCAAGAAATGTAATTTTTGAACTTTTAGAAGCTCTCAGAAAAAACTACTATAGAGCTTTTAGGACATTAGAAAAACCGTTTTTGGAAAGTATTGAGAATTTAGAATTTTTAAAAGATGTGGCTACTGAAACTTATTTAATTAAAAAAGAAAGTCCCTTAATTGGAATCACTATTAGAGCTCTTGATCTTAGATCTAAAACAGGAGCTACAATTATAGCTATAAAAAGAGGAGAAGAATTTATAGTTAATCCACCTGCTAATCTTTCCTTTAAAGAAAAAGATATTTTAATCCTTATAGGATCTGAAGAACAATTAAACAAAGCTTTAAATTTTCTTGAGGATCCCATTTCTTATTCTATAAAGTCTACTTTTATTAAAAAACTTCCATAACTTTAGGAACTGAAATTTCATAAAATACACCTATGAGCTGGGATATATAAAGATTTAGAAGCACTTCTTCCGAAGTTTTTACATTTATAAACCTTTATCTGTGAGAGAATTTAAAAATCTTATCTCTTGACAAAAAAGATAAAAAGGTTATTTTAAGTAAAAAATTAAGGGGCCGTAGCTCAGAGGGAGAGCGCGTGAATGGCATTCACGAGGTCGTGGGTTCAAATCCCACCGGCTCCAAATTTTAAACCTTTTTAAATTTTTAAAATATAATTTATTCATTTAAACGCTTTGCTTTTTCCCTTAACTCATTTAACTCTTTTTTCAATTATCTTAAATTTCTATTTAAAAAAATAAAGGCCATGATTTGAAGAGGAAAGATAATATTAGAGTGACATTTTAAAATAGTAACCACAATTGCAAATTTATACTTGACTTTAGAAAAAATTTTAATTATATAAAAATATCTATGAAAAGGGTTCATGTGTTTATTTCTGGGAAAGTTCAGGGAGTTTGGTTTAGATCTTATACAGAAGCAGAGGCTAAAAAATTAGGAGTTAAAGGTTGGGTAAGAAATCTACCAGATGGAAGGGTAGAGGCTGTCTTTGAAGGAGAAGATAAGGCAGTAGATAAAATGGTTGCCTGGTGTTATAAAGGATCTCCCTATTCAAAAGTAACAGATGTAGAAGTTATAGAAGAACCTTACAAAGGTGAATTTACTGATTTCAGGATACGCTACTAAAATTTTGAGATGATAAATCCTGATAGATTAGCTTTAGAGTTTCAAACCCTTCTCCAAATAGAAAGTCCCTCTAAAAAAGAAGGAAAATTAGCCTATTATATAGCTGATATTTTTGAAGCCCTTGGATATAGATGTTTTTTTGACAGGTCTTCTGAAAATACAGGTTCTGAGGTAGGAAATCTTATAGTAAAGATTCCAGGAACTTTACCCTCACCTCCAATTTTTTTCTGTGCTCATCTTGATACAGTAGGACCCTGTGAAAATCCTAAAATAATTTTTGATAAAGGTATCTATAGAAGTGATGGTAAAACTATTTTAGGGGCAGATGATAAATCAGGAATTGCTATACTTATTGAAATTGCAAAGGTTTTAAAGGAAAACATATTTAATCACCCTCCTATAGAATTTATCTTTACTACTTGTGAAGAAATAGGACTTTTTGGAGCAAAATATTTAGATCTTAGTTTGATTGATGCTAAAGAAGGCTTTGTTCTTGATAGTGAAAATCCTACAGAAATTATAAATACAGCTCCTTCTTCTTATCAATTCAAAATTGAAATAAAAGGTAAATCAGCTCATGCAGGATTAGAACCAGAAAAGGGAATAAATGCTATACAGATTATTTCTAAAGTTATAGCTGACCTTCCTTTGGGAAGAATTGATGAAGAAACTACTATGAATGTAGGGATTATAAATGGTGGAAACTATGTAAATATTGTTCCTGATTATGCTTCTGCAAAAGGGGAAATGAGAAGCCATAAAGAAGAAAAACTTATAAATTTGCAAAAAGCAATTCAAGATCAACTTGATAAGGTAATATCTTTATATCCTAAAATAGAAGAAGGAATTCCCTCTGGAAAAGTAAAATTTGAAAGAGTTTTTAAAGCCTTTAATATTCCTTTAGATGATCCTTTATGTAAACTTGTTCAAAAAGCTGGAGAAAGGCTTGGCTTAGATATTACTTTTAAAAGAAGAGAAGGTGGCTCTGATGCTAATGTCTTTAATGAATATGGATTAAAATGTCTTATATTAGGAACAGGGATGCAAAAAGTGCATACTACAGAAGAATTCATTAGGTTAAAAGATCTTATTATTGCAGCAAATTTTGTTCTTGAAATTATAAAAACAAAAGGTGAAATGGATTAAAAGATTTCTTAATTTTTTCTTTCCTGAAAGTTGTAAAATCTGCCAAAAAACTTTAGAAAATAATGATGTTCTTGTATGTGCTGAGTGTTTTCAAAAATTACCTTTTATAAAAATTTACTGCAGAAGATGCGGAAACCCTCTTGAAGAATCCTTAATTAATTATTTAACTAATAAAACTGTTTCTTATTGTAGTTATTGTGAAACAAAAAAGCTTTATTTTGATGAAGCCTTCGTTGCTTTTGCTTATAAACCCCCTATCTCAGAATGGATAAAAGAGGTAAAATTTGGGAAAAATTTTTCTTTGGGATATAAATTGGGTCTCCTTTTAAGAAAAGTTTTAAAGGATCAAGTTCCTGGAGTGGATTTAATAATACCTTTACCTTTGTCTTTAAAAAGGCTTAGAGAAAGAGGATTTAACCAAAGTTTTCTTCTTACATGGGGTTTCTTAGAAAAAAAGTCCTCTCATAAATTTTTAAAACGCATCTTACACACTAAAGTTCAAACAGAACTTCCTCAAAAAGAAAGATGGGAAAATGTTAAAAATGCCTTTTTAGCAACTAATGAAGTTAAAGAAAAATCTATATTAATAATAGATGATGTAATGACAACCGGAGCAACCTTAAACGAAGCTTCTAAAGCTTTAAAAAATAAAGGTGCAAGTAAAGTTTATGTAATGGTACTCGCAAGAAGTATTCTTTAAAGGAGAGAATTATGCTAAAATTAAGTCTTTCCCAAATTGAAGTAAAAGATGATTTAGAAATTAATTTAAAAAAAATTAAAGATTTTATCAAAATTTCTAAAGGAGAACTTGTTATTTTCCCAGAACTTGCTTTAACAGGCTACAAATTTAGATTTTCTTCTTTTTCTCAAGAAATTATTGATTCTGCCCTACAGGAAATTCAAAAATTAACTAATACTTATAAAAAATCTGTTTTAATTGGTGCTCCCTTTTATAAAAATAATCAAATTTACAATGCTACCTATTTTATTTCCTCTCAAAAAATAGAAATAGTAGCTGAAAAATTCTTACTTTTTCCAGAAATAGATAAAAATTTTTCCCCTGGTAAAAAAAGAAAAATTATTGAAATAAATGGTTTTAGGCTTGGGGTTGTTATATGCTTCGAGCTAAGAAGTCCTGAAATAATAAGAAAATTAATAAAAGAAGGAATGGATATACTGGTTGTGGTTGCCCAATGGCCAGAGGCAAGAATAAATCACTGGGAAAGCCTTCTTAAAGTGAGAGCTATAGAAAATCAAATATTTGTAGTAGGTATAAATACTATAAAATCTTTAGCCTTTTCTCCCTTAGGCAATCCCTTTTCAGAAATATCAGAAGAAGAAAAAATTATAGAAGTTATCATACCAAAGGAAAAAGAAAAAATTCCCTATCCTCTTAAAACTCCTTATTTAGAATTTTCTGAAAAAGTAAAATCTATGGAAGAGTTAAAGGAACTTATTAAAAAAAGAAAAGAAAAGGGTCAAATTATGGTTTTTACTAATGGATGTTTTGATATTTTACATGTGGGGCATATTCATTATTTAAATTCTGCAAGAAGTTTAGGAGATTTTTTAGTAGTAGGTTTAAATAGCGATGAATCTGTAAAAAAAATAAAAGGTCCCTTAAGACCTATAAATTCTGAGAGAGAAAGAGCTTATATTCTCTCAGCTTTAGAATGTGTAGATTATATTGTTTTTTTTGATGAGGAAACACCAGAAAACCTAATAAAAGAGCTAAAACCTGATATTCTTGTTAAAGGTGCTGATTGGGAAGAAGAAAAAATCGTAGGAGCAACTTTTGTTAAAAGTTACGGTGGTAAAGTAGAAAGAGTACCTTTTAAATTTGATGTCTCAACTACTAAAATTATAGAAAAAATTTTGAAGATTTATAAGATTTAAGCAATCTTATCAAGTAAAGTTGTAATCATTGCGCGGGCAATTTCTTGATTAGAAACATTATAAATACCTGATTGAATTTTTGCCTTTATTTGGGCAACTTTTTCCTCTCTAATCTCTGGCATGGAAAGAATTTTTTGAACTGCACTTTCTATCAATTTTTGGGAAGAAACCTCTACTACTTCAGTCTGGGGGAAAGGTTTTTCTTTAATTTTTGCAGATCCAACTTTTAAATTTTCTTCTCTTTTGTTTGCCTCTTTTATATTCTTAAGATCTTCTAAATTTTTGGGAGGATATCCACTAATTTTCATAAGTTCACCTCAATTTATATTATATATCGACATTATTTAATTTTATTTTAATGTTTTTTAAATTTTTGTCAAGTTAAAATTTTCTCAAAACCTTGTGGTAATAGGAGGTATGGCAAGTCTTCTAATATGGGTTTCTCTTTCTCTCCAGTCTTTAAGTGCCTTAACCCAGAGATCTAAATAAATTCTTTTACCCAGTAAAAACTCAAGCTCCTCTCTTGCTAAGGTTCCTATTTTTTTAAGCATTTTTCCACCTTTACCAATAATAATTCCCTTTTGAGAATTTTTTTCAATAAATATAGTTACTTGGATATATAAAAAGTTTTTCTCAGGATCTTCCTTTATTTCTTCTACTTTAACAGCAGATGAATAAGGAATTTCTTGATAGGTAAGTAAAAAAATTTTTTCACGAATTATTTCTGCTATAAGCAAATCTAATGGTAAATCTGTAACCCTTTCTGGTTCATAATAAAAGGGACCCTCTGGTAAAAGATTTACAAGCTCATCAAGCAATCTGTCAAGTCCATCATTTTTTAAAGCTGAAACAGGAATAATGGCTCTAAAGTCATAAAGTTTTGAAAAATAATCTATAACAGGAAGAAGTTCCCGTTTTTTTATAAGATCTATCTTATTTAAAGCCAAAATAGTAGGTTTGTTAGCGGATTTTATTAAATCTAAAATTTTTTCTTCCTCAGGAATGCGATGAGTAACATCCATAACCCAAAGAATAATATCTACATCTTGCAAAACACTGAGAGCTTCTTTTACCATCATTTGATTAAATAAATCTTTTGCTTCGTGAATACCTGGGGTATCAACAAAAATAATCTGAAAATTGTCTCTGGTTAAAATACCTTTTATATTAAATCTTGTAGTTTGAGGCTTCGGGCTTACTATGGAAACTTTAGTTCCCAAGAGTTGATTTAAAAGAGTTGATTTACCAACATTAGGAAGACCAATAATCCCCACAAAACCTGATTTAGTAGCTTTTAAATTATTTTTTGCCATCATAATCTATCTTTTTATTAATAATTTTAAAACTTTTTTAGCTGCTAAAAGTTCTGCTTCTTTTTTAGAAGCTCCTTTAGCTTTAGCAATTATTTCTCCATTTAGTTTAATTCCTACTTCAAATTTGGGATTATGAGAAGGACCTGAGACAGACAAAATTTCATATTCTGGTGTTTTATGGTAAAATTTTTGAGCTAATTCTTGAAGCTGGGTTTTATAATCTTTTATTTTCTTTTGACGAAATTTTATAAAGTAAGGAGAAAACCAATTTTTAATCTTTTCAAAAGTAGTAGAAAAACCTCCTTCTAAAAATATAGCTCCTATAAGTGCTTCCATAGTTCTTGCACAAATATTTTCTTTACTTTTTTTATCGAGCTTTTCTTCTCTTTTACCAAGATAAATATAATCACAAAGATTTAATTTTTTAGAAATCTTTACCAAAGTATTTTTACAAATAAGATATGCTCTCTTCTGAGTAAGCACTCCCTCTTTATCTTTTTCAAATTTTTGGAAAAGTAAAAGAGAAATACACAAATTCAAAACTGAATCTCCTAAAAATTCAAGTCTTTCATTATCTTCCCAATTAATATCCTTATGACTTATTTTATAGGATTTGTGAGTTAATGCACTTTTTAGAAGGTCTTTATTTTTAAATTTAAAATTAAGGACTTTCTCTAAATCTTCCAGGTTTTTTCCCATTATTTAGCAACAATAAAGGCTGACCTAAATCTTCCCTTCTTAAGCTCTTCAGCTAATCTGAAAGCTTCATTAAGATCCTTAGCAAGATAGATTTGGACTCTATAAAAGACAATATTATCTTTTTGAAAAGTTTCTATATTCACTTTTTCAAATTCTTCTTCAAGTTCTAATTTTAATTTCAAGGCGTTTTTATAATACTTAAAAGCTCCTACTTGAAGATAAAATTCTCTAAATCTTATATTAGGAATATTTTTATAGGCTATCCCTCCATCTGTAAGTATTCCTTCACTTAAAGCTATTACCTTTACTTTAGCAAGACCTTTTCCTATTATTCCTAATTCTTTTGCTGCTGCATAACTCAAATCTATACATCTATCTTCTACAAATGGACCTCTATCATTTATTCTTACAACTACTTCTTTATCATTTTCTAAATTTTTAACCAACACATAGGTTCCTAAGGGTAAGATTTTGTGAGCTGCAGTAAAATCATGCATATTATAGATTTCCCCACTGGAACTCTGGTTTTGATGAAAACCAGGACCATACCAAGAAGCTATACATACTTCTTCATAACCTTCTGCTGAGGGTAAAGGAAAATAGGTTTTTCCATCTATGGTGTAAGGTTTAAGCCAAGCAGGAACTATTTTTAAATAGTCCCCATAACTATATTCTGGAGTAGCCTTGGGGGGTCTTGCACAGGAGGTTAAAATAATTAAAACCCAAATAAAATATAAAAATTTCTTCATTTTATTTTTCGTTTAGCTTTTCAGCTATTTTTTTAGCAAAATAAGTGATAATTAAATCTGCTCCTGCTCTTTTGATAGAGATTAAACTCTCCCAGAGAATTTTCTCTTCATCAAGCCATCCTAATTTAGATGCAGCCTTTATCATGGCATATTCTCCACTTACTTGATAAGCTGCTATTGGATAATTAAATTCATTTCTTAACATTTTTATAATATCTAAATAAGGCATAGCTGGTTTTACCATTATTATATCGGCACCCTCTTCTATATCTAAACTTGCTTCTCTTAAAGCTTCCCTGCTATTTGCTGGGTCCATCTGATAAGAGCGTCTATCTCCAAATTTAGGAGCTGATTCTGCAGCTTCTCTAAAGGGACCATAAAATGCTGAACAATACTTAACTGCATAGCTCATAATAGCCACATGAGAAAATCCTGCTTCATCAAGAGCCTCTCTTATTCTTCCCACCCTTCCATCCATCATATCAGAAGGAGCAACTATATCTGCTCCTGCCTTAGCATGAGAAACTGCAATTTTGGCAAGAACTTCCAAGGTTAAATCATTATCTACTTCTCCATTTTTTATAATTCCACAATGTCCATGAGAGGTATATTCACAAAGACAAACATCAGTAATTACAATAAGTTCTGGGAATTTATCTTTTATTGCTCTTACTGCCTTTTGGATTATTCCCTTTTCTATATAAGCAGAGGTTCCTACTTCATCCTTTTTATCAGGTATTCCAAAAAGTAAAACGGCTTTTATTCCTAATTGAGTAGCTTCTTTTATTTCTTCTAAAACTTTATCAATAGAAAATCTATAAACTTCTGGCATAGACCTTACTTCTTGTTTAATATTTTCTCCTTCACAAATAAAAAAAGGATAAATTAAGTCATTTACCGTAAGATGAGTTTCCCTAACTAAAGATCTTATATTTTCTGTTCTTCTAAGTCTTCTGGGACGATATTCAGGAAAAAGCATTTTTAACCCTCCTCTCCTTATTCAAAACTTAATGTCTTTTCTAAGTAGTTATAAAATTTTTTAAGGTCTTCTTTATAATTCTCTGTAAGATGTATCATAATAACTGGTTTTTTCTTCTCTTCTAAAGCTTTAAAGTCTCCACAGGCTTGAGCAAATTGCTGGTCCCAGAAAGTATAACCTTCCCCAGGGATAATTTGTTCAGCCTTTCTTCCTCTCCTTGTAAATATTATAAATCTTGCAATTATAGGACCACCTTTATAAAGTTGACCAGAGGAGTGTAAATATCTTGGACCAAAACCAAAAACGGTGCTACAATTTTTCTTCTCTCTCACCAAGGTTCTAAAATCTCTAAAAATTTCTTCTATTTCTGAATCAATAGGCAAATAAGCTAAAAATCCTATATAGGTCCAGGGAGAAAGATCTTTAAAAAGTTTTTTAAGTAAAGCAGTAAATTTAGGATATTCAATAGTTACAGTTTTTTCATAAAAAAATCCCCAATTTGTTTCTTCATCTAAATAAAAATCTATTCCAAAATCCTTTTCCTTTTTAAACTTTTCTAAAAATTCTTTGGTTTTTTGTTTTGTAAGAACCACATCAGGTTCATCAAAAGGATTAAGGCTCATAAAATGCCCACAAAGGGCTATAGCAAGCATCCATCTATAAACCTCTGCAAAAATTTCATATCTATCTTCTAAAGAAATAGTTTTTACAGGAAATCCTTCTTCTCTTAATTCCATTATAAGTCTCTGGTAAATTTTTTCTCTTCCTTTAAGAGTTAAATAAACAAAGGTTCTGTCAGTTCCGTAAACTACGGGAGACCCTGGGGATTCTCCTACTATAGGAACAATACCTGTATATTCTTTTCCCAAACTTTCTGCAACAAGCTGTTCTAACCAAAGGGCAAAAGGTCTAAGAAGGGGATCACTTATAAAGGTAAGTTTATCCTGTCCCTGGATGTAACTTTCCATTAAAAATTCTGCTAAACTTGCAGAAAGATTATATCCCCAAGGAATATCAGGCAAACAGGCTTCATACATATTTTTAGCATAATATAAAGCTTTATTAATATCTAAACCAAGAAGGCAAGCTGGTAAGAAACCTATTTCAGTAAGCGCTGCATATCTACCTCCTATGAAAGGAGGATGATGGAAAATTTTTCTAAATTTAAGTTCCTTAGCAAAAGTTTCTAAAGGAGATCCTGGATCAGTTAAAGCCACAAAATTTTCTCCAGGATTTGATTTAAAATTTTCCAATTTTCCCCAGAAATATTTAAATTGAGAAAGGGTTTCAATGGTGGTTCCAGATTTGGAAACTATTATAAATAAAGTTTTTTCCAGAGGAAGTTTTTCTATTTGAGCAATATTTTCTGGATCATTGGTGTCAAGAACATAAAAATTGGGATACCCTTCTTTTGGTCCAAAAATCTGCAAAAGAACAAGAGGGAAAAGAGCAGAACCTCCCATTCCACACCAGACCATATTTGAAAATTCCGCTTTTATTTTTTCTGCAAAATCTTTAAGCTCAGCTATTTTGGGTAAAATGTAATTAGGCCCTTCTATCCAATCAAGTCTTTCTCTTATTTGTTTTTGAATTTCTTTATCAGAAGAAAAGATTTCTGGATTTTTCTTAAAAAGTTTCTCTAAGATTTCTTTTTTAGTTTCTTCATAAAGATTTTTAGGTCTTTTAATTCTTCCAAGGTCTTTATAAGTTTTCTTAATAATAAAAGGCTTTTCTTGCATTAGAAGCTCCTTTTAAAAATTTAATTTATTAATAAAAGACATTTTAAAGGATTGAAAGCTTTTGTCAAGTTTTGCTAATTCTTAAACTGATATTATTTATTTTTAAGATTAATTTTATTTTTAATTTATTCTAAAAGCCTAATTGAAATTTTTTTAAATTTATTATAAAATTTAAAATTTAAAAATTAAAAAGGAGGTGCAAAATGAGGAGGGGCTTCATTTTTATGTTATTCATTTTTATGTTATTTATGGTAAAAATTTCTTTGGCAACTAATGGGGATAATCTGATAGGTGTTACTCCAATTTCAATAAAACATCTATTAGAGGTGGTACAAAAAATATTATGAATTCTAACAATATCTCTGATTTTGAAACACCCTTTAGTGATTTTAATATAGCTTGGTTTAATTTACTTGGCTTTCCTGCTATTACTGAACATCATGTTACTTTAGGATTAGGATATCAGTTCTTATTTTGTCCTTACAGGCAGCAAGAGCAGGTGCAGAATCTATAAAAAGTAAAATGCTATCCCAAGGGATTTTTAGGTGCTATTCCAGGTATACCTACGCTTTTTACCAAATTAATGCTTAAACTGGCTGAAGAAAGAGCAGGAGTTCCTTCTCCTGATTTGCTTATGGAAATGTGTCAGATAAAGGGATTGAAAAAAATCTATCTTCATATTAAATTTTAAATTGGATTTAGCGGGAGTGGCGGAATGGTAGACGCTCCGGACTTAGGATCCGGTGGGGATTTTCCCCGTGAGGGTTCAAATCCCTCCTCCCGCATTTAAAAGTTATTTTTTAGATATTCTTGTTTTTACCAGATCAAGTTGATAGCCATAAATATGAGCGCCTGCTGAATAGGCATACATAGGTCCATTTTCCAATTCTGCTTCCATAGCTACATATTGTTTAAGCAATTCTATTCCACCAAGATTTGTAGGAAATCCTGCCCATAAGTCCCAGCTTCTAAAATAAACTGAAACTGTTAAAATAAGTTTTTCTTCAACAGGTATAACTTTAAAGTCTATTATTCTTAAACAAGGTGGATCAAGTTTCCCATCTTTGCCATAACAAATATCATGGTCTTCAGGTGTTCCTACTTCAATAACTGCTTGATTGGTAAGAGGAGTTTCTTTAAGCATTTTAATTACTCTTTCAAGTTGGGTTCCTCCTTTTGGCATAGGATAATGAATTCTTGAAGAATAACGATAAGTTTCATTAGGAGCAAGTTCTGGATTCATAAGATATTCAGCAAAATAATCTTGAATATATTCTATATTTGTGGGGGAGGGAATTCCAAGATGAGGAGGAAATTCAGGAACCATATCTTCCCAAGGTCTCTCTATAAATACCGCAAGAGAAGGAAGCTGATATCTTATTTGTTCTTTCTCAAAAGATCCTTTCTGAATAGGCTGAAGATAACCTCTCTCAAGTATGTGATAAATTATCTGAAACCAAGCATCAGAAATAGTTTTTGCACAGATTACTAAAGGCTGTAAATTAATTTGCATAATTTTAATCTTAATATTTTTGGCTTTTAAATTTTAAAACAAATTTTAGGAAAAGGTAGCCTGAATTTAAAAGACATGTAAAATTTATTGACACAAAAAAGTTTTATGCTAATATTTGAGTTTAATTAAAGTAAGTAAGTACTTACATATTAATTTATGATAAAAGATAAGAAAAAAGTAGGCTTTTTTATTCTTATTGCTTTAGCTCTTTTCTTTCTTGGCTGGCTTTTTTATTTTCTTTGGCATAGGTATCATTATGCAGTAACTGATGCGGTATTTGTTCAAGCTGACAATCTCATATATATAAGTTTTCCGAAGGTTAATGGAAAACTTGTTAAACTCTACAAAAATGAAGGGGATTTGGTAAAAAAGGGAGAAATTCTTGCAGAATTAGAAAGTATAGATTATGCCCTCAAGGTTGCACAATTAGAAAGAGCTTTAAAAGAAGTGGAAAACCAACAAAGTGCCCTTGGATTTAATATTGCAAAGCTTGAAAAAGAAATACCTTTAAAAGTAGATCAGCTTACAAAACAAAAGGATAGATTAAAAGAAGAGGAAAGATCTAAGCTTTATGATATAGAAAAATTAAAGGCTCGCTTAGATCAGGTAAGAAGAGATAAGATAAGATATGAAAAACTTTATAAAGATGGATTAATTTCAGCTCATGATTTAGAGGAACTTCAAACTCAGGAAAAGGAATTGGAAAATCAAATTTCATCAACTTCCGCTCAGCTTTTGGCTATTAAAAAACAACAAGAGGAAATCGATAAAAATATAGCACTTGCTTTAAATGAGAAAAATACTGTTCTTGCCTATAAGTCCTTTTTGCTTTCTTTAGAAGCCAAAAAGAAAAATTTGGAAAAGCAAAAAGAAGAAGCTGAAGTTTATCATGCCTACACAAAACTTTATAGCCCTGTTGATGGGGCAATTGCTAAAAAATTCCATTCAGAAGGAGATGTTTTAAATCCAGGAGAACCTGTTTATGCTATAGTTGATCCAGATTCTTTTTATATTCTTGTTTTGTTAGAGGAAACAAAACTTAGAGGAGTTAAAAAGGGGTGTCCAGCTAAAATAAAGCTTGATGCCTATCCAAAAGAAAAATTTGAAGGGGTAGTAGATGAGGTATTGCCAGCTTCTGCTGCTACCTTTGCCCTTGTTCCAAGAGATATATCTGCTGGAGAATTTACCAAACTTGCTCAAAGAATTTATGTAAAAATAAAAATAACCAAGGGAGATAGAAATCTTTTAAGAGTGGGTCTTGGTGGAGAAGTAGAAATTAAGAGAGCTCTTTAAATAAAAATCTCCTAAAATTATGCCTTTTCCTGTAGAGCAACAGCTAACAACTGAAGCTTATAAAATAATTTCTCCTAAGGATAGAATTTTTATTACTATTTCTGTAATGATAGGTACTTTTATGGCAATTCTTGATACAACTATTGTAGATGTAGTTTTACCTAAAATGATGGCACCTCTTGCTACAGATCTTTATGGAATTCAATGGGTTATTACAAGTTATATGATAGCTGCAGCAACTGCCCTTTTGTTTGTAGAGAATTTTTCCAAATATATTGGCTATTCCTATACCTTTATAACTGGAATGACCATCTTTGTTATTGCCAGTTTTTTTTGTGCAAGTGCTACCTCTTTAGCTCAAATGATTGTTTTTAGAAGTATTCAAGGAATAGGAGAAGCATTTATTATGGCTTGTGCCCAAACAATTCTTATGCTTGTTTATCCTCCTGAAAAAAGAGGTACAGCTCTTGGAATTTATGGACTTGGAGTAAGTTTTGCTCCTGCTTTAGGTCCTACAGTAGGAGGCTTTATTACAGAACATCTTAATTGGAGATGGATCTTTTATATAAATATTCCTATTGGTATTTTAAATGTAATTTCATCTTTTATAGTGTTGCCAAAATTTCTTGGGAAAATAAAAGTTTTTCATTTTAATTTTATAAGTTATTTTTTTATTGCCACAGCTACCATATCTTTACTTATCATGCTATCAAAGGGACAACAGTATGGATGGTTTCAATCTCTTTTTATCCTAAAATGTCTTTTTATAACTCTTATTTCTTTTTGTCTATTTTTTGCAAGTGAACTTTATGCGGAAATTCACTCTAAAAATACTTTAGTAAACTGGAAAATATTTAAATTTCCTGAATATAGTTTTAGTATGGGGCTTTACTTTTTTATTCTTGGGTTTGTATTATATCAAATCTTTTATCTTCTTCCTATTTATTATGAAAACCTAAAAGGATTGACCACTTTTCAAGCAGGACTTCATATGTTACCTCCTGCAATGTTAATAGGTATTTTCAGTATCACTGCTGGTATACTTTCTGACAGGATTTCGCCTTTAATTATTTTAGTTATAGATTGGTTTTTCCTTTTAATAATCACTTTTTTTATATTTCCTAAGCTCAATTATTATACTCCTGCTTATAAAGCTGTTATTTTAACTTTGCCCTTGGGAATAAGCGTAGGAATTTTCTTTTCACCTTTAACGACTTTTGCTATGAGAAATTTAGGTGAATTAACAGGTCTTGGGGTAGCACTTATGCATTATATAAGATTTTTAGGAGGCTCCTTCGGAACAGCTATTTCAACTAATCATTTGGAAAGACATACCAAGGAATATTTTTTAAGAATAAATGAATTACAAAACTGGGCTTATGTAAAACAATTTGTTTACTCTAAGATTTTCATTTTAGAAAAATTTTTTCCTTTTGAAGTTTCTCTTAAAAAATCAAAAGCCCTTTTATATCATGCTCAATACATTCAAGCTTTAAGCTGGAGTTTTCAAGAAACCTTTAGAAGTGTTGGATTTTGGGTTATTGTAGGAGGAATCTTTTTAACTATCCTTTTAATAATTAATCTAAAACCTTATTTCAAAAATTTTATTTACAAGATTCCTGCTGGTCTATAATGCAAGCTCCTTGAGAAGAATTGTTTCCTATAGGAAGGTTTTCACCTTCAATCTTAATCTGGGATTTCTCTTTTTTTATCCTTTTTATTTCAGTACTTTCAGGCTTTTCATACTCTTTTCCTAAACTTTCTTTTTCCTCTATTCCATATTTTTCTTTAAGCCAATTTTTAATATTATCTTCACCCTCAATTACCAAAGTTTTATCAATTTCTTTATAAATTAGAATAGGTACATTATTATACTTTAGCAATCTTATTAAAGAAATAGCTTCATTTACATCATAAAGTTTTAGAAAAATATTATGCTCCTTAGCAAATTTTTTTACTTCTTCACAATGAGGGCAATCCTTTTTATAAATAAGAACTGGAGAATTAAATTCTAAAGGCTTTAAAGGAATTTTCACCAAAAAAGTAGCTAAAAAAAGAGAAAGAGAGCCTAAAAAAGCTATTTTATAAATAGAGGTATTTTTAGAAAATTCACCTCCAGAAAATAAAGCTTTTTCCTTTAAAGGAAGTTTATAATCTAAAAGAAAACATAAAAAAATAAGGCTGGCTACAGTCAAACAATAGGAGCAGTATTCATTTAAAATCCACTTTTGAAAACCTATAAAATATCCTTCAACTATTATTGCTAAAGCAAGTATATAAGTTCTTAGATTTAAAAGCCATATTAATTTTATTTCTAAAAGATCAAGGAAAGAAACGATAGTTAGATAAAAAAAGAGTAAGAACCCTGTATAATTTAAAAGATGATAAGTATTAAAAATATGAACTAAGGAACAACCTTCACTTTGACATAGAGTTTTTTGTTGAGAGTTTAAATAAATTTCTAAAGTTATTAAAATTAGTCCTACTATACTTAAAAGGAGGAGAAAAAACTTTATTTTTTTTGGTTCTTTAGTTTTGGGAGTCATTTAATCAGGAACTTTTCCCTTTTAAAATTTTATAAGCTGAATCAAAGATTTTTATAGCGCAGTAAGGTCCGCACATGGTGCAGGCTTTACTTTGAGAAATTCCACCTTCCATTCTATATTTTCTTGCCTTTTCTGGATCAATAGAAAGCTCAATCTGAGTTTCCCAATCAAGCCTTGCTCTTGCTTTTGCCATCTCTAAATCCCATTCCCAAGCCCCTTTAACACCTTTTACAAGATCAGCTATATGAGCAGCTATTTTAGAAGCAATAAGACCTTCTTTTACATCTTCAATTGTAGGAAGTCTTAAATGTTCTGCTGGGGTAAGATAGCACAAAAAATCAGCTCCAGCAGCACCTGCTATAGCTCCCCCTATAGCACCCACTAAATGATCATATCCTGGAGCAATATCTGTTGGAAGTGGTCCCAAAACATAAAAAGGAGCTCCGTGACAAAGTTTTTTCTCTAATTTGACATTAGCTTCGATTTGGTCTAAAGGGACATGTCCTGGACCTTCAATCATTACTTGAACACCTTTATCCCAAGCTCTTAAAGTTAATTCTCCGAGTATTATTAATTCCTGAATTTGTCCTCCGTCGGTTGCATCAGCAATACAACCAGGTCTTATACCATCACCTAAGGAAAGAGTAATATCATAATTATATGCAATTTCAAGAAGTTCATCAAAATATTCATAGAGGGGATTTTCTTTATTATTATAAATCATCCATTCTGCAATAAAAGTGCCTCCTCTTGAGACTATCCCAAGTATTCGCTCTTTATTTTTAAGTCTTTCTAAGCTTTGTTTGGTAACTCCACAATGGACTGTCATAAAATCTATACCATCTTCAGCTTGTTTTTCTATTACTTTAAAAATTTCGGAAACTGTCATTTCCACAATAGATTTATGATGTTTTTCAACTGCCTCAATAGCTGCCTGATAAATGGGAACAGTTCCAAGAGGAACAGGACAATTTTCTCTGATAAGTTTTCTTATTTCGTCAAGCTCTCCACCTGTAGAAAGATCCATTACAGTATCTGTTCCATATTTTATTGCTATTTCAAGCTTTTTTAATTCCTCTTCTACTGATAGCCTATCCTTAGAAGTTCCTATATTAACATTTACTTTAGTTCTTAGCCCTTTCCCAATAGCACAAGGTTTTGTAACTTTACTTTTTTTATTTTTGCAAATTACTATATGTCCCTTAGCTATTCCTTCCCTTATATATTCCGCCTCTACTCCTTCAGCTTCTGCACAAGCTTTCATTTCTTCTGTAATTATACCTTTTTCCGCAAGTCTCTTTAGAGTGCACATAATTTTAAATTAACCTCCTTTGCAAAATTTTTCACAAAAACTAATCATTCAATTAGAAATTATACCCTAAAATTGAAAATTTTCCCCATAAAAAAGAAAAGATTCACTATTTGGAGAATTATTGATAAACTTCTAAACAGATTTGATCCTTTTGATGAAGTTCCTTGAAATAAACTGAAACATATTCGTTAAAATTAATATTTTTAATTCTAAGTCCTACATAATTTGGCTCTATAGGAAATTCTCTACAC